>BNJV01001032.1_pt1 | contig 127406 bp, 144 predicted proteins | sample 8540591 | NCBI WGS metagenome assembly BNJV01 (sample SAMD00202457, study PRJDB9452) | human saliva metagenome | host: Homo sapiens
TGGCACGTGATATCAAACTATATCAAGAATTGGGATATGAATTGAAGAAAGTACAGCCGGTGGATCTTTTTCCACAGACGCATCACGTCGAGTGTGCTAGCTTGTTAGAGAAACGGAATTAATCCTCAAAAATAATGAAACTAAAACTCCATTATTTTGAGATGACAACCTAAATTGGTTTTTAAGGAGGAGAAATATTGATAGAGAGCAGACCTGAGTTTGATAAAATCACATCCTTTGATGAGTTTAATAAATACTATTGGTATCGTGATGAACTTTCACAGATATGCAGGTCATTAGAACTTGAATATAGAGGTACAAAACAAGAACTTAATGATATTATTAAGCATTACTTTAAGGGCAATTTGATTAAAAAAATCATCAATAAAAGGAAAAAGAAACAAGTAGAAGTCGTTACCTTAAATACGCCCTTACTTGTTTGTGGATTCTCCTTTAATTCACACTTTAGAGAATATTTCTCAACTTTAACAGGTGTTTCGCCCTTTAAATTTACTGCTGATATGGCCACCGCTTGGAGAAAAGTCAAAAGAGAACATGATTTGAGTTTTACAATCCAAGATATGCTAAAAGTTTATTATGGAAATTCAGATTATGCCAAGTATGATCATTCGGTTTGTCAATGGAACCAATTTCTAAAGAATTTCTGTGCAGACGAAAATAGTCGAAATTACTCGAATAAACTAAAAGTAGCTTCTATTCTTTGGAAAGAGGTTAGAAATTCAAGTAATGAAAAAATTTATTCAAAGAATCTTTTGACTGAATATGCTGATAAAATAAAAGAGTATGTCAAGTAGAAATGTCAGTCTAAATCAATAGTTCGTAAGGAGGAATACCATGTTAGGAGCAATTATTGGAGATATTGTAGGTTCAGTTTATGAATGGAACAATATCAAAACGAAGGATTTTCTTTTATTTCGTGAGGATTGTTTTTTTCACGGATGATACGGCAAGTCCGAACCGCTGAATGTGTAAGCTTGTTAGAGAAACGTAGTTAAACATCTCGCTTTTACATTTCAAGGCGAGATGCTTCAAAGCTCCAGTGGAGCTTTGAACTCCCCGAACCTTTTGAGTTCCACAGACGCATCATATCGAGGCGGTAAGTCTATTAGTGAAGAGTAATTAATTTTCAGAAAGCTTCTTGCTTTTTTTAATCCTACGGACGAAAAAAATACGGCAAAAATTTTTATTTTTATACAGTAAATTTTCTAACGTTAGAAAAAAATAGATTTGATGCATTTAGATAAACAAATTATAAATAGGAGAATCAAATGTTTAGTTTTTTTAAAAAAAGAAAGGTCCTAAAAACCTCAAAAATCAATTTTTCATGACAATTCAATGGTAATAAACGGAACCAGCTTGTCTTTTTCCTTTATCTTTAAAAAGATATTGAGGCTGTGTTAGGAAAGCCTGATCATGTTGTCAAAAAAGAAAATAAATACATAAAGTACATTTACGACAATGCTGGCATTATATTTGAACATTCGCCTTCTATCCAGAATCATTTAAAGAAATGCAGGGTCTATATTGATGATGAGCATCTACTTTCTACTATCAGTTTCTACTATGGTGATGTTGTAAAACCTATGTTTGGAGAAGAAGAATTACCCAAGATGCCTTGTCAAGCCGTAGTATCCACTGATGGGAAGCCTCCCTATTTTCTTTATGATAGACACAGAACAGGGGATTTCAATTTTATTTTATGGACCCCTCATGGAACCAATTTTAATGGAAGACCAGATGTAATGAGATATCCACTCACCATTTCTTACTATCCAGAAATCAAGCATGAACGTCAAAAATCAAATCCAAAAGTTGTTCAAGAGAAATATCTTAGTTTTGATAATCTGAATTTTAAACTAGCTATTATCCAAGTATTGATGTATGATTTAGAGGTTTTAAAACCAGCTTTTGATATTTTTGATTTTTCAGAGGAATTTAGCGAGTTAGATATTGATACAGAAAGTACAGAACTTGTCGAGCCTGCCTTAGAGTACTTTAAGAATCTTCAGATTTCACAGAAGTATGCAAGTCTTGTAAAAGAGATTGATATGGATGGCGGTAATGAAATTTTTATGAATCTGATTCCTCAGTGGGATGGTGAGGATAGTACTTTTGATTTGAATGAGGTTAGTTTGGCTGAATTAAAGCAGTTCCCAAATTTAAAACAAGCGACAATCATGTCAAGTAATTTTGAACAAGTTAAGGAAATTTTTTCTAAAGCTGGAGTTGATGTAGAACTAGTGTAAGTTAAACTAATCATTTGTGAATTTTTTTGAAAAAAATCTTACTGTTTTGACTCGAAAAAGGATTAAGTAAAATATGAAAAAGTTTAAATGGTATTTATGGGTAACTGGGGTTCTTGTTATTCTTATGACAGCATCTTCATTGAATGGATGTAGTTTGGGTGGTGAAATCATTCCCAAAAACAGGACAAAGGAGCAGTACGAATTTGAAAAAACGTTTGAGCCTATATTTAAATTTTTAGAACAAGACAAAAAAGATTTTACGGGATTAAAGGCATACACTAGTAGAATTTATAAAAAAAATCAAGATGAAGTTAAAAAAATACGAAGTGGATTTAGATATCACTCAAGCTGATATTAAAGGTGATTATACAATAACAATTGGGGAGAATAACGAAACTGTTCCGGTTACATATTCTAATGGGAAGTTAAATTATGGGTCGGAGGGAACTCCTTTATATGATGAAGAAATTCTTAATCTAGTGGTACAAAGAGATTTCTTTACTTCTTTAGATGTAAAGGAGACCTTTAAGAGTGCAGAAACAGAACTTCGTGAGATTGTATATCAGCCAGAAAATAACTCTGACCTCTATAAACATCTAAAAAAAGCAAATATGATTTACCAGAGGAAACAACATGTATAGTATTAGTAAATTATTCCAGCTCAACTATATATAGAGTAACTATTCAACTAAAAATCTAATCAAAAAGATTGTGCAAATTAGTAGTGTTATTTTTTTGAAAAAAAGAATGAGGTTTTTTTATGAACGGAATTGAAAAAAACTATAAATGATATCGGAAGTGGCATTGATTCAAGTATTAAATCAATTCAGAAAGTGTTTGGGTGGTAATTTTGGAAATTAATTATAGAGAAACGAAGTATTTTTTTGTCATCAACTTGTAGAACTAAATGGGAAAAAAAATATATTATATGCAAGTTCAATGACTCCCAAGTTCTACTATTGGGGTGTTCCAACGGACGAATTAACGGTTGAGATGACAGAACTTAACAGAGAGGATATTAATTTTAGTACCCCGATTAATAAGTTTAAAGCTTCATATGTGGCAATCATGGTTCAACCGCTTGTATGGATTGTTTATTCTTTATTGAAAACTTTTTTTAAAGAGTACAATATTAGCCAACAGATAATTTTAAAATTAGTAGTATTTTGCGCATCAATGCTTATTTCTTACTTCATTTTTTATTTTACAAGAGAGAAAGATCGTAAAAATGTTAAAGCTTTACTGCCTTCTTCTAGTAGAAGATATGAGATGATTTTTTTAAACCAGTATCTGCAAGAAGGCAAGTTTTTGATGCCTATATTTTTTTAATGTTCCTATAATAGCTTGTTTGACACTTTATTTGTCTATTAATGATGGAGGAGAAGGTATTGTTCTCGTTATCAATAGCATTGTCTCATTTTTTCTTCTATCATTTTTATTTGGAAAGGTTCCCATTCTTTCCGCTTATAAGATTAGAAACATCACATTTGAAGGAATTAGAGAAATCAAATAAGGCCTTTGATTCAGGTAGTAAATCAATTCAGAAAGTATTTGGGTGGTAAATGTGGAATTAAAAATTTAAAGAAACAAATAAAACTTTTTCATAAAATTGTAGAATTTAAAGGTGAAAAAAATATCTTTTGGATATGACTAGCATTAGTCCTAAAACTTATTTCTGGGGTTATCTTCCTAGTGAAATCACAGCTAAATGCTTAAAGTTAGATAAAAGAGATACGCGTTTTGAAAGTGTGGCTCCAACTATGAGTAAATCGATTGGTATTGGAATAGGTGTAGCAATAGGTGGAGCTTGTTATGGGATTGTTACGAATGCTTTTAAGAGTTATGATATTAGCCATAATATTTCTTTTAAATTAGGATTATTTGTCCTCTTTATTGCCCTGGCTTATCTTACTTTCAGGTTCATTGCTTTTGTGGTTCGTCATAATCTTCAACAAAAGCTTTCAAGTGAAGAAACGAAGTATCAAATAGTTTTCAAATTAGCAAAACCACAACGTCAGTTGAAACTGTATAAACTTCTGCCTATTCTTTTCGTTATGGTTATAGGATGTTTGGGATTTTATATATTTACTGATAATGGGACAGAGGTATCTATCATTATCATTAACAGTATTTTATTTTTGGGTTTCTTTACGGTGATATTAGGTATGTTACCACTCCGAGAAAGTTACGAAAAGCAAGAGATTATTTTAAAAAAAATAGAAAAGTTGTAAGTTAAAGAAGAAAAAAATATGTCGATTTACGATTATTTTTTTCTTATCAATAGGAGACATTATGTTTAAATCCAATAAATGGTTGTACCTTTTGCTATCTATTCCATTTCTGCTTCTTTTTTTAACATTTCTAAGCTATGGGAATTTTCTTCTTAACAATAACGGAAAATTTGTACATGAACATGAAAAGACTATCAAGAGTGCGATTATTTCCTACCTGGAAGATGAGGAAAGTCAATCCATAAAGTCTCTTAAACTACTACCAAATACTGCTAGAGGAGGGTATGATAATGGTGGTGATGTGGGTGGAAGCTATCATATTCGTTTTTCAGCCTATGTCAACGATAATCCTAAGCAGTCTTTAAAAGTAGAGTTGTATTTTCCAGATGCAAGCATTTCACCTTTTACTTTGATTAAACCCGACCCCTTCAAAGACAAAAAGAAGAAGATGTCACGATGGTTTGTAGGCGAGATTGAATTGTCAGATGACCCTTCTTGGGATTGATTGAGAGAGAAAGAATCGAATAAAAATAATTAAGAAGAGGATTTAATATGAAATCAAACAGTTTATTTTTTTAATGGAATTTTTGCTTTTAACGTGTTCTCCCATTATTGCATATGCTTTCTTCTATAGATGGGAGATAAGATTTATCAATGGAGCTCTGCGTTTTGTTGATAAACCAGCATGGGCTTTTTCAGTAAATTTAATTAGTTTTATATTTCTTGTTTGTTCTATACTTGCAATTTTTCATTTATAGAAAAAGAATCAAATGGTCGTAAGAAAAGCTGTTTGTTTCTTTTTAGTTGCATCTATCACAGGTTTTATCCCCTTCCTTTCATTTTTTCAGCAATTTTTTTGCACTTATTTCTGGGATTTTATATTTGGTTGATTTTAATCGATTGGTAAAAAAATAAACTAGAAGGTATTTATCATTTTCAGCATATCCAACTTTTTTAGAACTGATTTTTTCAATCCCCATCCCCAGTACGTCAAAGTTCTTTTTTCTGAGTTTTCATTATATAATAGCATTATATGTAATGATAAATGTAGCTACGCTAATATTTCTATTTAAAATTCAAGGAGAAAATCAATGAAAAAAGCAATGTTAATTATCAACCCTACCTCTGGTGGGGAAAAGGCTTTGGATTATAAGGACAAGCTGGAGAATAAAGCCAAAGATTATTTTGAGCACGTGGAAACCAGAATTACTGAAAAAGCCTTAGATGCAACACATTTTGCTGAAGAAGCTTCTCATGAGAAGTACGATGCAGTGCTTGTGTTCGGTGGAGACGGGACAGTTAATGAAGTGATTTCGGGTATTGCTGATAAAGACTACATTCCTAAGTTGGGTATTATCCCAGGCGGTACAGGCAACCTCATTACGAAGCTTTTGGAAATCAATCAAGACATCGACGGTGCGATTGATGAACTCGATTTTAACTTAACCAACAAGATTGATATCGGTAAAGCGAATGACAATTATTTGGTTATATCTTTAGTATCGGTTCACTTCCTGAGGCGATTCACAATGTTGAAATCGAGGACAAGACAAAATTCGGTATTTTAGCCTATGCTGTTAATACCATGAAGTCTGTCATGACGGATCAGGTCTTTAACATTAAGATTGAGACAGAAAATGGAAATTATGTTGGTGAAGCTAGTCATGTTTTGGTTCTCTTGACAAATTACTTCGCTGATAAGAAAATCTTTGAAGAAAACAAGGACGGCTATGCCAATATTTTGATTCTGAAAGATGCTTCTATATTCACTAAATTATCCGTTATTCCTGATTTACTAAAAGGAGATGTTGTCGGCAATGATAATATTGAGTATATCAGAGCGCGTAATATCAAGATCTCTTCAGATAGTGAATTGGAGTCAGATGTTGACGGCGATAAGTCGGATAATCTACCTGTAGAAATCAAAGTCTTAGCACAGCGAGTAGAAGTATTTTCGAAACCGAAAGAGTAGAAGGTAAAAATTAGTTTATCCTTCACTGCGAAATCGAGTTTTATATCAACGATTGGGGGAGGAATGAATTCTCTATTTGATGAATTTCGAACAATTTGTTCTCATTTAAACCAAGTCGGGATCACTCCGACTCTCATGGGCTCTTTGGGGTTTGAATACCGATCAAATGAAGAATGGGGGCCGTCAGACATTGACATTCATGTGCCTGGTGACCCTAGAGGTTGGGAAGTACCTGATCATCTCAGAATTTATGACTGGGACAAGATAATGAAAGTGATGAATCAATTGGGTTACATTTTAGTAGATATCCACGAGCATGAATTCCAAAAAGATGGTATGAGCGTCGAATTCGGAAGTATCGATTCTTTACCTGATTTTGCTGGAGTCTCGGAATCGGATATAGAGCTGATTCATCTCGATGACATCACGTTTCGTGTTCCAAACCTAGAACAGTATTTAAGTATTTACAAGGCTTCTTCCCAAGATTCTTATCGAAATGAGCACAATAACAATAAGGATTTTAAAAAAATTGAGTGGCTGGAAAGACATTTGCAAAATCATATGTAGAAAACAGTGAAGCAAATCGATTTGCTGTTTTTTTGTATTGATTGAACGTGAGGCAATTTGTGATGGAGTTATGTGAATACAAAGGGTACATGGATACATACAAGAGACTCATTAGTTTTTTTGTCAATTTGTTCGATAGTTAGATAAGAGTTAGATAATACAAAAACAGTCCCTTCTGACTACAAGGAACTGTTTTTTTATATGGATTAGTTTTTAGAAGCTGTTAAATAAAGAATTTAGAAAAAGCCTGTCATATCAAGCATTTGAGCTTGTGTGACAGGCTTTTTAATAGCTCTTTGTCAACTGTAGTGGGTTACCAAAAAGTCATTTTTATTGAAACACACGATAAACGTAAGGATTTTCTGGTTTGTCTACTTTTGTGAAACTCTCAACTTCCAGTGTTGGGAGTTTTTGTTTGAGTTCTTTATGGTAGTGGAGGGTCAGGGTTCCTCTAGTGGTAATCCAAGTATTATCAGGATACTGGCGTGAGTTCCCCTTGGTCAAGAGTCCATATACACCAGAGTCTGCGATACAGTGGATGATTCCAAAGCGAAAGAGGAACTGGCTATCTGGATGGCTAGGATCGTTATAGACAAAACCTGTAAACTCGATTTTCTTTCCTTCAAACTCTTGTGGATAGTCATAGAGAACTTCCATGACTTCCATATAGTTTTCGTCTGTAACCTGAATGGTTGGCTGGGAGAGGTATTTATCAGCTGTAGCCCTCATTTCCTTTTCATAAGCAGATTTGGAAAAATAGGTGCTGGTATCGGGCTTGAGGTATTGACTGGATGTTCCTTCGCTTTCCTGAATGGCTGTGTTGATTCCCTCAGCAAGTGGGAAATGATATCCCTTAGCAGACACGGTTCTCGAGTCCAAACTTACTGTGGGAAAGGCAACTCCGATCAACAGGGGTAGTGACAGTAACAGGATGCTGATTTGTCTAGCTCGACGGCTTTCCAAATGGCTGTGAGAGTTGATTTTCTTAACCCAGATATAGAATTGAACCAGAGCCAACAGAAGAGAAAGGACCATGGAGATATAGACTAGATAGGAATAGTGGAGGTTGATGTAGTGGCTGAGCTTGCCAGATAACTCCAGATAAAGTGTCAGGGCAAAATAACCCAGTAGAATGAAAAATCGGATCATAGCAACACCCCCATCATGTAAGAATAAAGCAAGACAAGCAGAGTCACGATGCCTATGAATTGCCAGATGAAGTTGGACTTGAGATAGTGTTTCATCATGAGGAGATTTTTGATATCAAGCATGGGGCCAATGACTAGAAAAGCAAGGACTGGTGCTAGGCCAAAGCTTGAGAGGAGAGAAGCACCGATAAAGGCATCCGCCTCACTACAAAGAGAGAGGAGAAAGGCAAGAAACATGAGCAAGAGAATCACAAGGACTGGACTAGCACTGATAGAGGTCAGGATCCGAGTCGGGACATAGACCTGAACAATAGCTGCAAAGAGACAGCCAAAGACTAAATAGCGCCCCATATCGAAAAACTCGTCAATAGCTTGTATGAAGACCTGAAAGACTTTTCTAGCAGGAGTCAAGTGTGAAAAGTCATGTTCATGACAAGTGATAGGATTCTCTTTTTGAATGGGTCCCTTCCAGAAAAATCCTAAGAAAATTCCCAGAACCAAAGCAATCACAATGGCTCCCAGAGCTCGTAAGAGGGCGAATTGTAAGGAATTGCCAAAAGCAGAATATGTGGCGAAAAGAACGATAGGATTAATGATGGGAGCGGTCACCAGAAAAGGAACTGCCGTGTAGCTGGGGACTTTCTTTTCCAGAAAACGATTGATAATTGGAACAATTCCACACTCGCAAGAAGGAAAGAGAAAGCCAATGAAGGTACCAAAAAAGATTCTTCCCCAACGATTGCGAGGAAGAAACTCATACACTTTATCAGGCGTGATATAGACCTCAATCACCCCCGAAATGAGACTCCCAATCAGGACAAAAGGAAGGGCTTCGATGATGATGGAGAGAAAAATAGCTCCCGCTTGTAATACACTAGGAGGAAGAGATTGGAAAATTGTCATCTATTTTTTCTTCTCAACTTTTTCTTTTTTATCATTGTCATCTGGAAAAGTGACCTGAGTGAGATCAGGAAGTTTAGCAAATTCTTCAAACATCTTGTCTAAGTCATCCGTTTTTGTAAATTTAACAGCCATGGGCCTACCTCGTTTCTAAATGTTACCTCTATTATACTATTATTTTTGCGGAAAAAGGGATTATTTTTTTAATTTTGAGAATCAAAGAGGTAAAAAAACAGGTAAGGTGAAACAAGCCTTGTCCCTTATGGTATAATAGGTATATGGATAAAAAAATATGAAAAAAATCTCCCAAGATTTGGGTGTAACCTTAAAAGCAAATCGATACTGTTCTAAGTTTGACGGCAGAAGGGGCGACGATTCCCTTCATCGCACGTTATCGGAAGGACATGACTGGTAGTCTGGATGAAGTGGCGATTAAGGCTATTATCGACTTGGATAAAAGCCTGACTAATCTCAATGACCGCAAGGAAGCTGTCTTGGCTAAGATTCAAGAGCAAGGCAAGCTAACAAAGGAATTAGAAGAAGCTATCTTAGCTGCCGAAAAACTAGCAGACGTAGAAGAACTCTACCTTCCATACAAGGAAAAGCGTCGGACCAAGGCAATCATTGCCCGTGAAGCTGGACTCTTTCCTCTTGCTCGCTTAATCTTGCAAAACGTAGCTGACTTAGAGAAAGAGGCCGAGAATTTTGTCTGTGAAGGATTTGCGACTGGTCAAGATGCCTTGGCTGGTGCAGTTGATATCTTGGTAGAAGCCCTATCTGAAGATGTCAATCTACGTGCTATGACCTATCAGGAAGTGTTGAGACACTCTAAAATCACTTCACAAGTCAAGGATGAAAGTCTCGATGAGAAGCAAATTTTTCAGATTTATTACGATTTCTCAGAGTTAGTTGGCAACATGCAGGGCTATCGTACCTTAGCTCTCAATCGTGGTGAGAAACTAGGTATCTTAAAAGTCGGTTTTGAACATGCAACGGATCGTATTCTAGCTTTCTTTGCTGCTCGTTTCAAGGTGAAGAATGCCTATATTGATGAAGTTATCCAGCAATCTGTTAAGAAAAAGGTCTTGCCTGCTATCGAGCGCCGTATTCGGACAGAATTGACTGAGAAAGCGGAAGAAGGGGCTATCCAACTCTTTTCTGACAATCTGCGCAATCTCCTCTTGGTTGCTCCGCTGAAAGGGCGCGTGGTTCTAGGATTTGACCCTGCCTTTCGTACAGGTGCCAAGCTGGCAGTCGTTGATACGACAGGAAAAATGCTGACGACCCAAGTCATCTATCCTGTCAAACCTGCATCAGCTCGTCAAATCGAAGAAGCCAAGAAAGATTTGGCAGATTTGATTGGTCAGTATGGCGTAGAAATTATTGCCATCGGAAATGGAACGGCCAGTCGTGAAAGTGAAGCCTTTGTGGCGGCAGTTCTGAAAGAGTTTCCAGAAGTCAGCTATGTCATCGTCAATGAAAGTGGCGCTTCTGTCTACTCTGCCAGCGAACTTGCTCGTCAGGAATTTCCAGACTTAACCGTTGAAAAACGCTCTGCTATCTCTATCGCTCGTCGCTTGCAGGATCCCCTTGCTGAATTGGTAAAAATCGATCCCAAGTCAATCGGTGTAGGGCAATACCAGCACGATGTCAGTCAGAAGAAATTGTCTGAAAGTCTGGATTTTGTCGTGGATACCGTGGTTAACCAAGTCGGTGTCAATGTCAATACAGCTAGCCCAGCTCTTCTTTCACACGTAGCTGGACTCAATAAAACTATCTCTGAAAATATCGTCAAATACCGTGAAGAAGAGGGAAAAATCACTTCACGCGCTCAAATCAAGAAAGTTCCTCGTCTCGGTGCCAAGGCCTTTGAGCAGGCTGCTGGTTTCCTCCGTATCCCTGAAAGTAGCAATATCCTCGATAATACTGGAGTTCACCCAGAAAACTATGCTGCAGTTAAGGAACTCTTCAAACGTTTAGATATTAAAGACCTAAACGAAGAAGCCCAAAATAAGCTTAAGTCCCTTTCTGTCAAGGAAATGGCGCAAGAACTAGACCTCGGTCCAGAAACCCTTAAAGATATCATTGCCGACCTTCTCAAACCAGGTCGAGATTTCCGTGACTCTTTTGATGCTCCAGTTCTCCGTCAAGATGTACTGGACATCAAGGATCTTGTTGTCGGACAGAAGCTGGAAGGTGTGGTGCGTAATGTAGTTGACTTCGGTGCCTTCGTTGATATCGGAATTCACGAGGACGGCCTGATTCATATTTCCCATATGAGTCGTAAATTTATCAAACACCCCAGCCAAGTGGTGTCAGTCGGAGATTTGGTAACGGTCTGGGTTAAGAAAATCGATACTGAACGTGAAAAAGTCAATCTGTCGCTCCTCGCTCCAGATGAATCTGACTGAGTACGTTCAGTCTGTTTCACTAGAAGACTTTGGTAGACCTTTCACACACCAAGCCCAGTGGAATTCTCGTCTGCGAACGACAGGTGGCCGATTTTTCCCCAAGGATGGGCATTTGGATTTTAATCCCAAGGTTTATAATGAACTAGGTTTGGAAGTCTTTCGCAAAATCGTGCGCCATGAACTCTGTCACTATCATCTTTATTTTGAGAAAAAGGGTTATCGCCACAAGGACCGAGATTTTAAGGAACTTTTGAAAGAAGTGGATGGACTGCGCTTTGTTCCCCCTTTGAAAGACAAAAGTACCTACCTAGTCTATCAGTGCCAATCTTGTCAGCAAAGCTATCAACGTAGGAGGAGAATTGACACAAAACGCTATCGCTGTGGCGTCTGCCGTGGCAAACTCGCCATCTTAAATCGGCCTAAGGACTGATGTTCTTGTTCCCGTTTTATGCTATACTACTTGTAAGAATACCGAAAGAGGGAACAATCATGAATACAAAATTTTATAAAATGAGACGAAATCGCATGGTTTCAGGAGTTTTAGCTGGTCTATCAGACAAGTGGAATTTTGATGTAACCCTAGTCCGCTTTCTCTTCGCCATTTTTACCGTGGCAAATTTTGGAGTCGGAGTGATAATCTACATCATCCTTGCCTCTATCCTACCAACTAAGGAAGACATTGAAGCCGAAATGTACGGAACAGGACCACGCAAAATCAAAGAAGCACAACCAATCAATGATGATGATGGTTGGTTTTGGTGAAATTGAACAGGAAATATTTATTACTTTTTACTTTTTTTACTTAAAAAGAAATAGCATAAATGACTGAAAATCCCTTGTGGCTAAATAGCCACAAGGGATTTTGGTATTTAATTATAATCTGTTTTGTCTTTAGAAAGACGAATTACCTGATCAGCCATTTTTCCAAATACTAGGATTGTGAGTTGCGATGATAATTGTTCTATTAGCATTACGAAGTTCAAGGAGAATTTCCATAATTTCCTTGGAATTTTTTGGATCTAGCGAGGCGGTAGGCTCATCGGCTAAAATTAAAGGAGGATCTTTCAGGATAATCTTAGCAAGTGCTACGCGTTGAGCTTCACCACCAGATAATTCATAGATTTTTTTGGTTGAGACTTAGATAATCCAGTCTGACAGCTTGCAGTGCTTGAAGAAGAAGTCTCTCTTTTTCTTGTTTTTTGTTCTTCTTTTTACCAATCAGTCCTAGCTCAAGGTTTTCTCGGATGGTCTGACTTTCTAATAGTCCAAAATTCTGGAAGAGATAACCTAGTTCGTTACGATAAAATTCCTCATTTTTTAGTGAAGTCAAAGACTTTCCTTTGTAAACTATTTCTCCTTTATCGAAAGTTTCTAGTTTTGCTAGCATATTGAGCAAAGTGGTTTTTCCACAACCACTATCTCCTATCAAAGCATACACCATACCACTTTGAAAATTCAGATTCAAGTCTGAAAAAATGATACGAGAACCAAATTGTTTCCAAATATGTTGTAATTCAATCATACTATCCTCCTTTGATGATGCTAGCATAAGTTTTAGTTTCCTTTTTATCACAAATTTTTAATAGAAGAATAGCTAAACTTGAAAAGCTGAGAAATAGAAACAGCGTAATCCATAAATTCTTAGAGATATATAGTGCTATACTACTTCCAATGAAGAGAGCGATTATCTGAGAAATGATATATCTGCTATGTAATTCTAAGAAATAATAGCCAGCTATTTTTTTCAAGAATATACTTTTTTTCTAAAGGATTCAAAATAGAGTAGGTTTAAACTTGTAAAAAGTAAAATTGAAGTCAAGATAGCAAAAAAATACCACTCGCTAAATTACTATAAATTTCGATTTTTAATTTTTTTGATTTAACTGGAGGTAGGTCTCTCTAGCAAAGGATAATCTTGAAATCATAGGATCAAGTTGATAGTACTTCAAAAAGTTCTTGTGTTTGCTGTAAATCGGTAAAAATAGAGATATTCTAGATTCGTAAACCAAAAATATAGAAGAATCTTTTCCAAGTGCCTTAGGAGAAACTACGATAAAAATAGGAGTTGACAACCATTGATCATAAGAAATATGGGTAGTATTATAAATGAATACATCTTTTTTTGATCAGTATAAGTTATACTAACTTCGACTCTATGCTTTGTATCACTACTGTATAATCGATTAGTTAAATCTTCTTGTATGTTTTGTTTTATTTGTTCTTCATTTTTCTTTTGTTCTTGAGGTAGTATTACAAGAACCTGTCCATCTTTTAGATTATTGATTTTTTTAAAGGTTTCTGATGTTAACTCTATACCTTCTTTTTGAAGTAGTCAGGTGTTACATAGAGAATATTTTTCCCTTCCAAGTCATAGGGATTTTGTTCAGAATCATTATGAGTTGAAAGAGAATGTTTTATAGCTTGAATAGCGAGATTATGTTTGACTAGAAAGGCATTTCCATTTTCTAAAGAATATTGAATAAAGTCAAACCATTTATCAGCATTTGTCTGCAGTTCATCTAAATTTTTCATCTGACTGGAACGCCCTGTTTGAAGAGTAACAACATTGGAGCGTTGTTCCCAAGTAGCTTGTCCAGCCTCATTTTTCATAAATATATGATGATAAATGGACAAGCGCCCAAATCCTACAATAACTAATAAGATAGACAGAGCTTGACCAAAGTAAAGAATACGTAAAATTGACTTAATTGGTAATTTTCCTTTAATGATAGAGAGAAGATGAACTCTTTTCAAAGAAATAGTAAAAAGAAAAGCGATGAGAAGACTTAGCAAGAGAAGCAGGCTATTATAAAAAATAAATAGTATTACTAAAAAAGTCTGAATTTCATAAGGATAGCCTAGGTAAACTACTAAAACACTAGCTATTAGGAAAGCAGGCAAGCCGAAAAGAAGGATATCAAGTCCGTCTCTTGCGAGAGAACGAAAGAAGAGATGGCTCAGCCGCTCTCCAGAAATCAATCTAATCCCTGACTGAGAGAGAGATTGAATCTGACCGATAACAATTAAAGCTAAGAAAGTCAGCAAAAAGATTAACATACTGGTGAGCTGATTAGGTTGGGTAAACATGGCCAGTACGAAGGATACTCTATCATTTTCAAATGCATTCGCTTTTTCTAGTCCAAGTTCTTTCAGATGAGTAGCCAATTCTTGACTAGTTAAGGAACCGCTGATAATATTGTAGTTGTTGAGAAGATCGCTCTTGTGAATGCTTTCTTGACTTGCTGGAGGCATCCAGTCTGGGAGTTGCCCATCTCCAAAAGCTTCGTAGAAAGTTCTTGATTTTCCATCACTATCAACTTCCCAAATGGTTCTTGCGATAAGACTATTATGTTCTTTAGCAAGACTATTTAATTTTTCCTTAACGGTAGAATAATCTGCTTGCCCGCTTAATACTGCTGCACCTGGGAACAGGATTTGTGGAAGAGAGTCTTTCCAAAAGGACAAAGCACCAATCAGAAAGAGTGCCAGAAGAAGATTGCTGATGAAGAGAAAAACACGTTTCATAGGAACCTCTTTCTAAAAAAGAGGGAGTTGAACCTCCCTCCTTATAGCAGTGATACGAATGATAGTTTAGCACCTTTAAAAATAATTAGCAGAAAGCCAATTCTTTTTACAAGATGTCAAAGAAAGCCTTTTTATAATTTAATTTTACCATTATTTTAAGAATAGAACAAGCAATGACAGGACTTCTTATAGTAGCCATTTTCAAAAAAATTCCTCAATCTTACAAAAATGTAAGATTAAAGTCTCTTTTGTAAGGTTAGGTTATGGCAGGCTACCTTTTTTTGCGATAAACTAGACTCATAAAGAACAAAGGAGTAAAACCATGAAAAGAATTTTACAAAAGAAAAGAAGAAAACCAAGTCAAAAAGATATCGAGCGCGTTCAACTCGGATGCGCTATGATGCAAGCACAGTTTCAATTGATGGGATATTAAGAAGGAGAAAATCATGACACTTTTAGATGTAAAACACGTTCAAAAAATCTACAAAACACGTTTTCAAGGCAACCAAGTAGAAGCACTTAAGGACATTCACTTTACTGTGGAAAAAGGTGATTACGTTGCTATCATGGGAGAGTCTGGTTCTGGAAAATCCACCCTACTCAACATCCTAGCTATGCTTGACAAGCCAACTCGGGGGCAGGTGTACCTAAACGGAACAGATACAGCAACCATTAAAAATTCTCAGGCTTCGAGCTTCCGTCGTGAGAAGTTGGGATTCGTTTTCCAAGACTTTAACCTGCTAGATACCTTGTCTGTTAAGGACAATATCTTGCTTCCGCTAGTTTTATCAAGGAGACCCATCACGGAGATGATGAAAAAATTGGTAGTGACAGCTGAAAATTTGGGCATCAACCAATTGCAAGAGAAGTATCCTTACGAGATCTCTGGTGGTCAAAAACAGCGGGTAGCAGTAGCACGCGCCATCATTACCGAGCCTGAAATTCTCCTTGCGGATGAGCCAACAGGAGCCCTTGACTCCAAGTCATCTGCAGCCTTACTTGATGTATTTGATGAAATCAATGAGCGTGGCCAAACTATTCTTATGGTAACTCACTCAACGGCGGCAGCCAGCAGGGCCAAGCGGGTTCTCTTTATCAAAGACGGCATCCTCTACAACCAAATCTACCGTGGAGACAAGACAGAACGTCAGATGTTCCAAGAAATCTCTGATACTTTAACTGTTATGGCAAGCGAGGTGAATTAGTATGTTTCGATTGACCAATAAGTTAGCGGTTTCGAACTTGATTAAAAACCGCAAACTCTACTATCCCTTTGCTTTAGCTGTTCTCTTAGCTGTGACCATCACCTATCTCTTTTACTCATTATCACTTAATCCTAACATTGGCAAGATCCGAGGGGGAGAAACTATCTCTATGACCCTCGCTCTCGGTATGGTGGTTGTTACCATAGCTTCAGGGATTATTGTCCTCTATGCCAATAGTTTCGTCATGAAAAACCGTTCCAAAGAACTAGGGATTTACGGTATGTTAGGATTAGAAAAACGCCATTTAATCAGCATGGTCTTTAAGGAGCTTCTTATATTTGGCTCCCTAACCTTGACAGCTGGACTTGGCCTAGGAGCTCTCTTTGATAAGCTAATCTTCGCCCTTCTTCTGAAGCTGATGAAAATGAAAGTGGAGCTCGTTTCGACTTTCCAACCAATTGTCTTTATCCTAGTTCTCATCGTCTTTGGGGCAATCTTCCTAGGTTTGATTTTTATCAATGCCTTTCGCATCGCACGCATGAATGCCCTTCAGCTCTCTCGTGAAAAAGCCAGTGGTGAGAAAAAAGGACGATTCTTAGGTTTCCAAACCATTCTAGGTCTAATCAGTCTAGTAGCTGGTTACTACCTAGCAATAACAGTCGAAAACCCACTTTCTGCTGTTCTGATTTTCTTCGTAGCAGTTTTGTTGGTAATCTTTGGTACCTATCTCTTGTTTAATGCAGGGATCACAGTTTTCCTACAAATATTGAAGAAATAAGCGTTACTATTACCAACCTAATAACATGATTTCCGTATCCAATCTCATTTTCCGCATGAAGAAAAATGCGGTTGGTCTGGCGACGATTGCTATTCTCTCAACCATGGTCTTGGTGACTATGTCTGCTACAACGAGCGTCTTCAAGGCTTCAGAAACTTTCAAGAAAGTCATGAATCCGCATGATTTTGGGATTACAGGGCAGAATGTTGAAAAAGAAGATATAAATAAACTCCTAGACCAGTATGCTAGTGATAAGGGATTGACTGTTACAAAGAAAGAAGTCCTTACATACAGTAACTTTGGTGTGGCAAATCAAGAAGGTACGAAATTGACAATTTTTGAGAAAGGTCAAAATCGTGTTCAACCGAAAACTATTTTTATGGTCTTTGACCAAAAAGACTATGAGAATATGACGGGGCAAAAACTTGCACTTTCAGGTAAGGAAGTCGGATTGTTTACTAAAAACAAAGAACTTCAAGGACAGAAAGAACTGACTCTAAATGACCAGACCTATACAATAAAGGAAGAAATCAAAAAAGATTTTATTCTTGAACATGTCCCAAATCAGTACAATGTTCTAACTTCAGACTATAACTATCTGGTTGTTCCTGACTTGAAAGCCTTTCTTGACCAGTATCCTAATTCTTCCATCTTTAATCAATACTATGGTGGTATGAACGTAACGGCTAGCGAGGAAGAGCAGCTTAAAATTGCAGATGACTATTCAAAATTCGTTAACAACTTTAATAGAGAAATAAACAAAGAAGGAAGTTATGTTTATGGAAGCAATCTGGCTGATAGTAGTGCGCAGATGAGTGCTCTCTTTGGTGGAGTATTCTTCATCGGTATCTTCCTCTCTATCATCTTTATGGTGGGAACCGTTCTTGTCATCTACTACAAACAAATCTCTGAGGGCTATGAAGACCGTGAACGTTTCATCATTTTGCAAAAGGTCGGACTTGATCAAAAGCAAATCAAGCAAACCATCAATAAACAGGTCCTAACTGTTTTCTTCCTCCCATTGCTCTTTGCTTTCCTACACCTTGCCTTTGCCTATCATATGCTTAGCCTCATCCTAAAAGTCATTGGGGTACTAGATGCAACCATGATGTTGACTGTCACTTTGTCGATTTGTGCCATCTTCCTCATCGTCTATGTTTTAATCTTTATGATTACCTCAAGAAGTTATCGCAAGATTGTGCAAATGTAAAAAAGATACCTCGAAATTCATCGAGGTATTTCTTTTATCTTAAATGCTAAAGAGTTGTCCGAATAGGTAAGTTACTGCCATAGTCAGAAGTCCGATACAGAGGTTACGGATCATAGCAGTTTTCGTAGGAGCCTTTCCTAGTTTAGCACTGGTATAGCCTGTAATGAGAAGGGCAAGAGCTACGATAAAAACAGTAGCAGGGATCCGAAAGTCACTTGGAAAGACAGTGATCGAAAGCATGGGAGGAAGACTCCCCAGTACAAAGGCGATAAAGCTAGAGATAGCAGCATGCCAAGGGTTGGTAAACTCTTCGTACTCAATTCCATACTTTTCCTCGACCAAGGCTTTGAGAGGATTTTTCAAAAAGGCCTTGTTGGTCAAGAGTTGGGCGGACGTTTCACACTCACCATTTTGAAGGTAAGCAGCATAGAGGGATTGTTTTGCAGATTCGATGTCTTTATCCAAGAGTAATTGCTCTCTAGCGACAGCAGCCTCTTCCGTGTCTTTCTGAGTAGATACAGAGACATATTCGCCACCTGCCATTGAAAAAGCACCAGCGAGGATAGCGGCTAGTCCAGATAAAAAGATTATCCAGATGTTGCTTGTCGCACTAGCAACTCCGATAACCACCCCAGCGATGGAAATAATTCCATCATTGGCACCGAGAACACCCGCGCGCAGGATATTGAGTCGTCCTGCAAAGTTTGCATCAATTTCATGTTTTATTTCTGTCATAGTCATCTCCTTTCTCTCCATTATAGAGAAAGAATAGGGGAGTACAAACTTTTTAAACTATCTGAAAAAAGTTCTACAATTTTAATTTTCATGTCCTTTGCAATTTTACCGAAAAAGAACTGGAATACAGTAGCCAATCCTACTGTACTGAACCTTTTTTAGCTTATCTATGGTATAATAGAAGGTAGATTTATCAATTGGAGTATGAAAGATTTTATGATTAAACTTGTGGCAACCGATATGGATGGGACCTTTCTAGATGGAGAGGGTCGGTTTGATATGGAACGCCTCAAAAACTTGCTTGTTTCCTATAAGGAAAAGGGGATTTATTTTGCTGTGGCTTCGGGTCGCGGTATCTTGTCCCTTAAAAAGCTATTTGCAGATGTGCGTGATGAAGTGATTTTTATAGCTGAAAATGGGAGCTATGTTGAGTTTCATGGAGAGGATATGTACGAGGCTACTATGTCTAGGGATTTTTACTTGAGCACTTTTGAAGCTTTAAAGAAATCGCCCTATTTTGATGAAAGAAAAATGCTCCTGACTGGGAAAAAAGCTTGTTATGTATTGGATACAGTCGATGAGACTTATCTGATGTTTAGTCGTCACTATAATGAAAACATTCAAAAAGTAGCGAGTCTGGAAGCTATCACGGATGAGATTTTTAAATTCACCACTAACTTTACAGAAGATACAATAGAAGCTGGAGAGGCCTGGGTCAATGAAAATGTTCCTGGTGTGAAAGCCATGACAACTGGTTTTGAATCTATCGATATTGTCTTGGACTACGTTGATAAGGGTGTGGCTATTGTTGAGCTAGCCAAAAAACTTGGTCTAACCATGGATCAGGTCATGGCGTTTGGAGATAACCTTAATGATCTTCACATGATGCAGGTTGTAGGGCATCCAATTGCACCTGAAAATGCGCGACCAGAGATTTTAGAATTAGCAGAGACAGTGATTGGTCACCATAAGGACCAGTCAGTGATGGCTTATATGGAGGGCTTGTAATGGCAGATATTAAATTGATTGCACTAGATTTGGATGGTACCTTACTGACAACGGATAAAAGGCTGACAGATCGAACTAAGGCAGTCTTAAAAGCTGCGCGTGATCGTGGCATCAAGGTCGTACTGACAACGGGACGTCCTCTGAGGGCTATGGATTTCTTTCTCAAGGAGTTGGGAACAGATGGACAGGAGGATGAGTACACCATCACCTTTAATGGAGGGCTTGTTCAGAAAAATACGGGAGAGATTCTCGATAAAACAGTCTTTTCAATCGACGATGTGGCACAATTGTACGAAGAAACTGAAAAACTAGGTTTGCCGTTAGATGCCATTTCAGAAGGAACAGTCTATCAAATCCAGTCGGACCAAGAAAGTCTCTATGCTAAGTTTAATCCAGCTCTGACTTTCGTGCCAGTCGCTTTTGAAGAGCTATCTAGTCAGATAACTTATAATAAATGTGTGACCGCCTTTGCCCAAGAACCTTTGGATGCAGCGATTCAACAGATTTCTCCAGACTTGTTTGACCAATATGAAATCTTCAAATCGCGTGAACTCTTATTGGAGTGGTCACCGAAAAACGTCCATAAGGCAACAGGGTTAGCGAAATTAATTAAACACCTTGGAATCAATCAAAGTCAAGTCATGGCTTGTGGAGATGAGGCTAATGACCTTTCTATGATTGAGTGGGCAGGTCTGGGAGTTGCCATGCAAAATGCAGTTCCTGCGGTTAAGGCAGTTGCCAATGTCATTACCCCGATGACCAACGACGAGGAAGCCGTTGCATGGGTTATTGAAGAATACGTGCTAAAGGAGAATTAGAATATGGGATTATTTGACCGTTTATTCGGGAAAAAAGAAGAGCCGAAAATCGAAGATATTGTAAAAGAAGCTCTGGAAAATCTTGATTTGTCAGAAGAGGTTGAAGAAAACCAAACGGTTATCGAAGAAACAAGTCAGGAAGAGACAGGAAGGGACAAAGGCGAAGAAACTCTTGCTCGAGAAGAACTCCCTCAGGTCACGACAGATGAGGTCATTGAACCAGAACTGGTTGAGGAAACAAACCAAGAGGAGCCTGAGCTAGAAGCTGATGAATTGGAGCAAATCCAAGAGACAGAAGAAGCTCCAGAAGAAGAGAACCAAGAATTTCTAGAAACCAGAGAAGAGCTAGCTTCTGAAGTAGTAGAAGAAGAAGAATATCCTCGAGTTGAAGAAACCGTTCAGGAAAAATATGACCGCAGTCTCAAGAAAACTCGTACAGGGTTCGGTGCCCGTTTGAATGCCTTCTTTGCTAACTTCCGCTCTGTCGATGAAAACTTCTTCGAAGAATTGGAAGAACTGCTCATCATGAGCGACGTCGGTGTGCAGGTCGCTTCGAACCTAACAGAAGAACTACGCTATGAAGCCAAATTAGAAAACGCTAAGAAACCTGACGCACTTCGCCGTGTCATTATCGAGAAATTGGTTGAGCTCTACGAAAAGGATGGGAACTACGATGAACAAATCCATTTCCAAGATGGCTTGACAGTTATGCTCTTTGTTGGTGTTAACGGTGTTGGGAAAACAACTTCTATTGGGAAATTAGCTCATCGATATAAACAAGCTGGCAAGAAAGTCATGCTGGTTGCGGCGGATACCTTCCGTGCAGGAGCCGTTGCCCAGTTAGCAGAATGGGGCCGTCGTGTTGATGTTCCTGTTGTGACGGGGCCTGAAAAAGCCGATCCAGCCAGCGTTGTCTTTGATGGGATGGAACGTGCTGTAGCAGAAGGAATGGATATTCTCATGATTGATACAGCAGGTCGCCTGCAAACAAGGACAACCTCATGGCCGAGTTGGAAAAGATTGGTCGTATAATCAAACGTGTTGTGCCAGAGGCGCCACACGAAACCTTCCTGGCACTTGATGCTTCAACTGGACAAAACGCCTTGGTGCAAGCTAAAGAATTTTCGAAAATTACACCTGTTACAGGTATCGTATTGACTAAGATTGATGGAACTGCCCGTGGTGGTGTCGTTCTTGCAATTCGAGAAGAACTCAATATCCCTGTAAAATTGATCGGTTTCGGTGAAAAAATCGATGATATCGGTGAATTTAACTCTGAAAACTTTATGAAGGGTCTCTTAGAAGGCTTGATTTAATAGAAAGTAAAAATATCCTGCAAGATTAAACTTGCAGGATATTTTTGTTATTCTAAACGACCTTCTTCACGATAGGCGATATCTGGTTGCCAAGTCCATTTAGCTCCAAACTTATCTAGTAAGTCAAAGCTGGCTTGTGGCCCCATACTTCCAGCTTTATAATCGTAGAGTGGAACTCCATTTTCTGCCCAGAGCTCTTCGATACGGTCAATCAATTTCCAAGAAGCACTCACCTCATCCCAGTGGCTAAAGTTGGTAGAATTGTTGTTCAAGACATCGTAGATCAATTTCTCGTATGGATCTGGTGAAGCCCCAGTAGCAGTAGCATCTGTACGATAATCTAGAGAGCTTGGTGCCAGATTAAATTCCTCACCAACTTGTTTACCATTTAGGCTGAGAGAGAATCCCTCTGTTGGCTGGATATAGATGGTCAAGATATTTGGCGCCAAAGGCTCAGCAAAGATAGAGTCCATTTGCTTAAAGACGATATTGACATGAGTCCCTTTTTCTGTCAGGCGTTTACCAGTACGGAAGAAGAAAGGAACGCCACGGAAGCGATCGCTGTCTACAAAGAAGGCACCAGATGCAAAGGTTTCTGTTGTAGATTCTGGGTCGACATTTGGTTCGCTACGATAAGAAATGTATTTCATGCCATCGATTTACCAGAGCGATATTGACCACGGATAAACTGTTCTTTCAATTCTTCCTCAGTTGGATGATAGAGGTTTTTAAAGACTTTTATCTTTTCAGCACGAATCTCATCTTTTGTAAAGCTAGCTGGTTTGTCCATGGCTAGAAGAGAGAGGAGTTGGAGAGTATGGTTTTGCACCATATCACGAAGAGCGCCAGATTGATCATAGTAGCCACCGCGTTCTTCAACACCCAAGCGTTCCGCAAAGGTAATCTGCACATTATCAATGTGCTCACGGTTCCAAACATTCTCAAAGATCATGTTGGCAAAACGAACTGCAAAGATACTCTGAATCATCTCTTTGCCTAGGTAATGGTCGATACGGTAGATTTGCTCCTCATCAAAGGTCGCTAGGAGATCTTCATTGAGTTTGCTAGCTGTTTCGTAGTCTGTACCAAATGGTTTCTCAACGATCAAGCGCTCAAAACCTTTGCCGTCGACGATGTTTTCAGACTTAAGGTGTTTGGCAATGGTACCAAAGAACTGAGGTGCCATAGACAAGAAGAAGAGCTTATTGTGTTCAGCTTGGTATTTTTCATTTAGCTCAGCTTGTAATTGACGCAAAGCAATGTAATGTTCCGTATCATTGACATCATGGCTTTGATAGTAGAAGTGGCTAGCAAATTCCTGGGCTTGCTCGGTACTATCTGCCAAATCAAGGATGGACTCGACAACCACAGATTCAAAATATTCCTTACTCCATGGTCTACGAGCTGTTCCGATAACTGCAAAATGCTCAGAAAGATTGCCTGATTTATAGAGTCTGAAAAGGGAAGGGTAGAGTTTGCGTTTAGCCAAATCTCCACTCGCACCGAAAATTGTAACAATAACCTTTGATGACATCTAGCTACCTAATTTCTATATTTTTTCCTAGTTGGACTAGGGATGAGATTTTCTCATTGTCATAGCTTTTATTTTATCATAATTTTCAAAAAAATCAAAAAATCCAATACGCAATTAAAAAACTGTAAGGAGAACCTTACAGTTTGGTTTTATACGTTTAAGACCTTGTCCAAAAACTCTTTCAGACGAGGGTGTTGCGGGTTATCAAAGATTTGATCTGGTGTCCCATCTTCTAGAAATTCTCCATCCGCTGTGAAGATAACACGATTGGCTACCTGACGTGCAAATCCCATCTCATGAGTCACGATGATCATGGTCATGCCTTGCTCCGCTAATTCCTTCATAACGTTTAGTACATCTCCGACCATTTCAGGGTCAAGAGCAGAAGTTGGCTCATCAAAGAGCATGATATCTGGATTCATTGCTAGTCCACGAGCGATGGCCACACGCTGTTTGCCCCCCTGAGAGGCTATCTGGGTTGGCATTGGCCTTATCAGCAAGGCCAACCTTTTCAAGCAACTCCATCCCTAATTTCTCAGCTTCTTCTTTGGTCATCCGTTTGTGTTCAATGGGTGCAAAAGTGATATTCTCTAGGACGGACATATGAGGAAAGAGATTGAAGTGTTGGAAAACCATTCCGACGTTTTCACGAACATGGTCGACATTGGTTGATTTCTCAGTCAAATCATAACCATTCACAGTGATGTGACCGCTCGTTACCTCCTCGAGAAGGTTAAGGCTACGTAGGAATGTGGATTTACCAGAACCAGAAGGACCGATGATACAGACAACATCTCCTTCATAGAATTTAGTAGTAATGCCTTTTAAAACTTCATTTTTTCCATAATACTTATGCAAATCATTTACATCAATTTTTAGTTTTGCCATTAACGAATCCTCTTTTCTAAGCGTTTCGCTAGTCTAGTCAAAAGCGTGATAATTACAAGATAGAAGATAGCAAGGATTGCATACATCTTGAAACTTTGGTAGTTACGGGCGATGATGATCTTACCAGTTTGGAAGAGTTCTACCAGACCGATAGCTGACACGATAGTTGTATCTTTCAACGCAATAACGAACTGGTTGACAAAGTTTGGCAACATCAATTTAGTTGCTTGTGGCAAGATAATCTTCCGCATAGTTTTTCCATAAGAGATACCAAGACTGCGGCTGGCTTCCATTTGTCCAACTGGAACGGCTTGAATCCCACCACGAACGATTTCAGCGATATAAGCTGCTGCATTGAGTGAGAGGGCAATGGTACCAGCTACAAAGTCGTTGATAGGACTTTGTTGGCCTGTAATTGATTCGATGAAGTTTGGAATACCCCAGAAGATGAAGGCTGCAAGAATCATCAAGGGAATACCACGGATAACGTCAACGAAAATCTCAGAGATAAGACGAAGAGATTTGTATGGGCTAACGCTGAACATACCAAAGATAATCCCAATCACGATTGCAATCGCAAACGAGATAAGGGCCAAAGCGAGAGTGATTCCAAGTCCACTAAGAAGTTGTTTGTAGTTGTTTTGAAGCAAGCCCCAGATGGTCGTTTCGTCAACTGTACTTGTAGAAGCAGTTGTTGCTCCACTAGCTAAATATTTGTCGAGAATCTTTTGGAATTCTCCGTTAGCCTTGAGGTTTGCAAGTCCGTTATTGAACATCTGGATCAATTCTGGATTTGTACCTTTTTTAACCGCAAAGGCTGTTTCACCGATTGGAGTTCCAGCGATTGGCGTTTTCAATTTTTGCCCTTGACTGATAGAATATTTGAGAACTGGCTCATCATCCATGACGGCATCAATAGAGCCAGTATTCAGACTGTCATACATAGATGCCCCATCTGCAAAGGTTTTAATTTTGTAGCCGTATTTGCTTTGATTTTCAGTAAGGAATGTTTGAGAAGCAGTCCCGTTTTTAACACCGACAGTTTTATCCTTAAGGTCTTCATAAGAAGCAATCGTGCTTGATTCTTTAACACCGAGAATGGTATTAGCTGTGTAATATGATTCTGAGAAGTCAAATGTTTCCTTACGGGCATCTGTTACAGACATTCCGGCGATGATACCATCAGCTTGTCCTGCTTGAACGGCACTAATGGCTGCGTCAAATCCTGGATTGGTAATCTCAATTTCAAAACCTTGATCCTTGGCAATAGCCTTGATGAGGTCCATATCAATACCGGTGTACTGATTACTTGAATTTTGAAAGACGAATGGAGCGAAAGACGAGTCACTGGCAATAATATACTTGCTTTTTACTGGAGTAGCTTTTTGTCCAGCAGCAGTAGTTGTCGTTGGGGCTGCCGTAGTTTTAGAAGCTGTCCATTTTTTGATGATTTGCTCTAGGCTACCATCTTTCTTCATTTGTGCTAGGGCTTCATTAAACTCGGTAACCAAGTGTTCATACTTGCTCCCTTTCTTGACACCAAAAGCAAAGCTTCCAACAGCCTCACCATCCATATTGATGCTGAGATCTTGTCCTTGGTTGATTGCATACTCGATAACAGGTTTATCATCCATGATAGCATTTACAGCGCCAGCACTTAGACTGTTATTCATCAAATCGCCTGTATCAAAGGTTTTGATAGAGAAACCGTATTTATCTTTGATACTTTCGAGGAAACGTTGAGCGGCAGTTCCATTCTTAACACCAACTGTTTTTCCGCTAAGTTCTTCATATTTGGTGATTTTATTTGCCTTTGTGGTAGCAATGACAACTTTTGTATCATAATAGGTATCAGACATGGTAAAGACATTTTCACGTTCTTTTGTTTTTGTCATCCCTGCCATGATGGCATCCGCTTGACCTGACTGCACTGCATTTACAGCTGCGTCAAATCCAGGGTAAGACATTTGGATGTTCCATCCTTTGATTTCTGCGACTTTATTGATAATATCAACATCAATTCCCTTATAGGTTTGATCTGAATCTTTAAACTCAAAAGGTGCGTAAGCTGTGTCAGACACAATCTTAACAGTATCAGCTTTTGCCATACCTAGTGAGAAAATGGGAAATAAAATGAGCAAACATGCTAGTATTTTTTTCTTCATTTTTTTAGTCTCCTTTTTCCGAATATTTTTCTCATTATATCAGAAAATTAATGAAAAGGCAAATTTTATGAATTTTGTGTAAGAAAATGTGACATGAAATGCTCATTCTTATCAACTTAGAAAAGAGTTTGAAAGTAAATTTATGGTAAAATGGAAGGAGTACTTAGAAAGGAGAAAAAGATGATTGTTAAGTTTGACAGAGGCCTGCTTAAGGTTCAAATTGCATGGGGTCTGTTTTATTCTCTCAGTTCATTGTGCTTGATTATTCCTTACCTTTTAAATGATTTTTGGTATGAGAATTATTTTGGTAAAATCTTTTTCCTTTTCCTTCTTCTGCTTCCACTATATACCGGTATTTCAGCGGTAGATGGAATCATGAATTTTAGAAAAACAAAGAAATTGATAGAAGTAGATGAGCAAACCTTCACCTATTATGGGAACCTTTTGGGCCGAAAAACCTTTGAAATTCCCTTATCTGATATCGACCTTGTCATGAAAGATTGGTCAAGTCCCATAGCCGATATCAAGCGTTCATCATCCTTTCTTTATTTTTTGAAGCGGATTGAATACTTTTTTGACTACCGATCCGAATTGGATGATAAAACAAGATACCGGGTTCTGATGATACTATTCAAAGATAGTGAGACGGCCATCAAATTCGATAAAAAACTTGGTTTTCAGTTGCCAAAGAAAAGAAAATATGTTGCAAAGAACCAAATCATACGAATTCGCGTGGATAGAGGAGAGGTTTCTCAGACCAAGAAATGAATGACTATATAAACGAAAGGAACGGTCATGATAGATAGAAAAGTAAATAACAAATTTAAACTAGTATCAAAATACCAACCTTCAGGAGATCAACCCCAAGCCATCGAGCAATTGGTTGATAATATCGAGGGTGGAGAAAAAGCTCAAATTCTGATGGGGGCGACTGGAACAGGGAAGACCTATACCATGAGTCAGGTCATTTCCAAAGTCAATAAACCTACTCTGGTCATCGCACACAATAAGACTCTGGCAGGTCAGCTCTATGGAGAATTTAAGGAATTTTTCCCTGAAAATGCTGTTGAGTACTTCGTATCCTACTATGATTATTACCAACCAGAAGCCTATGTACCTTCTAGCGATACCTACATTGAGAAGGACAGTTCCGTCAATGACGAGATTGATAAGCTTCGCCACTCAGCGACTTCAGCCCTTTTGGAGCGTAATGATGTCATCGTTGTGGCTTCTGTCTCTTGTATCTATGGTTTGGGTTCGCCCAAGGAATACGCTGATAGTGTCGTAAGTCTCCGTCCAGGTCTTGAGATTTCTCGTGATAAACTTTTGAATGACTTGGTTGATATCCAGTTTGAACGTAATGATATTGATTTTCAACGGGGAAGATTTCGCGTTCGCGGGGATGTGGTGGAAATTTTCCCAGCTTCCCGAGATGAACACGCTTTTCGAGTAGAATTCTTCGGAGATGAAATTGACCGTATCCGTGAGGTTGAAGCCTTGACTGGTCAGGTATTGGGAGAAGTGGATCATCTGGCGATTTTCCCTGCCACTCACTTTGTGACCAATGACGACCATATGGAAGTTGCCATTGCCAAGATTCAGGCCGAGTTGGAGGAGCAGTTAGCTGTCTTTGAAAAGGAAGGCAAACTGCTAGAAGCACAACGCTTGAAACAACGGACAGAGTATGATATCGAAATGCTACGTGAGATGGGTTATACAAATGGGGTTGAGAACTACTCACGTCACATGGATGGTCGTAGCGAAGGAGAACCTCCTTATACATTGCTCGACTTCTTCCCAGATGATTTCTTGATCATGATTGACGAGAGTCACATGACCATGGGGCAGATCAAGGGCATGTATAATGGAGACCGTTCTCGTAAGGAAATGTTAGTAAACTATGGTTTCCGCTTGCCGTCTGCTTTGGACAATCGTCCTCTCCGTCGGGAGGAGTTTGAAAGCCATGTGCATCAGATTGTTTACGTTTCAGCGACACCTGGTGACTATGAAAATGAACAGACCGAGACAGTAATTGAGCAAATCATTCGACCGACAGGTCTTTTGGATCCCGAAGTGGAAGTGCGTCCGACTATGGGACAGATTGATGATCTTTTGGGTGAAATCAATGCCCGTGTTGAAAAGAACGAACGAACTTTTATAACAACTTTGACCAAGAAAATGGCTGAAGACTTAACGGACTATTTCAAGGAAATGGGTATCAAGGTCAAGTACATGCACTCGGATATCAAGACCTTGGAACGGACGGAGATTATCCGTGACCTGCGCTTGGGTGTATTTGATGTCTTAGTCGGGATCAATCTTCTTCGTGAAGGGATTGACGTTCCTGAAGTAAGCTTGGTAGCCATTCTCGATGCTGATAAGGAAGGATTCCTTCGTAACGAGCGTGGACTCATTCAGACTATAGGACGAGCTGCTCGTAACAGTGAAGGTCATGTCATCATGTATGCTGATACCATGACTCAGTCTATGCAACGTGCTATCGATGAAACTGCCCGCCGTCGGAAAATCCAGATGGCCTATAATGAAGAACACGGTATTGTGCCTCAGACAATCAAGAAAGAAATCCGTGACCTGATTGCTGTGACCAAGGCAGTTGCTAAGGAAGAGGACAAGGAAGTCGATATCAATAGCCTCAACAAACAAGAGCGCAAAGAACTCGTCAAGAAACTGGAAAAACAAATGCAAGAAGCCGTCGAAGTGCTTGACTTTGAACTGGCAGCTCAGATCCGTGATATGATGTTGGAAATCAAGGCGTTGGATTAGATAGGATAGAATGAATGACAAATACAGAAAATAATAAATTTCCACGCTGGGGTAAATATCCAAAAAATAATCCTAAATTTAATTATGTTAGGGCCAAACTCGATGTTAAAATTATTCCTGAGATTTCTGATGAAGATTTTAGAGCACTATCTGACTTTCCTTTGATTTATATTTATATATCCCCTATTCAAAGTGATGGAAGAAGGTATTATTATATAGGCCAGACTATTGATGTGAGTAGAAGGACTGAGGAGCATGGTAAGAAAATAGAGAGATATGTAATAAAAGAAGATAAAAAAAGAATTAAATAAAAAAAGTATGATAAACGATTTGAGTCTTTTTAAAGGTGGGGACTATATAGCTTTTTTTATGGGGAGAATATATCTCAAAACTTAAACTATATTGAAAAAGTTTTTAATTCTAACTTTTATTGAAGAATTTAATTTTTTTAAATTTTGTAAACATGAATAAAGACGGTGATTACGTTGGTAAATTACTTGCAAAACAAAGATAGAGGTAATGAGTCAGGAAAAAAATCAATCTTCAAGAGAAGAAGTTGAAGAAAAATGTAATCAACAATATTCTTAATTTTTTTAAAGAAGAGTAAATTTATTGATGATAAACTTAATTTAGAGAGGGTTACTTCAAGTTTGTTTGCGGAAAGTCCCTTCTTTGAACTTACAGAAAATCAAAAATTCTATTTTTAAATGAGATTTTTAGAATCAAGTGATAAGCACATCCATCTTATTAAAGGTGGAGCTGGAACAGGAAAAAAACTGTACTATTATTACATCTTATAGCTCATTTAAAATTAAAAAGACCTAATTCTCAAATTGCTATATTTGTAAGGAATATACACAGAGATAGATTTAAAAAAATTTTTAACTAGTTACGGATTGAAACCGGACGAGAACGATATTGATATAGTTACCTTTAATCAATTAACAGAACCCAAAAAGAAGTATGATTATATAATTATTGATGAAGCTCAGAGAACAACTAGAATAACTAAGGATTTAATCTATCCTACAGGTGCAAAAGTCTGATACAGATCTTTTGAAAAAAATTAATGGAATTCCTAATAATAAAAAGATTAACGAAGGAAGAGTTTAAAAAAACTACCGTGTCCATCTGTTTTTAGATTATATCAAAAAAAGAAATTCGAGGATTCACAATTAATAATTTCTTATAATAATACTCAATGTTTAAGAAAAGGTGATAATAAATATGTTGAAGAAACTTTTTAAAGATGTACAGAGTGTTGTTAATAATACTCCTGAATTAGAAACTCAGCTCAGAATTTTTAAAAAAAATAATGATAGTAAATTTGCAAATAAGTTTATAACATTTATAAAAAAAATCTGTTGGGAATAGAATCTCGAGAAGGTTTGGATGACCGCTTTGTTTCTAAATATAAAGATTTAGGAGAAAAAGGGTATTTTTAAAATAGCAAGAAATACAGAGGATTGGGCGCAATATATAACAGATAAGCAGTCAAGATTTTTCCGAAAAATCATTACGGTTAGCTGGCTATTGTAAACCCTAAAAAAAGGATAAAGTATTTTTTTAAAAAGTTGAATCTACTGGGGAAGTGTTGAAATGGAGTAAGAATGGGAAAAAAAGTATAGAGAATATGCAAACAAAAACAAAAAGAAGTGGGAAATGTTTATGATATCCATGGTTTTTGATGTAGATTTCACATCAGTCTATATTGGTAAAGATATCTATTTAGATGACAAAGAAAAAAATGTATAAAAAGTTGATAAAGGTAATTTTTTTGACTCAGCAACTAAAAAAAGGTGTTGATCAAATTGATGAATTTGTAAAAAAATGCTTATTATATTTTTATTGACGAGAGCTGTGTACGGTCAAATGGTTTATATAGAGGATGATAAACTAAGGGAGTTTTTGCTAAAAATATTTCCGGCTGACAAAAATTAATTGTTTATGAAATGGTATATTGATTTTTAACAAATGCAAGAAGCCGTCGAAGTGCTTGACTTTGAACTGGCAGCCCAAATTCGTGATATGATACTGGAAGCCAAGGCGTTGGATTAGAAAAAAATGAATTTTAAATATGTTTAACTAGGAGAATGTAGTAATGAAAAAAGCGTTAGTGTTGAATTTCAGTTTTATCGCAATTATCCTCTCAGCTTGTTTTCTAAGTTTTGTAGTCATTTTATTAGTTTCGTTTCATAATACTTTTTCTGGACCAAATCAAAAAGATATTGAGGCGGCAGCAAGCAGAACACTGAATTTATATGGCTTTAAAGGTGAAGTAAAGGTGACGAAGTTTTCTAGATATAGATGGCCTTCTGTAGAGTATGAAATTGAATACGATTATAGTGAAGAAGTTAATGGGAGGAAAGTCACTGTTAGTGATAGTTTGATATATAATCCTAAATCTTCAAATGGTTCTCGCAAAACATATGAAGAACTAGCCTACGATGGCACTACTAAAACTATGTTACGAGAATTCTCGGGGATAGCTGATGAATTACTTGATCAACATCCAGACAGTGTTTCCAATAAAGAAAAAGTGGAGAAGTTTTTCAAGAAATTTGAGAATCCAAATCTAGAGTATGTAAATACCTACTGGAGTGTCGATGATCGTGCCAAAAATATAGAAGAATATTACGCTCTTTTAGAAAAGAATCGTAAAGATGGGAAACCTTTTCAAGGTTTATATGATATTCCTATTGATGAATTTCTAGAAAAAGAAATTATAAAAGGAAGTGTAAAATACAAAGACACTGTTTTAGAAGAGGGTGAAAAAGATTATTTTGATAGTGAGGGTGGACTGACAGAGTTTATCTCGAATGGGATAGATAATGCTGAGTTGCCAGATGCCTTTTATGAGGTTTCTTATTACTATGGTGCCAAAGGATATCGTTCAGGTAGTGGTGTTTCTTTAAAGATTAAGAATCATAAACTGATAAGTTACGAAAAGAACAGAACTGGTTAGTTTTAGTTGATAAGATTAAGCTTTTAAGCTTGTATCTCTTAAAGAGAGAACAGAGTTTTAATCTCTTTGAACAGTCGAAAAAAGAAAGAATAAGAAATAAATGAAAAAGAAAGTCATGGCACAGAAAAATTCAAAAAAATACCATAAGCCAAATCAAAAAATGAGCTGGATAGATAAAGCAAAATTGTGGTTGCTACAGCATTCAAAAAAATAGCTTTTTCTATTAGATAGTAGTATATTTTTTCTTTCAGCTTTTGGGGTATTCTATTTGTTGTTTGGAACAAGTCTTGTTCCAAAAACCCTATCAAAACTTCAATTATCTTTTCCCGCTCTTTCTGAATCTTATATTCTTAGTGAACATGCTTTATCAAGGTGCTTTTAGAGATACTTTTGATGGAATGCATACAGTACAAGATTTTGCAGAACTATTCTTGTATCTAAATGGAGTAGTTCTGTTGTTTCACTTGTTTTTTGGATTATCGAGTCGAAACAGAAAGAGTATTCCTCCCCTGCTAACTCTAGATCACCGCTACATCTGGTTTCCTATTCTAACTTATGTGATCTTCTTCCTAGTGGCTGCATTGATTATTTTAATTTCCAAATATGTTAAAAAGAAAAGGAGTCAATCATGATAAAACATTTAACTATATTTAGGGTTATTTACCTTCTGTTCCTGGTATTCGCCCTGATTCATTTTATCTTAGGATTGTTTGGTTTAGCCTTTACACCAGGTTTGTGGAATATCTGGTTTTTTGGTCTCTGTCTAACCTTATTTATTCAGCCATGGGCTATCTTCTATAAAACGAGAATCTTTCAATGGTATCATCTGATTTTTCAAGCTCTCAGCGGCTTCTTTGCTCTCATTATCTGGTCTCTGACATTTTTCTATGGTTCCATATTCATCTATGCCGATCAATCTAGACTACAATGTGAATAAGGAAAAAAATGAAATCAGAATCATCAGAGGATTTGCTCCATGAAATTCATGAATATCACGACTTAGTGAATCCTTTGATTATGAAGTCTGAAGTTAAGTATGTAGAAAAAGATTAAATATTAGAAAGTAAGTATTATGTCTCGAGCACAATTAACCATTTTAACCAATATTTGTCTGATTGAAGACATTGAAACCAAGCGTGTAGTCATGCAATATCGCTCTCCCGAAAACAATCGCTGGTCTGGCTATGCCTTTCCAGGAGGACATGTTGAGAATGGCGAGTCCTTTGCCGAGTCTGTCATTCGTGAGATTTATGAAGAAACAGGTCTAACGATTCAGAATCCACAACTAGTCGGCATTAAAAACTGGCCCTTAGATACAGGTGGGCGCTACATCGTTGTTTGTTATAAGGCGACAGAGTTTACTGGGAATCTCCAATCCTCAGAGGAAGGAGAAGTATCTTGGGTGAAAAAAGACCAGATTCCAAACTTGGATCTGGCCTATGATATGTTGCCTCTGATGGAAATGATGGAAGCACCTGACAAGTCGGAATTTTTCTACCGTCATCGTAAAGAGGACGGATGGGAAAAGGAAACCTTCTAGTCCTTTACCAAATAACCTAGCTGATCCAAGGCCTGCTCGATATAGAGAAGGTCTTGTTGTGTTTCTGCTTCGACAAGGTGGTAATGGATGCCGTCTGTCAATTCAGAAAGGGGTCTAAAGTCAGACTTCTCGACTTGCTCTAGAAAATGCTGAACATCTCGGCGACAGGTGAGTTTGAGCAGGGTTTCAATTTCTCCATAAACTGGATGGTCAATCAAAGTATTCTGTACACGTCCGCCATTATCTACAATGGCTAGGAGTTCCTGCCCAATTTCTTCCATCTCATGTTTGACCTTGAAAAGTTTGTGAACGTAAGGACTGGCATCATTTTCTTTGTAGATATAACCGCGATTAGTGGATAGGATAGGAGCTCCATCTGCTCGGAGAATAGCGATGTCCTGTACAATGACTTGGCGCGTAACATGAAAGTGTTCGGCCAAGGTCTGACCATTGAGAGCTTTTGGCGCCTCTTTTAACAGTTTGAGAAGAGCTTGTTTGCGATCCTTTGTCATAGTTTTTCCTTTTAGCGACGTTTTCGAAGCACTTTATAGACAGCTAGTGCTAATGTATAGTCTACCATACTATGGACGATTGTTCCAAAACCAACTAGGACAAAGAGAACATAAAACATATTTTCAACATTTGTCCCTGAAGTAGCATAGAAGATGATACAAGCTACCACTTCAGCGATAGCATGAACAACACCCAAAACAAAGTTAAAAATCCAAGATGCCTTTGGTTTATCCAATGTTTCAGGGAATTTCTTTAAGTACAAAGCTCCCAAAATACCAAAAACGATGTGAGAGAAAGCACGGAGTACAATAACAGGCGGATAACCTGCCATCAGGAAGCCGAGACTAGATGCAATAATCACAAAACCAGCCATCAAAGGCGAAAGAAACATGGCGATAAAGATGGCAATATGACTTCCCAAGGTGTAAGAAGCGGGTGGGATGACGATTTTAAAAGGCATAATGATTGGAATCAAAATCGCGATTGCAGTGAGTAGGGCAGTCATGGTCATAAACTGCGTTTTTTTCCGTATATCCATAAGAACCTCCATTTATCTGTATATACACAAGTATAGTACAATAAATCACCAATCAAGTCAAGAAGCTTTATTGATTTTTCAGGAAAATTTGGTTAAAATATGGTAAAGAATTTTTTGTTTTAGGAGAAAATGTGATGATACTTGTTGTTTACCTCGTTGTGGTAATCGTGATGATGTCAAAACTGAAAAAAGAAAGGAAAGTTGTTTCAGGTTGGACTCGTTTCATAGTGTATAGTTTATTGGTCCTTTCACTAATCTCTCTATTAGCAGGTACCCTGGCTCTTTCACTTTTGGACCATCCCTTATTAGGTATTTTCTTGATGGCTGCTATACTAAAAATTTCCTATTTCGTCAGATTGGTGATTGCATTTGGTTTGATTTTTCTATCACTAACCCTATATTTGGATAGCCAGAAAAGCCAGCAACCTACCCCTCTTTCGTATCATCTCCTGCGCTTTGGCTTTCATATTCTATTGATGTTTCTCATGTTTTAAATGCTTAACTCCACCTTCAGGATGAAAGTGGAGTTGTTTTTTTATTTCTTCAAGGTTTCGAGACGTGGGACAATTGCTACTGTTAGAACGGCAGAAATGACAAGCTCGGCAATTGAGTTTGTAGAAATAACGGTTGCCAGGAGTTTTTGGATATTGCCATCGAAGACATTTCCAAAAAGGAAGAAGATTCCCCCAAGTACAAAGACTGTATTTGTAAGTGAACCGAGAGCTCCGGCAATGATGAGACCCGTTCTATTCTTTAATAATCTATAAACCAAGTAAGGTGTCAGACCAATCAAAATGCGAGGTACAATAGCTATAATCGCTGAATAGATATTTCCGTTTGGTACAAAAGGTGAGAATAGGTAGCTGGTTGGAAGGATTGTAATCGTGTTAACCGTCAAGCTAAGTAATCCCATCAAGAAACCAAGTGTAATACCAACTCGTGGACCGTAAATAATACTTGCAATAATGACAGGAATATGCACGATAGTTGGTTTGATTGGGAATGGGAATAGATTAAATAAGAGAGAGCTCAGAAAGTGAATGACTAACATGGTCGCAAAAAAGATAGCAATCGGAGCAATATTAGAGCGTTTTTTCATTGAGTGTTTCCTTTATTCTTTCTAAAATAATATCCAGGTCTGCCAAAGCTCCCCTTCCGTGGTCTCCACAAGCTAGCAGGGATTCTTTAGGAGCAATCAGCTGATAACCGTAGTTTTCTAATGTTTTTAAATTAGCCTGAGTTGCCGGATGGTCATACATTTTTGTATTCATGGCTGGCGCAAGGAGTTTAGGAACGTGATGTGGTAAGGTAAGAGCCGTACTCGTAACCATGTTATCCGCAAAACCATGCGCAAGTTTGGCAATAGTGTTAGCAGTAGCAGGGACAACGATAAAAAGGTCTGTTTCTTTGCCTCTTTCGATGTGATTAACTTGGTCAGGATAGGGTTCCTGCATGACATCAAGGTGGACTGGATTCTGTGAGAGTACCTGTAGTGTCAAAGGCTGGATAAACTCTCTCGCCGCCTCAGTCATTAAGACAGTGACATCATGGCCTTGTTTTTTCAAGGAACTGACTAGGTCAGCTGATTTATAAGAGGCAATGGAACCTGTCACTGCAATCAGAATGTTTGCCATGGTTTTCCTTTCTATGAATGATAGGCTTGAATTTTTTCAAGGAGGAGTTCTGCAATTTCTTCTTTAGTCTGGACTGTTTGAAGATGTTCTTTCTCAACAAAGATTGCTAGATGCTGGTGTGCTGAGATTTGAGTAAGGTCATTTGCTATGATTAAGTCAGCTTGGTTCTTGACAAGACTTTGTCTAGCAACCTCAATAAGATGATCTTCAGTAACATCAACCAACAGTTTGAAACCAATCAGATGAATTGAAGGATTCCACTCTTTGACTAGAGAGATAATCTTGGGTGTTTTTTTAAGGAACAAAACCTGAACCTCATCAGTTGAAGAGATCTTAGCTTGATGATTCTGCTTGCTTAAAAATTCTTCTAAATTGGAGCTAGCCTGAACTTCCTCCAACCCTGTCATATAAACAGGAGTGTAGTCAGAAACTGCCATCGAATGAATCAAGACTTGATAATTCGGAACTTGCTCTTTCATTTCTAAAAGAAGATCATTCGTATTTTTGATTTCTAGAATGGTTAGATGGGGATGAGGTTCTGGCTTAAGAGCTCTGTTAGTAGTAATCAGACAAACCTCATGTCCAGCAGCAGTAGGGTTTCAGTGATGATTTTCCCCAAGCGACCTGTAGAATGGTTCGTGATAGAGCGGACGCTATCAATAGCTTCACTTGTACCGCCCGACGTAACTAAAATTTTCATAGAACTATTGTACACAAAAATAAACGTTAAGTAAAATGAAAGCGATAAATTTTTGGGAAAACGGAGATTTATTATAGTTTCAAACTATAAAGCCATATAAAATTTAAGAAAAGGCTCTAAAAACCTCAAAAAATTGCAATATTTACGAACATTAGCAAGCTTAATGGGTGTTAAAAATCTTGTTTTGTGTTATAATGAATTATCATATAAGAGGTTAGAGGAGTTTTGAATGAAAACAGATATTGAAATCGCACAGAGTATTGAGTTAAAGCCAATCGTGGATGTTGTAGAGAAACTTGGTATTTCTTACGATGATTTGGAGTTGTACGGAAAGTACAAGGCTAAGCTCAGTTTTGATAAAATTCGTGCAGTTGAGAACAATCCAATTGGCAAATTGATCTTGGTGACTGCCATCAACCCAACACCTGCAGGTGAAGGGAAGTCAACCATTACCATTGGTCTTGCTGATGCCTTGAATAAGATTGGTAAGAAAACCATGATTGCTATCCGCGAACCATCTCTTGGTCCAGTAATGGGAATCAAAGGTGGTGCAGCCGGTGGTGGTTATGCTCAAGTTCTACCAATGGAAGATATCAACCTCCACTTTACTGGAGATATGCATGCCATTACAACTGCCAACAATGCTCTTTCTGCTTTGATTGACAACCACTTACACCAAGGAAATGAGCTGGGAATTGACCAACGTCGTATCCTCTGGAAACGTGTTGTGGACTTGAACGACCGAGCTCTTCGTCATGTGACCGTTGGACTTGGTGGCCCTCTAAATGGTATTCCACGTGAGGATGGTTTCGATATTACCGTTGCTTCTGAAATTATGGCCATTCTTTGCTTGGCGACGGATATTGAAGATTTGAAACGTCGTTTGGCGAATATCGTTATCGGTTATCGCTATGACCGTACCCCTGTTTCAGTAGGTGATTTGCAGGTTGAAGGTGCTTTAGCATTGATCTTGAAGGATGCTATTAAGCCGAACCTGGTTCAGACAATTTACGGAACACCTGCCTTTGTACATGGTGGTCCATTTGCCAATATTGCTCATGGATGTAACTCTGTTTTGGCGACAAGCACAGCCCTTCGCTTGGCCGATTATACTGTTACTGAAGCTGGTTTTGGTGCAGACCTCGGTGCCGAGAAATTCCTTGATATCAAGACACCAAACTTACCAACTTCTCCAGATGCAGTAGTTATTGTCGCAACCCTTCGTGCCCTTAAGATGAATGGTGGCGTTGCAAAAGATGCTTTGACAGAGGAAAATGTAGAAGCAGTTCGTGCAGGTTTTGCCAACTTGAAACGCCATGTTGAAAACATCCGTAAGTTTGGTATTCCTGCAGTTGTCGCGATTAACGAATTTGTCTCTGATACAGAAGCTGAAATCGCAGCCTTGAAAGAACTCTGTGCTTCAATTGATGTGCCAGTTGAACTAGCAAGTGTCTGGGCTGATGGCGCGGAAGGTGGAGTAGCTCTTGCTGAAACGGTTGTTAAGACTATCGCAGAAAATCCAGCTAACTACACACGTCTTTATGACAACGACCTTTCTGTCCAAGAAAAGATTGAAAAGATTGTTACAGAGATCTACCGTGGTAGCAAAGTGAACTTTGAAAAGAAAGCCCAAACGCAAATCGCACAAATCGTTCAGAATGGTTGGGACAAATTGCCAATCTGTATGGCTAAAACTCAATATAGTTTCTCAGACAATCCAAATGCACTTGGAGCCCCAGAAAACTTTGAAATTACCATTCGTGAATTGGTACCAAAATTGGGGGCGGGCTTCATCGTTGCCTTAACTGGTGATGTCATGACCATGCCAGGACTTCCAAAACGACCAGCTGCTCTCAATATGGACGTTGAAAGCGACGGAACTGTTCTAGGATTGTTCTAAAATTTAGATGATATTAAAAGAGTTTGGAAATGCTATCCAAGCTCTTTTTCATGTTAGAAGATAACCTCAACTTTATTTGAGAAAGACATGTTTTGTAAGCTATGGTGAAAAATTTGCTTGTCAAAGTGTTCTCCGTAAAGTTTCTATTTTCCCTGATTTCTGATATAATAGAAACATTGACTTCAAGAGTAAGGAAGAGAAAATGAATGCATTATTGAATGGAATGAATGACCGTCAGGCTGAGGCGGTGCAAACGACAGAAGGCCCCTTATTGATTATGGCGGGGGCTGGTTCTGGAAAGACCCGAGTTTTAACCCACCGTATCGCTTATTTGATTGATGAAAAGATGGTCAATCCTTGGAATATCTTGGCCATTACCTTTACAAATAAGGCGGCACGTGAGATGAAAGAGCGTGCTTATGGTCTCAATCCAGCTACTCAGGACTGTCTGATTGCGACCTTCCACTCCATGTGTGTTCGTATTCTGCGTCGTGATGCGGATCATATCGGCTACAATCGTAATTTTACTATAGTGGATCCAGGAGAGCAACGAACTCTCATGAAACGCATTCTCAAACAGTTGAACTTGGATCCGAAAAAATGGAATGAACGGACAATCTTGGGAAGCATTTCCAATGCTAAGAATGACTTGATTGGTGATGTGGCTTATGCTTCCCAAGCTGGCGATATGTACACGCAAATCGTGGCTCAATGTTACACAGCCTATCAGAAAGAGCTTCGTCAGTCTGAGTCCGTTGACTTTGATGACTTAATCATGTTGACCCTGCGTCTTTTCGATCAAAATCCTGATGTTCTGACTTACTACCAGCAGAAGTTCCAATACATCCATGTTGATGAGTACCAAGATACCAATCATGCCCAGTACCAACTAGTCAAACTTTTGGCATCTCGCTTTAAAAATATCTGTGTGGTTGGGGATGCAGACCAGTCTATCTACGGTTGGCGTGGTGCGGATATGCAGAATATCTTGGATTTCGAAAAGGATTACCCTCAAGCCAAGGTGGTTTTACTAGAAGAAAATTACCGTTCAACTAAAACCATTCTTCAAGCAGCCAATGACGTTATCAAAAACAATAAAAATCGTCGTCCTAAGAATCTCTGGACTCAGAATGCTGATGGGGAACAAATCGTCTACTACCGAGCTAACGATGAACAAGATGAGGCTGTTTTTGTAGCCAAAACCATTGATGAACTTGGTCGCAGTCAAAACTTCCTTCACAAAGACTTTGCAGTTCTTTATCGAACTAATGCGCAATCCCGTACTATTGAGGAGGCCCTGCTCAAGTCAAACATACCTTATACTATGGTTGGTGGTACTAAGTTCTACAGCCGTAAGGAAATTCGTGACATTATCGCTTACCTCAACCTCATTGCCAATTTGAGTGACAATATCAGTTTTGAGCGCATTATCAACGAACCAAACGTGGAATTGGCCCAGGAACCGTTGAGAAAATCCGTGATTTTGCTAACCTGCAAGACATGTCTATGCTGGATGCTTCAGCCAATATTATGTTATCTGGAATCAAAGGAAAAGCAGCCCAGTCTATCTGGGATTTTGCAAATATGATTCTGGATTTGCGGGAGCAACTGAACCAATTAACCATTACAGAGTTGGTTGAGGCGGTTCTTGAAAAAACTGGTTATATCAAGATTCTTAATGCCCAAGCAACCTTGGAAAGCAAGGCTCGGGTTGAAAATATCGAGGAATTCCTTTCTGTTACCAAGAACTTTGATGACAATCCTGATGGTCAAGAAGAAGAAACAGGTTTAGATAAACTCAGTCGTTTCTTGAATGACCTAGCCTTGATTTCCGACACAGATTCTGGCAGTCAGGAGACATCTGAAGTAACCTTGATGACACTCCATGCAGCTAAAGGACTGGAGTTTCCGGTTGTCTTTATTATCGGGATGGAGGAAAATGTCTTTCCACTTAGTCGAGCAACTGAGGATCCTGATGAGCTGGAAGAAGAACGCCGTTTGGCCTATGTAGGTATCACGCGCGCTGAAAAGATCCTCTATCTGACCAACGCCAACTCCCGTTTGCTTTTCGGTCGTACTAGCTACAACCGCCCAACACGTTTCATCAATGAAATTAGCTCTGACTTGCTTGAATATCAAGGCTTGGCTCGTCCAGCTAATACTAGCTTCAAGGCATCTTATAGTAGTGGTGGAATTGCCTTCGGTCAAGGAATGAGTTTGGCTCAGGCGCTTCAAGACCGTAAACGCAAGGCTGCACCAAGCTCTATCCAGTCAAGTGGTCTCCCATTTGGTCAATTTGCAGCAGGCGCAAAATCAGCGTCTAGCGAGACAAATTGGTCCATTGGTGATATTGCCCTTCACAAGAAATGGGGAGAAGGCACTGTTCTGGAAGTGTCAGGTAGCGGTGCTACTCAGGAACTAAAAATCAATTTCCCAGAAGTGGGGTTGAAAAAGCTGCTTGCTAGTGTAGCTCCAATTGAGAAAAAAATCTAATTATCCATCCTTCTCACGAATAATAAAGTGAGGAGGATTTTTATGTACAGTATTACATTCCAAGAAGATTCACTTTTGCCGAGAGAAAGATTGGTTAGAGAAGGAGTAGAATCTCTGAGCAATCAAGAATTGTTAGCTATATTACTCAGAACGGGAACGCGTCAGGCAAATGTTTTTGAAATTTCCCAGAAAGTCTTGAACAGTCTCACAAGTATAACTGATTTGAAAAAAATGACTCTGCAGGAATTGCAGAGTCTGTCAGGTATTGGACGGATTAAAGCCATTGAATTACAAGCGGTGATTGAACTGGGGCATCGCATTCACAAGCATGAAAACCTTGAGATGGAAAGTATTCTCAGTAGTCAAAAGCTAGCTAAAAAAATGCAACAGGAACTTGGTGATAAAAAACAAGAGCACCTAGTGGCACTCTATCTTAATACTCAAAATCAAATCATTCATCAACAGACCATTTTTATTGGAACTGCGACACGAAGCATTGCTGAACCACGGGAAATCCTTCACTATGCCCTCAAGCATATGGCTACCTCTGTGATTCTTGTTCACAATCATCCATCAGGTGCCGTATCTCCTAGTCGAAATGACGACCATGTCACTAAGCTAGTCAAGGAAGCCTGTGAACTGATGGGAATCGTTTTCTTGGACCACCTGATTGTCTCGCATTCCGATTACTTTAGTTACCGTGAAAAGACGGATCTGATTTAAAGTTCGTTTACGACATAGTCAAACAATGTTTTATCCTTGGGGCGATTTTCAAATAGAAATTCTGGATGCCATTGAACACCAAGATAAGGGAAGCCATCTGTAGTTGTAACAGCCTCGATTATCTCATCCTTGGGATCAAAGGCCACAACCTTTAAATTTGGGGCCAAATCCTTAATGCTCTGATGGTGGAAGGAGTTGATATGAGAGATTTCTCCGTAGATTTCTCTGAGAACAGTATCAGGTTCTGTCACCAAACGTTGGGTTGTGTATTCGGCAGAACAATCCTGCCAATGGTCTTCGATATCTTGGTATAGAGTTCCACCCATTGCAACGTTAAAAAGCTGAGTACCACGACAAACAGAAAAAATCGGTTTTTTCTGCTTAATCGCTTCTCTGATGAGAGCTAATTCAAACTGGTCTCTTTGAAGGTGGTAGTCATCGCTGTCAATTGTTTTGGGTTCACCATAGAATTTTGGATCGACGTTTTGCCCACCTGTTAGGATGAGTTTATCAATCATCGTGATGTAATGGCTTGCCATTTCTTGATCACCAATCGGTAGGATGATGGGAATTCCACCAGCGTCCTTGACTCCTTCAACAAAGCCTTTTGCTGCATAGCTCATCATGATATCATCATCTGGATGAGCTTTTTCATTTCCTGTAATCCCAATAACTGGTTTTTTCATAAATGCTTTCGCTTTCTAATCCTCTTTCCGCATAAAATAGAGGAGAGTTTGGAGTTCGCTTGTCAAATCGACGTACTGAACAACTACATCTTTTGGAAGGTGCAGGTGAACAGGAGAAAAACTGAGAATGCCTTTTACACCAGCATCAACCAAGAGGTTGGCTACTTCTTGTGATTTAACACTTGGAACAGTTAGGATAGCAGTTTTAACATCTGCGTCCTTGATCTTTTCCTTGATTTGAGATATACCATAGATGGGAATCCCGTCAGCAGTCTGAGTACCGACTTCAGGATGGTCATCTAGGTCAAAGGCCATGATAATCTTCATCTTGTTGCGCTCATGGAAACGGTAGTGGAGAAGGGCATGCCCCATATTACCAATCCCAACCAACATAACATTGGTGATGGAGTTATCATTTAGGAGGTCAGCAAAAAAGGTCATTAGTTTTTTGACATCATAACCAAATCCGCGTCTTCCTAGTTCACCAAAGTAAGAAAAATCACGACGCACTGTCGCAGAATCGATACCGATAGCCTCTGCAATTTGCTTAGAGTTGGCACGCTCGATTTTTTCTGCATGAAATCTCTTGAAAATTCGATAGTAGAGAGAGAGTCTTTTTGCTGTTGCTTTTGGAATAGCAGACTGTTTAATTTTCACAAAATCACAACCTTTCTATCCTTCTATTTTATAGAAATATTGTGAAAAAATCAACAAAAATCAACGAAAACAAGAAAAAACTAAGAGAATTCTTAGTTTTTAATCTGAAAAAAATTAGTTTGTGATAAAAAAAACGGTAGAGATCGCCAACTAATCCTTGATAAATCACTTTATCATTCAGTGTTAAGGAGCTAATTAGGAGAGTGTCGGGCAGGGTGACACAGCCTGATAGGGCTAGCATAAGCTCTTCGTAATCGGCAAATCAAGTGTGCGTTCTACTTGATAGCTATCTTTATATGTGAGACGATACATAGCAAACTACCTTTCTTCTTTTGTGAAGATTCCGCGTTCTACAAGGCTATCCATGAGGAAGTAGAATTTCTCTTGGTGGATATGGTGTTCTTCTGATTTAAAGATATTGACCAAACGTAGACCAGATTTGTCAGTGATGTTAATCTTAACACCTGTAAGATCTTTATTGATGATAATTTTTAGTAGGAAACCTTCTCCACTGTTTGGGATTTTTTCAAGTAGACGAGTTAGTTCGTAGTTTCCGACTTTTGTTTCAGAGAAAGTATTGTCTTTCAGTGTGAACTTTTTGACAGTTGGACTAAGTGTATAGTCGTAGCGGCAGTTTTGTAGTTTAATGGTTTTTTCGAATGCCATTAGGTTAATCTCCAATAATATTTTTTAAGGTTTGTGCCAGTTGTTTCAGTTCTTTCTCGGTATTAAGAGGAGAAAGACTGATACGGACAGACTCTTTTAAACGATGGGAATCAGCCCCATAAAAAGCTTCGAGTACATGACTGGTCTGTACAATACCAGCAGTACAGGCTGAACCGGTTGATATTGAAATTCCTTCTAGGTCTAACCGGAGCAAGAGCAAATCATTTTTTTGACCAGGGAAACCGATATTGAAAACATAAGGCAGTTGATTTTGACCTTCATTAAGATAATAGTCCAAACCTTCAATCTCTTCTAGAAAAGCAGTTTTTAATCCCTCTAGTTTTTGGTAATGCTCGGCTTGATGCTCCAAGTCTTCTTTAAGGGCAGCAACCATGCCGATGATGGCAGCAAGGTTTTCTGTCCCAGCTCGTTTCTTTTGTTCTTGGTCTCCACCGTGAAGGTAGGAATCAAAGTCCATAGACGAAGCGTAAAGAAAACCAATTCCTTTTGGTCCATGGAACTTGTGAGCAGAAGCACTGAGAAAATCGATTCCTAATTCCTCAGGATGGATAGGAACTTTTCCGATAGCCTGAACAGCGTCTACATGATAAGCAGCAGAATGTTCTTTAAAACACGTCCAATCTCAGCGATAGGTAAGAGACTACCCGTCTCATTATTAGCATACATAGTGGAAACGAGAATGGTATCGTCACGTAAAGCTTCTTGAATCTGCCCCGCCGTAATCTCTTGATTTACTGGTTGGATGATGGTAGCTTCAAAGCCAAAATGTTGAACCAGATAATCAATGGTTTCAAGGACAGAATGGTGTTCAATAGCTGTCGTGATGATGTGTTTTCCTCTTTCTTGATGGCGGAGACAATAGCCGATAATAGCTGTATTGTTACTTTCTGTCCCTCCAGATGTGAAAAAGATTCGTTGTGGCTTGGTTCCTAGTAAGTGAGCTAACTCCTGACGGGCTTCACGGAGTAGTTTACCAGCATGGCGACCATGACTGTGAATACTTGAAGGATTCCCATGGGTTTCTTGCATTACCTTGGTCATTTCTGCGATAGCTACTGCTGACATTGGAGTAGTAGCAGCATTGTCCAAATAGATCAAAGAATCACCTTATTCCTTTTTATTATATGCAAAGAGTGGGCTAACTGGTTTTCTTTCGTGGATACGGACGATGGCATCACCAATCAATTCGCTAGCAGTAATGTAGCACACATTTTTCGGAGTTCTTTCTTTGGTTGCTACTGAGTCAGTCACTAGGATTTCTTTAATGTTTGCGGCGTCAAGAAGGTCAGCAGCGCCTTCTACAAAGAGTCCGTGACTGGATACAGCATAAATCTCAGTAGCACCTTCACGTTCGACGATTTTTGCTGCTTCTGAGAAAGTACGCCCAGTATTTAGGATATCATCAATCAAGATGGCCTTCTTGCCTTCGACATCACCGATGATATAACCTTGGCTACGCTCTGAATCGTCTTGAGCATAGTCGATGATTGCGATTGGTGCATCTAAATATTCAGCTAAGCTGCGGGCACGTTTGACGCCAGAATTTTTTGGACTAACAACAACCACATCTGATCCCAGCAACCCTTTATCGCTGTAGTGTTTAGCAAAGAGAGGAATTGTATAGAGGTTATCTACTGGAATGTCAAAGAAACCTTGAACCTGAACAGCGTGGAGGTCAAGGGTTAGAACACGGCTAACACCTGCTTTGACGAGCATATTAGCAACCAGTTTTGCAGTGAGGGGTTCGCGAGAAGAAGCGATACGATCCTGACGAGCATAACCAAAGTAAGGAAGGACAACGTTGATACTATGAGCACTTGCACGTACACAAGCATCAACCATGATTAACAACTCCATCAAGTGGTTGCTAACGGGGTAGCTGGTTGATTGGATGATGTAGACATCGTAACCACGGACACTCTCTTCAATGTTGACCTGGATTTCACCATCAGAAAATTGGCGAGAAGATAATTTTCCGAGAGGTATCCCAACCGTTTCTGCGATTTTCTGTGCAATTTCATGATTGGAATTAAGTGCAAAAAGTTTCATGTTGTTTCTATCTGACATTGTGGACCGTCCTCTGTAAACTCTAAATATTTTGTCTTCATTATTTTACCAAAAAATGGAGATTATTTCAGCATTTTTTTCATGCTTTTTAATAAAACGAATTAATTTTGAAGGAGCTTTCTGATAAGTTATCTGATTTTCATCTAAAAATCTCTGAAAATCGACTTTCCCTTTTTTTCATGGTCTGTGACTTCAAGCTCGAGTTCATAGTCTGTCTGATCAAAGCAGTGACTTTCATCTAGTGCCATTAGACCAATCGACGTTTCCATTTCGTAACGAATCGTTTCAAGACAACCTAGAATAAGCCAGTCATGGCTTTCAATGCCAATTTCAGCAAGCTTTTCTAGAGCGAGCCCTTGAGGTAGTTTTTGTTTTTCTAGGTACGATTCAGCTTCTGGAAGGGTTAGTTTCTGGTTGTATTCCATATTTCCTAAAGTTTGAGGCACTTTCAAGGTCAATTCTGCCCAATCTGAAAAGGTACGAATGCGCATGGCAACCTTTTTTTCACGCAATTGGAAATCTGGTGTGTCAATGTAGTAGTTTCTGAAGGACGGGTTGGATATGGGAAAACTGTTTTTTTAGATGATCATATTCCTCTTTTTTCAGAAGTGTTTTCAATTCTATTTCTAAATGTTTCATTTTTTCAACCTTTTCTATATCTTTGAAAGCGATTTATGGTATAATGGACAATGTATTTATTGTATACGAATGTACTGAAAAAATCAAAGATTTTCGACAGGGCAATCAAACATTACAAGGGAGAAAATATGACCATAGAATGGGAAGAATTTTTAGATCCTTACATTCAAGCTGTTGGTGAATTGAAGATTAAGCTTCGTGGAATTCGAAAACAATATCGTAAACAAAACAAGCACTCTCCGATTGAGTTTGTTACTGGACGGGTGAAGCCGATTGAAAGTATCAAAGAAAAAATGGCTCGTCGAGGAATTACTTATGCAACTCTGGAAAATGACCTGCAAGATATCGCAGGGCTGCGTGTCATGGTTCAATTTGTAGATGATGTTCAGGAGGTTGTTGCAATTTTACGCAAACGCCATGATATGAGAGTCGTTCAGGAACGGGATTATATCACCCATCGGAAGGCTTCGGGCTATCGCTCCTATCATGTGGTGGTAGAATATACAGTTGACACCATCAGTGGTGTTAAGACGATTCTGGCTGAAATTCAAATCCGGACCTTGGCTATGAATTTCTGGGCTACCATTGAGCATTCGCTCAATTATAAGTATCAGGGGGATTTTCCAGAGGAGATCAAGAAACGCTTGGAGATTACAGCTAGAATTTCCCATCAATTGGATGAAGAAATGGGTAAGATTCGAGATGACATTCAGGAAGCGCAGGCGCTCTTTGATCCTTTGAGTAGAAAACTAAACGACGGTGTAGGAAATAGTGACGATACAGATGAAGAATACAGGTAAGCGAGTTGATCTCATAGCTAATAGAAAGCCACAGAGTCAGAAGGTTTTACATAAACTGAGAGAAAAACTCAAAAAACAGCATTTTATAATTAATGATACAAATCCCGACATCGTCATTTCGATTGGCGGGGATGGGATGCTTTTGTCTGCCTTTCATAAGTATGAGAATCAGTTAGACAAGGTTCGATTTGTTGGCGTCCATACTGGACATTTAGGCTTTTACACGGATTATCGTGACTTCGAGTTGGACCAGTTGGTTTCCAATCTCCAATTGGATACTGGTGCCAAGGTTTCTTATCCAGTCTTGAATGTCAAAGTGACACTTGAAAATGGAGATGTAAAAACCTTCCGTGCTCTAAATGAAGCTAGTATCCGTCGATCAGATCGCACCATGGTTGCGGATATTATCATTAATCATGTTCCGTTCGAGCGATTTCGAGGAGATGGTGTGACTGTTTCAACGCCGACTGGAAGCACTGCCTATAACAAATCCTTGGGGGGAGCTGTCTTGCATCCTACCATTGAAGCCTTGCAACTGACTGAAATTGCGAGTCTCAATAACCGAGTTTATCGAACACTTGGTTCTTCGATAATCGTTCCGAAGAAAGATAAATCGAGCTTTTACCAACTCGTAATGACTATCACACGTTATCGGTTGACAATAGTATCTATTCTTTCCGAAATATAGAAAGGATTGAGTACCAAATCGACCATCACAAGATTCACTTCGTAGCGACTCCAAGTCACACTAGTTTCTGGAATCGTGTCAAAGATGCCTTCATCGGAGAGGTGGACGAATGAGGTTCGAATTTACCGCAGATGAACATGTTAAGGTTAAAACATTTCTCAAGAAACACGAGGTTTCTAAAGGACTGTTGGCTAAGATAAAGTTTCGAGGTGGGGCTATCCTAGTCAATGATCAACCTCAGAATGCGACTTATCTCTTAGATATTGGAGATAGGGTGACCATCGACATCCCTGCAGAGGAAGGCTTTGAAACACTTGAAGCCATTGATCGTCCTCTAGATATCTTGTATGAGGATGACCACTTTTTGGTTTTGAATAAGCCTTATGGAGTAGCCTCTATTCCTAGTGTCAATCATTCCAATACCATTGCCAATTTTATCAAGGGTTACTATGTCAAGCGGGAATATGAAAACCAGCAGGTTCATATCGTGACCAGGCTTGATAGAGATACATCTGGTTTGATGCTCTTTGCTAAACACGGTTATGCTCATGCACGATTAGACAAGCAACTACAACGCAAGTCTATCAAAAAACGTTATTTCGCTTTGGTTAAGGGAGATGGTTTTTTGGAGCCAGAAGGGGAGATTATCGCCCCGATTGCGCGTGATGAAGACTCCATTATCACGAGACGGGTCGCCAAGGGTGGAAAATACGCCCATACATCTTACAAAGTTGTAGCTTCTTATGGAGACATTCATTTGGTCGATATTCGCCTGCATACTGGTCGAACTCATCAGATTCGAGTGCATTTTTCTCATATTGGCTTCCCTTTGTTGGGAGATGATCTCTATGGTGGTAGCCTAGAAGATGGTATTCAACGCCAAGCTCTGCATTGCCATTCCTTATCCTTTTATCATCCCTTCTTAGGGCGTCAGCTGGAGTTGGAAAGCCCTTTGCCAGATGATTTTAACAATCTTATCACTCAGTTATCAACTAATACTCTTTAAAATCTATTTTGAGTATAATTTAATTTCTTAAAGGAGAAAACTCATGGAAGTTTTTGAAAGTCTCAAAGCCAATCTTGTTGGCAAAAATGCTCGTATCGTTCTCCCTGAAGGGGAAGAACCCCGTATTCTTCAAGCGACCAAACGCTTGGTAAAAGAAACAGAAGTTGTTCCTGTTTTGCTGGGGAACCCAGAAAAAAATTAAAAATTTATCTTGAAATCGAAGGGATTATGGATGGTTATGAAGTGATTGACCCTCAACAGTATTCTCAATTTGAAGAAATGGTAACTACCTTGGTTGAACGCCGTAAAGGCAAAATGACTGAAGAAGATGCTCGTAAGATTTTGAGTGAAGACGTCAACTATTTTGGTGTTATGCTCGTTCACATGGGCTTGGTTGATGGGATGGTATCAGGTGCGATTCACTCAACAGCCGCAACCGTTCGTCCTGCACTTCAAATCATAAAAACTCGTCCAAATGTAACCCGTACTTCAGGTGCTTTCCTCATGGTTCGTGGTACAGAACGCTACCTATTTGGTGACTGTGCTATCAATATCAATCCAGATGCAGAAGCTTGGCTGAAATCGCTGTTAACTCGGCAATCACAGCTAAGATGTTTGGCATTGAACCTAAAATCGCTATGCTGAGCTACTCTACTAAAGGTTCAGGGTTCGGCGAAAGTGTTGATAAGGTAGTGGAAGCGACTAAAATTGCTCATGATTTGCGTCCTGACCTTGAGATTGATGGTGAGTTACAATTTGATGCTGCCTTTGTTCCCGAAACTGCAGCTCTAAAAGCACCAGGTAGCAACGTTGCTGGTCAAGCAAATGTCTTTATCTTCCCAGGAATCGAAGCGGGGAATATCGGTTACAAGATGGCGGAACGTCTTGGTGGATTTGCGGCTGTAGGTCCTGTTCTGCAAGGTTTGAACAAACCAGTTAACGACCTTTCTCGTGGATGTAACTCTGATGATGTTTACAAGTTAACCCTTATCACAGCAGCTCAAGCAGTTCATCAATAAGAAAAAGGCCTCTTTCCTTTGGGAAGAGGCTTTTTAGCGCTAAGAAAAGGACAGTTAGAAGCTTCTATGTTATACTAGATATATGTTAGATTTGAAAGAATACGGTGTTGACATGTGGCCAGAGGAGAAGATTTTCTCTTTTCGTGAGAAACTCCTCAACTGGTACGATGAAAACAAACGGGATTTACCATGGCGTAGAAGTAAAAATCCTTATCATATCTGGGTTTCTGAAATTATGCTCCAGCAGACTAGAGTAGATACGGTCATTCCCTACTACGAACGATTCTTGGACTGGTTTCCAACTGTTGAAAGTTTGGCAAAAGCGCCTGAGGAGCGTTTGTTGAAAGCATGGGAGGGGTTAGGTTATTATTCTAGGGTGCGTAATATGCAGGCTGCGGCTCAGCAAATTATGGTTGACTTTGAAGGGACATTTCCAAACACTTACGAAGGAATTTCTAGCTTGAAAGGGATTGGCCCCTATACTGCAGGAGCTATTTCTAGTATCGCTTTTAATTTAGCTGAGCCAGCGGTCGATGGCAATGTCATGCGGGTTCTGTCTCGCTTGTTTGAGGTCAATCATGATATCGGAATTCCTAGCAATCGAAAGATTTTCCAAGCTATGATGGAAATCTTGATTGATCCAGAGCGGCCAGGAGACTTTAATCAAGCCTTGATGGACTTGGGCTCTGATATAGAGGCTCCAGTTAATCCTCGACCAGAAGAAAGTCCTGTTAAGGAATTTAGTGCAGCGTATCAGAATGGAACTATGGATCGTTATCCGATTAAAGAACCCAAGAAAAAGCCTCTTCCAATCTATCTCAAGGCCTTGGTTGTGCGCAATGATCGAGGTCAATATCTACTTGAAAAAAACGAAAGTGAGAAACTGCTAGCTGGTTTTTGGCATTTTCCCTTGATAGAAGTAGAGGAGTTTTCACAGGAAGAGGAACAGCTGAATCTATTTGCTCAGGTTGCTGAAAAAAGCGTTGCTTTTGGTCCAACCCCCCAAGAAAGTTTTGAGCAGGATTATGATTTAGAAGTTAATTGGTCCCATCAAGCTTTTGAACAAGTCAAGCATGTCTTTAGTCATCGTAAATGGCATATTCAAATCCTAGCGGGTCAGGTGACAGAATCAAAACAGTTTTCTGACAGAGAAATTCGCTGGATCTCCCTCAGGAGTTTTCTGATTACCCACTCGCTAAACCTCAACAAAAGATTTGGCAGGCTTATAAAATAGCTCTTGAAGATGAGGGTTGACAGTAGCCATTTGTGCCTTCTTTGCATTTTTTTGTTATAATAGATAGAGAAAAGGTGAACATATGAAAAAAATATTAGTTGTAGATGATGAGAAACCAATCTCAGATATTATTAAGTTCAATATGACCAAGGAAGGTTACGAAGTTGTAACAGCCTTTAATGGTCGTGAGGCAATTGAGCTATTTGAAGCAGAGCAACCAGATATTATTATTCTAGACTTGATGCTCCCTGAAATCGATGGTTTAGAAGTGGCCAAGCCATTCGTAAGACGAGTAGTGTGCCTATCATTATGCTCTCAGCTAAGGATAGTGAATTTGATAAGGTTATCGGTTTAGAGCTAGGAGCAGATGATTATGTGACCAAGCCATTTTCAAACCGTGAGTTGCAGGCGCGTGTCAAGGCTTTACTCCGTCGTACAGACCTTTCTTCAGATAGTCAAGAGTCTGATGAAAAGAAATCCCAACCCCTACATATTGGCGATTTGGAAATTCTGCCCGACGCTTACGTGGCCAAAAAATATGGCGAGGAATTAGATTTGACCCACCGTGAGTTTGAGCTTTTATATCACCTAGCTTCCCATATTGGTCAAGTGATTACGCGTGAACACTTGCTTGAGACTGTTTGGGGTTATGATTATTTTGGTGATGTTCGCACAGTGGACGTGACCATCCGACGCTTGCGTGAAAAGATTGAAGATACTCCAAGCCGTCCAGAGTATATCCTCACCCGTCGTGGTGTTGGCTACTATATGAGAAATAATGATTGAAGCAATTAAACAAAGTATTCTGAACAGAGATTTTATCTTTATCTTGATTTTAGTCGGCTTTATCTTGGTGGTTACCTTGTTGTTACTGGAAAATCGTCGGGATAATATTCGTCTAAAGCAGATTAATCAAAAAATTAAAGACTTGATTGCAGGGGATTATTCTCGAGTTTTGGATACGCAAGGAAGCTCTGAAATCACCAACATCACCAATAATCTAAATGATTTGTCTGAGGTTATTCGGTTAACGCAGGAGAATCTGGAGCAAGAATCAAAAAGGCTTAACAGTATTCTTTCTTATATGACAGATGGAGTTCTTGCGACCAATCGTCGTGGTCAAATTACTATGATTAACGACATGGCTAAGAAACAGCTAGGTGTGCAGAAAGAAGATGTCCTCAACAAAAGTATTCTAGAATTGCTTAAACTAGAAGATGAGTATGAACTGCGTGACCTGATTACACAGATTCCTGAGTTGATGATTGACTCTCAGGATGCCAATGGTGAATACCTAAGTCTTCGTGTACGTTTCGCTCTGGTTCGCCGAGAGTCTGGCTTCATCTCTGGTTTGGTTGCTGTTTACATGATACAACCGAGCAGGAGAAGGAAGAACGTGAACGGAGACTCTTCGTTTCAAATGTGAGTCATGAGTTGAGAACTCCTTTGACCAGTGTTAAATCTTATCTTGAAGCCTTGGACGAGGGAGCTTTGTATGACCCTGTAGCCCCTGATTTTATCAAGGTTTCGCTCGATGAAACCAACCGTATGATGCGGATGGTGACAGATCTCTTGCATCTCTCTCGCATTGATAATGCGACCACTCGACTGGATGTGGAGTTGATTAACTTTACGGCATTTATCACCTTTATTCTCAACCGCTTTGATAAGATGAGAAGTCAGGATGACGAGAAAAAATATGAGTTGGTTAGAGATTACTCAATTAACTCAGTTTGGATTGAGATTGATACCGATAAAATGACCCAAGTGATTGATAATATTCTCAACAATGCTATCAAGTACTCACCAGATGGTGGGAAAATCACTGTCAGCATGAAAACCACTGATGATCAGATGATTTTATCCATCAAAGACCAAGGTCTAGGTATTCCAAAACAAGATTTACCGAAGATTTTCGATCGTTTTTACCGTGTAGATCGTGCAAGAAGTCGTGCCCAAGGTGGAACTGGTCTAGGTCTAGCCATCGCCAAAGAAATCATCAAACAGCACAATGGCTTTATTTGGGCTAAGAGTGAATACGGTAAGGGATCAACCTTTACCATTGTGCTCCCTTATGATAAGGATGCCGTAAAAGAAGAAATATGGGAGGACGAAATAGAAGACTAGAATGAGTGAGGTAGGCTTTAAATATAGTATTTTAGCATCAGGTTCCAGTGGAAATTCCTTTTATCTGGAAACGCCAAAAAAGAAAATTTTAGTGGATGCAGGCTTGTCGGGTAAGAAAATTACCAGTCTCTTGAGTGAAATCAATCGTAAACCTGAAGATTTGGATGCGATTTTGATTACGCATGAACATTCGGATCATATCCATGGAGTGGGAGTTCTAGCTCGCAAATATGGTATGGACCTTTACGCCAATGAGAAAACTTGGCAGGCTATGGAAAATAGCAAGTACCTCGGTAAGGTGGATTCATCGCAGAAACACATTTTTGAAATGGGAAAAACCAAAACTTTTGGTGATATCGACATCGAGAGTTTTGGGGTTAGTCATGATGCCGCAGCACCCCAGTTTTATCGCTTTATGAAAGACGACAAGAGTTTTGTCATGTTGACCGATACAGGTTATGTTAGTGATCGTATGGCAGGAATTGTCGAAAATGCAGACGGTTATCTCATTGAGTCCAACCATGATGTGGAAATCTTGAGAGCAGGTTCTTACGCTTGGCGTCTCAAACAGCGAATCCTATCGGATCTCGGTCACCTCTCTAACGAGGATGGCGCTGAGGCCATGATTCGTGCCATGGGAAATCGAACCAAGAAAATCTACCTTGGCCACTTGTCCAAAGAGAACAATATCAAGGAGCTGGCTCATATGACCATGGTCAATCAGCTAGCCCAAGCCGATCTGGGAGTAGGCGTTGACTTTAAGGTTTACGACACTTCCCCAGATACCGCAACACCATTGACAGATATATAAAAAAGAAGGCGAGTGCCTTCTTTTTATATATTTTTACAATCCTGCAAATTCTTTTGATTTCTTGTGCTGACATTGAAGAGTCGCAACGGACAGTGATTTGACCATCAGCAACATGAACGAATCCCGGAACAGTTGGGATTCCATAGCGTGAGCGGAATTCTTGTAACTCATTGAGTTGGCTTGGTTCTTCACTATTGATAAAGTAGATGTGTGCTTTGGTTTCAGCTACGACACCTGCTAATGTACCAGCAAATTTACGGCAGTAAGGGCAAGTTTTGCGACCGATAAAGAAGGTTGCAGTTTCTTTTTTATCAAGAGCTTCTTGCGCACGCGCAACTGTAGTGACTTCAAGGTCTTTGATATTATCTAAAAATTGTTCCATGAGATTACCTCGCTTTCATTGATATGTCTAGTATGCCATAAAGTTTCTAAAATTGCTTAGATTTGATACGAAAAAAAGATGAGATTGGTTTGTCTCATCTTTTATAGGATTTTATTTTACAAAAGCATTGATTTCTGCTTCGATGTTAGCAATCTTAGCTTGTGATTCTTCGTTTGTTTCCCCTACAACTGCAATGTAGAACTTGATTTTTGGTTCTGTCCCTGAAGGGCGAACGGCAATCCATGAACCGTCAGCAAGTGTGTATTTCAAAACATCACTTGGAGGTGTTGTCAAGTTTGTAACAGTTCCGTCAGCAGCAGTAGCTGTTTGAGCTTTGAAGTCTTCTACGACAGTGATAGCTGTTGCATTCCATTCTTTTGGAGCATTGTTACGGAATTTAGCCATAATCGCTTTGATTTGTTCTGCACCATCGACACCTGAAAGGGTAACAGAGATAGTCTTTTCTGCGTAGTAGCCGTACTCTTTGTAGATTTCTTCGATGCCGTCAGCAAGAGTCAAACCACGTGAACGGTAGTAGGCAGCAAGTTCAGCAACGACAAGAACGGCTTGGATAGCGTCTTTATCACGTACGAATGGTTTGATCAAGTATCCGAAGCTTTCTTCAAACCCCATCATGTAGGTATGATTGTGTTTTTCTTCGAATTCTTGAATCTTTTCAGCGATAAATTTGAAACCAGTCAAAACGTTGAACATGGTTACGCCGTAGCTCTCAGCAATCTTGGTTACCAAGTCGGTTGATACAATAGACTTGCAGAGAGCTGCATTCTCAGGAAGAGTTCCAGCGTTTTTATGGGCTTCCAAGATGTATTTAGCCATGATGGCACCGATTTGGTTACCTGAGAGGTTGAGGTAGCTGCCATCTTTTTGAAGAACTTCAACACCGACACGGTCAGCGTCTGGGTCAGTTGCGACAAGCACATCAGCACCAGCTTTGCGTCCGAGTTCTTCAGCAAGGGCAAAGGCTGCTTGGCTTTCTGGGTTTGGAGATTTCACAGTTGAGAAGTCAGGGTCAGCTGTTGCTTGTGCTTCAACGACTTGAACTGAGTCAAATCCTGCTTGGGCAAGAGCACGACGAGCCAACATTTCTCCAGTACCGTGAAGTGGTGTGTAGACAATCTTCATGTCTTTACCGAATTCTTCAATCAAGGCTGGGTTGATGTTCACATCTTTGACTTCTTTAAGGTATTCTACATCGACAGCTTCACCAATGACTTCAATCAAGCCAGAAGTTTTTTCAGCTTCCACATCAGCAACTTCAACAGTAAATGGGTTTTCGATTGCACGGATATAAGTTGTCAAAGCATCTGCATCGTGAGGAGGCATTTGTCCACCGTCTTCACCGTAAACCTTGTAACCGTTAAATGGTGCAGGGTTGTGGCTGGCAGTGATCATAATACCTGCGAAACAGTTGAGGTGACGAACTGCAAATGAGAGTTCTGGAGTCGGACGAAGGCTTTCAAAAACGTAAGATTTGATACCGTGTTTTGCAAGAACTGCAGCAGATTCAAAGGCAAATTCTGGGGAGAAGTGACGGCTATCGTAGGCAATTGCCACACCGCGTTCTTTTTCATTTCCACCTTTTGACTCAATCAAACGAGCCAAACCTTCAGTTGCTTGACGAACAACATAGATATTGATACGGTTAGTACCAGCACCAATCAAGCCCCGCATACCAGCAGTACCAAATTCAAGATTGGTATAGAAGGCGTCTTCCTTTGTTTTTTCGTCCATATTGTTTAAGTCTTGACGAAGATAGTCTGGTAAATCAGCAAAATCAAGCCATTTTTGATAATTTTCTTGGTAAGTCATTGAGCGTCTCCTTTATTGTAAATTGTTTTAATCGGTCTCATTATACCATGATTTAGGATTTTAGTAAAACGTTAGCATAGGCGCTATTATTCGAATCGAGCATTTTTTTGATCTACTTAAAAAAGAATAAACAACAGTTTAAAACTAATCGGTTTCAAATTGAATTCCTAATAAGTTTAGAAGAATATTTAGAAAAAAATTTTTCAAAGAATAAATGTGACTTTCTACTGATTTTTCCTAGAGGATACTTGCATACATCAAATAATTTTTTTGAAAAAAATTTAAGCTAAAAATTCTATAATTTTAAGATTTTTTTAAAGTGTTCGGTTTCTGTTTTGAATTTTTACTATCTCTATGGTAGAATATAATAAATAATAAAAAGGAGATATTCTATTATGAAAAAAATTCTTAAGCATTCTGCTTTGCTGGTATCAGCTTTTAGCACTTGTTGCTTGTGGATCAACAAAAAAAGCAAGTGACAATGGTACTGCGTCAAACTCTAACTTTGAAGTATCCATAAAAGATGGTATGTATGTTTTGCCTAAAGATGAGGATTCATCTTCAAAATACCTTGCTCTTCAAGTAGAAATCAAAAACAATCGTGATAAACAGTTTAGTTTCACTAGTCGCGATATTACCCTTTATAATGAAAAAGATGAAAAAGTAGAACCAATCCAAATCTATGAGAGCGATAGTAAAACTAAGTTTATGTCATATGGAGACAAACTTTCTAAAGGAAAGAGCGTTGCTGGTTATGTTGTTTATGAAGTAGACAAAGATGCTAAATATGAGCTTCATTTTGCCCCTAGCTTCTACGAAGATATTAAAGAAAACTCTAAGAAATAATGACGTAGCTATCAAAGTTGATCCAAGTAAGTACGAAGATCATATTGATGAAGCTAAAGATGTAATGAAAAAATACGTCGATGCAGTTTACCTTAATGGAGAAAGCTCAGGTGGTGGAACGAACTTAAGCACATCTGATAACAAGGCTCAAGTCGTATCCCTTGCAGATGATAAAAAATCTTCTGATAGCGATGCTGAATTCACAAACGATGTGAAGGCTGACAGAGAAGAGTTCATCAAGAAATTTACAGAGTCATTCGGAAAAGGTTTCCATAACTATAAACCTTCTGATGCAGAACTTCGAACATTCGCAGAAGCTTATATCAAAGCTAATGCAAAACGAGCAAAAATTGATTACAAAGTGAAAGCCTACTTACCAGACTATGCTGTTATCTATGTAAGACCAGAAACAATTGACTTAGATAACTTGAATGTTTATGAATTAAGCCGTAAATTCTACGAAGAAAACAAAGGTAAATATAGCAACTACTCAGAAGCTATGAAAGCTGGTGAAAAATACATTTTAGAAAATGCACCGAGTCAATTTGATTCAACTCCTCTAGATACTAGTGATAACATGAAAAAAGAGGGTTATGAAATTAAAATGACTAAGAAAGATGGGAAATGGACCATCGATACCTCTTCTAAACTATGAATTGAAAGATATGGCTCGCACATTCCGTGGAGGCATTGGATACTAAGATGAAAGGTTCGAGTTTATGACTCGAACTTTTTTCCTTGCATTGTGCAAAAGTGAAAAAGATAGTAAAATAGATGTATGATTATTTTACAAGCCAATAAAATTGAACGTTCTTTTGCAGGAGAGGTTCTTTTTGATAATATCAATCTGCAAGTTGATGAACGAGACCGCATTGCTCTAGTTGGAAGAAATGGGGCAGGTAAGTCTACTCTTTTGAAGATTTTGGTTGGGGAAGAGGAGCCGACCAGTGGAGAAATCAATAAGAAAAAAGATGTTTCTCTGTCTTACCTAGCCCAAGATAGCCGTTTTGAGTCTGAAAATACCATTTATGATGAAATGCTCCATGTTTTTGATGACCTGCGTCGGACAGAGAAACAATTGCGTCAGATGGAGCTAGAGATGGGAGAAAAGTCTGGTGATGATTTGGATAAACTGATGTCAGATTACGACCGCTTATCTGAAAATTTTCGCCAAGCAGGTGGTTTTACCTATGAAGCTGATATCCGAGCGATTTTGAATGGATTCAAGTTTGACGAGTCTATGTGGCAGATGAAAATTGCTGAGCTTTCAGGTGGTCAAAATACTCGCCTGGCTCTTGCTAAAATGCTCCTCGAAAAGCCAAATCTCTTGGTCTTGGATGAGCCAACAAACCATTTGGACATTGAGACCATTGCCTGGTTGGAGAATTACTTGATAAATTATAGCGGTGCTCTCATTATTGTCAGCCACGACCGCTATTTCTTGGACAAGGTTGCAACAATCACGCTCGATTTGACCAAACATTCCTTGGATCGTTATGTGGGGAATTACTCTCATTTTGTTGAGCTGAAAGAACAAAAGCTAGCTACTGAGGCAAAAAACTATGAAAAGCAACAGAAGGAAATCGCTGCTCTGGAAGACTTTGTTAATCGCAATCTAGTCCGAGCCTCAACGACTAAACGTGCCCAATCTCGACGCAAACAACTGGAAAAAATGGATCGCTTAGACAAGCCTGAAGCTGGCAAGAAATCAGCCAATATGACCTTCCAGTCTGAAAAAACGTCGGGTAATGTTGTTTTGACTGTTGAAGATGCTGCTATTGGCTATGACGGAGAAATTTTATCTCAACCAATCAACCTAGACCTTCGTAAAATGAATGCTGTTGCCATCGTTGGACCAAATGGTATTGGCAAATCAACCTTTATCAAATCTATCGTGGGTCAGATTCCTTTTATCAAAGGAGAGAAGCGTTTTGGTGCCAATGTTGAGGTTGGTTACTACGATCAAACTCAAAGCAAGTTAACACTTAGTAATAGTGTTCTGGATGAACTCTGGAATGACTTTAAATTGACACCAGAGGTTGAAATCCGTAACCGCCTTGGTGCCTTCCTCTTCTCTGGTGATGATGTCAAAAAATCAGTTGGAATGCTGTCTGGTGGTGAACGCGCTCGTTTGTTGCTTGCCAAACTTTCAATGGAAAATAATAACTTCTTGATTCTTGACGAGCCGACCAACCACTTGGATATTGATAGCAAGGAAGTATTGGAAAATGCCTTGATCGACTTTGATGGAACCCTTCTTTTCGTCAGTCACGACCGTTACTTTATCAACCGTGTTGCCACTCATGTCTTGGAATTGTCTGAGAATGGATCGACCCTCTATCTAGGAGACTATGACTACTATGTTGAGAAGAAGGCAGAAGCAGAAGTGAGTCGAGCTGAGGAACTTTCAACTAGCAATCAAGAAAGAAGCAAGTCTAGTCAATGATTATCAGGCACAAAAAGAAAGTCAAAAAGAAGCTCGCAAACTCATGCGTCAAATCGAGAGTTTAGAGGCTGAAATCGAAGAGTTAGAAACTCAAAGTCAAGCCATCTCTGAACAAATGTTGGAAACCAATGACGCCGAAAAACTCATAGGGTTGCAGGCTGAACTGGACAAAATCAGCCATCGTCAGGAAGAAGCTATGCTTGAGTGGGAAGAATTATCAGAGCAGGTGTAAATATGGAACATCTTGGAAAAGTATTTCGTGAATTTCGAACAAGTAGAAACTATTCTTTAAAGGAGGCGGCAGGTGAGTCCTGTTCAACCTCCCAGTTATCTAGATTTGAGCTTGGGGAGTCTGATCTAGCAGTTTCACGTTTCTTTGAGATTTTGGATAACATTCATGTCACAATCGAAAATTTCATGGATAAGGCTAGGGATTTCCATTATCATGAACATGTTGCCATGATGGGACAAATTGTGCCCCTTTACTATTCAAATGATATTGCAGGTTTTCAAAAGCTTCAAGAAGAACAACTTGAAAAGGCTAAGAGTTCGACAAATCCCCTCTATTTTGAGCTGAACTGGATTTTGCTACAAGGTCTGATTTGTCAAGGAGATTCGAGTTATGAGATGAAGCAGGATGATTTGGATAAGGTAGCAGATTATCTCTTCAAAACAGAAGAATGGACCATGTATGAGTTGATCCTTTTTGGTAATCTCTATACTTTCTACAATGTGGACTATGTGGCTCGGAATCTCAAAGGTTTTGCTCTTTATCAAAGAGGCCTGAAAGAAGAAGGTTGTAACCAGATGCAGGAAGCTATGCATATCTTTGAAGTGCTTGGACTTCCAGAGCAAGTGGCTTATTATCAGGAACATTATGAAAAATTTGTAAAAAATTAAATTTCCCAAATAAGGGAATAGTAGAGTAACTCCTTTCAGTTTTGGTACAATAGTTCCAAAATTTGAGAGGAGTTTTTATATGAATCGACATGCAGTACAGTTGATTAGCCGTGGTGCTATTAATAAAATTGGAAATATGCTCTATGACTATGGAAATAGTGTTTGGTTGGCGTCCATGGGGACTATCGGACAGACAGTTTTAGGAATGTATCAGATTTCTGAACTCGTCACATCTATTCTCGTAAATCCCTTTGGCGGAGTCATTTCAGACCGATTTCTCGTCGTAAGATTTTAATGGCGGCAGACCTTGTTTGTGGAATTCTTTGTTTGGCTATTTCTTTCATAAGGAATGATAGCTGGATGATTGGAGCTTTGATTTTTGCCAACATTGTTCAGGCTATTGCTTTTGCCTTTTCTAGACCTGCAAATAAGGCCATTATCACAGAATTGGTAGAGAAGGATGAACTGGTCCTCTACAATTCTCGTTTGGAGTTGGTCTTGCAGGTTGTCAGTGTGAGTTCTCCTGTACTTTCTTTTCTGGTCTTACAATTTGCAAGTCTCCATCTGACGCTCTTACTAGATGCTTTGACTTTTTTTATAGCATTTGTTCTAGTGGCCTTACTTCCAAAAGAAGAACCAATGGTTCAAGATAAGAAACCTTTTACTGGTAAAGATATTTTTGCGGATATCAAAGATGGCTTGCACTATATCTGGCATCAAAAAGAGATTTTCTTTCTCCTGTTAGTGGCTTCCAGCGTTAATTTCTTTTTTGCGGCTTTTGAGTTTTTGCTTCCTTTTTCAAATAAACTATATGGAGTAGAAGGAGCTTATGCGACTATCTTAACCATGGGTGCGATTGGCTCAATTATAGGAGCACTGATAGCAAATAAATTTAAATCAAGTATGAATACACTTTTGTTCTTATTGATTTTAACAGGAGTAGGGGTTTTCATGATGGGTTTGCCACTGCCCAATATTTTAACCTTTTCTGGAAACCTGATTTGTGAACTCTTTATGACGATTTTTAATATTCACTTCTTTACACAGGTACAGACCAAGATTGATGGAGAATATCTGGGTAGAGTATTAAGTACCATTTTTACTTTAGCAATTCTATTTATGCCAATTGCAAAAGGCTTTATGACGGTGCTGCCAAGTGTACATCTCTCTTCTTTCCTGATAATCGGAAGTGGAGTTGTCTTCTTGTCTTGTATATCTCTCATTTATGTTCAAAATCGTTTTGAAAAAGAGGTATAAATCCCCTTGCCTTAAAAAAATATTTCACTATTAATTATTTTTCAGTCCTTCTCCATTGTGAGGAGGGCTTTGTTTGTGGTAAAATGGTTTTATGAATAAAAGAATGAATGAGTTAGTTGCCTTACTCAACCGCTATGCGAGCGAGTACTATACGAGTGACAATCCCTCGGTTTCAGATAGCGAGTACGATCGCCTCTACCGAGAGTTGGTCGAGTTGGAAGCTGCCTATCCAGATCAAGTTTTAGCAGACAGTCCAACCCATCGTGTTGGTGGTAAGGTTTTAGATGGTTTTGAAAAATACAGTCATCAGTATCCTCTTTATAGTTTGCAGGATGCTTTTTCACGTGAAGAGTTAGAAGCTTTTGATGCGCGTGTTCGCAAGGAGTTACCCCATCCCACCTATATCTGTGAGCTAAAAATCGATGGTTTGTCTATCTCTCTTACCTATGAGAAGGGGATTTTGGTCGCTGGGGCGACTCGTGGTGATGGTTCTATTGGTGAGAATATCACTGAAAATCTCAAGCGCGTCAAGGATATTCCTTTGACCTTGCCAGAAAAACTTGATATTACCGTTCGTGGGGAGTGTTACATGCCTCGTGCGTCCTTTGATCTGGTCAACCAAGCTCGCCAAGAAAATGGAGAGCCTGAATTTGCCAATCCTCGTAATGCAGCAGCAGGAACCCTTCGTCAGTTAGATACAGCAGTAGTTGCTAAGCGCAATCTTGCAACTTTCCTCTATCAAGAAGCTAGTCCTTCTACTCGTGATAGCCAAGAAAAGGTTTTGAAGCATCTTGAACAGCTTGGTTTTGTGGTCAATCCTAAGCGAATTCTGGCTGAAAACATAGATGAAATCTGGGGTTTTATCCAAGAAGTAGGGCAGGAACGGGAGAATCTCCCTTATGATATCGATGGGGTGGTAATTAAGGTCAATGACTTAGCAGGTCAAGAAGAACTCGGTTTTACAGTTAAAGCGCCTAAGTGGGCAGTAGCCTATAAGTTCCCTGCTGAGGAAAAAGAAGCCCAACTACTCTCAGTTGACTGGACAGTTGGCCGTACTGGTGTTGTGACCCCGACTGCCAATCTCACACCTGTTCAGCTTGCTGGTACAACTGTTAGCCGTGCGACCCTGCACAATGTGGACTATATTTCTGAAAAAGATATCCGCAAAGACGATACAGTTATCGTATATAAGGCTGGGGACATCATTCCTGCTGTTTTGCGTGTGGTAGAGTCTAAGCGTGTTTCTGAAGAAAAACTAGATATTCCGACTAATTGTCCAAGTTGTGACAGTCAGTTGCTTCATTTTGAAGATGAAGTGGCCCTCCGTTGTATCAATCCGCGTTGCCCTGCCCAAATCATGGAAGGCTTGATTCACTTTGCTTCTCGAGATGCCATGAATATTACAGGGCTTGGTCCATCTATCGTTGAAAAGCTTTTTGCTGCAAATCTAGTCAAGGATGTGGCAGATATTTACCGTTTGAAAGAAGAAGATTTCCTCCTTTTAGAGGGCGTCAAGGAAAAGTCAGCCTCAAAACTGTATCAGGCTATTCAAGCGTCTAAGGAAAACTCTGCTGAAAAGCTCTTGTTTGGCTTGGGAATTCGCCATGTCGGAAGTAAGGCTAGTCAGCTCTTGCTCCAACATTTCCACTCTATTGAAAATCTAGCCCAAGCTGATCCAGAGGAAGTAGCAAGTATCGAGAGCTTGGGAAGCGTAATCGCCAAAAGTCTTCAGACCTTTTTTGCTACCGAAGGATCTAAAATTCTCTTAGATGAATTGAAAGAAGCAGGGGTCAATCTGGACTACAAAGGACAGACGGTAGTAGCAGATGCAGCCTTGTCGGGTTTGACCGTTGTACTGACAGGAAAATTGGAACGTCTCAAACGCTCAGAAGCAAAAAAAGCAAACTCGAAAGTCTAGGAGCTAAGGTAACCGGCAGCGTATCCAAGAAAACAGATCTAGTCGTAGCAGGTGCGGATGCAGGAAGTAAACTCCAAAAAGCTCAAGAACTTGGTATCGAAGTTCGAGATGAAGCATGGTTGGAAAGTTTGTAAAGAATAGTAGCAAGCTAGGTGTTAAATAGTCTGAAACTGTCTCTCCTGAAGTGTTTTTACATAGATTAAGTCTATTGTCAGTCAAACATTCAATCGCTGAATCTATCAGCTCTATATAAAAAATGTAAATTGAAATTAGAAATTAGGAAAAGAAATGTATAATTACCCTGTAGTCATCCATTTTCATCGAAAAAATGGGGATTATGCGGCCTGTTCATTTAGTAGTAAACAGGCGGACAATGTTGAAAAATTGTATTATGAGAATGACTTTTTTGGAGCAAAATTTTCCTTTACGGTCACAAGTCAAGAAAAGTTAGAAAACCTGAAGTTTTCTGTCGAGTTTGATGGGAAAGTTAAGGAATATCCCGTGCGTTATAACTACTATCCGCTTCTGACTGAAGTTTGGATTTTAGAGGGCGACGAGACGGTTTATTATTCTGAAAACCCAGCCATTGCTAGTCCTTACTACAAAGATCAAAATCCATTTGCTTTTGATAAAGCAATCCATAGCGCTAGTTTTGATCACCACTGGGGTTACCAAGGAGAACTAGGTTATAGCCTTTCAGATTATCAGACAAGCTTTAAACTTTGGGCTCCTACGGCTACATCTGTACAGGTGGTTGTCTATGAAAATACCAGCAACGATGCTCCGATTTGGAAAACCTTTAATCTAGAGCGTGGGAATAGCTATTCATATAGCCATAAGTACAATACTATTGGGGTTTGGAGTCTAGATTTAGATGAGAATCTTGCTGGCAAGGCTTATCAGTATCAGATTGACTTTCCTCACCACCAGACTTTGACGAGAGATCCTTACACGATTGCCACAAGTCCTGACGGAAAACGTTCCGTAATTCTTTCTCATCAAGACAGACAAGTAGAAGGATTTGAGGTCAAACATGGAACAGAAGCTCCTTGGCGTTTGGAAAATCCATGTAAAGCAGTTATCTGTGAAATGCATATCCGAGATCTAACCAAATCTCCAACATCTGGAGTGGCAAGCATCTCCGTGGAACCTTTCTTGGTGCTGCGCAGACTGGAACGACTAACCAATTCGGCCAAGCAACCGCCTTTGACTATATTAAAGACCTTGGCTGCAACTATGTTCAACTTCAGCCTATCTTTGATCGCCATAAGGAATACGATGAGGATGGAAATGTAACCTATAACTGGGGTTATGACCCTCAAAACTACAATGCACCAGAACCAAGTTTTTCTAGTAATCCAGATGATTCAGGGCAGGTCATTCGTGATCTGAAAACTATGGTTCAGGCCTATCATGATGCAGGAATTGGTGTCATCATGGACGTGGTTTATAACCATACCTTCTCAACGCTTGATGCGCCATTCCAGACAACTGTTCCCGATTATTACTATCGAATGAACCCAGATGGAACCTTCCAAAATGGTACAGGTGTAGGAAATGAAACTGCAAGTGAACACGAGATGTTCCGTAAGTACATGATTGACTCCCTCCTATACTGGGTGAAAGAATACAATATTGATGGTTTCCGTTTCGACTTAATGGGTATTCATGATGTCAAAACCATGCAAGCGATTCGCTGGGCGCTAGATGAGATTGATCCCCGTATTATCACCTATGGAGAAGGCTGGGATATGGGAACAGGTCTTGCTCCTTATGACAAGGCCAAGAAGGACAATGCCTACCAGATGCCAAATATCGGTTTCTTCAACGATAATCAGCGTGATGCGATTAAAGGAGGAGAAGTCTATGGAGCAATCAAATCAGGATTTGTGAGTGGTGCCGCTACAGAACCAATCGTCGCCAAGGCTATTCTTGGTAGCCGAGAGTTAGGTTCTTATCTCAGTCCAAACCAAGTTCTCAACTATGTTGAAGCCCATGATAATTACAATCTTCATGACTTGCTGGCAACCCTTCATCCTGATCAGAGTGCCGACCAGATTATGCGCAAGGTTGAGACAGCGACAGCTATGAACCTTCTTATGCAAGGGATGTCCTTTATGGAAATTGGTCAAGAGTTTGGTCGAACTAAGTTGGTTCCAACCGGTGAACATGGAGAACTAACTCCTGCAGATCGAGAACGTGCTATGAATAGTTACAACGCTCCTGACAGTGTTAACCAAGTCAACTGGGATCTGATTAATGAACGCCAAGAGAGCATTGACTTTGTCCGTCAGATTATTCGACTGAAACACAGACTAGCGCCTTTTCTTATCCTACATACGAAGAAGTTTACCGTCATGTCTTTGTCCATACTGCTGCAGAAAATAGCGGATGGATCGTTTACGAGATTCACGGGGGACCAGAACATCTATTGGTCGTATTCAATGCCAAGGGAACTTCCTTCTACTTTGAAAATGCAGGAAATCTTGAAATGCTTGTGACAAATAGTCGTTCGAAACAAGAAAATGTCATTGATGATATTAGTGTTGCGATTTTAACTGTTTTATAAGAAAATATGAAATTGATAAAAAGGAGATTGCATATGAAAAAGATGAAGAACATAATCCTACCTTTATTTTTGGCATTTCTATCAGTTGTCCTAGTAGCATGTTCGGCTAATAAGGATAATGGTACTTATCTTTATGAACCAACGAAAGAAGAAATTAGCAAATTAGTTACAGGATCAGGTCTTTCTAAAGAAAATTTTGTATCCTTACTTGGAGACGATTTTAAACTTTCTCTTTCATTGACAATTGACGGTGATAAGGGTGTTTTAACATTCGAAAGCAATGTTGCAGGTGTTAAAAAAATAATCAGAACTATGATTTAAAGGTAAACCAAGCTAAAAAGACACTCCAACCAGCTACAGGAGGCACAGAAGTTCCCTACAAAATTTCTGGAGATGAATTGATGATTGACCTATCAAGTGTGGATAGTCGGGAAGCTGCAAAGCTGACCTTACTAAAAAATGTTGTATTTAAACGCCAAAATAAATAATCTACAAAAATCAGGAAAAGTTTTTTTCCTGATTTTATTTTCACCAAAAAAATCAGTTGGAAATTGAAAAAAATACCGAATGTTTTGTTATCATAATAAAAAAATATATGTAAATTATTCTGTTTTGTAAAACAAATGAAAGCTTCATACAAGGTTAAGATAATTTTTTTCCAAAAATTTTCAGGATATTTTTTTAAGAAATTCCGTAAACTGCTTTGAAAGTTCTTTTTAAAAAGATAGTATAATAGACATATAGAAAACGCTTACATTGAGAAAGGGGATTGGATGAATAATCAAGAAGCATTGAGAACCTTTACTACTGGAGAAAATTTTCATCTTCAGCACTATCTAGGAGCACATAAAGAGGAAAAAGACGGAGAAATTGGTTTTACTTTCCGTGTTTGGGCACCTAACGCTCAGGCTGTGCACTTAGTTGGTGATTTCACTAAATGGACAGAGCACCAAATTCCTATGGTACGGAATGAGTCGGGTGTTTGGGAAGTCTTCACAAGTCTGGCTCATGAAGGGCAGATTTATAAGTATCATATCACGCGTGCAAATGGGCACCAGATTATGAAAATTGATCCGTTGGCGGTTCGTTTTGAGGCTCGCCCAGAGACTGGAGCCATCCTGACTGATATTCCAGAGAAGAAATGGAAAGATGGGCTTTGGCTAGCGCGTCGCAAGCGTCTGGGATTTTTGAGAGACCAGTCAATATTTATGAAGCCCACGCTGGATCTTGGAAGAGAAATCCAGATGGCAGTCCATACAGTTTTTCACAACTTAAGGAGGAGCTGATTCCTTATCTTGTTGAGATGAACTACACTCACATCGAGTTTATGCCTTTAATGGCTCACCCGCTTGGATTGAGTTGGGGCTACCAACTTATGGGTTACTTTGCCATGGAGCATTCTTATGGGCGACCAGAGGAATTCCAAGATTTCGTTGAAGAATGCCATTTAAATAACATCGGTGTCATTGTAGACTGGGTTCCTGGTCACTTCACTATTAATGATGATGCCTTGGCGTATTATGACGGAACACCAACTTTTGAATACCAAGACCATAATAAGGCTCATAACTATGGTTGGGGGGCTCTGAATTTTGACCTCGGGAAAAATGAGGTCCAGTCTTTCTTGATTTCAAGTATTAAATTCTGGATTGATTTTTATCATTTAGATGGTATTCGAGTTGATGCCGTTAGCAATATGCTCTATTTAGACTACGATAATGCTCCATGGACTCCAAATAAAGATGGGGGGAATCTTAACTACGAGGGCTATTACTTCCTTCAACGGTTGAACACTGTGATCAAGTTAGCTCATCCAGATATCATGATGATTGCAGAAGAAAGTTCTTCAGCAACAAAGATAACTGGTATGAAAGAAATGGGTGGCCTTGGATTCGACTATAAATGGAATATGGGTTGGATGAATGATATTCTTCGTTTCTACGAGGAAGACCCAATTTATCGCAAGTATGACTTTAATCTTGTGACTTTCAGCTTTATGTATGTTTTCAATGAAAACTACCTCTTACCATTTTCACATGACGAAGTCGTTCATGGCAAGAAGAGTATGATGCACAAGATGTGGGGGAGATCGATACAATCAATTTGCAGGTTTGCGAAATCTCTACACTTATCAAATTTGTCATCCAGGTAAGAAACTCTTGTTCATGGGCAGTGAGTACGGGCAATTCTTAGAATGGAAGTCTGAGGAACAGTTGGAATGGTCTAATCTAGAAGATCCAATGAATGCGAAGATGAAGCATTTCACTTCTCAACTGAATCAATTTTACAAAGACCATCGCTGTCTTTGGGAAATTGATACCAGCTATGACGGCATTGAGATTATTGATGCTGATAATAGAGACCAGAGTGTTCTCTCCTTTATTCGTAAGGGCAAAAAGGACGAAATGTTAGTCTGTGTCTTTAATATGGCACCAGTTGAACGTAAGGACTTTACGATTGGTTTACCTGTTGCAGGTATTTACGAAGAAGTTTGGAATACAGAATTGGAACAATGGGGTGGTGTCTGGAAAGAATACAACCAAACGGTTCAAACTCAAGAAGGATTATGGAAGGATTATGAGCAGACCTTGACCTTTACCTTGCCAGCTATGGGAGCAAGTATCTGGAAGATTAAACGTCGCTTGAAACCAACTAAAACTGTCACAAATAAAACCCAAAAAGGAGTAGAAAATGAAGAATGAAATGCTAGCTTTGATCCTTGCCGGTGGGCAAGGAACACGTCTCGGAAAACTCACTCAAAGCATTGCCAAACCAGCAGTGCAATTCGGTGGGCGCTACCGTATCATTGACTTTGCGCTTTCAAACTGTGCTAACTCTGGGATTCACAACGTCGGTGTTATTACGCAGTATCAACCTCTTGCCTTAAACAACCATATTGGAAATGGTTCGAGCTGGGGTCTGGATGGAATTAACACAGGTGTTTCTATTCTTCAACCCTACTCTGCAAGCGAGGGAAATCGTTGGTTTGAAGGAACGAGTCACGCCATTTATCAAAATATCGACTACATTGACAGTGTCAATCCGGAGTATGTTCTGATCCTTTCAGGTGACCACATCTACAAGATGGACTATGATGATATGCTTCAGTCCCATAAGGATAACAATGCCAGTTTGACGGTAGCTGTCCTAGACGTACCTCTCAAAGAAGCTAGCCGTTTTGGTATCATGAATACAGACGCCAATAACCGTATCGTTGAATTCGAAGAAAAACCTGCTCAACCTAAGTCTACAAAGGCTTCTATGGGGATTTATATTTTTGACTGGAAACGACTTCGTAATATGCTTGTGGCTGCTGAAAAGAGCAACGTCGATATGTCTGACTTCGGTAAGAACGTTATTCCTAACTACCTTGAGTCTGGTGAGAGTGTCTATGCCTATGAATTTAATGGTTACTGGAAAGACGTTGGTACCATCGAATCACTCTGGGAAGCTAATATGGAGTACATTTCCCCAGAAAATGCCTTGGATAGCCGCAATCGTCAGTGGAAGATTTACTCACGCAACTTGATTTCGCCACCAAACTACATTGGTGCCAACGCTCATGTCGAGGATTCTCTAGTAGTAGATGGATGTTTTGTGGATGGAACTGTCAAACACTCTATTCTTTCAACTGGAGCTCAAGTTCGTGGAGGGGCAGAAGTCGTTGATTCTGTCATCATGAGTGGTGCTATTGTTGGTCACGGCGCAAAAATCACTCGTGCTATTATTGGTGAAGGTGCGATTATTGCAGATGGTGTAGAGATTGACGGAACTGACGAAGTACAAGTAGTAGGATACAATGAAGTAGTGGGGGTAGCAACAGATGAAGATTGATAAATATTCAGCCATTTTGGGAAACACAGTTGGTTTTCATGATATGTCAACGTTAACAGAACACCGTCCGGTGGCTAGCTTGCCTTTCGGTGGGAAATACCGTTTGATTGACTTCCCCCTTTCCAGTCTTGCTAATGCTGGTGTTCGCAGTATCTTTGGTATTTCCAACAAGACAATATTAGCTCAGTCTTTGATCATATTCGTTCAGGTCGTGAGTGGGGCTTGTCCACCCTTCTAAGTCACTACTATCTAGGAATTTACAATACTCGTGTTGAAAGCAGTACAGTTGGAAAAGAGTATTACCAACAGCTTCTTACCTACTTGAAACGTTCAGGTTCAAACCAAACCGTTTCGATTAACTGCGATGTGCTGGTGAATATTGACTTGAATCAAGTCTTCCACCTACACAATACAACGAAAGGTCCGATCACAGTTGTATATAAGAAACTTCCGAAGAAAGACATTTCAGATGTGAATGCTATCTTGGAAATTGATGAAACTGACCATGTTCTTTCCCACAAACTCTTTGATAACAAATCTACGGATGAACTCTTCAACATGTCTACAGATATCTTTGTTGTGGATACTCCTTGGTTGATTGAACGACTTGAAGAGGAGGCTCAGAAAGAATATCCTGAAAAGCTACGCTATGTTCTTCGTGATTTAGCTGCAAAAGAAGGAGCTTTTGCTTACGAATACACAGGCTACTTAGCGAACATTCATTCTGTTCAGTCCTATTATCAAGCAAATATCGATATGCTTGAATCTAAAAAATTCTACTCTCTTTTCTCACCAAATCAAAAGATTTATACAAAAGTTAAGAATGAAGAACCAACCTACTACGCGAATACTTCAAAAGTAAGAAGTTCTCAGTTTGCTTCTGGTAGTATCATTGAGGGTGAAGTAGTTCAGTCAGTCCTATCTCGCAACATTTATGTTCACAAAGATAGTGTGGTTAAGGACAGCATTTTATTCCCTCGAGTTGTGATTGGTCAAGGTGCCCAAGTTGAATATGCCATCCTAGACAAAGGAGTTGAAGTTGCGGACGGTGTTGTCATTCGAGGAACAGCAGAACATCCAGTTGTAGTGAAGAAGGGTGAAACAGTAACAGAGGACATTTATTCATGAAAATTTTATTTGTAGCGGCAGAAGGAGCCCCCTTTTCAAAAACAGGTGGTTTGGGCGATGTCATTGGCGCACTTCCCAAATCACTTGTAAAAGCGGGGCACGAAGTTGCAGTTTTCTTGCCTTACTATGATATGGTAGAAGCTAAGTTTGGTGACAAGATAGAGGATGTTCTCCACTTTGAAGTTAGTGTAGGATGGCGTAGACAGTACTGTGGTATTAAAAGAACAGTCTTGAATGGGGTTACCTTCTACTTCATTGATAATCAATATTATTTCTTCCGCGGTCATGTGTACGGTGATTTTGACGATGGTGAACGCTTTGCCTTTTTCCAACTGGCTGCTCTTGAAGCCATGGAACGCATCGGCTTTATCCCTGACCTTCTCCATGTTCATGACTACCACACAGCCATGATTCCCTTCTTGTTAAAAGAAAAGTACCATTGGATTCAGGCATATCAAGGAATCAGAACCGTTTTAACCATTCATAATTTGGAATTTCAAGGTCAATTTTCTGAAGGAATGTTGTGGGATTTGTTTGGTGTTGGGTTTGAACGTTATGCTGATGGGACCCTTCGCTGGAATGATTGTCTCAACTGGATGAAAGCGGGTATCCTATACGCGGATCGTGTCTCAACCGTTTCCCCTAGCTATGCGCACGAGATTATGACCAGTCAGTTTGGTTGCGGTTTGGATCAGATTCTTCGCATGGAGTCAGGAAAAGTTTCGGGTATTGTCAATGGTATCGACGCAGATCTTTATAATCCTCAAACAGACCCGCTTTTAGACTATCATTTTGATAAGGAAGATTTGTCTGGAAAAGCAGAAAACAAAGCAAAATTGCAAGAGAGAGTTGGTCTACCTGTGCGAGCAGATGTGCCACTAGTTGGGATTGTCTCTCGTTTGACAAGACAAAAAGGCTTTGATGTTGTTGTGGAAAGCTTGCATCGTTTCTTACAAGAGGACGTTCAAATAGTCCTTTTAGGAACAGGTGATCCAGCTTTTGAACATTCCTTCTCATGGTTTGCTCAAGTTTATCCTGACAAGCTATCAGCAAATATCACTTTTGATGTCAAACTTGCTCAAGAAATCTACGCAGCTTGTGACCTCTTCCTCATGCCAAGCCGTTTCGAACCATGTGGCTTGTCACAAATGATGGCTATGCGCTATGGAACACTACCATTGGTTCATGAAGTGGGTGGATTGCGTGATACTGTTCAATCCTATAATCCAATCGAAGGAACTGGTACTGGATTTAGCTTTGACAATTTAACACCATACTGGCTTAACTGGAGTTTCCAAACAGCCTTGGATGTTTATAAGCATCAGCCAGACGTTTGGAGAAATCTACAAAAACAAGCTATGGAACGTGATTTCTCATGGGATACAGCTTGCCAGTCTTACCTTGACTTGTACCATAGTTTAGTCAACTAATAGATAAAATCGTATGATTCTTTCATACGATTTTTGGGCTGTTTAGAAAAGAGGAGAAGTGATGACTCAAGTAAAAGGCCTTTGTGTCATGGATGTTGATGGAACCTTAATAGCTGAAGAAGTGATTGATCTTTTGGGAAGAGAAGCAGGCTGCAAAGAGGAAATTTCAGAGATTACCAATCAAGCAATGCGGGGAGAACTGGACTTTGAAACGAGCTTACGAGAAAGAGTCGCTTTGTTAAAAGGTCTTCCAATTTCGGTCTTTGATACTGTCTTCAAATCCATCCATCTTTCCCAAAATGCTCAGGAATTTATCTCCATTCTCCAAAAGAAAGGTATTCTAGTTGGTTTAGTGTCTGGTGGCTTTACACCAATCGTTGAGAGATTAGCAAAATCCCTAAGTATTTTCTATTTCTCTGCCAACCAGTTAGAAGTGAAAGACGGCTTTTTAACTGGACGATTAGTTGGTGAGATTGTGACAGGTCAAGTAAAAAAAGCTACTCTTGAGAGATGGAGAAATGAGATAGAACTTCCCAAAGAAAGAACGATTGCCATCGGTGATGGGGCTAATGACCTCTTGATGTTAAAGTCAGCAGGTCACGGTATAGCCTTTTGTGCCAAAGAGGTCGTAAAAGCTGAGATAGCTTGTCATGTGAATAAGAGGAATCTTTTAGAAGTTCTTCCTCTGATTGATTTCTTAGAATGAGAGGAAAATATGAAAATTGTTATAGCACCTGACTCTTTTAAAGAAAGTTTGGCCGCAGAAGAGGTCGCCAAAGCTATAAAAAGAGGTTTCGAGAAAGCAATTCCTAGTGTAGTTTGTTCTTTATGCCCAGTTGGTGATGGAGGCGAAGGAACTGTGGAAGCGATTCGACATTCTCTTGACCTCGAAGAAAAATGGCAAGAAGTGACGGGACCTTTTGGTCTTAAAGAAGAAATGCGCTACTTTCAAAAAGATCAAAGGGCACTCTTTGAAGTTGCTGACTTGGTTGGGTTAGGGAAGATTCCGCAAGAGAAACGAAATCCCCTCCGCATCCAAACACGTGGTATCGGAGAGCTGATTCGCCATCTCGTTGATCTTGGAATGAAAGAAATCTATATCGGTGTTGGTGGTACGGCAAGTAATGATGGTGGAATTGGCATTGCTGCTGGTCTGGGTTATCGCTTTTATGATAAAAAGGGAGACGAACTACCAGCTTGCGGTCAGACATTGCTTGAGTTTGGGTTAGTTTCCAAAGATGACCTATACAGGATTCCAGAAGATGTGAAGATTCGCATTTTAGCAGATGTTGAGAGTTCTTTATGTGGTCATCATGGAGCAACCTATACATTTGGTAGACAAAAAGGCTTGGATCTCAGTTTATTTGAAACTGTAGATTTTGCTATACAGGGGTTTTATGAAAAATTCTCACCTCCAACACTGTCTCTTAAAGGAGCGGGAGCAGGAGGTGGCATTGCTGCTGGACTCTGCGCCTTTGCACAGGCCAGCATCGTATCAGGAATTGACACTTGTTTGGACTTGATAGACTTTGACAAGAAAGTTGAAGATGCTGACTTGGTTATTGTTGGAGAAGGTAGACTGGACAGTCAGAGCTTTGCTGGGAAAGCTCCTATCGGTGTGGCAAAAAGAACTCCTAATGGAGTTCCTGTTATCGCTATTTGCGGTAGTCTTTCTGAGGATTTACCTCCCCTACCCTTTGAAAATATACAAGCAGCATTCTCTATCCTAGAGAAAAGTGAACCTTTAGAAGACAGTTTGAAAAAAGCAAGCCTCTATTTGGAGCACATGGCAGCAAATATTGGTCGTTTATTACAGTTGAGGAAGGATTAGCCGAACCATTTTTTCCAAATGGATTTTTTAACTGGTTCATCCTGCTCAACCTCCCATAGATTTGGAAAAGCCAGCCGGAGATCCTTTTCATCTACTTGAACAGGTTGGTTCGAATGGATAACTAAACCTAAAGGAGAAGAAGTGTGATCCTCTGATACGATTGTTGCTTGACTATTGGTTTTCTTAGCTTCTTTTAAGTAGAATACCTGTTTGTCAAACTCAATATTTGGCGAAATCTTCACAAAAAGCACCTCTGCCTTTTCTTGAAAATTTTCCAAAATCGTTAAAAAGCCCTCTTGCAGCTGAAGACTATTTGCTGTCTCAACGTCCGCATAACCTAAAACTCTTTCCTCGAAAGTGCCGAGAAAACGACGTTGCTCATCTGGGTTTAATTTTGGCCCACCATGAGCCTTTTCTAGTAGTTGTTTTGATAAATCTGTCATAAAAACAGTATATCACAAAATACAAAAGAAAACAGACGAAAGAAAGCGATTACTTTATAAAGTTAAGGAAAATTTGCACAAAGATAACGTTTTTTCTTGAAAAACGTTTATTTTTAAGGTATCATAGAGGTGTAAAAAATTTAACTCAAAGGAGAGTAAAAAATGTCAATTATTACTGATGTTTACGCTCGCGAAGTCCTAGACTCACGCGGTAACCCAACACTTGAAGTAGAAGTTTATACTGAATCAGGTGCTTTCGGACGTGGTATGGTTCCATCAGGAGCTTCTACTGGTGAACACGAAGCAGTTGAACTTCGCGACGGTGACAAATCTCGTTACGGTGGTCTTGGTACACAAAAAGCTGTTGACAACGTAAACAACATCATCGCTGAAGCAATCATCGGCTACGATGTACGTGACCAACAAGCTATCGACCGTGCTATGATCGCACTTGACGGTACTCCTAACAAAGGTAAATTGGGTGCAAACGCAATCCTTGGTGTGTCTATCGCTGTAGCTCGTGCTGCTGCTGACTACCTTGAAATCCCACTTTACAGCTACCTTGGTGGATTCAACACTAAAGTTCTTCCAACTCCAATGATGAACATCATCAACGGTGGTTCTCACTCTGACGCTCCAATCGCTTTCCAAGAATTCATGATTGTACCTGCTGGTGCACCAACATTCAAAGAAGCTCTTCGTTGGGGTGCTGAAATCTTCCACGCACTTAAGAAAATCCTTAAAGGTCGTGGTCTTGAAACAGCCGTTGGTGACGAAGGTGGATTCGCTCCTCGTTTCGACGGAACTGAAGATGGTGTAGAAACTATCATCGCTGCTATCGAAGCTGCTGGTTATGTTCCAGGTAAAGACGTATTTATCGGATTTGACTGTGCATCATCAGAATTCTACGATAAAGAACGTAAAGTATACGACTACACTAAATTCGAAGGTGAAGGAGCTGCTGTTCGTACTGCTGCAGAACAAATCGACTACCTTGAAGAATTGGTAAACAAATACCCAATCATCACTATCGAAGATGGTATGGACGAAAACGACTGGGACGGTTGGAAAGCTCTTACTGAACGTCTTGGTGGTAAAGTTCAATTGGTTGGTGACGACTTCTTCGTAACAAACACTTCTTACCTTGAAAAAGGTATTGCAGAAGGTGCTGCTAACTCAATCCTTATCAAAGTTAACCAAATCGGTACTCTTACTGAAACTTTCGACGCTATCGAAATGGCGAAAGAAGCTGGTTACACTGCCGTTGTATCACACCGTTCAGGTGAAACTGAAGATTCAACAATCGCTGACATCGCAGTTGCAACTAACGCAGGACAAATCAAGACAGGTTCACTTTCACGTACAGACCGTATCGCTAAGTACAACCAATTGCTTCGTATCGAAGACCAACTTGGTGAAGTAGCTGAATACCGTGGATTGAAATCATTCTACAACTTGAAAAAATAAAATAGTTCACTGAACTATTTTATCCCGAACCTTGAAACTCAAAAGTTCGGCCGTTGATTTAACAACGTTTTAAGCCCCTCGGATTTTATCCGAAGGGCTTTTTTGATGTTCAGGGGGCAAAAAAGGGGCAGTGTTTATGGTATAATAGACAAAAACACTTGTATTAGAAAGAAACTATGTCTAAAGAAATTGATATTGAGTATTACCATCAATTAGCCTTGCAAAAGCAAAAGGAGCATCGTAAAGTTTTAGCAAATCTAAAGAAAAAGCCACCAAAAAATCTAGATAAGATAGCCCAGCAGATTCACGAAGAAGTTTTTGCGGAGATTGATTGTACGGCTTGTGCAAACTGTTGTAAGACATTGGGACCCGACTTCAAAGAAGCAGATATTACTCGCATTGCCAAGTATTTCAAGATGAAATTACCAGCCTTTGAAGCAGAGTTTCTGCAGGTAGATGAAGATGGAGACAAGGTTTTTAAATCTATGCCTTGCCCTTTTTTAGGAGGAGATAATCTCTGTACTATCTACGATGTCCGTCCAAAGGCCTGCCGGGAATTTCCTCATACAGACCGTAAAAAAATCCATCAAATCAACCATTTGACGATTAAGAACACCTTGACCTGTCCAGCAGCTTATCTCTTTGTTGAGAAATTAAAGGATAAGTTATAGAAATTTACACCTTTAAAGCTTGTACAAAGATTCTAGGGTGAAAATAGGAGATATCTGTTAGACTATAGATAGAATTGAGCACGGCCTAAAAGCTGTGCGAAAAAGACAATTTTTCACTTTGCTTTTAACGACCTTTGTATTTCATGGAGGTAAGAAGAAAAAAATGATGCATCAATTCAACCAAACCATGGATTATTTGGAGCAGCAACTGACTGGAGAAGTGGATATGAAAAGATTTCAGCAGCTATCGGGCTATTCTTATCCTCTCTTTAGCAGACTCTTTTCCATCCTAGCAGATATGACCTTAGCAGAATACTTGCGCAATCGCAGGTTGTCAGAAGCTGTGACAGACTTGCGGGAAAGCTCTGAGAAAGTCATTGATATAGCACTGAAATACGGCTACGACTCTGCAGATGCTTTTAGCTCAGCCTTCAAGAAATTCCATGGTGCAACTCCCTCAGAAGTTCGAAATGGAAAAGCTTATCGGGTTTTTCCTAGACTTCAATTATCCTTAAAGATTACAGGAGGAAAGAACATGGATATCAAGATTCAAAAGAAACCTGCTTTTACCGTGGCAGGTGTCCTATTGGAAGCTATTGACAATAGCAAGTGCCCGTCTGCTTGGGAGCAACTCTATGCAACTCACAGTTTTGAAAGCCTAGAAGGTTTTGGGAGTGGCCAATCCTTTGGCGTCTGCTCGGATGTCAAAGAAGGTGAAATTATCGACTATATGGCTGCTTACGATGTGACGGATAAAGTCAAAGCAGAAGAATTGGGTTTGTCAATCAAAGACATCTCTGAAGCCGAATATGCTATAGTACCAGTCAATGGGGCTATACCAACCAGCATCCACCTCGCTTGGAAGTATGTTTTGGAAGTCTTTTTCCCTGAAACAGGCTATCGCCACTCAGGAGCACCAGACTTTGAAGTCTATTTCGAAGGTGATATGTCGTCACAAGACTACCAAATGGAACTCTGGATACCAGTGATCAAGGACTAGATTATTTCTATTTTTTATAAAGATGGAAAGCTGACTCTGTAGAAAGAACCTCTACAGAGTTTTTAATTGTTGACATTCATATCCGTAAAGCAAACATACCATATTTTTTGTTTGGATTTTATAGGGTATGAGTAACGTTATCTCGGTATAATAGCTCCATAGAAGATAAGGAGGCATGAATATGCAGATGTATTTTGGAGATGTGTCACTTTGCTATAGCTATTCATTAGCAATGGCACTCGACGCCTATGGTTATGACTTTAAAGCAGAGTTTTTAGAAGCAATCATGGTAATGGGAAATGGCGCTAGTATCGTAAAGGAAGATGAACGACACCCTCTAGTATTTTTTGATAATGGAATGCCAGATCTTTCCATCTCCCATTCTTTAAAAATACTTGGATTTGACTTTGAAGAATTCTATCTAAAAGATGGAACGGAAGTGGATTTAGAAGAGATTAAAGGTAAGTTGGAATCGTTTCTGTCCAATGGACCTGTCGTACTGGGTCCTCTTGATATGGGCCACTTGACTTACAATCCCAATCACACAATCCTTTATGGTGTAGATCACTTTATAACTGTGTATGCTCTTGATGGTCAGTATCTCTATTTGCATGATCCGGCTGGTTTTGCCTGTATGAAGGTTGCTTTTAATGACATTTTAGAAGCTTGGAAGGCGGAAGCTATTGACTATAAGCGTGGAGCATACTCCATGTGGGGAAATTTTAGGAAGGACAAGAGTCCTAGTCAAACTGAAATCTATCAAGAAACAGCAAGCATTATGAGGGCCAGATATCTGGATGGACAAAGTAATGTCTTGGAATGTTATGCAAAGCAGTTGCTGAAAACGGATTAAATACGGAGCAAAAGCAATTGCATCAGTATTTCAGCTTTAAACTTGCTGCTGTTCGAAATCTCTATCTCAGTAAATTCTTAAAAGACCATGATCCCGAAGGGGCAAAATTAAAAGAAGAATTGGCTACTTTATTTGGTCAAGCCCACCTTTCGTGTTTAAAAGAAGATTACCAAGAACTAGCTCACTTGCTCTATCAGATAGCAGAAGTGGATGGTCGCTTTAGAGATTTATATGTAAAGTAGTGACTATAAGCATAAAAAAATAGTTAGTAAAAGCAGTTTTTCGTAAAATGAAGAACTGCTTTTTGATTATGGTATAATGAAGTGAGGAAATAGCTTATTCTACTTAAAAATGAAGGGAGAACTCCTATGCCTAGACCAAGAACAAAAGAGGAGCTAGTGCTAGCCTCTAAGGAAAACTATGAAAAGCTCAATCACTTTATCTCTAAATTAAGTGAAGAGGAACTACAGACTCCTTTTGATTTTTCAAAAGACCAAAAGAAAAAAGAAGCTCACTGGAAAAGAGATAAAAATCTAAGAGATGTTCTAATCCATCTCTATGAATGGCATCAGTTACTTTTGACCTGGGTACATTCCAATCAAAAGGATCATGAAAGACCTTTTCTCCCTGAACCTTATAATTGGAAAACTTATGGGGAAATGAATGTCGTTTTTTGGAAGAAGCACCAGAGAACGTCTTTAGAAGAAGCGACTAGGCTACTAGAGCAATCGCATAAAGAGGTTTTAGAGTTGATGGAAGGCTTTAGCAATGACGAATTGTTCACAAAAGGTGTCTATAAGTGGACGGGAGGAACAAGTCTAGGTTCCTACTTTGTCAGTGCCACTTCCAGTCACTATGATTGGGCTCTGAAAAAACTCAAAGCTCATCAGAGAAATTGTAAGAGTAGCTAGTTGAAGTGCTATTGAAATTCACCAAAGGTTCTTCTAAGCTTCGAAAAGCTTTATTCTCGTGATTTTTGAACTATTCTAGCTTTAGAATCCTTCTAAAATTAAAATTTAGGTTTGTCATAAACTTAGAATAGCACCAAAACATTTATATCAATGCAATTCTAAGTTTAGAATTGCACTGATATTAAAGGAATTGAGCTGTTCGATGCTTAGAATGCCTTTGTTCTGAGAAATGTTGACTAGAAAATGATTCGAATGGCTTTTTTCTGATATAGGATGATAGATAGATGGATGAGATGATGAACATACAAAAAGAGAAAGTTAAAAAAGAGTTGGTGTCCCTCTGTTTGGGAGAGTTCACAGCCGTCCTATCTATTTGGTTTTGTTTTTTCCTTTTGAAAAATCGGCTTGGTGATTGGAATGGTTTGATCTCTATTATTTATCCTTTGTCTTTACTGACATTTATATTGCTTCAAGGCTCGACCTATTGGGCAATTTTGATTAGAAGGCTGTCGAAACCTCAGTTCGGAAGTGGAACTGTTCCCAAACTATATGGTTGTTTCAGAATACTAGACCTTGTTTTACTTATTTCAGGCTTTCCTTTTATAGTCTGGAACACACAGAGTGTTCGAGTGGCTATTATAGCCACACTAATACAGCTTTTTGCCCTTATCGAATGGATTAATTATTTCCTCGTACGCTTATCTTATAGTTTGAATCTACTTGTTTTATGGAAACGAATTGTTAAGGGAAAACTTGAAAAAAGCAGAATAGCGAAGGAGTTGGGGTAGGGGAGAATAAATGTATGTTTTAGAGACTATCAGTATAAAACTTTAGTTGACGTTAAATAATATTAAAAATGAATAGGAGAATATCTATGTCAGTAGGGTTAATGGTTGGTTATAATTGGTGGACTATAGGAGAAGGGAGTCTTTTTAATTCATTCTTTTCGACTATTTATGTTCGCTTAGAGAATAATAAGTGAGGAAGTAGATACCCAGTAATAATGAATAAGCTTTACTGGGGAGATGTTCCTTTTGAATCTGTTGAAAAAGGAATAGAGGAGTTGTTATCTATCCAAGAAGAGTTGAAAAAATTTCTCCCTCAGGATGTTATATGGGATTTTGAAGATTTGTCACTCACTCCTCCTTGGGGAAATAATATCGCAGAGCATATAATAAATTTATCGCATTATTTCATAACGAGTTCCGGAAAAGATTTAATAGAAGTTTTGCTGACTAGTTTTAGATTTGCACTTGAGCACGGTCAAAATGTGAGTGTAAAAAGTATTTGAAACTCAATAAATCAAAGATTCATTTATGCTATAATATTCTTAATGAATTTTCAGAAAGGAAACTCAATGCCCTACAAATTTCTACTCTTCGACCTTGACCACACCTTGCTTGATTTTGATGCTGCTGAGGATGTAGCTTTGACACAACTTCTAAAAGAAGAAGGAGTTGCGGATATCCAAGCCTATAAAGACTATTACGTTCCTATGAACAAGGCTCTCTGGAAGGACTTGGAGCAAAAGAAAATCCGTAAACAAGAACTGGTTAACACGCGCTTTTCTCGTTTATTTGCTCATTTTGGACAGGAAAAAGATGGTAGGTTACTTGCCCAGCGTTACCAATTTTACTTAGCCCAACAGGGACAAACTCTTTCGGGTGCTCATGAACTCTTGGACAGCCTCATCGAACGTGATTATGACTTGTATGCTGCGACAAATGGCATTACTGCCATTCAGACGGGACGTTTGGCTCAATCTGGTCTGGCTCCCTATTTCAACCAAGTCTTTATCTCTGAACAGTTGCAAACACAAAAACCTGATGCACTATTCTATGAAAAAATCGGTCAGCAGATTGCAGGATTTGATAAAGAAAAGACGCTGATGATTGGAGATTCCTTAACTGCCGACATTCAAGGTGGCAATAATGCTGACATTGACACTATCTGGTACAACCCTCAACGAATCGAAAATCACACACAAGCCCAGCCAACTTATGAAGTCCATTCTTACCAAGACTTGCTAGATTGTTTGGATGCTATGTAGTGCTTTTCCTAAGAGGGGATGATATGGAAACTAAAGTCATTGAAGAGATTGACAATTTACTAAACCTCATCGAGCAGTATCAGTTAAAAGGTGTGGTTGCTCAAGTAAATTCGTTAAAAGAGTTAAAGTATATCATAAGCAATCATATAGAGTTAAGTACTCGAGAGAAGATGAATATCCACTATTCACTCTTTCTCCCTAGGGGTGGTTTATCTGAACTCTACTATATGGACGCTAATTTTGAACGGATGATGTCTGTAAATAATCAACTTTCCTATGCTATTGATACAATCGAAAAGTTTTTAATGGCTGATTGATACTGTGAATACTAATGTCAAATAATAGGGTCAATAACAGTATATATAAGAACTGTAAAAAGTGGTTTAGATAGCCACTTTTTGCTATAATAGAGGCAGTAAAAATGAAGGAATAGTAAACGATGTCAAGACCAGAACTTTCTCTTTATGAACCATTGTATACACTAAAGGAAGTTGATCAAAATATCTGGATAGCAGATGGTGACTTGATACAAATGGACTTGAAGGTCTTCAAACTTCCTTTTCAGACACGTATGACAGTGATAAAGTTAAACGATGGAAAACTCTGGATTCATTCTCCTATTGCGCCAAACGAGGAACTCTTTACTGAACTGGATGCTTTGGGCAAAGTCGCTTACCTTATTTCACCAAATAAGATTCACTACGCCTATATTACAGATTGGAAACAAAGATATCCTCATGCGCAAGCATGGTCTAGTCCAGGAGTTGAAGAGAGAGCGAAAAGTCAGAATGTCAAGGTGGAATTTGATGCTGCCTTAACAGCTAAGGCACCCGACTTATGGTCTGCTGAGATTGATCAGCTTATTTTTAAGGGAAGTTCTGTCATCGAAGAGGTCGTGTTTTTTCATAAATCAACTAAAACACTTATAGTAACGGATCTTATAGAAAATTTTGAACCGGAAAAGATAGCTAGTCCAATCCGCAGAAAATTCTATTGTTTAGCTCGTGTAACAGCCCCTGATGGTCAAACTCCTATTGACTATCGGATGACTTTTTTAGGAAGACAAAGGGAAGCAAAGGTTTCCTTTTCCCGTATGTTAAACTGGAAACCGGATAAAATCATACTTGCACATGGTTTATGCTTTTTTAAAAATGGTACGGATGAATTAAGACGTGCCTTTAGATGGATACGATAAAGGAGAGAAAGATGCAACACTCATCATGGCATGCTTTGATTAAGGAGCAATTACCTGAAGGTTATTTCGGGAAAATCAATCAATTTATGGAACAGGTCTATGCTCAGGGAACTGTCTATCCACCTAAGGAAAAAGTTTTTCAGGCTCTCTTGACTACACCACTTGAAGAAGTTAAGGTGGTGATTCTAGGGCAAGACCCCTATCACGGGCCAGGTCAGGCGCAGGGCTTGAGTTTTTCTGTTCCTGACTCTATCCCGGCTCCGCCATCCTTGCAAAATATCTTGAAAGAATTGTCAGATGATCTTGGAGTTAAGGAATCCCATGATTTGACGGCTTGGGCTGAGCAAGGAGTCTTGCTTCTCAATGCTTGCTTGACCGTTCCTGCTGGGCAGGCCAATGGTCATGCTGGTCAGATATGGGAGCCTTTTACAGATGCTGTGATTCGGGTTGTAAATAATCTAGATAGACCTGTAGTCTTTGTACTCTGGGGCGCTTATGCACGCAAGAAGAAGGCCTTGGTTACCAATCCTCGTCACTTGATTATCGAATCAGCCCATCCCAGTCCTTTATCGGTTTACAGAGGATTTTGGGGTTCCAAGCCTTTTTCCAAGGCCAATGCATTGTTAAAAGAGACAGGACAAGAGCCAATCGATTGGCTTAGATAAGGAGAGAAGATGCCTCAGTTAGCGACGATTTGCTACATTGATAACGGAAAAGAACTGCTCATGCTCCATCGCAATAAGAAGCCCAATGATGTCCACGAAGGTAAATGGATTGGTGTTGGTGGGAAGCTAGAGCGAGGTGAGACTCCTCAAGAATGCGCTGCGCGTGAAATCCTCGAAGAGACAGGTCTCAAAGCCAAGCCAGTACTTAAAGGTGTTATCACTTTTCCTGAATTTACGCCAGATTTAGACTGGTACACCTATGTTTTTAAGGTGACAGAGTTTGAGGGTGACTTGATTGACTGCAATGAGGGGACGCTGGAATGGGTTCCCTATGACGAGGTTTTGAGCAAGCCAACTTGGGAAGGTGACCACACCTTTGTTGAGTGGCTTTTAGAGGACAAACCCTTCTTTTCAGCCAAGTTTGTTTATGATGGGGATAAATTATTGGATACCCAAGTCGATTTCTATGAATAAAGGAGAAAGCAGATGCTACTTATCAAAAATGGTCGTGTAATGGATCCCAAGTCTGGTTTGGATCAAGTGTGTGATGTTTTAGTGCAAGATGGGAAAATTGTCAAGATTGCTCCCGAAATCAAGGAAGAAGGAGCAAAGGTGCTTGATGCTACTGGTCTTGTAGTTGCGCCTGGACTAGTTGATATTCATGTTCATTTCCGTGAACCTGGTCAAACCCACAAGGAGGACATCCATACTGGGGCACTAGCGGCTGCTGCAGGTGGTTTTACAACGGTTGTCATGATGGCTAATACTAGTCCAACCATCTCAGATGCGGAGACTCTTCAAGAAGTTCTTCAATCTGCTTCCAAGGAAAAAATCCATGTCAAAACGGTTGCCACCATTACTAAGAATTTTAATGGACAAGATTTGACTGACTTTAAGGCACTCTTAGAAGCTGGAGCCGTTGGTTTTTCAGATGATGGTATTCCACTTGAAAGTAGCAAGGTTCTCAAAGAAGCCTTGGAGACTGCTAAGAAACTTGGCACCTTTGTTTGTCTACACGAGGAAGATCCAGGCTTGAATGGGATTCTTGGCTTTAACGAAAACATCGCTAAAGACCACTTCAAGATCTGTGGTGCGACAGGGGTGGCAGAATACGCTATGATTGCGCGTGATGTCATGATTGCCTACGCAACCAAGGCCCATGTTCACATCCAGCATTTGTCTAAGGAAGAAAGTGTCAAGATAGTGGAATTCGCTCAAGGTTTGGGAGCGCAAGTCACAGCAGAAGTAGCGCCACAGCATTTCTCTAAGACGGAAGCTCTCCTTTTGACACAAGGAAGCAATGCCAAAATGAATCCTCCGCTTCGTTTGGAATCAGACCGTCGAGCCGTTATCGAAGGTCTCAAGTCAGGTGTTATCACAGTTATCGCGACAGACCACGCGCCTCACCATGCAGATGAGAAAAAAGTAGAAGATATCACCAAAGCGCCATCTGGTATGACTGGCTTAGAAACCTCTCTTTCTCTTGGTTTGACTTATTTGGTCGAAGCTGGAGAGTTGAGCCTAATGGAATTGCTAGAAAAAATGACTGTTAATCCAGCTAAATTGTATAACTTTGAAGCAGGTTACCTGGCTGAGAATGGTCCAGCTGATATCACTATCTTTGATGACAAGGCTGATCGTACTGTTGGTCCAGACTTTGCTTCAAAATCAGCCAATTCACCATTTATCGGTGAAACCTTAAAAGGGCAGGTCAAATATACCATCTGCAAGGGACAAATTGTCTACCAAAACTAGATGGGACTCTGCTCTATAAACTATAAGAATAGAGAGCGTATATGTATCGAACCCATCAATTTAAAGATAAGTTCATCTTATTTCTTAAGATATTTTTCCCTATCCTGATTTATCAGTTTGCCAATTATTCTGCCTCTTTTGTCGATACCACCATGACGGGGCAGTACAATACTATGGACTTGGCTGGCGTTTCAACTGCAACGAGTCTATGGAATCCTTTCTTCACTTTTTTAACAGGGATTGTTTCGGCTATGGTTCCCATCATCGGCCATCATCTGGGACGGGGTAAAAAAGAAGAAGTAGTATCTGACTTTTACCAATTTATCTATTTAGCTTTTGGATTGTCTTTGGTCTTGCTTGGGATGGTACTATTCTTAGCGCCCCCGGTTTTAAACCATATTGGACTAGAAGAACAAGTGGCAGCAGTTGCAGTTCGTTATCTTTGGTATTTGTCTATTGGCATTATTCCCTTGTTGCTTTTCAGTGTTATCCGAGCGCTACTTGATTCTCTAGGCTTGACTAAGCTATCTATGTACCTCATGCTTTTGTTACTTCCGCTCAATAGTGGTTTCAACTATCTTTTGATTTATGGAGCTTTCGGTTTTCCTGAGCTTGGTGGTGCAGGAGCAGGGCTAGGAACTTCGTTAGCTTATTGGGTTTTGTTGGGAATTTCCCTTCTTGTTTTGTTCAAACAGGAAAGACTAAAAGCGTTACATCTTGAAAAACCTATTCCACTCAATATAGATAAAATCAAGGAAGGTGTTCAGTTAGGTCTACCAATCGGGGGAACCGTATTTGCTGAAGTGGCTATTTTCTCCGTGGTGGGGTTAATCATGGCTAAGTTTTCATCGCTCATTATCGCAAGCCACCAGTCAGCTATGAATTTTTCGAGTCTCATGTATGCTTTTCCTATGAGTATTTCCTCTGCTATGGCCATTGTTGTGTCTTACGAGGTGGGGGCTAAACGTTTTGAGGATGCAAAAATCTATGCTAGTTTGGGGAGGGTAACAGCCCTCGTTTTTGCAGGTCTTACCCTATCTTTTCTCTACATTTTTAGAGATCGTGTAGCTAGTCTATACGGAAATGACGCTCAGTTCATTGAGAAAACTGCTGTTTTTCTAACCTATAGTCTCTTTTTCCAGTTAGCTGATACTTTTGCAGCTCCGCTCCAGGGGATTCTAAGAGGCTATAAGGACACTATCGTTCCTTTCTATCTTGGCTTAATCGGGTATTGGGGAGTAGCTATACCTTTAGGATATCTACTAGATCAAGTAACTGACTTAGGGGCATTTGCTTACTGGATTGGATTGATTGCTAGCTTGGTTGTTTCTGGTTGTTTGTATCAATGGCGTTTGCAAACAATTATGAAAAAAATCAACTAATTTTTGGAAAATTAATTGAAAAAATACTTTGTGAAAAAATGTTCTAATTAAAGGAAATCCCTGTTTCCTCGGGGATTTCTTTTTTCTATTTTGTGAATTTTTATAGGCCATAAACTTTGACAGTATTTTTAAAAAGAGGTAAAATGGTAAGGAAAGAACAATGTTAGAAAGGCAAGATTATGTCAACTTTAGATAAAAATCTTTTGCTAGAGATGTTCCGTAAGATGGAAGAAATCCGTCGCATGGACTTAAAAATTGCTCAGTTAGTGAAAAAGGGAAAAGTTCCCGGCATGACTCACTTTTCTGTTGGTGAGGAAGCTGCTAACGTCGGAGCTATGCTGGCTCTCAACCCAGATGATTTGATCACCTCCAACCACCGTGGTCATGGACAGGCTATTGCCAAAGGAATTGACCTTAACGGAATGATGGCTGAAATCCTTGGTAAGTACACTGGTACTTGTAAAGGAAAAGGTGGTTCTATGCATATTGCTGACCTTGATGCTGGTAACCTCGGTGCCAATGGTATCGTAGGTGGTGGTATGGGAATCGCTGTCGGTGCAGCCCTCAGTCAACAAATGCAGAATACTGGAAAAATCGTCGTCTGCTTCTTTGGGGATGGTGCGACCAACGAAGGTGTCTTCCACGAAGCAGTGAACATGGCTTCTATCTGGAAACTTCCTGTTATTTTCTACTGCATTAACAACGGTTATGGAATCTCTGCAGATATCAAGAAAATGACCAATGTAGAACACATCCATCAACGCAGCGCTGCTTACGGAATTCCTGGAATGTTTATCGAAGATGGAAACAATGTCATCGATGTTTATGAAGGATTTAAGAAAGCTGTAGACCATGTTCGCGGAGGAAATGGACCAGTCTTGATCGAAAGTGTCACTTACCGCTGGCTTGGTCACTCATCATCTGACCCTGGTAAATATCGTACTCGTGAAGAAGTGGAATTGTGGAAACAAAAAGACCCAATTGAAAACCTCCGCAAGTACCTTATTGAAAATAACATTGCAAGCGCTGAAGAATTGGAAGAAATCCAAGCACAAGTTAAGGAAGCAGTAGAAGCTTCTGTTAAGTTTGCAGAGGAAAGTCCATTCCCGCCACTTGAATCAGCATTTGAAGATATTTACGCAGACTAAGGAGAAAGAGATAAAAATGGAAACAAAAACAATGTCCTTCCGTGACACCATTATCCTTGCTATGTCTGAGGAAATGCGTCGCGATGAAAATGTGTTCTTAATGGGAGAAGACGTCGGTGTCTTCGGAGGAGACTTCGGAACTTCTGTTGGAATGCTTGAAGAATTTGGTCCAGAACGTGTCCGTGACTGTCCGATTTCTGAAGCTGCCATCTCGGGAGCAGCAGCAGGAGCAGCCATGACAGGACTTCGTCCAATCGTCGATATGACCTTCATGGACTTCTCGGTTATTGCCATGGACAATATCGTGAACCAAGCCGCTAAAACACGTTATATGTTTGGTGGTAAAGGTCAAGTTCCAATGACTGTCCGTTGTGCAGCTGGTAATGGAGTTGGATCTGCCGCCCAGCACTCTCAGTCTCTAGAGTCTTGGTTTACTCACATTCCTGGACTTAAGGTTGTAGCTCCAGGAACGCCTGCTGATATGAAAGGACTTCTCAAGTCTTCTATCCGTGATAATAACCCTGTTATCATTCTTGAGTACAAGTCAGAATTTAACCAAAAAGGGGAAGTGCCAGTTGATCCAGACTATACAATCCCACTTGGAATTGGGGAAATCAAACGCGAAGGTACAGATGTAACAGTTGTTACTTATGGAAAAATGCTTCGCCGTGTAGTTCAAGCTGCTGAAGAATTGGCAGAAGAAGGAATTTCGGTTGAAATTGTCGACCCACGTACCCTTGTACCACTTGATAAGGATATCATCATTAACTCAGTCAAGAAGACTGGTAAGGTTGTTCTGGTCAACGATGCTCACAAAACAAGTGGCTATATCGGAGAGATTTCAGCTATCATTTCAGAATCAGAAGCATTTGACTATCTAGATGCACCAATCCGCCGTTGCGCAGGAGAAGACGTGCCAATGCCTTACGCACAAACCTAGAAAATGCAATGATTCCAACAGTTGAAAGCATCAAAGATGCAATCCGTAAGACATATAACAAAGAATAATACATAACATAAATTATGTGAAATTTTAGAGGTTTTTAACTTTAGTAACTTGAGATACGTTTCGTACCCAAGTTGTATGAAAAGTTGCGACAGTTTTTTGACGAATCGACAATATTCGACAAAAAACTTAGTAAGTCTACTAGGTTGACCGCCTAATAGCGGCAACCGTAGTAACTTGAGACACGTTTCGTGTCCAAGTTACTTGTAGAGTTGAACACGGGCTAAAAGCTCGGAAAAAAGATAAATCTCCTTAGCTTCATCGAAGCCTACGTAGATTTCCTATTTTTCAGTCGCTTTTGACGCCCTTTATATCATAAATAGAATTGGAGAGGTCATGGCTGATGACAAGCTAAGAGCGACTCCTGCAGCTAGAAAGTTAGCGGATGATCTAGGGATCAACCTCTACGACGTTTCTGGCTCAGGTGCAAACGGTCGTGTCCACAAAGAAGACGTGGAAACTTATAAAGACACAAACGTGGTTCGCATTTCGCCACTTGCAAAACGAATTGCCCTCGAACATAATATTGCTTGGCAGGAAATCCAAGGAACTGGTCATCGTGGTAAGATCATGAAGAAGGACGTTTTGGCCTTCCTTCCTGAAAATATCGAAAACGACACCATCAAGTCTCCTGCACAAATCGAAAAAGTGGAAGAAGTTCCAGATAATATCACTCCTTATGGTGAGATTGAGCGTATTCCAATGACACCAATGCGTAAGGTTATCGCCCAACGTATGGTCGAATCCTACCTGACTGCGCCAACCTTCACGCTCAACTACGATGTTGATATGTCTGAAATGCTGGCTCTTCGTAAGAAAGTTCTTGAACCAATCATGGAAGCAACTGGTAAGAAAATTACGGTTACTGATCTTCTTTCACTCGCTGTTGTTAAGACATTGATGAAACACCCATACATCAACGCTTCATTGACTGAAGATGGTAAGACCATTGTCACTCACAACTATGTCAACCTTGCTATGGCAGTTGGAATGGATAATGGATTGATGACACCTGTTGTTTACAATGCTGAGAAACTAAGTCTGTCAGAGTTGGTAGTTGCATTTAAAGACGTTATTGGTCGTACCTTGGATGGTAAATTGGCTCCAAGTGAACTTCAAATTCAACATTTACAATCAGTAACTTGGGAATGTTTGGTGTTCAGTCCTTTGGTCCAATCATCAACCAACCCAACTCAGCTATTCTGGGTGTAAGTTCGACAATCGAGAAACCAGTTGTTGTCAATGGTGAGATTGTTATCCGACCAATCATGAGTCTAGGATTAACCATTGACCACCGTGTTGTAGATGGTATGGCTGGTGCTAAGTTTATGAAAGACTTGAAAGCCTTGATTGAGAATCCAATCTCAATGTTGGTTTAAGTCAGCTATTATTATTTTAGAGATTTAGATAAAGGAAGTAAGACATGGCCTTAGAAGTAATTATGCCAAAAGCCGGCGTGGATATGACAGAAGGACAAATCGTCCAATGGAATAAAAAAGTCGGTGAATTTGTAAAAGAAGGAGAAATCCTTTTGGAAATCATGACTGACAAAGTCAGCATGGAATTGGAAGCCGAAGAAGATGGATACTTGATTGCCATCCTTAAAGGAGATGGTGAAACCGTTCCAGTAACTGAAGTTATCGGTTACCTTGGTGAAGAAGGGGGAAAACATCCCAACAGCTGGAGCGGCTGCGCCAGAATCAAAACCAGCACCTGCAGCAAGTGCCTCAAACGACGATGGTAAGAGCGATGATGCCTTTGATATCGTTGTTATCGGTGGTGGTCCTGCTGGATACGTAGCTGCCATCAAAGCGGCCCAACTCGGTGGTAAGGTTGCCCTTGTTGAGAAATCAGAACTTGGTGGAACCTGCTTGAATCGTGGATGTATCCCAACCAAGACCTACCTTCATAACGCTGAAATCATCGAAAACATCGGTCATGCAGCAAACCGTGGTATCGTCATTGAAAATCCAAACTTCACTGTAGATATGGACAAACTCCTTGAAACTAAGTCTAAGGTTGTCAATACTTTGGTAGGTGGAGTTGCAGGTCTTCTTCGTAGCTACGGAGTTACTGTTCATAAGGGAATTGGTACCATCACTAAAGACAAGAATGTCTTGGTTAATGGTTCGGAATTGCTTGAAACCAAGAAAATCATCCTTGCTGGTGGTTCAAAAGTCAGCAAGATCAATGTTCCTGGTATGGAATCTTCACTCGTGATGACAAGTGACGACATTCTTGAAATGAACGAAGTTCCAGAAAGCCTTGTTATCATCGGTGGTGGAGTTGTCGGTATCGAACTCGGTCAGGCCTTCATGACGTTTGGTTCAAAAGTAACTGTTATCGAAATGATGGACCGTATCGTTCCAGCTATGGATGCTGAAGTTTCTAAGAACCTTCGCTTGATCCTTGAGCGTAAAGGAATGACCATCTTAACAGGTACGAAACTGCAAGAAATCATCGAAGAAAATGGTCAACTTCGTATCAAAGTTGAAGGAAAAGACGATGTCATCGCAAGCAAAGCTCTTCTTTCAATCGGTCGTGTGCCAGATCTTGAAGGTATTGGCGATGTTGAGTTTGAATTGGATCGTGGTCGCATCAAGGTCAACGAATACATGGAAACTTCTGTTCCAGGTATCTATGCACCAGGTGACATCAATGGTACCAAGATGTTGGCTCACGCAGCCTTCCGTATGGGTGAAGTTGCCGCTGAAAATGCCCTTAAAGGAAATCACCATGTTGCTAAATTAAACTTGACTCCTGCAGCTATTTACACACTTCCAGAAGTAGCAGCAGTTGGTTTGACAGAAGAGCAAGCACGTGAGAAATACGATGTTGTTATCGGTAAATTCAACTTTGCAGCTAACGGACGTGCCATTGCTTCTGATGCGGCTCAAGGTTTCGTTAAAGTCATTGCAGATAAGAAATACGGAGAAATCCTTGGTGTCCATATCATCGGTCCTGCAGCTGCAGAGTTGATTAACGAAGCGTCAAGTATCATCGAAATGGAAATCACTGTAGAAGAAATGCTGAAGACAATCCACGGACACCCAACATACTCGGAAGTGATGTACGAAGCATTTGCAGATGTTCTAGGAATGGCCATCCATTCACCTAAGAAAAAATAAATCGAAGATAGAATAGACTGGAAAGGTATTTTCCAGTCTCTATCGTATAAAGGGATATCATGAAATACATTATCAATCATTCGAACGACACCGCCTTTAATATAGCCTTGGAAGAATATGCCTTTAAACACCTTTTGGATGAGGATCAAATCTTCCTACTTTGGATTAACAAACCATCTATCATTGTTGGGCGTCACCAAAACACTATCGAAGAAATCAATCGTGATTATGTTCGAGAACATGGCATTGAGGTAGTCCGCCGTATCAGCGGTGGTGGAGCTGTTTACCACGATCTAAACAACCTCAACTACACAATCATCTCAAAAGAAGATGAAAACAAGGCTTTTGACTTTAAGAGTTTTTCAACTCCAGTAATCAATACCTTGGCTCAACTTGGTGTTAAAGCAGAGTTTACAGGCCGCAATGACCTTGAGATTGACGGAAAGAAATTCTGTGGAAATGCCCAAGCCTATATCAATGGACGTATCATGCACCATGGTTGCTTGCTCTTCGATGTTGATTTGTCAGTCCTTGCTAATGCTCTGAAAGTTTCAAAAGATAAATTTGAGTCAAAAGGTGTGAAATCCGTCCGTGCCCGTGTGACCAATATTATCGATGAATTACCAGAAAAAATTACAGTTGAAGAATTCCGTGATTTGCTATTGGAATACATGAAAAAAGAGTACCCAGAGATGACTGAATACGTCTTTTCAGAAGAAGAATTGGCCGAAATCAATCGCATCAAGGATACCAAGTTTGGAACTTGGGACTGGAACTACGGTAAATCACCTGAATTTAACGTCCGTCGTGGAACAAAATTCACTAGTGGTAAGGTTGAAGTTTTTGCCAACGTCATTGAATCAAAAATCCAAGATATCAAGATCTATGGTGACTTCTTTGGTATTGAAGACGTTGCAGCTGTAGAAGATGTCCTTCGTGGAGTGAAATACGAACGCGAAGATGTCCTTAAAGCACTGGAAACAATAGATATTACCCGCTACTTTGCCGGTATCAGCCGTGAGGAAATCGCTGAAGCAGTGGTGGGATAAGGAAAAAGAATCCATTTATGATGGATTCTTTTATTAGGGTTAAACTTAATAATCATGCTGATTAGATTATAATAGAGAGGAAAAAAATAAAAAGGAGTTATTCATTAATGTTAGAAATTCCAGTAGAAAGTCTTAATCTATTTGAACAGTTAGACCGCAATGTTGTTGCTTTTTATAGAAATACAGAAATTTCTCAAACTGAAAGTTTAAATATAAGCATCACACAAGAACATTATGATATGAAATACAAAGAGCTTCAGCCTTTAGGATACCAGGCTGTTCAAATACCTTTAGGAATGGCTTTAGATAATGTAATCCAACAAGCCTATTTCCAAAATCTTATAATTGGCGGTCTTCTGCCCGATGAAATCAAAGTAAACAAAGAGGACTTAATGCCTTTGAAAGAAATTGTTGATAGTTTTTGTATTATGTATGCTGCAGCAAACAACCGACTTGAAAATAGTAAGGCTTATGAACTTATGAAGGATAAGACAGTGTTCTTTATTGGTAAACTGTTAACTGACGATCTTAAAAATGGTGACGAAATTTCGTATATGGGAATCGAAAGAGAATCAGCTGATGGAACTCCTTATGAAGCAGTAAAATGTTTTCTAACTAAAGAGAGTGCTGAGCAGTACAATGATTCAAAAAAACCTGTAAGCTCAGCAAATCTAGCCTATCTGCAAGCCTTTTGGGGTAAACCAGTAATTATAGAGCCACACCGTAACTACTGGATTGAGTTTAAATAACTAAAAACGAAAGATCAATTCCTTTTATCTTTCGTTTTTTTGCGATAGTTGCTTTACATAATTTATAATATGTAACGATTATAAACTATCTAAAGCATTCTTTTGTTCATCATTGACGATATGGGTATAGAGGTCAGTGACTTGTGTGCTGGCATGTCCTAATTGGTGGCTGACCAAAACTTGCGATTTAGTAGCATCATAGAGCCTAGTCGCCAGGGTATGGCGCAGTTTGTGGGGAGTTACACGTACTTTGAAGTCCTCAGAGTACTTAGCAACCATCTTTTCAACACTAGAAGCATCGATACGATTGGGAACGCCACGATATAAGGTCAGAAAGAGTGCTGTATCAGTCTTTTCCGTCTTATAGCGTTGATTTCTAATGGCGAGATAATTCTCTAGGTAAGGCTTGGCAAAGGCAGCGACATTAACTGAGTCTCGTTTACCCCCTTTCCGAGTGACATCAATAACCATCATTCTGAGATTAAGGTCTCTTAGATCCAGATTAACCGCTTCAGATAAGCGAACACCAGACGCCAAGAGAAGGGCAATAATAGCCAAATCACGTTCTTTATTCTTATTAAATGATGAGAGAGCGCGATTTGAGAGCTGTTGTGGGTACTCCTGGTCGATATAGGTTAGAAAACCTTCTGTTTCATCACCTAAAAAGAGTTTTTGCTTGATGTTTTCAGCTCTGGCAGCAAGGGTTTCTTTCTTTTTCTTAGTTGAAACTTTCTTCATTACATTACGATAGAAATAGGGCTCTCCTTGGTCGTTTTCAACTTCCTCAGTTAGATACTTGTAAAGACTGGACAATGCTGACAAGGTCCGATTGATGGTTGTCTGAGAAACACCTTGCTTGGTTGTATTAGCATTCAGCAAAGGCCGTTCTCGTAGATAAAGGATAAAGGATTCCATATCTTTCTTTGACATGTTTTCCAAGACCGATAAAGGAATATCAGCTATTTTATCAGCGTTTGAAATTCCAGACTCTAAAACCCAGTTAAAAAATCGATCGTATTCCTTGAGGTATTCGTACAAGGTTGTAAAACTATAAGGGACAGCAAGCTTAGATTGGTAGTATTCCAGAACATACCAGGGCATGATTTGTTTTAGTTTATCGATTCGTTCTAGTAAAATCTCACGTTTCATGATTTTCTCCATAAATAAGTCTACTAGTAGTATAGCATAGACTTATATTTTTTTCAAGAAAATTATAGTTTTTCGGAAAGATGTTATAGAATCTTTTATAGATTTTTGTAGAAAGGAATAAAATAGAAAAAAAGACTTAGATCTATGAAATACAGAACCAAGTCTTAGGAGTTATTATTGTGAATCATTATCTAGTGCTTTTTTCTAGTTTCCAAATACTAAGCCAGAATGAAATAGTCAGCAGAATAAGGAAAATAAAAAAAGAGATTATCAGTAACGATACTTCTGTTCATTCTACATAACTGAAGAGCTATATAAGGAGCTATGAGATACAAAATACATTGTATAATTGCTATTGTTTTTCTTTTTCATGATTTTTAATCTTACTGTACAGATTTGATACAGTAAACTCCTTTCTAGCTTTTATGCTTTATCATTTCTAACTCAATTATAGTCTTATTTTTTTAAGAAAGTTCAATTACTTATATGTTAAATATCTTATCAGTAAGAAATAACCAATCTCATTACTGAGAATCGATTTTCTAATGTTTTTTTAAGTATATTTTATCACATAACATAAATTATGTAAACAAGCTCCTACAACAACAAATCTTTGACTTTTCCAATTTCACTTTTTGGAATCACTAGGTGAATCATATCGCCCAGATACATTCTGGTTGAGCCATTAACGGTTTGGCTTTTCCCATTATGGACTTGGGTAGTGATGAGGACATTGTGTGGTAAGTTGAGTTCATGGACTTGTTTACCAGCTATTTTATCTGAAACAGGGATTTCGATAAGAGTTACTTCTCCTTCGTCTGTCGCTTCTTCTGGCAACATTTCTCCAACATGGCTTCGTATACTGGAGCACCCTTTAGTAAATCCATGATAATGTAGGCTACTAAGGTCACAAGTCCGAGGGGCATAAGATTTCGGATGTCTCCTACCATTTCGGTTACAAGGATCATGGCTGTTAGGGGAGCCTTAGAGATTGCTCCAAAGTAGCCACTCATTCCTAAAATGATAAATATTGGAAATTGTTCTTGACTGACCAGACCAAGATTCACACAAATGACGCCAACTAGGGCACCAAGTAAGGAACCAAGAGCCAGAATAGGTAGGAAAATTCCACCAGGTAATCCACTTCCGTAACTTATCATGCTCCAAACAAAGCGAATAAGGAAGTAGGCAAGTAAGACTTGAAAACTAAAGTTTTGCTCAGTTAGGGAAAGAACTAGTTGATTTCCACCACCGAGAATTTGTGGCAGAAAAATTCCTACTGGTATGATAAGGATAAAAGCTAAGATTGGATAATAAGCTCTATCTAAATGGATTTTTTGACCAAGCCAGTCATAAACTTTGCTGACATTTAGCACAGCTTTCTCATAAAGAAAACCTGATAATCCGAGAAAAATACCCATGAAAAGATAAATCCAGTACTGATCTAGAGTCATGAGAGGGATATTGTCAGGCATATCAAGTACGGGCGTTAGGCCAAATATGAGTAGAGAGACAAAGTTTGCTACAATGCTGGCTGCTAGAGTGGAAACCCAGAAAAATCTTGAAAAGTGATGATAGACTTCTTCTATAACAAAGAGGAGGCCTGCAATTGGTGCATTAAAGGCAGCTGCTAATCCTGCTGCAGCACCACTAGCAATCAAGGAGCGTTCCTCCACTGGACTGGATTTAAGCCATTTAGCAATTCCCTTACCACCAACTGCTCCAAGTTGAATACTCGGACCTTCTCGACCCAGCATGAGTCCGCTGGCAATAGCTAGAATACCTAGAATATATTTCCTCCAGAGAACACCCCACCAATTAAGCGACATGAGTCCTTTAATTCGGCCTCAACTTGTGGGATTCCTGAGCCTTTGATATCTTTCTCTGAGCGAGTTAATTTAGCACTGAGCCAGCAGATGAGTATGTAAAATAAAACAAGGACAAAAAGATTGCGCACTAGGTGCGCTTGATCTTGATAGAGGCCTTGTATCAGGTGGAAGCCCTTTTCAATTAAGAAACGAAAAGATCCGACAATGAGCCCGACAACTAGCCCGACGATAATTCCTCGCCCAACTTGGGATAATATGGTACTTGAGGCAAAGTCAAATTCTTTCTTGGACCGGAGTATTTCTGACTGTTCCTCCATAATCATTTCCTCCAACTTAACTTTCTTTATTTGCTGAAACCAGTGATTTTATCGGTTCAAAACTGGTCCGATGAATGGGAGTAACTCCTAGTTTATCAAGACCTTCTAAGTGTTTGCCGTTCCATATCCAGCATTTGCAGCGAAATCATATCCAGGAAACTGGTTGTCATAATCCTTCATTAAACTATCCCGTGTCACTTTGGCAACTATAGATGCAGCCGCGATAGAAAGTGAGTTAGCATCTCCCTTGATGATGGCTGTTTGTGAAATTGGTAAATCAAGCTGCATGGCATCAATCAATAGGTGCTCAGGTTGTGGACTGAGCTGAGAGATTGCTTCTTTCATGGCGAGCTTGGTTGCTTCATAGATATTGACTTGGTCAATGACTTGATTATCCATGATTCCAATGCCGATTGATAAAGCTTGGTCCTGAACGGCTTGATAAATTTCCAAATGTTTCTTTTTGGGGATTTTTTTACTATCGTTGAGGCCTCTGATTTTACAATTTTTAGGTAAGATTACCGCTGCAGCGACTACAGGTCCAGCAAGAGGACCACGACCAACCTCATCAACACCTGCTATTAAGCTTAATCCTTGTTTATAAAACTCTTTTTCATAGGAGAGCATAGATTCTAAGCGAAGGTCTTCATCCAGTTCTGCCTGAATGGCTTTTTTCCGCTTGCTGATTTCCTTTTGAACTCCAGTTCGGCTATCTTTTTCCAGTTCAAGAAAAAGGGGATTGTCTAGGTCTTTGACCGTAGCAAGAAGTTCTCTGATTTCTTTAATCGTCGTCATCGATGTCTTCCAATGTATCTAAGGTATAGTTACCGAGCTTTCCATCGCGAACTTCCTTCACGAAGAGACTGTAAAAGCGGTCGTAGTCGTCTCGGAAACCAAGAGCACGTGTCATATCCATGATGATTACAGGAGCTTCTTCTTCAATTTTCATTTGTTTAAAGCGTTCAGCTAGTTTTTCTGGATAATGTTCTTTGAAATAATTGAGACCAAAAATGGTCACTTCATCCATAGGAAGCAACTGGTCCTTAATTGCTCCAGTTAAGGCTAGTTTCAGTGCGACAGTATCATCTTCAAACTTAGGCCAGAGAATCCCTGGTGTGTCTAAGATTTCAAGGTCTTTATTGGTTTTGAGCCATTGTTGCCCCTTGGTAACACCTGGTTTATTGCCGACAACCGCAATTTTTTTTCCAGCCAAACGATTCATCAGGGTTGATTTACCAGCGTTTGGAATTCCGATAATCATAGTCCGCAAGGTTTCAATCTTGATACCGCGTTCTTTCTGGCGTGCAATCTTATCAGCCATGAGCTTTTTCGCTGCATCAGTCACAACTTTTACAGTAACTTGCTCTTTGGAATTGATGGCCAGTGTTTGAATTCCTTGTGATTCAAAGTACTGACGCCATTCTTTTGTCATCGCTGGATCAGCTAGGTCTGCCTTGTTCAAAATCAATAATTTGGGTTTATCACCCACAATCTTGTTTAACATAGGATTTTGACTAGATAAAGGTAGACGCGCATCTACCAAAATCGTCACAAAATCAACAAATTTTAAATTCTCCTGAACTTGTCGTCGAGCCTTAGACATGTGGCCCGGAAACCATTGAATAGTCGCCATAATATTTTCCCCTTCCGACTAAAAAAACGTAATAAAACGTTTTCTTTCTCACCATCTATTCTATCATAAATTAGGTGCTTTTGCACAGGCTTTGACTAAAATAAAATCACACTAAAATACATAACTTAATTTATGTATTTTAGTGTTTACTTGACTTAATGTGCTATTTGGTATATACTTTGTATATACAGTTTAGTGGAGGTAGAGTGATGAATACGGTAAAGACTCGGAAGGTGGGAAATTCTCTCACAGTGACCATTCCTAAAAATTTGGGTATGGCAGAAGGTCAAGAAATGGTTGTCTACAAAGGGATTGACGGTGTCATTGTCCTGGCTCCGAAACTAAATGATCCTTTTGATGGGATTACTGATTTAAGAATGACAAATGATTTTGAAGGAGTAAGGTCACTTGATAGCGAAATGTGATTATATTCCTGAAAAACAAGATATCATTTGGCTAGACTTTGATCCATCAGTTGGTCGGGAAATTCAAAAACGGCGGCCTGCCTTGGTTGTGTCTAGGAGAGAATATGCTTTGCAAACTGGTTTTGTGGCTGTCTGTCCTATCACCCATGGTCAGCAGCATTTAGCAGAAAAAGGCCTGCTCGTTCCTGTCTCGTCGGATAAGGTAGATGGTGCTGTCAATCCATTTCAACTGTATACTTTTGATTTTCGGATGCGTAATGCTCAAAAAATAACAAGAATGGACACGCAGTGTTTTTCAGAAAAGTAGTCCAACTTTACCAGTACATCTTTGGAGATACATAAATCCTACCATGCATAGACAAGGTAGGATTTTTTCTATATGAGCAATCTATCTAAAAAAGGGTGAAGGCAATTGAGGAGAATTCCTCTAATCCAGCTTTCCTGTGCTGAGGAGAGATGTTCTGCCTGAAGGCTTTCTTTTAGAAAATCTCGAACTTGTTCTGGTGCGATTTCAAACTCAAAAGCTTTCATTTTATAGAAAAAGTCGATGAGTTGATCTGACAGGTATTCAGTTGAAAAGGTCACTTCTCCACTTTTTCGATATTCTAATAAGAGCCGATCAAAGCGGGATTTTTCTTCAGGAAGCTCACGAAAATAGGAATTGAGGATCCAGATCTGCTTCTGCTTTCTTTCAATTGGATCCTGAGTTGCAATTCGTTGGTCTTTTTCCAACTCTTTCTGATCTTGCTTTGCCTTGAGAGTACGTTCTTCTCTATTCTTTCCAAAAAGAATTTTTTCCCACTTTCGTTCTTCTTGTGTGAGAGTTTCTGTAAAGCCGAAGTAATCTTGATAAGCTCGTTCTGCAGGGCCCATAGCAAGAATGAGATTGTCAGCGTATTGCTTAGCGATTTTATCTCTCTTTCTGCGTTCTTTCTCTGCCTGAATCCGTAAATGCTGCTCGTAATCTATTTTCTCCTTACCTAGTTTGACAAGGTAGAGTTGATCATCGGTCTTACCAAGTAGAAAGGGTTTGATGCACTTTTCAAGGACTTCTTCCAGACGTGCCTTCTTTTTGGGATCTGCCTTGGTCCAACTTCCTCCTTGAAAGACTTCTAGGAAAAGCTGGTAATCTTTCTCGGGTGCAAATTGATTGCCACGATTGGCTTTGAAAACACCTTTTTTCCAAAACCATTTTAGAAGTCGTTCGTCAAAGTCACTTTTATTGACCTTGAATTTTTCCTTCTTTTTTGCTTTTCTAGTCAGATTTTCAAGCTTTCTGAGCAGTTTTTCTTCCTCTTCTAGTTGCTGGTCAAGACTTAATCGATGAAAATGGCGAACACAGTCACTTCCGATAGGAAAGAGACGTTGTCCTGTGACATTGTTAAAGAGTTCGTAGGCGTATTTAATGGCATTTCCGCAGATACAGTTACTGTGCCCGATACCATTAAAAATCAAGGAAACTTCACTCCATTCCTTGGTAGCTTGATCCCAAGTATTTGCTTGCGAAGCTTGTAAAACTGCGTCATGCAGGGATTTTCTAACTGGAAGTGGCATGAGGTCTCCTTTCTAGATTATACTTTTACAACTTGAACCTCGTCTTTGCCGAGTAAGATCAAGTATTTTTCAATATTGTCAATCGAATAGGCTCGTGATAAAGCTTCTCCGTAGAGGGATAACTGACTACGATAGCGGTCTATGAGTTGACTTGCTTCATCATAACGATCAGTCTTATAGTCAAAAAGAACGAAACGATCTCCGAAAATCAGATATCCGTCCAAGATTCCACGGACAACAAAGTCTTCCTGACTCTTTTGGTCTCGTTTGAGCATGGAGAAGGGTTGCTCGCGATAGAGGTGGTTGGTATTAGCGAGAATTTCTTGACCGAGTGGCGTATCAAAGAAAGCTAGGATTTTAGAAAGATTAATCTTGTCTCTAACGGCTGGACTCGTTTGAACTTGTTTGAGAGTTTCTGTCAGACTAGCAAGCGTTGGTCGCTGACTGAGGTCAATTCGCTGCATGAGTTCGTGGGTTGCACTACCAATCTCCGCTCCCGTTACCTTTTCTTTAGTTGAAAAATCTGGTAAATCGAAGCTGATATGTTTCTCTGGTGATTTGGTTTGGTTAGCAATTTGAACACCCTCCATATCCATAACCGGTTCATAGAATTTCTTGATTTGGCTAGGAGTTTGGACACTAGGGAGTTCAATAGCCGCATGGTGCAGAGTATTATAGACTTCTACTTCTTTTAGCATTTCAAGGGCTTCTTTGATGATTTCTGACTGACGATTGTCTGCTTGAGAGCTATCTTGTAGAGGACTCCTGTTTTCCAATTGACCAATAGCTTCTCTGGTCAGCTGGTCTTCACCAACAAAACGATAGCTAAAGTTGAGATTTTCCTTGGCAAATACTTTAGTGATAGCCCAGATCCAATCTTGGAAATTCCTTGCTTGAAGTCTGGTATTTTTATCTAGTTTTCCGTTTTCAGATGCTGGATATTCCTTGGCTTCCAGCTTTTCACGAGAGCCCTTACCGACAAGATAAAACTTTTTCTCAGCCCGTGTCATGGCAACATACAGCAGACGCATCTGCTCAGAATAGCTAGCCAGTTGCAGTTCTTCTTCATTCTGCGTATAAGTAAGGCTAGGAATGGAGAGTTTAATGGTTTTAGGATAGTGTGCTTCTACTGCTCCTGTTTCCACCTTGGCAATGTATTTGACACCAAGCCCATTCTGCCGACTGAGAATAACATCAGACATTGAGTCTTGCTTATTAAAATCTTGATCCATGTTGAGGATAAAGACATAAGGAAACTCCAGACCTTTACTCTTGTGAATGGTCATGAGTTCCACTGCGTCTTTAGGCGGTGCGACGGCTACACTTGCAAGATCATGCTGTGCTTCCAAAACCTGATCAATCATTCGAATAAAACGAGACAAGCCCTTGAAATTACTTTTTTCAAACTGGTCTGCTCTCAAAGCTAAGGCATAGAGATTGGCTTGTCTGGCAGGACCGTTAGGCAAGGCTCCAACATAATCATAGTAAAAACGATCGTTATAAATCTTCCAAATCAAGTCATAAAGGGAGTGGGTTTTGGCATATAAGCGCCAAGAATCCAAAATATCCATGAATTGGCTTAGTTTTTCCGCTAAAGCTGAATGAATTAACTCTTTCCGCTCAGTTTCCCGTTTTTGAGCATGAAGCAGTTTCTCATAAAGATTCTCTTGGACTTTATCAGCTGCTTTCTGAAGAGACAAGCGTGCTAACTCGTCCTCATCAAAGCTAAACATTGGAGACTTCATAAGCGCAACCAAGGCATAGTCTTGCAGGGGATTGTGGATGACACGAAGAGTGTCTAGCATGACTTGTACTTCTAGGGATTGGAGGTAATTATTCTGTTCTCCGTCTGTTCTAACAGGAATTCCGTACTCAGACAGAGCGAGGAGTATCTGGTCATTACGACTGCGACTGGAAGTCAAAAGAGCAATTTCCTTAAAGGCTACACCTTTCTCTTGATGGAGTTTCAGGATTTCCTTGATGACTAAGCGCATTTCACCTGTTAGTTTGTTTCAACTTGGTTCTCTTCGTCCTCTTGCCCACTGTCGTCCTTATCGTAGAGAAGAAATTCTGCCTTGTTCTCAGGATTGGGAGTTAGTTTGGTATTGGCAAAAACAAGCTGGTGCATGCTGTCATAATTGATTTCGCCGACTTCTTGGTCCATGAGCCGTTCAAAGACATGGTTGGTTGCCGATAACACTTCTGAACTACTACGGAAATTTTCTTTAAGGAGAATCAACTTGCCTTCATGAGGATTGTGCGTATAGCGTTGGAACTTCTCATTAAAAATCTGTGGGTCTGCCTGACGGAAACGGTAGATAGACTGCTTGATATCTCCAACCATAAAGCGATTATAACCATTCGACAACAATTCCAGCATTCGTTCTTGAATGTGGTTGGTATCCTGATACTCATCGACCATGACTTCATGGAATCGCTCCTGATATGCATCACGAACTTGTGGGAACTTCTCTAGAATTTCAATGGTGTAATGGCTGATATCAGCAAATTCAAAGGCATTTTCATCACGTTTACGTTCACGATAAGCCTCCACAAAATCGCTCATAAAGGTTTGGAAGGTTTTAGCTAGATCCGAAGTGTCTACATGATAACGCTCTTGATAGTCGAGAATCGTTATCTGATCCGCCAGTTGTCCTAGTTTAGCAAACTGGGCCTTTCTCTCATCGTTATAGGCATCAGCTAGTGGTTTCAAGTCGGCCTTTCGACTAGAGTTAGCAAGAGACCGACCATTTTTCTCCTTAGAGATGGCAACAACACGAGCAAGCACTTCTTGATAAGCCTGACTATCAGATTCATGATTTAAAGAGCCAATTTCATCCAAAACCTGCTGAACAGCTTCTAAGTAAGTAGCTTTGGGAAACTCTTTGGCTTCATTATCCAGGTGATAACGGAAAAAGCTTTCCAAATCCCAAAGCGCCCGCTTGATTTGCTCAGTCAGTTTTCCTTTTTCACTAATAAAATCGGCTTCTTCAAATCCTTTGAGGAAAGATTCACTCAGCCATTTCTGAGGGCTGCTAGTAGATTGTAAAAAGTCATAAATTTTGTAGACTTGCTGACGCAGACCACGTTCATCCTTGCCTCGACCAGCAAAATTCTTCACCAAACGACTAAAGTTCTCTTTGTTTTCACCTTGGTAATGGTCTTCAAACACCTGATGAAAAACTTCGTTTTTTAAGATTAACTGTTCACTTTCATTTTGTAGAATACGAAAATTTGGTGCGATATCAATCAGGTAGCCATGTTTGCCGAGGAATTTTTGTGTGAAGGAGTCCATGGTTCCGATGGCAGCATTGGGGAGGTCTGCTAACTGTCGTCCCAAGTGCTGTTTAAGATCGACATCATCGGTTTCTTGGATTTGCTGGCTGATTTTTTTCTCCAAGCGTTCCTTGAGTTCAGTCGCAGCCTTGACGGTAAAGGTCGAGATAAAGAGTTGACTGATTTCCACACCACGCGCCAATTGATCCAGGATACGCTCTGCCATGACAAAGGTTTCCCAGAACCAGCAGACGCTGAAACGAGGATATTTTGACCAGAAGTGTAGATGGCTTCGATTTGCTCGGCTGTTTTCTTCTGTTCCTTGCTCGAACTCGCTTCTGCTACTTGCAGTTTTTGAATCTCTTCCTCAGTTAAGAAGGAAATAGGCTTCATCGATTCAACTCCTCTCTCATTTTTTCAAACCATGCTTGCTTGAGTTTTTCTCCGACCAGACGCTTGCCATCAGCAGCTAGGTCTAACTTTTCTAGGAAACGAGCTTGACCCAAATGGTAATTGGCTTCAAATCCTGTAATGGCTTGATGTTGCTGGACGTATGGGGCAATACTTCTTCCGTTCTCTGTGTATGGATTGATAGCGAACTGGCCTTCTAAAATCCTCTCAGCTGCTTTCTTGTAAAGATGAGCATTATAGTCCAGTAAGAGCTGGAATTCTTCATCGGTCAGCTGATTAGCCTTGTTTTTGTTGTAAAATTCGCCCAAATGACCGCTTTCTTTTTCTAAAAAGAGGCCTTGGTATTTCATTGACTTGCTGGCTTCTACTACTGCACCTGCCAGACTTTTAACGGTTAACAGAGATTGGACTGGTTCAGCCATTTCCAAGTACATGGCTCCGAAAAAGTTCTGCTCCCCTTCTCTTTTTAGAGCAGCAAGATAGGTTGGCAGTTGGGAATTAAGCCCGTTGAAAAAAATGAGGAAACTGGAACTGGGTCAAACTAGACTTGTAGTCCACCACCCCTAGTGCTCCATCAGCTTTCAGGCGGTCAATACGGTCAACCTTGCCTCGCACATGGACACTGCGACCATTATCCAATTGAATAAAGGCTTGATCTTTGCCGCCAAATGTTGCTTCCTCTTGGATGGTTTCGATGGCTGGATTATGACGTAGAATGTGACCAGTCGTCCGAGCCACATCAAGCAGAACTTCCTTGGTAAACTGGGCTTCCAAACTTTCCTGATAAATAGCCTCAAATTCGCGTTCTTGGCTGGTTTCCTTGATAGCTTGCTCCAAACGCTGATCAAAGGAATTTTCAGCAGGCAGTTTCAAGGCACGTTCAAAAATACGGTGCAAGAAATTCCCATGACTGCGAGCATCAGGACGAAGGCGCAATTCTTCCTGCAAACCTAAGACATAACGGAGGAAATAACTGTATTCATTGCGGTAAAACTCCGTTAAACCAGAAGTAGACAGGTAAAACTCCTTGTCAGCTGGATAGAGAGCCTGCAAGGTCTCTTTCTCTAATGGCTTGCTGCTTGGGCTGGTTGGGAGGGCAGGATTCGCAAGGCCTTTTTGGTCAAGTTTTTCCCCATGACACGCGCTAAGACCGTGACAAAGGTCACATCTTGTTCATTTTCACTAGAAGCAGTTTGCTGATGATAGGCAACCAGACTAGACAAGAGACTGTGATAAGAACCCATATCTTCTTTGCTAAGATTTTTGTGGTTCATCCTCTTTTCTCTTCGGCTAAAGCCAAAACTTACCAATTCATGAAGATAGGCAGATTCCTTGCTCTCGTTTTCATTGAGAAGACTTGGTGCTGATAAAATCAACTGCTTACGGGCAGCATTGACTAAAGAAAGCATGGTATAGCGATTTTTCTTGAGGTTTTCACTGCTTGCAATCAGCAGTTGAGCCCCCTCTTCTGTTGCTTGGTTTAAGGTCTCTCTCTCTTCGTCTGTCAAAAGGCTAGTATTTTGCGCGATTTTTGGTAAATGATCCTGAGTTAGTCCAATGGCATAGACAAAGTCAGCAGTCAGTGGTGCAATCAAATCGTAACTCTGCACCAGAACAGTGTCCACTGTCGCTGGAATGGTTTGATACTGAGATAAAGTCATCCCTGAGTGGAGCAAGGCTAGGAAGTCCTCCAGACTAACTTGTGAACCATCAAAAACGGTCGCAAATTGTTCTAAAACATGACAGAAAGCTTTCCAAACTTCGACTTGTCTTTCCTGTTCAGGAGCTTCCATAGTGGATGTTAAACCTTGCATCTGCTTGCTTAAAGCAGCAGTTTTTAGAAAAATACTCCACTTTTGCAAGAGATTTTCTGTCTTTTGTTTCCGACTGGCAAATAAGGTTTCAAGAGGAGCCAAAACTCGCAAACGAATGGCATTCAAGCGTTCCAAATCAAACTTTCCATGGTGGGATTTGGTGAAGGTTTGCTGAAAGGCTGGCAAGCCATTGATGCCAAGATAGCGGAGATATTGCTCAAAAGCATCAATATCAGCCTGACTAAGGTCAGTATACAAGCCAGTTCTGAGGAGATTAATCAAATCCTCCTGACGAAAACGGTAGCGTTTTAAACGTAAAATAGACTCCACATACTGGGTCAAGGGATGATGAGCCATAGATTCGCTTCTACCAAGATAGAAAGGAATCTGGTACTGGTCAAAAATGGTCTTTAAGGACAACTGATAAGAAGCTACATCTCCCAACAGAATCCGAAAATGCTTGTAACTGAGGTCTGGATTGTCATGTAGTTTTTGACGAATGCTACGGGCTACCAACTCCAACTCTTCCTTTTGTGTCAAGCAAGACCAGATTTGTAGATTATCACGATCCTTCTCATCGATATCTAAAGCGAGTTCTGAGAAGTCATAAGAAGACTCCAACAAACGAGAGGCCTTGTCAAAACTATCCATTGTCTCATGTGTCTGAGAACGGTCTTGAGCAGGCGTCTGGTATTTGGCACCTAAATGATGAAGAAATTCTACACTGGCTTGGTAGAGATTACCTTCAGCGAAGGGACTGGTATAGGCCTTCTTACTTGCATAAGCACCGATGACAATCTCAACACCTTTACGATGGAGCAGATCCACCACATGCTCCTCCTCAGCAGAAAAACGGGTAAAACCGTCAATTACCAAGGCAAGTTGACTGAAATCACTACTTACCTTATCATTCTCAATAGCCTCAATCAAATGGGACAACTGACTTCCCTGAGCCAACTGAGCTTGATTGAGATAGGCTGTCACTTTCTCAAAAATCAAGAGTAAATCTGCCCGCTTGTCCTCATCACTCAAACTTTCTAAGTCCAAAAAGCTCATCTGAGCAGTTGTCATCTCATGATAAAGTTCAATCAACTGCTGGATAAATTGAGAGTCTTGCTTAATAGCACCATAAACTCGCAATTCTTTGGGATCAAGTTCAGCAAGACATTTATAAAAAGCCATCCCAAGCCCGATGTCATCAAGACCGGTCTTTGTAGGCAAGTCATTTAAAACCAGGTAACGAGCCATTTGAGCAAAGCGCGTGACGGTAATAGCAAAAGAAGCCTGCTGGGACAAGCATTCCAGCACAGCGCGTTCCTTTTCAAATGAAAGAGAGTTGGGGGCAATGTAGAAGACCCGTTTGCCAGCAGCAACCAGCTCTTCCGCCTCTCTGGTTAGGATTTCTGTCAAAGAAGTCCGAATATCAGTATAAAGTAGTTTCATCTCTGCCTCGTTTGTTTTTGTCATTACCTTTTATTATATCATTTTTTAAGTAAAAACAGATTGATATAAAGCCCTAAATTTAACCTGTCCCATATCAAAAAAGTCGGAATAAAATCCGACCTTTTATAGTTATTAACTACCAGAAAACAAGAGTACCCATAATTCCCAAAATGCTAAAATGTTAATCATGATATGGAGCAAAATGGGATAATAGAGAGAATGAGTTTTTCGGTAGAGGAATGCTACAATCGCTCCTCCGCTTGCATAGGTGAAAAAGGCAAGTGGTGTTATACCATCAGAAACATGCACATAGCCAAAGACACAGGCTGATAGTAAAACATCTCCATACCAAGGTGAATCTTTCAAAAATGTATTCATCAGAACTCCTCGATAAACCAATTCTTCTGTAATTGGTCCTAGCAGACAAGTAATAAGCAATAAATATAGTAACTCTTGTCGCCCTGTCATCTCAACTAATTCATTTAAAGCCATTTGATTGGACGTGGCTGGGGTTAAAAAAGAAAACACAATACCTGAAAGATGATTGACTCCATAAGCAAGAAGCACATAAACTGGATATCTCCATTTCCACTTCAACTCAAGAATTTTCCTACCTTCGAATACTAGTAAATAAAGAATAGCTATAAAAGTAACGATGAGCTCTAAAAAAGCAAGAATCAAGAAATACTCTCGACTAGCAACTACAAATCTAGCTGAAAAGTGATTAAAAATCCACCAAAACCATGTCTTCCTATAAATGATTACCAATAAGGCTAGTAAAATCTGTACTACTCTTTTTTTCATACTATGACTCAGCTTTCTCCCCTTGTTTCTTCATATTACTAATATATTTTATTTAAAATCTCGCAGCACTTCCTTTGCAAAGATGATTACCTCCGCCAATATATCCTAAATCATAAGTGCCACTAGGACAAAATCCATGAACCGGCAGAGTTAATATCGACGCCATTTCCCAAGGATAATGATTATTAGCCTCTTTACCATATGAATTTGCTCCACCTTGTATCATCTCTAATTCTTCATTTGTTAGATTTACATTTTTTTCATTAAAACCATGATGTATTCCTCCATTATTGTTCAGATTAGTTGAGTAATCTTCTACTCATACCTACTTACAAAAAAACTATTTTAAGTTAGTTTTTTTATATTTGTCTAGTTGCAACTTTGACAAGTTTAGTATAGCATATCTTTGCAAAATATCCTCTTCAAATCTTGAATTGTCATCGAAACGTCCTAAACTGCAAATCAATTAGCTCCTGTCCCTTTGACTATCATCTTCTCCAAAATATGCTATAATAATACCAAAAGATAAAGAAGGAAGTCTTATGATTAAACTACTAGCCTTGGATATGGACGGAACCCTCCTCAATGAAGCCAAGGAAATCCCACAAGCCCACATTACTGCCATTCACCAAGCTATTGAAAAAGGGGTAAAACTGGTTCTCTGTACGGGTCGCCCGCTTTTCGGTGTTCTTCCTTATTACAAAAAACTTGGACTGGACCTCCAGAATGAGTATGTCATTGTCAATAACGGGTGCTCAACCCACCAGACTAGTGATTGGAGTCTAGTTGACTGGCAAGAACTCAGTCCAGCTGACATTGAATACCTCTATGACCTTGCTGAAAAAAGTGATGTTCAGTTGACACTTTTTGATGAGGAACACTATTTTGTCCTCGGTGGCAAGCCAAATGAAATCGTTCAAAACGATGCCAAACTAGTCTTTTCAGACCTGACTGAAATTTCCCTTGAGGAAGCCACCAGTGGTAAGTATCGTATGTTCCAAGGAATGTTTTTAGGCACTAAAGAACAAACAGACAATTTTGAAGAGCGTTTTGCTGAGGAGCTCTGCCAACATTTTAGTGGCGTTCGTTCACAACCTGTCATTTATGAAGCCATGCCACTTGGAACCACAAAGGCTACTGCTCTTTCACGACTAGCTGAGATTTTGCGGATTGATTCCTCAGAAATCATGGCCATGGGAGATGCTAATAACGATATCGAAATGCTCCAGTTTGCAGGCCTTGGTATTGCAATGGGAAATGCTAGTGACCATGTCAAATCCCTTGCCAATGATGTTACAACCAGCAACGAAGAAGACGGCGTCGCGCGTGCCATTGAGAAGTATATTTTATAGAGAAAATCCCCAGTTAAATCCTTAACTGGGTTTTTGACATTTTAAAAATCTGAAAACTTTAGAAACTCTTTAGAAATACTTGAGCTTTCCTTGATTTCTATGCTTTATACTAAAGTTATCAAAATAAATCAAAAGGAGAGAATCATGAAAACAGTACTTGAAATTCATGGATTGTCCAAAAACTTTGACAAACAAGCTATTCTTCAGGACCTTCATCTAACGATAAGAGAGGGAGATATTTATGGTCTAATTGGAAAAAACGGAGCAGGTAAAACTACTCTTATTAAAATCATTACACAACTACTGTTTTCGGATACAGGAACTGTTTCCCTCTTTTCTAGTCAATCGGAAAATGAGTGGACCAAGGCATTATCACAAGTGGGTTCTGTTATCGAATCACCTGTAGCCCATAATCACTTAACAGCATACCAGAATCTGAAATATTATTGTATGATACGTCATATTCCAAATGCTGATAAAGTCATTCAAGAAACACTGGATTATGTAGGTTTGTCAGATACAGGTAAAAAAGTCTTCCGTGATTTCTCGCTAGGAATGAAACAAAGACTTGGTATCGCCATTGCCCTCCTATCCAAACCTGATTTCCTGATTCTTGATGAACCCATTAACGGTCTCGACCCAATTGGGATCAAAGAATTTCGTCTCATGATCCAGCGGCTCAATCAAGAAAAAGGAATAACTATCCTCATCTCTAGCCATATCTTGTCAGAACTCTATCTCCTAGCTAATCGCTTTGGTATTCTGGATCAAGGTAAGATTATCCGTGAAATCAGTAAAGCTGAATTTGAAACACTGAGTGAGGATTATATCGTGCTTAAAACAAGCGACAAAGAAAGAGCTTGTCAGGTATTGAAAGAACAAATCCAGCTCCAGTTTAAGGTTGTCAATCCTGAAAATGAAATCCATATCTTTGGAAATGAACAAGATGTCAAACAGATTCTTAAGCAACTAACTTTGGCCGATGTTGCTATTGATGAGATATACTTTGCCCGTCAAAACCTAGAAGAATACTTCACACAATTGGTAGAATAGGAGAAAAATCATGATACACACCATTCAAGCAGATTTTTACCGTCTTTTCCGCTCCAAAGGATTCTGGATTACAGAATTCATTCTCTTTGTACTTATGTTACTGGGTGCTACTATTGGCGCTACAGGACATCTAATGTCCGTTCAAACAGCACCACCTGAGACTCCTACCCATGGTTGGAATGGGATAGAAGCTCTAATCAACGTGTCAAATAACGGCTCAAACCTCGTTTTCCTCTGTATTATTCTAGTATGTTTAGTTCTTGGGGTTGATCTAATCGGCAAGCTTTATAAAAATAGTTTGACAGTCGGTGTTTCTCGTACAGAATTTTTCCTTGCTAAATTCTTTGTTCTAGCAAGTATCGCTCTCTTACAACTCATTACCAGTCTTGTGATTGCCTTTATTCCAGCAACTATCTTAAATGGATTTGGGACCATGCCTAATGGATTTATTAGCAATCTATTGATAACCATTTCCCTTCAATTCCTTTGTCTCCTTGCTTGGCTTTCCATCGTTTCCTTCATTCTCTATGTTAGTCACTCTTATCTAGCGGTATTTATTGGTTATTTGGTCAGCTCTATCATCCTTTCTGTGCCAATGCTTGTTTTCCCAGACATTGAAATTCTACGATATTTAATTCTAGATTTTTGCCTATGCTATGACTACTAATAGTCAAGCTATTCTCTATACCATCACGGTTTGCGTAACGGTCATACTTTTTCTTCTCTTTCAGTGGACTGATTATTTTTCAAGAAGAAAAAGCTTATAAAAAGGACCTCCTCTAGGATATAGAGGATTAAAAAAATAGATAAAGACCGAAAAACCATTCTCCATCAGCAACTAGCTTCATATCCGCTCCAAGAAGATGAACTAATTCCTCAGTAATATAGAGACCTAAACCAGAGGATTCTTCAGTATCCGACATATTTTTCAGAATAAAAAAACGATTACTGAGATTGTCTATATTCTTGATAGGTTTTTTTGACTAGGTTACCAATTTCCAAAAATAAGCCTATTTTTCTTCCTTTTTCAAAGAAAGTCGAGCCTTCTCCTTGCCGTGCTTGAGAACATTTCCAAGGAGGTTTTTGTATAATTCGATCAAGCAAGTCCTCATCAGTCGTCGTTTTTCAATCCTGGTTCAACATTAAAATCAAGAACAATCTGTGAAGATTGAAAAAAACGTCGTAATAGGCTAAAGTCTTTTTCGTTATAAAAGTTGATAAATCAAGCTCTTCCAGTTTCGGTTTGACTGCTCCTTCCATCAAATGACGGTATTCGAGGAGAGCCTCCAAACGTTTGGAAACCAAATCAAGGTGATGGGCTATTTTATTTAAGGTTTCTGAACTATTATCGGGATGTTTTATTAGTTGCTGAGTGTATCCTGAAGCGATTGTCAAAGGTGTCCGAATATCATGAGCGATGTTACTGATTGCCATATCTAGGGTGCGTTTTTCACGCTTCATGATTAGCTGGTTTTGCTCTACTTCTTGAAATAGATTCTCAATTTGGTTATGTAGACGCAAAATGGTCTTTGAAAAGAAATTTACCCCGATCCTCTTCATGCTACCAGAGCGAATCTTTTCTTCGATTTGTCTGCTTAAATCTTTAATTGCTATATGATAGCGAATCAAAGAAATCGCCAAAATAATGTTATTAAGGAGTAATATTGATATCAAAATGTAATTCATTATTTGTCTCCTTTTAATCGAACACCAACTCCCCAAATGGTTTCAATGTACTCATGATTTGGATCCAGTTGATGCAGTTTTTTACGGAGATTGCTTAGATGAGTGTTGAGCGTATTGTCTCCAGGCAGGTAACTTTCTTCCCAAATCAATTCATAGAGTTCTTCCTTGGTGAAGATTTTTTTAGGATGATGGAGCAACATTTGGAGAATCTGGCACTCTTTCTTTGCAAGGCGAATGGTTTCAGTTGCGTTACTTATTTCAAAACTATCCGCATCGAACTGGATATTTTTAAAGTTTTGTGGGAGGTTTTCAGTTTTTCTGCTGTTTTCTGACTGATGTTCACCACTTTGGCGTAACTGTACAGTGACTCTGGCAAAGACTTCGTCCAAATCAAAAGGTTTTACTACATAATCATTGGCACCGTCTAGGAGATATTGGCTGATGAGCTTTTTATCACCCAAAGCAGTGAGCATGATGACTGGAGTCTGACTAGTTTGTCGAATAGTTTGCAAGACTTGGTCACCATTTTTCCCAGGGAGCATGATATCTAGCAAAACGAGATCAATGCCACCTTTATCAAATTGCATGATACCTTCTGTGCCAGAAAAGGCTTGTATCACCTCGTGTTCCTCTGCAAGAAGGGTTCTTAAAATTTCCTGGATTTCATTATTATCTTCAATAACCAATATCTTAGCCATAAACATCGTCCTTTCTAAAACTATTATAACATGTTTTGTTAGGATTTCCAGACACAGAAAAGCTCCTCTCACATTAAAAGAAAGAAGGAGCTAATGGAAATTGAGTCTACTTAACCAAATAAGCAATCAAGGTTATGATCCATAGATGAGCCGGGTAGAAAATATAAAAGAAATATTTACTCCAACTAGTTTCCTTTCCTCGCTGTCCATTATACAAGGCCATAAAAGGAAAGACAGTGATAAAAAGCCAGTCAGAGTTGTAAAGCATCATTTCCAATGTTTGGTACCAAGTGTCATAGATTTGGATGGAAGTCACTAATAGGAAGGCCCAAAGGAGAGTATAGAGGAGATTTCGCACTCCCTTGCGATTTCGACAAGAGTAACTAATCAAGAGAAATGGTAGCATGGTGATGCCACCCTCAGTAAAAAGACATCCGAAAATCAAAAGCCCAGCAACTCCAATCCGACGCCACAACTTCTCCTTTTTATCTAACTCTTTTCTGGGAAAGCCAATCCAAAGCATGGTAACACCGATGGCCAAAGTTAAGAAAATATTATTAGTGACCATTACTCCCTTAGAGGAAAATAGGGCATTGAGTAGGCTATTTCCAGCAAACATGATAAGCGCCCAACTCCAAAGGCGGATGAGATAGTCTTTCAGATTTCGAGTATGGATGAATCCTTCCATAGCCATATAGGCAAACCAAACTCCCACACAACGGGTCAAGGCGTGGAAAATACCTTCCCACAGAGGAGAAACGATTCCGGTAATATGCGGAATATGGTCTAGAACCATTACTGCCACCATCAGGTACTTCAACTGCGTTGCATTCCATTTTTTCATAATAAACCTCTTTCTTTTTTTGATCTACATAGAGTATAGCATACATTTCCACGTATAATCGTACACCCATCTTACATTTAAAAAGCCTATCTTACATTTTTTTGTAAGACAGGCGTGAATATTAAATGTTTATTATGAAATTTACCTTCTAGTCCGTAATTCGTTGGTACATTTCGGGTCTTCTATCACGAAACAGTCCCCAGTTGAGGCGTTCACTTGCTCCCTTGTCAAGGTCATAGGGTCGCTAACAGAACAGCTTCACCTTGTCTTTCAGCTTTCTCTAGAATAGCTCCTGTTTCATCCGTCATAAAGGAGGAACCGTAGAAGTCAAGACTAGAACTTTGTCCACCATTTTTCCTCGCTAGGAGTGACTTCCTCCAAACCATAACGATTAGCTGCAATAACTGGAACAATATTTGCAGCTGCGTGCCCTGCATCGTACGTTGCCAATGACCACAACTATCTGTATCCAAAAATTGGCTCCGAACCAATGGCTGTTGGGTAAAAGAGTAATTCTGCCCCATTCAACGCAAGACAGCGCGCTGTTTCAGGAAACCATTGATCCCAACAGATGCCAATCCCAATCTTAGCATAGCGAGTATCCCAGACCTTGAAACCAGAGTTACCTGGCGTAAAAATAAAACTTTTCTTGATAATAATGGTCATCTGGTATGTGGGTCTTTCGATAAACGCCCAGCACTTCTCCATCAGCGTCAATGACAGCGATTGAGTTATACAAGACATTTCCATCTTTTTCGTAGAAACTAATCGGTAGAACAACCTGTAGTTCCTTAGCAATCACTTTAAAATGCTGAATGGCTGTATTTTCTGATACAGATTGGGCATACCGATAATAGTCATACTTGCGTTCCTGACAGAAATAGGGACGTTCAAATAACTCTGGTAAGAGAATGATTTGTGCGCCTTTGTCTGCAGCTTGACGTACTAAACGCTCCGCTATTTGGATATTTGTTGCCACATCCTTAGTACATTGCATCTGGATTGCTGCAACTCTTACATTTCTCATCTTTTTCTCCTATTCTGGGATTTGTTGGGTGATACAGTGGATATTGCCACCACCTAAAAGAATATCTCTAGCTGCTATTCCAACAACTTTACGGTCTGGAAAACACTTGTTGAGGATATCTAGGGCCACTTGGTCGTTTACATCCTCAAACTGTGGCACTAAGACAGACTTGTTGGCAATATAGAAATTGACATAGGAGGCCGCCAGACGTTCACCTGCATAACGCTCTTCTTCCCCTTCTTCATAAGTATAGCCTGGTAAATCTTCTTCAGTAACGACTTGTAGATTAGCTGGAATTGGCAGTTTATGAATGGTGAAGGTACGCCCTTTTGCATCCGTTTCCTTCTCTAAAAGAGCTAAATCAGCTACAGACATAGCATACTGGGGATCGCTTTGTCGTCTGTCCAAGCTAAGACAAGCTCAGCAGGGCCAACGAAGGCAGCAACATTGTCAATGTGTTCATTGGTTTCGTCCTGATAAATACCATAAGGCAGCCAGATAACTTTTTCAGCGCCAAGATAGTTCAATAATCTTCTCTCGATTTCCTCTTTACTGAGATGAGGATTGCGACCAGCGCTCAGAAGGCAACTTTCAGTCACAAGAATGGTCCCTTGACCATCGCTATGGATCGCGCCGCCTTCCAGTACAAAAGGTTTGGCATCGTAAACAGGCATTTCCAAGGCCTCAGCAAAACGACTGGCTACTTGGTCATCATCTTCATAATCTTGATAAAGACCATCAACATCCCCACCCCAGGCATTGAAAGACCAATCTACTGCCAACTTTTCTTTTTTATCATTGATGAGAATGGTCGGCCCCGTATCACGCGCCCAGGCATCATTTGTATGAATGTCTAGATAAACGACTTCATCCCCAAGATAGGATTGAGCTTCAGATAGATGGTCCTGCTCCACCAAAAGATAAACAGTTTCCCCCTGAGCAATAGTTTTGATGATTTGGCTAAAGGCCTTCTTAGCAGCCTTTCCTTGGAAGGGCCATGAACCTGGTCGAGTTGGCCAGATCATGAGGGTACCATGATGTGGTTCATACTCTGCTGGCATACGATAGCCTAATTTTTTTGGACTGTCCATCATGATAATCTCCCTTTAAAGTCTTGATAGCCGAAGGCTTTGACTAAGCTGCAGTCTCCCTGCTCGTCCATAAGATAGAGACTTGGCAATCCAATACCGTTAAAGGTATTATTTTTAACAAAGGAGTAAATAGCCATGTCTTCAAAATAAAGTCTGTCACCGATTTGAACTGGATTTGCAAAACTATAATCACCAATCACATCACCCGTCAGACAGGTATTAGAAGAAAGTCTGTAGGTATAGGATTTTTCATGCGCTTCAAAGCCATTTCTCAAAGGAGGGCGATAGGGCATCTCCAGTACGTCAGGCATATGACAGGTCGCAGAGGCATCTAAAACCAAGATCTCCATACCGTTTTCTACAATGTCCAATACCTCAGTTGCTAGATAACCTGCATTGAGCGCAATGGCTTCACCCGGCTCGATATAGACTTCAAGATTGTAAGTTTCTCGGATACGTTTGATTTCAGAAATCAGTAAATCCACATCGTAGTCTTCTCTTGTGATGTGGTGTCCGCCACCCATATTGAGCCATTTTACCTCATGTAAATAAGAACTAAACTGCGCTTCTACAGCTTTCAAAGTTGTCTCTAAATCCTCTGAACCTTGCTCGCAAAGGGTATGAAAATGAAGTCCGTCCACTAAATCCAACAAATCACTAGGAATTTTATCTAGTGTTACTCCAAAACGAGATCCAGGTGCACAAGGGTCATAGAGCGCGTGATCTCCTTGGGTTGAACACTGAGGATTGAGGCGCAAACCGACACTGATACCAGCCTCTCTACAACGAGCCCCATGTTTACGCAACTGTCTCTCCGAGTTAAAGACGATATGGTCCGTTATCTCAAGCAATTCCTCTAAGTCCGCATCCTTAAAAGCAGGCGCGAATACATGGACTTCACCAGGAAACTCTTCTCTAGCTAGCTTGGCCTCATAGAGTCCACTAGCCGTCGTACCTGACAGATACTGGCTAATCAAGGGATAGGTTTTGTAAAGAGAATATGCCTTCTGGGCAAGCAAAACCTTGCAACCGGCTTCTTCTTGCACATATTGTAGAATGCGGCAGTTGGCTTCTAACTTTGCCAAGTCAATGACATAAGCTGGTGTTGGTACTTGTTCTAGCTTCATTAGTCCACCATTTGTGGATTTTCAACCACAACCCAAGGCAAGCCATACTCATTCAAAGCTTCCATGAATGGATCTGGATCCAATTCTTCAAGGTTGTAAACTCCAGGTTGTTTCAAGTACCGTTCATAACTAATTTGGTCCCAATCATAGCTGGAACGCCTGTAGTGTAAGAAATAGCTTGTGAACCAACCTCTGCGTAGCATTCCTGATGGTCGCAAACATTGTAGATGTAGATGGTCTTCTCGACGCCATCTTTGACACCTGTAAAGATACATCCGATATTGGTTTTACCAACAGTGCGTGGACCAAGGCTTGCGGGATCTGGAAGCAAGGCTTTCAAGAATTGGATTGGCACAATTTCTTGGCCGTTAAAGTTAATAGCATCCGTACGAAGGAGACCAACGTTTTCTAAGCATTTCATGTGCGTGAGATAAGATTGACCAAAGGTCATAAAGAAACGAATCCGTTTGACGCCTGGAATGTTCTTCGCCAATGATTCGATTTCTTCATGGTGAAGGAGATACATGTCTTTTTTGACCAACCTGAGGGAAATCGTACTCACGCTTGATAGACATAGCTTCGACTTCGACCCATTTTCCATCTTCCCAGTAAGAACCTGGCGCAGAAACCTCGCGGAGATTGATTTCTGGGTTAAAGTTTGTCGCAAATGGATAACCGTGGTCCCCACCATTACAGTCTAAAATGTCGATATAGTGGATTTCGTCAAAGTAGTGTTTGAGAGCATAAGCTGAAAAGACACTAGTCACACCGGGGTCAAAACCAGAACCAAGAAGTGCAGTCAATCCAGCTTCTTTGAATTTTTTTCCTGATAAGCCCATTGCCATGAGTAGTCAAAGTAAGCTGTAAAACCAAGCTCCTTGCAGCGTTTTTTTCATAAATCGCACGCCATTCAGGGTCTTCTGTGTCCTCAGCTTCGTAGTTGGCTGTGTCAATATAGTGGACTCCTGTTGCTAAACAAGCGTCCATAATAGTCAAGTCTTGATATGGGAGTGCTACATTCAAAACAGCTTCTGGTTTGTAGCTTTCAATCAAGGCAATCACTTCTTGAACCTTGTCAGCATCAAGAGCAGCTGTCTCAATCTTTGTACTTGTTGTGCCTTCTAATTTAGCTTTCAAGTCATCACATTTTTGACTTAGTACGACTAGCAATCATAATCTCTGTAAAGGTTTCGCTATCTTGGCAAATCTTTGAAATAGCAACTTAGGGCAACGCCCCACATCCGATAACTAATAAACGACTCATTTTTTCCCTTCCTCTTCTTCTAAAAATATCCTCAACATACTTAGGCAACATAAAGGCTCCCACATGTAAGTTTGCAGTATAGTATTCTGTGAAAAGCTGGCGTTTTTTTCCAGCCTTCCTTGTCAAAAATCTTTGACAGGGTGGTATTTTTTTCGATGCAAATCCAAACAACCAATAGCCCGCTGGACTGGTTGGGATATGGGCCTGATAGACCCGGCTGATTGGAAAGGCTTGATTGACCTTGCGGTGCATGCTTCGGCAAGCTGACTCATCCTCGTCAAAAAACGGACTCCCATGCTGGTAAATCATGATACCATCCTCTTTCAAAGCTCTGTAGCTGTTCCCGTAAAATTCCTTGGTAAAAAGCCCTTCCGTATGCCCAAATGGATCTGTCGCATCGTTGATAATGATATCGTAATCATCCTCACAGTTTCGTAAAAAACGAAGCCCATTTTGGTAGTAAATGGTAACACGAGGATCATCTAGCCCTGCAGCAAAGTCTGGGAAATACTCACGACAGACTTCAACCAACATCTCATCCGGTTCCACAATATCGATTTGTTCCAGTTCAGGATAGAGTGTTAATACTTGGGCAACACCCCCGTCACCACCCCCAATAACCAATACTTTCTTTGGATTTGGATGGACAGCCATGGGTACGTGGACGGTCATTTCATTGTAAACAAAATCATCTGCATCTGAAAACAAGACATGGCCATTTAAGATCAATATCTTTCCAAAAGCTGGTGTATCTAATACCTCAATATCCTGCCACTCACTTTTTCCAGCATAGAGTTGCTTGGCTGTTCTCAGGGACAGTTTCACATCTGGAGTATGAACTTCAGAAAACCATAAATCCATCTAGTTCTCCTTTCTCTCAATGATGTTGATGTGATTGACTTCTGGATCTTCCGTCCCTTGGAGGGAGCAACCACGTTCCTTGGCAAATTGGATATAGTCTACAATCTCTCGTGTAATCCGTTCACCTGGTGCTAGGATTGGTATCCCTGGAGGATAGCACATGACAAATTCCCCACAGACTTGTCCAACAGAATCATCCAAGGTTAAACTTTTTCTTTCTGAATAGAAGGCTTCTTGTGGAGACAGCACCAACTCGGGCTGGATATATTCTCCAGCAATCAAGTCCTTCCCATCTCGAGAATAGAGTCTCTTAATATCAGCCAAAGCACCGACTAAGCGCTCGATGTCTTGGATGCGGTCGCCAATGGAAATATAAGCTAAGATATTGCCAATATCACCAAACTCGATCTGAATGTCATATTCATCCCGTAAGAGATCATAAACTTCAATCCCTGTTAAACCAATCCCCTGAGTGTAGACTGATAACTTAGTCACGTCAAAATCGCAAACTGAGACACCGTCTATTAACTCTTTTGAATAGGCATAGTAACCTCCGATAGCATTGATTTCACGGCGGGCATACTCGGATAGTTCAATAACTTTCTCAAAAGACTCTTTACCACGAAGGGCCAAGTTGCGACGTGAAATATCCAGACTAGCCATCAACAAATAAGAGGCGGATGTTGACTGGGTCAGGTTAATTATCTGACGAACGTACTCAGGATTCATCTGCTCACCGATAAGTAAAATAGAGCTCTGGGTCAAACTCCCACCGGACTTATGCATAGAAACCGCTGCCATATCAGCGCCAACGTCCATAGCAGATAGCGGCAATTTATCTGTAAAATGCAGATGCGCTCCATGGGCTTCATCTACTAAAACCATCATGCCAGCTTCATGAGCCATTTCTGTCAAACCCTTTAGATCTGAACAGATGCCGTAATAAGTAGGATTGTTGATTAGGATAGCCTTAGCATCTGGATGTTCCTTTATAGCTTGAGCCACTCGGTCATTTTCAAGACCTAAAGCTATACCAATCTTAGGATCTACACTCATCTCGATATAGATGGGAATGGCACCACATAGAACCAGCGCATTGATAGCAGATTTATGGACATTACGCGGCAAAATAATCTTATCTCCAGCCTTGCAGGTGGAAAGAATCATGGTTTGAACAGATGAAGTTGTTCCGCCAATCATGAGAAAGGCATGTGTTGCTCCAAAAGCATCCGCAGCCAGCTCCTCTGCATCCCGAATAATCGAAATAGGGTGCCCCAGATTATCCAAGGATTTCATCGAATTGACATCAATGCCAACACATTTTTCTCCCAACAATTCAACAAGTTCTGGATTTCCCCTTCCTCGTTTGTGACCAGGTACATCAAAGGGAACGATCCTTTTTTTTCGTAGCTTAATCAGACCTTCATAAATAGGGGCTTGATTCTGATCTAACTCTTTCAAAACATACTCCTTTACCGTATTTGTAGCGCCTCAAAAATGAGTGCGACCAAAGGTTGACTTATGAAAAAAGAGCAAGTTTTCACCTGCTCTGCAATCTTCTGACGTGTTTATTTTGGTTTCTGTTGAGTATGTCTGTTCCCGATGTTTCCTAACTCTCTAGTAGCAAATATTACGTACTTTATTGATCGTTTCACAAGATGACGTGTGCTTTCACCACACTAAAATTTATGAATTAGGACAAGTGTCCTAACATCAACTTATAAAAGTAGGCTTTTAACCCTATCAATAATGTGGCTTTTCAACCACGCTTCGGCATTCAACCCTGCCTGTCCGTAGGCATTTTTTACTCGGGTTTATATTTACTAGAAAACATCTTCTCATTTTCTAAGCCTTATAACTATATCATGTTTACAAGAGCTTGTAAAGTACCTTTTTTTGAATTTTTCTTAAATTTTTGTTCGTGAGTAGCTAAATTGCTACCAAAAAGTTCATGTTTAACAAACTGAAAACGATTATAAAATGAACTAATTTTTTTAGTTCATTTCAAGATTATTTAATCTTATGCTTATTCATTTTTTTCCTGAAAAATGTCTGTAATGATTTTGCGCAATTCTTCTCGTTCCTTCTCAGGAATCTCACTACTTCTTTTTGAGCTACTGCGTAGAGCTCTGGATGTTCGACAGAAATACGCTTTATTGTCCGAGTTGTAGCGTGTTTTTCGCACGAAAAAGGGGATGCGCTTGATCCACTCTTGGGGAACCAAATCTAGTATTTTTAGCCGCTGTTTCCTTATCACTAATCTCAGAAGTTGTTAGTCCTTGCTTAATCATCTCTTGTTCTTTTTCAGTAAAGTCTTTTAATTTCATTAGCCTTCTCCTATCTAAAAAAATATTTCTATGGTAAATTATATACCAATGAGAAAAAAACTACACAGAATAAATTTTTGTAAGATATGCTCAATAATGAGATTTCATCGTTTAGTTAACTAGTGAAATCAAAAAAAGCACTAAAAAAAGCTAAAAAAATATTTTTTTGGCATCCTCTAAGAGCCTTGAAAAAAATCACTTAAAAAAAATTTTTTTCAAATTCGTCATATTTTTTGGAGATTCTGTCGTAACATTTTTAGCTTTAAAATGTTTATATGTGTTTCTATTAATCTTTCCTATTAGTTTCTTATTAACATAGATTTGTATACCATCATTATTTATATTTCCATAAGTATCACCCGATATATAAATTGAGTTCGATTTATTATTTTTGAGAGTAAATATTTAATCCTTGTCCTTTTCCTTGTGTTAATCGAACTATATTATATTCATTAGCTATCTTTATAAAAATCTAATGAAATTGGCATTTCGCGTTCTTCCTTCTTCTCTTTTCCAAAAATACTCTGGTTTCGAAAGATCGAAATGATTAGTATTAACCAGTGTATTAAATAATTTGCGAATAACGAATTGAACATCTTCATTCGGTGAATGATTTTTGAGTTGAGGTTTTATTTATATCTATATCAAAGTTTCCGGTTGAAATTGTGTTTGAAGAGATCATTCTTTTTCATCAAATTTTTCGAATTCTTCAACTTCTAGTTTATCAACATTATATTTAAGCAATAATTTCAAAGTATTAAAAAAATTTTTCTGAAAGATTCTAATTCCTTTTTGGTTTTTTTAAAACTAAAGATACCGTAGCGAGACACGAGGGAATTATAATCAGCATCGTCAGGTATTTCAAATGAATTTTCAAGTAAATCAATGAGAAAATATTTAGTTTCTTCAGAATCTTCGGGACTGTTATTATATGAAATTAATAAATAGTCATAAGCTTCATCAAATCGTAATTGAAAACATACTGTAGCTATGATTAGTAATTTATCATCATTTTTCTAACTCATTATTTGGGTTTATAATATGCATTAAAAAGACTGACAGAATTGAACAATCTGTTAACACTGCGAGGATTATTTCCGATTGAGTCTCTAATTAATTGAGTTACATTCTTTGTAACGTCATCATTAAAATAAAAAAATTAAGTTTTTTTCCAAAGAGACATTAACAAAAATTCTCCATATGATAATTTGCAACAGGTACAGTAAAAAGGTACTTGAATTATTTTTCTCAAAAAAAAGCTTTTTCCCTTTTTCGTTGTCCAAATCATCACCATACTTACTTTTTTTATTCCTCTTAAAAACAACATTATAATCAATAGCTAAAACAAAGACACAATTTCTGCAATCTAAGAAAAGTTTTTAAAATTTCTAAGAATTCAATCGCTTTTTTTGGGGACTAATCTGTCAAGGTCATCAATGAAAATTACTATCTTTTCATAATTATTTTTCTTTGATAGAGTCATCAATGATACTTTGTAGATTTTTGTTTCAGATTTTTTTAAATTATTAGCTTTTTTTCTTCATTGCTTATTAATTTTTAGAAGTTGATCATTAATTTTTTTCAATGTTTAAGAGACCAAAAATCTAGTTTAAGATATTCCATACTTTTTTTGTAATAACTGCCAAAAGATTTTTTTAAAGTTCTCTCTTTTATTTACATCCGTTACTTCTAATTCATCAATTAAATCTGTAATTAACGTGACTGCTAAATTCTTATCCATATCAAATTGTGAATATTGCCAAGTATTAAAAAAATATTGTTTTTAATTTTTTTCTTTTTGAATTACTTGACGATTTTTTTCTTTAAGTTTTTTTCCTCAACTTGATACATAATACTGGTTTTTTCCGGTCCCCCAATCGCCTTGAATAGCTAGTGTTAAAGGAGTCTCGCATCCAGTAATAAAGTTTGATAATCCAAGAATATACTCGTCAATCATAAATTCGTCTTTTTACAGTTGGAATATCAGAAAATGTATTGTACATATAATTTCCTTTCAAAATATTTTTATATAGAATATGCTAAATTACGAATAACACTCAATTTATATTATGTTAATGACATTTAATATTGAGGTTCTAAAAAGCAATTGTTGTAGATATGTCACAAAAAAATTCTACTTCTCTTCTTCTGTCGCTTCCCAAACTTCTGACTGGTAGCCCTCGCCGTCAATATCATAGCGCTGAGTATAGCCTATAAATCTTTCCTTTTTATTTGACTTACGAGGATTGAGAATGTTTACAGCCCAGAATCCGATAAGAATGACAACTAAAAGCGCTATTACTGTTTCCAATTTGATTCTCCTTTTCCTAGCTTAATAATCTTCAACCCACTTTTCATTATCCATGATGAAAGGCTTAGCTAGGCCGTCACCTGTGTAATCCGCATATTTGGTGGATAGATATTTGTAACAATCTTCCTTGCTCGCAAACTTAATAGCTTGATAAGGCTCTTCAAAAGTCAGTTTCTCTACAAATAAGAAACCTTCATCAGCTGGCACTAAAACACCAACATGCCCGACAAAAAGAAACTCTCCATCCAAATTATCATGCAACACAACTGACAGCATTCGAGCCTTGTCATTAAATTGAAACTGGGAGAAGAATTTCTCCATCTTCTGCGCGTGAATTTTTACATCCGTCGTTGCTTCCGTCTTCACCCTAGAAAATAGAATATCAAACTCTTCCTTATCTTTCGCATCAAAAACCTTTCCCTTATCGATAGCATCGTTATCAACGAAAAGAAGCTGATCATTCTTTTCAAGTTTTGGAATTGTGACTGAATTTTTTAAGAGGGCATAGCTATTGATACGGCAGTTGGTTCCGACAAAGTCACCCTTTTTTTGATTCCAGAGATTGCCGATTTTCTCTACATCGTATTCCGTCTTTGTAAAGGAAGTAAAATCACCACTTAAGCCAGTGGAGCCGACAGTCGCATTATAGTCCGTAACAAGATTGAAAAATGCGTCAACACTATTTGGATCCAAGTGGGCTGATAAGAGTGCTTTGACCTCTTCAGTACTGACCTGATTGTTAAGATTGGTATATGAAGCCGTCCAAGGAACTTTATCTGAACTGGTCTGTGACTGATTTGTAGCTTCAGTCCTCGTATTATTTTGGTGACAAGCAGCCAATCCAAGTAAAAATGGCAAACACAGTCCCATGGCTACTACTTTTTCTCGTTCGTTTCATGCGATTCTCCTTTTTGAATTTTTATAACTAGTAATTTATAACTTGAACTACATACAGCTAAGAAGAATAATTCATTCTCTACTAGAAATATGAGTAATTTGTAGAATAAGGATCTAAACCTATTAACTATATTATACTATATTAGCAAGAAAAAAAGACTGTAAGAATCAAAAAAATTCTTACAGTTATTTTTTTATAACAAGTGGAAGTTTTTTTCTGAAATTACATCCAGCCCAAAATTAATACCAAAAAAATTTGAAAATGATAATACTTCTAAAATTTTTTTGTTCGATTAATAATGGATTGACCTTTATTACTTGATTATACCAATGCATCATTTTCTCAATTCCTCAAGGAAAAATTGATTTGGAGCTTTCCAGTCTTTCTTTTCCTCACTAACACTTTGAACATAGGCACCAAGCTCTTGGATATTCTCTAAAATATAATCTTGAATTGACTTAATCGGATCAATTTCCATACCTTCAGGACCGTTTATCTTAATATCAAGCAATCTTGACACATGCTCCTGCATTTGGGACGTCAGCAATTCTTTGACCAAATCATCAAATAAAATCGGCGGAATAGAATGGTATTTCAATCCAACGGCAAGCCAAAATGGGACGAAGCGCATAGAAATACTTTTTAGGTTTGACCTTGTCTCCTGAAAGATACTTATTCATTTGAGTTCTTGCAGTGTTCAAGTAATGGTGGAGCATTTTTTTCTCAGAAAAATACTGGTTGGCAAGTGGACGTATGCGCTCAATAAAATCCGTTTGTTGATAAACAATTGGTGACTGTAACCATTCAAATAGTGTAGGATTAGACTTATAAAGGAGTTTTAAAGTCTTGTCTAAATCCCAGCCACTCACATCCCAAGTATCGTCAATCGGTAGCTCGATAACGTCACGCTGTTCATTCAAACGGAGATAAAAATCTTGCTTATGTTTGTAGATAAATCGCACATCAAAGTCACTATCAGGAGACTCAAATCCCCAAGCACGACTACCAGACTCAATAGCCCACAAAACTTTGACATCGAAATCACGCTCAATTTCTGCTAATTTTTCCGGCACCAAAACATTCATTTCTTCTTGCGTTTGCATAATAAAGCCTCGTCTATAATTTGAACATAAATAGTTGCTAAAATAGGAAACTAGGGGGACTGAAAGTGCATTATATCAAACTTTCAAAACTACTACCAAAAGAACTAATCCTTCTAGTAGCTTTTTTAGACGTTTTCTATACCTGAGACTCTTGAATGACATAATCTCCATCCTTCCAGTTCCGAGCAATCTCTTCGTCTTTCTGGAGTTGGTCTACGAGCTCTTCGACGGTGTCAAATTTGACCATATCGCGGACACGGTCTAACCAGTAGACCATGACTGTCTCACCATAAATATCATCTGAAAAGTCAAAAATATTGACTTCAAAACGTGGCTCTTCTCCATCGAAAGTAACATTTTTCCCAACGCTTGCCATA
>BNJV01002087.1_pt1 | contig 127385 bp, 203 predicted proteins | sample 8540591 | NCBI WGS metagenome assembly BNJV01 (sample SAMD00202457, study PRJDB9452) | human saliva metagenome | host: Homo sapiens
GAAACCCCCTGCCTATGGTTTATTAGGCAGGGGGTATGAATAAGGGTTTGGCGGTGACCTACTTTCACAGGGAGACCGTACTATCATCGGCGCTGGTTCGTTTCACTGTCCTGTTCGGGATGGGAAGGAGTGGGACCAAACCGCTATGGCCGCCAAACAAAGAGGGCAAATCGGATAGCCTGTGCTTTGGGCACTCAACAATCACAAAGAAGTTACCGAAGATGGGTAATCAGTAATTCAAACGATGATTTTAGTATCATTATTTCAGTAAGCTTTCTGTTTGTCGTATCACAGCGTTTATGCTGCAAAGTACTTCAAATGATAGAGTCAAGCCTCACGAGCAATTAGTATGGGTTAGCTGCACGCGTTACCGCGCTTCCACACCCCACCTATCAACGTCCTGGTCTCGAACGACTCTTTAGTGCGGTTAAACCGCAAGGGAAGTCTCATCTTCAGGCGAGTTTCGCGCTTAGATGCTTTCAGCGCTTATCTCTTCCGAACTTAGCTACCCGGCGATGCGACTGGCGTGACAACCGGTACACCAGAGGTTCGTCCACTCCGGTCCTCTCGTACTAGGAGCAGCCCCCGTCAAACTTCCAACGCCCACTGCAGATAGGGACCAAACTGTCTCACGACGTTTTAAACCCAGCTCACGTACCACTTTAAATGGCGAACAGCCATACCCTTGGGACCGACTACAGCCCCAGGATGTGATGAGCCGACATCGAGGTGCCAAACTCCGCCGTCGATATGGACTCTTGGGCGGAATCAGCCTGTTATCCCCGGAGTACCTTTTATCCGTTGAGCGATGGCCCTTCCATTCAGAACCACCGGATCACTATGTCCTGCTTTTCGCACCTGCTCGACTTGTCGGTCTCGCAGTTAAGCTACCTTTTGCCATTGCACTATCAGTCCGATTTCCGACCGGACCTAGGTAACCTTCGAACTCCTCCGTTACTCTTTGGGAGGAGACCGCCCCAGTCAAACTGCCTACCATGCACGGTCCCCGACCCGGATTACGGGTCTGGGTTAGAACCTCAAAGACACCAGGGTGGTATTTCAAGGACGGCTCCACAGAGACTGGCGTCTCTGCTTCTAAGCCTCCCACCTATCCTACACAAGTGACTTCAAAGTCCAATGCAAAGCTACAGTAAAGGTTCACGGGGTCTTTCCGTCTAGCAGCGGGTAGATTGCATCTTCACAACCACTTCAACTTCGCTGAGTCTCGGGAGGAGACAGTGTGGCCATCGTTACGCCATTCGTGCGGGTCGGAACTTACCCGACAAGGAATTTCGCTACCTTAGGACCGTTATAGTTACGGCCGCCGTTTACTGGGGCTTCGATCCGATGCTCTCACATCTTCAATTAACCTTCCAGCACCGGGCAGGCGTCACACCCTATACGTCCACTTTCGTGTTAGCAGAGTGCTGTGTTTTTTTAATAAACAGTCGCAGCCACCGATTCTCTGCGACCCTCCAGTGCTTACGGAGCAAGTCCTTCACCTTAGAGGGCATACCTTCTCCCGAAGTTACGGTATCAATTTGCCGAGTTCCTTCTCCCGAGTTCTCTCAAGCGCCTTAGAATTCTCATCCCTGCCCACCTGTGTCGGTTTGCGGTACGGTTCGATTCAAACTGAAGCTTAGTGGCTTTTTCCTGGAAGCGTGGTATCGGTTACTTCATGTCCGTAGACACTCGTCGTCACTTCTCGGTGTTAAGAAGACCCGGATTTTGCCTAAGTCTTCCACCTACCGGCTTAAACAAAGCTATTCCAACAGCTTTGCTAACCTAACCTTCTCCGTCCCCACATCGCATTTGAATCAAAGTACAGGGAATATTAACCCTGTTTCCCATCGACTACGCATCTCTGCCTCGCCTTAGGGGCCGACTCACCCTACGCCGATGAACGTTGCGTAGGAAACCTTGGCTTTTCGGCGAGCGGGCTTTTTCACCCGCTTTATCGCTACTCATGTCAACATTCGCACTTCTGATACCTCCAGCATCCCTTTACGATGACACCTTCATCAGGCCTACAGAACGCTCCCCTACCATGCCACTAAAGTGCATCCGCAGCTTCGGTTATAGATTTGAGCCCCGTTACATCTTCCGCGCAGGACGACTCGACCAGTGAGCTATTACGCTTTCTTTAAATGATGGCTGCTTCTAAGCCAACATCCTGGCTGTCTGTGCCTTCCCACTTCGTTTACCACTTAATCTATCATTTGGGACCTTAGCTGGCGGTCTGGGTTGTTTCCCTCTTGACAACGGACGTTAGCACCCTGCTGTCTGTCTCCCGAGGAACCACTTGATGGTATTCTGAGTTTGCCATGGGTTGGTAAGTCGCAATGACCCCCTAGCCATAACAGTGCTTTTACCCCCATCAGTGTCTAGCTCGAGGCACTACCTAAATAGTTTTTCGGGGAGAACCAGCTATCTCCGAGTTTGTTTAGCCTTTTCACCCCTATCCACAGCTCATCCCCGCATTTTTGCAACATGCGTGGGTTCGGTCCTCCAGTACCTGTTACGGCACCTTCAACCTGGCCATGGATAGATCACTCGGTTTCGGGTCTACACCCAGCAACTATATCGCCCTATTAAGACTCGGTTTCCCTACGCCTCCCCTATCCGGTTAAGCTCGCTACTGAATGTAAGTCGTTGACCCATTATACAAAAGGTACGCAGTCACACCATAAAGGGTGCTCCCACTGTTTGTATGCATCAGGTTTCAGGTTCTATTTCACTCCCCTCCCGGGGTTCTTTTCGCCTTTCCCTCACGGTACTGGTTCACTATCGGTCGATGATGAGTATTTAGCCTTGGAGGATGGTCCCCCCATCTTCAGACAGGATTTCTCGTGTCCCGCCCTACTTGTCGTATGCTTAGTACCACCGCTGAGATTTCGAATACGGGACTATCACCCACTATGGCGAAGTTTCCCATTCTTTCTTCTATCTCGACAGCTATCACATACAGGCTTTTCCGCGTTCGCTCGCCACTACTTGCGGAATCTCGGTTGATTTCTTTTCCTCCGGGTACTTAGATGGTTCAGTTCTCCGGGTTCGCTTCTCTAATCCTATGTATTCAGACTTAGGATACCGCACTGAGTGCAGTGGGTTTCCCCATTCGGACATCACCGGATCATAGCTCTATTGCCAGCTCCCCGATGCTTTTCGCAGGCTTACACGTCCTTCGTCGCCTATCATCGCCAAGGCATCCACCTGATGCACTTATTCACTTGACTCTATCATTTGAAGTACCTTTTCTGACTTTCGCCTGTATTTGCCGTTGACTAGCACGCTCAGACTTAAGGCCTCTACTCTGATAAAGCTTACTGCTTGTTGTGTCTTAATCCCCTGCCTTTTTGTGTTTCAGGGATAAGTCGATACAATCATCACCCAAATTACTGTGCTTTATTTCAGGGGACTGCCTGTGCATCTGCAATCATAAAAACGCTCATTGTCTTTGTTTGTTGATTTCGGCTTTCCAATTTGTTAAAGATCGATGCGTGATTTGCTATACTTTGCAAAATTAAAAAGCAGCTGTACTCTAATAGCAAACCTGTTTTAATTTGGGAAATTATTTGGTGGAGGCAAACGGGATCGAACCGATGACCCCCTGCTTGCAAAGCAGGTGCTCTACCAACTGAGCTATGCCCCCAGTACCTTTGGACCGGCATCTGCTCTTTGCTTGCGGTCTACTGGTGGGTCTGGGAGGACTTTGAACCTCCGACCCCACGCTTATCAAGCGTGTGCTCTAACCAGCTGAGCTACAAACCCAGGTCTCTTCTGCATCTCTACTGACGATTACCGATAAGTGTGAGTACCTATGGCCCTCTTTTCTCTAGAAAGGAGGTGATCCAGCCGCAGGTTCCCCCTACGGCTACCTTGTTACGACTTCACCCCAGTCATGAAGCATACCGTGGTAAGCGGGCTCCTTGCGGTTACCCTACCTACTTCTGGTATCCCCCACTCCCATGGTGTGACGGGCGGTGTGTACAAGACCCGGGAACGTATTCACCGCAGTATGCTGACCTGCGATTACTAGCGATTCCGACTTCATGCACTCGAGTTGCAGAGTGCAATCCGGACTACGATCGGTTTTCTGGGATTGGCTCCACCTCGCGGCTTGGCTACCCTCTGTACCGACCATTGTATGACGTGTGAAGCCCTGGTCATAAGGGCCATGAGGACTTGACGTCATCCCCACCTTCCTCCGGTTTGTCACCGGCAGTCTCATTAGAGTGCCCAACTAAATGATGGCAACTAATGACAAGGGTTGCGCTCGTTGCGGGACTTAACCCAACATCTCACGACACGAGCTGACGACAGCCATGCAGCACCTGTGTTACGGCTCCCGAAGGCACCCCTCCGTCTCTGGAAGATTCCGTACATGTCAAGACCAGGTAAGGTTCTTCGCGTTGCATCGAATTAATCCACATCATCCACCGCTTGTGCGGGTCCCCGTCAATTCCTTTGAGTTTTAATCTTGCGACCGTACTCCCCAGGCGGTCGATTTCACGCGTTAGCTACGCTACTAAGCAATCAAGTTGCCCAACAGCTAATCGACATCGTTTAGGGCGTGGACTACCAGGGTATCTAATCCTGTTTGCTACCCACGCTTTCGAGCATGAACGTCAGTGTTATCCCAGGGGGCTGCCTTCGCCATCGGTATTCCTCCACATCTCTACGCATTTCACTGCTACACGTGGAATTCTACCCCCCTCTGACATACTCTAGCTACCCAGTTCAGAACGCAGTTCCCAGGTTGAGCCCGGGGATTTCACATCCTGCTTAAGTAACCGTCTGCGCTCGCTTTACGCCCAGTAATTCCGATTAACGCTCGCACCCTACGTATTACCGCGGCTGCTGGCACGTAGTTAGCCGGTGCTTATTCTTTAGGTACCGTCAGCAGAAACGGGTATTAACCGCTCCTTTTTCTTCCCTAACAAAAGTCCTTTACAACCCGAAGGCCTTCTTCAGACACGCGGCATGGCTGGATCAGGCTTGCGCCCATTGTCCAAAATTCCCCACTGCTGCCTCCCGTAGGAGTCTGGGCCGTGTCTCAGTCCCAGTGTGGCGGATCGTCCTCTCAGACCCGCTACTGATCGTCGCCTTGGTAGGCCTTTACCCCACCAACTAGCTAATCAGATATCGGCCGCTCGAATAACGCGAGGCCCGAAGATCCCCCGCTTTCCCCCTCAGGGCGTATGCGGTATTAGCCAATCTTTCGATTGGTTATCCCCCATTACTCGGTACGTTCCGATATATTACTCACCCGTTCGCCACTCGCCGGCAGAGTGCAAGCACTCCCCGCTGCCGTCCGACTTGCATGTGTAAAGCATGCCGCCAGCGTTCAATCTGAGCCAGGATCAAACTCTTATGTTCAATCTCTAACTTAATACATCTTCTGGTCTGCTTCAAAGAAAACAGACAGATAAATGCAAATCCTAAAAATCTACATATCTTGTCTTATCTGTCGCAGTGTGAGACCAAAGGCACTCACACTTATCGGTAATCTGTCTGTTAAAGAACAACGCCACCAAAGCAGCGAAAGACCGCAATCATACCCACCCAAGCCCAATCCAGTCAACTACTACCAAACAACAAAATTACCACCCAAAACTCAAATCGCTGCTTTTGCTGGAAATGTTTTTATCAGGCAGCCTGAAAACCATCAAACTTAGGCGTTCAACACCGCCAACAAGTCGCGTTTCAAAGCCACTCTTCGGCAGGATCGGCCACTGCTGCGCTATACAACAGGAAACTGTCTTCTGCCCTGTCGTCGAGCGTGCTGATTTTGGCGTGGCGCACACTGATACGGCGGCGGGCGAATACTTCGCTGATATCAGCCAGCAGATACGGGCGGTTGACCGCTACCAGCTCCAGCACATACCAATCGGGCTGGCTCGGGTCGGCATTCAGCTCGATATGTGGGGCGATCCGGCAGACTGCGCGCGCACGACGGCTTGCTTGGCGCTTGTCTTCTTTTTCGGCAAAACGGCCGGCGAGAAAATCGTCCAGCCGCGCGCGCAAAGGCAGCCTGAAAACTGCTGCCGTCGCTGCCGGCCAGATATTGATGGCAGCCTAAACAGACGAAAGTATCAGAGAATAAAATCGCTCGGTAACAAACGCCCGCGCGGCGGCGATGTCCAACCGTTGCGGCTGAACAGACGACACAGACGAGCAAACAAACCATCAGCATTGGGCATAAACACCACAATCTGCAGCGTTGCCGCATCCAGGTCTGCGGATGCCCGCCACCGCATTGTCTCATGCCCTTTTGCGGCAGCACTTGCAGATGCCACAAAATTTCTTCCGGCTCATGGCGCACAAAATAAGCATCGCCCAGCGTGCGGCAGACGGAACGGATTTCGCTCGCTTTTCCCCTGCTCAGCCAATGCCGCCAATGCCATTCGCGACGGCGGCTGCCCATGCTTTCGTGCGGACTCGACCGGACAACCGGCGCAAAGCAGCCTGAAAAAGCTGTTTGAGCAGTTGGTCTTTCCACGAATTCCAGATTTTCGGGTTGGTTCCGCAAATATCCGCCACCGTCAGCAGATACAGCGCGCGCAAACGCTGTGGCGTACGCACGCGGCGGCAGAAGCGCTCGACGGTTTCCGGATCTTGGATGTCCTCTTTTGCGCCACCGACGACATCAGCAGATGATTCTCCACCAGCCACACCAGCAGCTCGCACTCATCGGCGCTCAAGCCATGGTCGGCGGCGAAACGGCGGGCATCTTCCATGCCCAGTTTTGCGTGATCGCCGTTGCGGCCTTTGGCGATATCGTGAAAACAGCGCCGCCAGATGCTAGCAGCCATTTGGGTTCAAACGCGCATCAGGGCGCTGGCAAACGGCATCTCGTGGCTGTATTCCTCCAGCGCCAGCCGCCGCAGCTTGGCCAATACCATCAGAATATGGTCGTCCACCGGATAAACATGAAACAGATCGTGCTGCAGCAGCCCGACCATCGCTTCAACCCGGCAGATAGCGCGCCAACACGCCGTACAGATTCAGAAAGCGCATGATTTTGCTCAGATTAGCGCCGGCTTTGAAAAACCGAGAAAAACGGGCGCGGTTGGCGGATCGGCATAAAAGCGCCCCGTCCAGCGACTGCACCGCCGCCCACCACGCCCGCAGCGCTTTTCGGAGCCATGCCTTCACCGCGCTGTTGAGCTGCCAGCGCGACACCACGCCGAAAATCCTGCTGGCCGTTTCTCAAACAGCTTCAAATCGCGCACGGCAATCTGCTTGCCCAGCAGATAATAGTCGGCGTCGATTTCTGCCCACCACCCGCGGCAGCGCCGAATACACCCGCCCGCGCAGCATCGGAATCAGAATGCCGTTGAGCTGGATAACGGTTTTCACCGTGCGGTAAAAGCCGTGCATCAGCTTTTCCACCGCCGCCTGCCGTTCCAAATCGGGATAACGGCGGCAGCCGATTTCAGCCCTGCAAACTCGAATACCAGCCGCTCTTCGGCACGGCCGGCAGCTGATGCAGGTCAATGCGCAGCCGCGCCAGCTCGCGGTGACAGCTGCGCAGCAGGCCAGCTTCGATGCGGGTGATGATGCGCGGTGCATCAGCGCGTAAAACCGGTTTGCAGCCCCTGCACCTGCGCCAGCCACATCATGGTGTGCAATCGCGCAGACCGCCGCTGCCGTTTTTCACGTCCGGTTTCGAAAACCAGCGCCGGCCGGCGGGCGTGGCGGCGCTGCATTTCTACCAGCTTGCTTCGACAAAAGCCGCGGTGTCGCGCTGCGCGTCCAGCTGTTGGCGCAAACGCTGCGTCAGCGCTTCTTCGCCGCACAGCAGCCGCGCTTCGAGAAAAGCGGTGTCGGCGGAAACATCCTGCGCAGCGGCGGCGCACAGCTGTTTTCAGGCTGCCTGACTTCAAAGCCGGCGCCAAACCCATATCCCGCAAAGCCTGCACGAAAGCCGGCAATCCGGTTTCGTCTCTCGCCGACACTCTGCGGGCGCCACCAGCGCCAAATCCAAATCACCGGATCGTGGATAGATCTCCGCCGCGGCCGAAACCGCCCACCGCCAGCAGGCAGTATGGACAGCCTGAAAAATACCGCCACAGCTTACCAGCAAGCGCTTCCAAAAGCCGCGCCGTAACGGCGGAAAAACGCCTGCGGGTCGCCGTTGCCGCGGTATTGCGCCAGCGCCGCTTCTTTTCGCGCATCAGTTCCTGCCGCATCTTGTGCTCCCTATCGTTCCCTTGTCTTTTTACGCTGCCGGTCGTCAAGGCAGCCTGAAAAGCGCGGTTTGGGCGTTTTCAGGCTGCCTGCCGCTTTTCAGGCTGCTTTTGCGGACGGCCGCGGCGAATGCGGCGATTTTTGCCGCGTCTTTAATGCCCGCCGCCGCTCCACCCCGCCGGAAACGTCCACCGCCGGCGCACGGCTGGCGGCAAGCGCGGCGGCAACGTTTTTTGCGGCGTCAGCCCGCCGGCCAACACCCAGTTTTTGTCCCAAATCTTGCGGCAGCGCGACCAGTCGAAACTGCGGCCGGTGCCGCCGTACTCGCCTTCAACATAAGCATCAAGCAACAGCGCGCGGGCATCGGGATAGGCGGCTTGGGCGCGGCGGATGTCGTCGGCCGAGCGCACGCGCACCGCTTTCAGATAAGCGACGGCCGAAACGGCGACAGTAAGCAGCGTCTTCATCGCCGTGAAACTGCAGCAGATCGAGCGGCACGATATCGAGCACGCGACGGACTTCGTCTTCGGCGGCGATTGACAACAAGCCCACCGCCGACACGAGGCGGCAGCGCGGCAACGATTTCACGTGCCCGCGCGGCATCGACGCAGCGTTTGCTGCCGGCGAAAACACCAGCCCCACCGCGTCGGCGCCGGCGGCCGCGGCGGCGAGCCGTCTTCCACCCGCGTGATGCCGCAGATTTTTGATTCTCACCGATTCATATTCGATTCCTTGCGGCAGCGGCTTTCAGGCTGCCTGAAAGATTGTCGCCAATAAAACAGCGGCGGTGCCGTACACGCACCGCCGCTTGGCTTGGAGCAACCGCCCGCCCAGCGGCGGCAGCCGGAATGCAGTTCTTCGTCAACTCGCCATCGTAGCCGCGCTCTTCAGGGCAAGGCTGCTTCGGCGCGCGGCAGGCGGCGCAACCGCCGCCACACGTTCACGCTCAAACCGCATGCCAGCAGTGCCAGCAGATCGAAAGCAAAGGTGCAGCGTAAAACCGTCGAACTGGCCGCCGAAAGCGACAGACAGCCGCAGCGGCGGGTTCAGATCAAACTCAGCTCCCAGCCGCTGTTTGCCGTAACGGGAAAAACCGAAGGCAAAGAACAGATACAGCAGCGCCAGCAGCAAAAAGCTGCTGCGGGCATGGGCGCAGTGCCACAGCACAACGGCAAACACCACGCCGGCCGCCAGATTTGCGCCAGCACCGGCAGCAGCACCGGCTGCCACAGCGCCAGCAGCATCACAGCGAAAATCATCACCGTTTGCGCAATGCCGAACCACAGGCTCAGCTTGCCGCTGCGGCCGAAGACGGTGGTAGCCGACGCTGAGCGGCGGCTCGCAGTCCTGCGGCGGCAGGTGAGGATGATCGTGAAGTTGCGGGCTAGGCATGGCGGTTTCCTGCTGCGAATACCGGCTTGCGTGCTTTCAGGCTGCCTGAAGGTGCGAAACGCGGCATCAGAAGGGAATGTCGTCGTCGATGTCTTCCACCGGCGCGGCAGGCGCGGGCGCGGCCTGGCGGCGCGGTGCGGGCGGTGGCTCGCTGCTGTAGTTCTGCTGCGGCGGGGCGTACTGCTGGGCAGGCTGCTGGTAGCCACCCTGGTCGTCGTAATTGCCGCTGCCGCCGGAAGCGTTGCGGCTGCCGAGCATTTTCATTTCGTTGGCAACGATATCGTAGGCGGTGCGCTCGATGCCGTCTTTGCCGGTGTATTTGCGGCTTTTGGATGCGGCCTTCGATATAGACCTGGCTGCCCGCTTTTTCAGATACTGGCCGGCGATTTCGGCCAGACGACGGTACATGGTGATGTTGTGCCACTCGGTGCGCTCCTGGCGCTGGCCGCTCTGGCGGTCGTTCCAGGTTTCGGAAGTGGCGATGGAAAAATTGCACACCGCTTCGCCGTTGGGCATGTAGCGCACTTCGGGATCACGGCCGAGATTGCCGATCAGGATGACTTTGTTTAAAGACATATCAAGCTCCGGTTAAGATTTTTGCAGGGTTCTTCGTCAAAGTACGCTGCAGCTCTTGACAAACAGGGTTTCGCCATCTTCGCTGAAGCTGACTGCTTCCACGCCGGCCAGCGGCCACACGGCTTTTCGTGGCTGCCCAAGTCGCCGCGACGCTCGGGCGGCAGCGCCAGCATCAGGTTGCGTACCGGCTTGGGCGCCGGCGCGGCAAGGGCGACGGCCAGCCACAGCAGAGTCAGCGCCAGCGAAAAGAGAAACAGCCGCCAAAGCCGAAATGGCGGAACAGCACTCCGCCCACCGAGCCGCCGACAAAACACGCCTGACCGACTGGGCGGTGTGGTGTTTACGCCCATCGCCGTGCCTTTTCAGATCGACCGGCGCCGTACTTTCGACACCAATCGACGGCAGGCTGGCTTCGAGAATATTGAAGCCGACGAACATACCGCCAGCGCCGCACCGATGGCCAGAGCGAAGCGATGCCAAAGATACATGCCCGCCAGTCCGGCGGCAATCAGCAGGATGCCCGCCACAAACACCGCCTTCATTTTTGTTGCGCGTTTCTCGGCAAGCGATGATGGCCGGCACCATCAGCACCAGCCCCAGCAGCACCGCCGGCAGATACAGCATGCCGTGCGAAGTGCGCGCCAGACCCAGCCCTTCGGCCACCGTCGGCAGGCTGGCGAAAATCGCCATCATCACCGCCTGCAGGGCGAAAATGCCGAAGTTCAGCTGCATCAGCAGGCAGTGAGCCAGCACTTCGCTGATGCGCGAAGGCTGGTATCGGCGTCCTGGCGCAGCTTGCTCACGGTCGGATTGGGCGTAACCAGCGCCACCACCGCCACCGCGGCCAGGCACAGAAAACCGGTCAGCGCAAACAGGCCGGGCACGCCGACAAAACGGGTCAGCACCGGCCCCAGCACCATGCTGGCGGCAAAGGTCAGGCCGATGGTCAGCCCCACCGACGCCATGGCGCGGGTGCGGACTTCTTCGCGGGTCAGATCCGCCAGCAGCGCGGTAACCGCAGCGCTTACCGCCCCGCACCCTGCACCGCGCGGCCGATAATCAACCGGTAACGTTGTCGGCCATCGCCGACAGGAAACTGCCCAGCGCAAACACCGCCAGCCCGAGATAAATCACTTTTTTTCGGCCGAAGCGGTCGGAAGCGATGCCCAGCGGCAGCTGCAGCAGCGCCTGGGTAAAACCGTAAACGCCGATGGCCAGCCCGCCGGCCGCCGCAGTGCCTCCCAGCCCCGCCGCGTAGGGCGAGAGCACCGGCAGCACCAGAAACATGCCCAGCATCCGCAACGCGTAAACGCCGGCCAGCAGAAATGCTGGCGCGCCGTCGTGCGCCAGCGAGGGGATTTTGTTGTGCTTTTCTTTTCGACATGGTTTTTGCTTGATGGTTTGGTGTGTTCGGACAGCCGCCGCCTTTTGCCGCCGCCTTTCAGGCAGCCTGAAACGGCAAACCGGCAGACGCGGCGGATTATACAGCAACCGCAAGGCGGCGGCGGGCAGCCTGGGCGACAGCCTGAAAAGAAAGGCGGCAAAACGCCGCCGCCAGGCTTTCAGGCTGCCTTAGCCGGCACTAACAAAGCAGCCTGAAAGCCGTTTTTGCTTTTCAGACTGCTGCCGTCCGAACTTTTAGATTAGAAAAGAGCCTTCAGAAAAACGGGCTGGCTTTGACCAGGCAGGCGATATGGGTTTTCGGCGCAGGCAGCGCGAGGGCAGGTTGTAGCCGCCCTCCAGCAGCTGACTACGATGCGGCCTTTGGCGTGGCGGTTGGCAATCAGCATGATGGTCAGCCACTCGTGGTCTTCTTCCACCAGATTCAGATGGCCGAGCGCATCGTCGCGGTGGGCGTCGAAACCGGCGGACAGCAAAATAAACTGCGGCTTGAAACCCGCCAGCCGCGGCAGCCAGTGAGCGCGCACGGCGTCGCGGAACTCATTGCTGCCGTCACCCGCTTTCAGCGGAGTATTGACCACTTAGATTGCTGCCGTCGAAAATCGATACCGCTGAAAGGGTACAGCGGCGATTCGAAAGACGACAGCAGCATCACCGCGGATCGTCGCGGAAAATGATCTTCGGTGCCGTCGCCGTGGTGCGAGGTCGAAAATCGAGAATCGCCACCCGCTGCAGACGGTAAGCGGCGATGGCGTGCATCGCGGCAATCGCGGCGTTGTTGAGAAAGCAAAACCGCTGGCCTTGTCGGCATGGGCGTGATGGCCGGGCGGGCGCACCGCGCAAAACGCATTTTTCGCCTGCTTGCGTCACCATATCGACCGCCTTAACCGCAGCACCGGCGGCAAAACGGGCGGCGGGCAGGGTGTCGGCGCACAGATAGGTGTCTTCGTTGATTTTGACGCTGCCGGAAGTCGGCACCCTACTCAGGAAAAACAGATGGTTGCGGCTATGCACCCGCGCCAGCTGCACGTCGGCCACTCGGCGCGCGCACCTTTTGCAGTAGCGGCCTGGCCGCGCCTTTTTCAGCGCCTGCTCGATTACGCGGATGCGGTCAGGACTGGGATGGCCGGCGGCGGTAAAATGCGCGCCGCACTCGGGGCGTACACCCAGGCGGTGCGCGCTGAATCAACAGCCGCCACAGCCGCGCGCGCCAGAAACGCAGATAGCGCAGCATGCGGCTGACAAACAGCGGGGTTTTGACAGATTTGGAAGACATGCCAGATCATTCGCCTGCCGTTTTCAGGCTGCCTGAAAACGGCGTGTTTCACTCACGGTTGGAAACAAAACGAAAAACGGCTGCCCGCCGCGGCGGCAGCCTGAAAACAATTCTTGCGGCGCCAACACTGCAAGCGCTGCGGCGGCGCTTCCGATTTCAACGCCGGTTTCGCGCACCGCCGGCAAAATGCCGGGCTTGACGATGCGCACCCGCACCTACGCGCCAAAATCGTCCAGCACCAGCTGTGCCAGATACTCGGCCAGCGTTTCCCAAAAAGCAGAAAGTCGCGCCCCGCCAATTCGCGGCGCACGGTCTCCGCACACTGCCGCCGTAATGGACGGTATCGGCGATGTCGTCGGCCAGCGTTGCCCGCTCGGGCATGCCGATAGTCCAAATCCACCGTCAGCGCCTGCGTCTCGCTGGCGCTCTGGCGTAAACGCCGATCAGCGTTTCCACCCTCATTCCGTGCAGGAAAATTTTTGTCCATCTGATTAAGTTCCGTTAAAATGCGCGGCCATTGTAAACGAAAACGGAAGCGCCCGATATGTTCCTGCTGCAACTTCGATTGTCCTGGCCGCCTACCTGATCGGCTCGCTGTCGGCGGCCATTATTGTCCGGCAAACTCAATATGTCAGACCCGCGCACCTGACGGCTCAGGCAACCCCGGCGCCAGCAACAGCTGCGCAGCGGCGCAAAGACGCCGCCGCCCTTACCCTGCTGGGCGACGCGTTCAAAGATTTGCGGCGGTAATCATCGCCCGCGCCTTTGCCTGGCTGGCTGGACTGGGGTCCGGGCACCGTTGCCTGGGCGGCAATCGCGGTGGTGGTCGGCCATATGTGGCCGGTGTTCTTCGGCTTCAAAGGCGGCAGGCGTGGCCACCGCATTGGGCGTGCTGCTGGCGCTGGAGCCTTTGGTCGCTTTCTGGTGCCTGCTGGTGTGGGCGGTGACTGCCTTTAAGTTTAAAAATCCCTCGCTGGCCGCGCTGATGGCGGCCGCCATCGCCCCTTTGCCGGCTTTATCCTGATGGATCATCCTCTTGGGGCTGGGCAAGCTGCCTGATTGCGGTGCTGGTGCTTTACCGCCACCGCAGCAACATCTCCGCTTACAGCGGCGAAAGAGCCGGCCATCGGCGAAAAAGCGCAGCCGCTGCAAAAGCGGCCAAGTCAAACCGCAAAGCAGCCTGAAAACTCCGAAGGCGGCCGTTAAACCGCTTTCCCGTTCAGGCAGCCTTTTTCAGGCTGCCTGAACTGTCTTTCCCGCCTTAAAGGCAGCCTGAAAACCAAGTTTCGCCAATCATGAGCACCGCACCCTGCAGCAGTGGCTGCAACATCTGAAAACCGCCCATGCCGCCGGTACCATCGACATGGGGCTCGAGCGCGTCGGCCGCGTGAAAAGACGCCATGCGGCTTCAGCCGCGCTGTCCGGTGATTATTGTCGGCGGCACCAACGGCAAAGGTTCGGTGTGCGCCTGTCGCGCATCTACACCGAAGCCGGCTTCCAAAACCGGCACCCTGACCAGCCCGCACCTGCACCGCTTCAACGAACGGATTACCGTCAACTGCGAACCGGTGGCCGACGATGCCATCACCGCCGCTTTCGAGCGCATCGAAAGCGCGCGCGGCGAAACTTTCGCTCACCTATTTTGAATTCAACACCTTAGCCGCCGTCGATATCTTTCTGCGCGAAAACGTCGATGTGATGATTCTGGAAGTCGGCCTGGGCGGGCGCTTGGACGCGGTAAACGTGTTTGACGGCGACTGCACCGTCATCACTTCCGTCGATCTCGACCACCAGGCCCGTGTCTGGGCGACGGCATCGACAGCATCGCCCGCGAAAAAGCCGGCATCCTGCGCCCGAACGTACCCGCCGTTTGCGGCCAAACCCGCCACCGGCGCTGGTTTCCTGCGCTGAAAACATCGGCGCGCCTGCTGCTGCTGCCAGCGCGATTTCGATTTTGCCAAACTCGAACAGCAGCAATGGTCTTTCCGCTTCCATCCGACTGAAAGCAGCCTGAAAGCCGCGCCGCGTCAGCCGCAATTCGCTGCCGATTCCGCCCTGCGCGGCCGGCTACCAGCTCGGCAACGCCGCCTGCGCGCTGGCGGTAGTCGAATGCCTGTTTGAACGGCTGCCCGCCGACATCGGCGCCATCAAACGCAGCCTGCTCCTGGTGGAAAACCCTGGCCGTTTCAAGTGCTGCCGGTCGGCCGCTGGTGGTGCTGGACGTCGGCCACAATCCGCACGCCGCCCGCGCCCTGCGCCAAAGCCTCGATGGCGCTGCCCTTTGCCCCAAAACCGCACCGCCGTGTTCGGCATGCTGGCCGATAAGGGACATCGACACCGTTATCGAAACCGTCAAAGACCAGTTCGACGAAATGGTTCGCCGCGCCGCTGAACGTGCCGCGCGGCATGAGCGCCACCGCCGTTGCCGCCAAACTGCGCGCTCACGGCATCAGCGCGGTGCAGGAATACGACAGCGTTGAAGCCGCCTGCCGCAGCGCCTTATCCCGCGCCAGCGAAAATGATAGAATCACGCCGTCTTCGGCTCATTTCCACACCGTGGCCGGTAAAGCCGGCGCCGTCTGCCGCTGAACGCAGGCAGCCTGAAAACCGAAAACGCCCCCGCAGCACCCATCCCCAAGCAAGGATTCTGCCATGAGCCAGCAAGAACAAGACCCCATCAATGAATACGAAGAAGTCAAATCGCCAAAACCGCCGCCGGCTGATCGGCGTGGCGGCGCGTAACTTTGGTGGCCCGGCGCCCTGATCGCCTCCGCCATCAGCAACTCTTCACGAAGAGAAAAAGCGCCGGTGATGGCGGAAAGCCTGCCGAGCAAAAACCCGACGTCCTCACCCGCCCGGCGGCCCGCAACCCGCCAATGCGACCGCCTCGGCAGAGCAGCCTGAAAACGCCAACAGCCGCAGCCACTGCACAGCTGCGTTCCCCGGACGAAAACGGCGCCGTCAAACCGGTACCGACCCTGGCACAGAGACAACGAGCTGCCCGCCGAAGAAACCGAGCATCGACGATCAGCAGCGCCATGGAAGCGCGCGAAAAAGCACGTGCCGAGCAAGCTGAAGAGAGCGCGACCTGATGCTGGCACGCGAGCGCGAGCAGCAGCGCATCAAAAGCCGAAGGCATACGCCGCCAGAAAGGGCCGAGCGCGCAAAAGCCGAAGAACGTCCTGGCGGAGAGGAAGAAGCGGACAGCAGGCTGAGCAGCGCGAACGAGAATCGCCGGTACCGCCCGCCGCCGCAAAGCGCAGGCCATCATCGACCAGCAGGAAGCCGAGCGCGCCGCCAAACGGCGATGCGATTGCGGAAAGCCCGTCAGGCGCAGAGCGAAGCCGAGCGAAAACCGCCGCGCAGAGCGGTGAAAAGACTGCCAAGCGCCGCGAAGAGGCAGGAGCGCCGCGCCGAAAAGAACATATCGAAACAGAACATATCGAAAAGAACATATCGAAAAGAACGCCGCGCAAAGAGCAGGCCGCCGAGACGCAGCCGTGAGCGGAACGCAAGCGCGCCGCCGAACATGATGCCGATGCGAAAAACGTGCTGCCGAACGCGAGCGCGATGCCGAGACGCACCGCCGAGGCGAAGCCGAACGCAAACGCCAGCAGGGCGCGAAGCCGCCAAACGGCAGCCTGAAAAGAAACGCCGAAAGCAAAACCCGAAGCGAAAAAGACGCGCCCGTCCGTGCCGTGGTACGGGCCGGCGCCTACCGCGACGAAAAGAGCAGGCCCGCAAAGGTCCAGCGGCAGCTCAGAGCGCATGAACTACGACGCCCATCTGGAAGAAGTGAAAAACCGACAAAAGGCACGGTTTACCGCGTCAAAACGGCACTTTTCCCCAATAGAAGCCGCCGGCAAAGCGCTGGACAAAATCAGAGCCGCGGCATTGCCACACCGCGTGCTCGAACACAAAAATAAGTTTCAGGCAGCCTGAAAAAGGCTGCCGAACGCCTTCGGGCTGCCGTTTTTCAGGCTGCCCGCAATCCCGACGACATTATGGAAATGACGGTTTTGACTGGTCGGTACTCGCCACCATCGCCGCGTTTGTGCTGTTTTCGGCATGGCGCGGCTTTGCCGTTGAAGTTCTGAACCTCGCCGGCTGGGTGGTTTCGCTGGTGCTGGCGCGGCTGCTGGCGGTGAGCGTGGCCGAAACCCTGCTCTCGTCGATGCGCCCGCATGCGATGGCGGTGGTGGTCGGCTTTATCGGCGTGTTCGTTGCCTGCCGCTTCGGCCACGCCTTGCTGGGCAAACTGCTGACCGGCGCCATCGAGCCGCTCAACGCCACCAACCGCCTGCTCGGCGCGGCGGTGGGCGCGCAAAAAGCACCATCGTCGTTACCCTGGGCGTGATGCTGCTGTCCTTCACTTCCGCCCCGCATGCCCGAATGGCGCGACGCGCCCACCGCCCCGTTTTCGAAGACCTAGCGCAGACAATGGCGCTGCCCTACCCTGCGGTTACCTCGCCCAATATTCGGGTTTCCCAACCGCGATCGGAGCACTGCGCAGCGCGCGAACAACAAACCGCATTACATCGCCCTTGGGTAAACCCCATGTGCGGCATTTTGGGATTAGTGGCGCACGAACCGGTCAACCAGCTGGCACAGCACGACGGCCTGCAGATGCTGCAGCACCGCGGCGAGGACGCCGCCGGCATCGTTACCGTTGAGCACGATTCTTTCCACATGCGCAAAAACATCGGCATGGTGCGCGACGTGTTCCGCACCCGCCACGCGCGCGATCTCACCGGCCACGCCAGCGTCGCCCGATGCGCTATCCCACCGCCAGCAATGCCGGCAGCGCGCGCGAAGCGCAGCCGTTTTACGTCCAGCTCGCCCTTCGGCATCGATGCTGGCGCACAGCGGCAACCCTGACCAATACCGCCGAGCTGGGCGAAGCGTCTGCGCCGCCACCTGCCGCCACATCAACACCAGTCCGATTCCGGTGCTGCTGCTCAACGTGCTGGCGCACGGTGCGGAGTACAGGTCGGCCCGCAGCGACAATCCGCAGCGGCTCGAAGTCGAACAGATTTTCAACGCGCCGTTGCCGGGGGTCAGCGCCAAATCCGCCGCGGCGCCTACGCCGGTCGTCGCCCTGATTGCCGGCTGCGGCCTGCTCGCTTTCCGCGACCCCTACGGCATCCGCCCGCTGGTACTCGGCAGCCGCACCAGGCAAAGATCGGCATGCACCGACGCGCGCGCTGGCTTCGGAAAAGCGTGGTGTTCCGGCGGTCTCCGGCTTCCGTCTGGAGCGCGATATCCGGCCCGGCGAGGCGGTATTCGTCGGCACGACGGCACCCTCTCCAGCCGCCAATGCCACAGCGCCGCCAGGCTGTCGCCCTGCCTGTTTGAATACGTTTATTTCGCCCGCCCCGATTCGGTAATCGACGGCGTTTCGGTGTATCGGGCGCGCTGCGATATGGGCGTGGCGCTGGCCGAAACAGTCAAACGCAGCCTGAATCCCGACGAAATCGACGTGGTGATGCCGATTCCCGCACCAGCCGCCCCCAGCGCGATGGCCCTGGCGCAGCGTCTGGGCAAAACCCCTACCGCGAAGGACTGATCAAAAACCGCTACATCGGCCGCACCTTCATCATGCCCGGCGGGCGACGCGCATCGGTACGCCAGAAACTCAGCGCCATCGCCAGCGGAATTCGCCGGCAAAAACGTGACTGCTGGTGGACGACTCCATCGTGCGCAGCACCACCAGCCGCGAAATCGTCGAAAATGGTGCGCGAAGCCGGCGCCAAGAAAATCTTTTTCGCCTCCGCCGCCCCCGAGTGCGCTACCCCAATGTGTGCAGCATCGACATGCCCACCAGCAGCGAACTGATCGCCCACGGCCGCAATGCCCAGAAATCGCCCGCGAAATCGGCGCCGACGCCTGCATCTTCAAGATTTGGACGACTCAAAGCCCTTATCCTGCGCTTAAACCCGGCCATCGAAGGTTTTGACGATTCCTGTTTCAGCGGCCGCTACATTACCGGCGATGTCGATGAAGCCTATCTGTTAAACTCGCCCAGCCGCCCAAAAGCACCGCTTCCGGCGCACCGATGACCGCCGATGCCGGCCTGCGCGTCGGTGGCGGCGACGATTAAACCAAACCGGTTGGGGCAGCCTGAAACCTTTTCAGGCTGCCTCAAACTGACAAAAAGCGTGTATAATCGCCCTTTTACCCCGAATGAACCGTCTGAGCAAACGCGGCGGGCGGGTTCCCCAAACCCAACCGGATTCACAGAAAGCAGCATTATGGCTTTGATTGTTCAAAAATACGGCGGCACTCAGTCGGTTCCGTCCGAACGGATTAAAAACGTCGCCAAACGGGTATTCGAAGCCCGCGCCGAAGGACACGACGTGGTGGTGGTGGTGTCCGCGATGAGCGTGAAACCAACCGCCTGGTTGCCCTGGCGCGGAAATTCAAATTCCCGATCGCGCGAATTCGACGTCATCCTCTCCACCGGCGAGCAGGTCACCATCGGCCTGTTGGCAATGGCGCTCAAAAGCATCGGCGTCAGAGCCAAAAGCTACACCGGCTGGCAGGTGGCGCTGAAAACGGCAACGCCCACCAAAAGCCCGCATCGAAGACATCGACGACGCCAAAATGCGCGCCGACCTGCAGGACGGCGAAAGTGGTTATCGTTGCCGGCTTCCAAGGCGTGAGCGGCAACGGAACATCACCACCCTTGGCCGCGGCGGTTCGGACACCTCGGCCGTGGCGCTTGCCGCCGCGCTCAGCCGACGAATGCCAAATCTACACCGATGTGGACGGCGTTTACACCACCGACCCGCGCGTGGTGCGAAGCCCGCCGCATGAAACCGTGTACTTTCGACGAAATGCTGGAACTGGCGAGCCTCGGCTCGAAAGTGCTGCAAATCCGCTCGGTGGAATTCGCCGGCAAATACAAAGTCCGCCTGCGCGTACTCCAGCAGTCTCACCGAAGGCGGGGACGGAACGTTGATTACTGCTGAAGACCCCAACATGGAAAGAGCCATCGTATCCGGCATCGCATTCGACAAAAACCAGGCGCGCATCAACGTGCGCGGCGTGCCCGACAAACCGGGCATCGCCTACCAGATTCTCGGCACCGTTGCCGATGCCAATATCGAAGTCGACTATGATCATCAGAACGTCGGCACCGAAGGCACCACCGACTTCTCCTTCACCGTACCGCGCAACAGACACAAAAACGCTGGAAGTGCTGCAGGCGCTGCAACACACCATCGGCGCGCAGGAAGTCAGCGGCGACGACACCGTATGTAAGTGTCGATCGTCGGCCTGGGCATGCGCTCGCACGTCGGCGTCGCCTCCAAAATGTTCCGCGCGCTGGCCGCCGACAGCATCAACATTCAGATGATTTCCACTTCCGAAATCAAAGTGTCGGTGCTGATCGACGAGAAATATATGGAACTGGCCACTCGCGTGCTGCACAAAGAATTCGGTTTGGACGCCGCCAAATAAACGGCAGGCAGCTGGAAACAGCCGGCAATGCTGTCAGGCTGCCTTGCAGAATCGGGCAGCCTGAAAACGGGGCAGGAAGAACAGTCTTCCCGCCCGTGCAACATGTCAGAGCTGCCTGAACATCCCCATCAAAGCCAAAATGTCGGCGCGGCATCGGGGCGGCCTGAAAAGCCGCTTGAATGCTTTTCAGGCTGCCTTGGGCCAAAGGCAGCCTGAAAAATATGGTGAACAACGCAGCGGGCTATTCGTCGCCCATCTGTTCCAATGCCAGACGGCGCTGGTTTCCGCTTCGGCGCTCTGGCCGGATTCGTCGAGCACTGGCCAGAATCAGGCGGGCGGACGGGCTGGGGCGAGTGCCGATGCTGGCTTCGAGATAACCCCTGCGCCTTGCCCACAGCGCTGCTTGTTGTGAGGCCAGTTCGCCCAGATACACATCAGCAGGCGGGCGTCGTTGGGATTGTGCGGCGGCCAGGCATCGGCGGTGTCGATGATTTTTGCGCTGCTCTTTGTCGCTCAGATAGCGCACGCTCTCGATCAGGGGGCGGCAGCAGGCCCGGCCTGATGGTTGAGCGGATAGTATTTACCTACAGAAACGGCCTGGCGGTACGGCCCCAGCTCGGCATAGCGCTCGGCAATGGTCTGGCACAGCTCGTCTTCTTTCAGCGCATCAGGGAATGCGCTTGAGACGAAAGCTTTCATGCCAGCGGCGCCATCGGCGCTCTGCAGCAGCTGCGGTAGGCCTGCAGGCTGTACTGGCGGGCAGCGGTGTCGCTAACTGACGCCGGCGCGCACGTTGTCGTTTTAGTCCAAAATCTCCAGCGCGTCGCCTGATCCTGCGCCAAACGCAGCTGCAGGCGCACCAAGCGTGTCCCGAGCGCGGATTGGTTTGAGCGGCGGCTTTGAGATGGTTATCGGCAGACACATGAGTCTTGCGAGGCTGAGCGCGCTTTCGGCCAGCAGCAAATGGCGGCGAGGCGAGCTGCTGTTTTTCCGGCAGCGCGATGTCGGCCAGATAGTGCAGGCTGGCTTCGCGGTCGCTCGCTCTGGTCGGCGGCGTGGGCGGCTAAAACAGCGCCAACGCGCGGTTGTCGCCGGCTTCTTTGTTGGCCAGCACTTTGGCGGCCTGCTGTTCGGCCTGACGGTGCGCCTTCAAATACACCGCCAAACCGGCGGCATTAAGCGCCTGCGCGGCCTTGCGGCTGCTTGCGGCTGGTGCCGAAACGGCTCAAACGGCCGGGGGCACCGAGCAGCGCGGCTTGAACACACCCACCGGGCCTACAGCGGCAGCACTGCGCAGCAGCGGGCCGACGATAAACAGGTTGAGATGTAACGCACCAGCAGGGTGTTCACCTGAATGAATACGTTGCCGGTGTAAATATTGAGACAATAGCGCCAGCCCGATGCCGACGGCAAACGGGACGATAATCCAAATCGGCTGTTTTCATGCCTGCGCTCCTTTGGCTTTGGCGTCGAGGTTTGGTTTCGGGCCCAGCCTGCGGTTTTCAAGGCTGCCCGCCTTTGCTCGTCTTTCGCGGCCCGGCTTCGATGCGGCGGCCGGCTCGGAAACGCTTCACTGCGGAAGCGGCCGGCGCGGCAGGAAGCAGCCTGAACGCTGTCGGCAGACGCGCGGGCGCGGAAGTCGGCGGCAGCGAGCTTATGTTTCAGGCAGCACCACCGGCATGGCGGGTACGCACGCTGTTTTGGTAATTGCGCACCGCGGCCTGGCTGGCTTTCAGGGCGTCGTCGACACCATCCGCACTTCCAGCGCCCTTGGGTTCGTCCAATTCCTTCAGCCACGCGCCTGGGTGGTGGGCGACTGCACGTCAGGAAATATTGAACTTTGACGGTGGTTTCGACTTTGTTCAAATCGTTCTGGTAAACCTCGCCGTTGTGCTGCAGCAGCGCCATACGACGCATCCGGCAGGTTTAGGCGCAGGTTTTCGCACTGAAATACACCTGCTCGGGCGCCAGCAACGCGGCATCTGGTGCTGTCCGGATGGCGCACTTCGTGCATGCCTGAGCGCTAGTGACGCGCTGTTTTCCCAAGTGCGCGACCAAAACCGCCGGAATGCACCTGCGCGGCGGGCGCGTTTGCGTTTTCAGCGTGCTGTCCAGCAGCAGCGGCGGGCGGCGGCAGCGCCGTTTTTCCAAGCGGTCAAGCCGCGGCGCGCGGTTACCGGCCACGTTCGAGATAAAGGGCGGTTTTTCAGCGCCGCCAAATCCTGGCTGATTGCCTGCTTGATGGCAGCGTAATTCAGGCCTGCTCGAAACGGCTCAGACGCTGCTCCAGGCTCTCCAGCACGTTCACCGCCACCGGCAGCGTTGCCCGGAAGTACCAGCTGCTGCGACGCCAGATTCAGGTAGCAGCTTCGATTTCGTCCTGCCAGCCAGTTCGCGCGGCCTTTGAGCAGCTCGGTGCCATGGGCGCGATCGGCATTGACCAGCTGCCGGCCGCCCTGCGCCTGCTGCGCTTCGAGCTCGAGTCGCTCGGCGCTGCTGTTCGCGCAGCATTCCTGCAACAACACGCCGTTTTGGCTCTCGCCCAGCGCCGCCTGTGTCAGCTCGTGGCTGACGCGCGTTCCTGGTTACGCAGCGTTCACGCCCTTCGACAAACAAAAAGCCGCCCACGCAGCGCAATCGGCGAGCAACACCAGCGCGCCGGCAGCGGCGCTGCCGCCGCCCTTCTGCTGGATCACAATCGGCTGTGCCGCCGCGCCGCCGTCAGCCGTTGCGGCCGGTGCCGCAGCCAGTTCGGGCTGGGTCTGCTTCTGCTCCGGAACCGGGTTGTTGGGTGGATTCGCTCATAATGGACGCGCACTCCGTCTGATGCCGCGACGCGGCAGGAAAATAAGGATAAAACGGTTAAAACGGCCGCCAAACTTTTCAGGCTGCCTGAAACGCTATGACTGCCGGCAGCCTGAAAACCGTTTCAGGCTGCCCAAACTCCAGGCGTTCGAGGCTACCGCAAGCGGCAAACGCCGCCGGCGAGGTCTGCGACACACGCGCGCGCCATTCCGCGCTCTAACGAAACCGCGTGCGGGTGCGCTCGTGATGGTGTAAAAGTATAACAAGGATTGCGCGCTCTGCGCCAATTCCGGCGGGCACGCTGCGCAAACATGGCATCGGCGCACGCTGCAGCGCGGTCAGCCATACCGCCTGCGGCGGCGAGGTTGCGAGCTGCCAGTCCGAGCGCCAGCGGCGCTCAAACGGTACACCGGCGCGAAATGCGGGCGCAGGCCTGACGCGCGGCCCAGCTCGGCAGCCAGGTAGCCGCGGCTGGCGCTTTCGCCGCGCACCACCGGCACCTGCGCACGCGGCGGGCGGCGTGCGCCATATCCGCTTTGACTACTGCGCCGCGCTTTCGCTGTCTTTGCCGGCGGGGTCGAACACCACGTTTTGCGCGCCGCCGCGTGCAGCGCCGCCGCCTGCATGCCGCCCCCACCGCCACATGCGGCGGGTTTTCAGGCTGCCTGAAAACGCCCGCCGGCGCGGCAATTTCCACCGCGGTGGGGCTGACCCAAAAACGCGGCGGCCGACTGCGCCAGCTGCTGCGGCAGCGCCGCCAACGCATCAGGCGGCGGCTGCGCTTTCCAGAGGCGCAAACGGCACGCCCTGCCGGCCGGCGGCACGGCAGCTCTCCACATCGGCGGTCAACCCGCTGGCGCGGGCGCGGCAACAGCATCCGCGGCGCGGTGTTTTCAGGCTTCTGCCTTTCGGCGGCATGCCATAATGTCAGCGGAATTCAAAAGAAAGCAAGAAAGGCTCGCGCGGCGCGGCAAACCACGCTGTATTCTGGCGGATTTGCGCTTCGGCGCAGGAAGCGGCAAACGCTCGTCGTCCGCCCTGGCGCCAGGTCACCCGCATCACGCGGCCGGGCGGTCGATGGCAGCCACTACATTGAGGCGGCGCGGCTTCGTTTTCGTCGGCAACCACTTCGCCTTCGAGCGTTTCTTCGCCATGGCACGCGGGCATCAAACGCCAGGCTGACGGCTTCACCGCGCGCTGGTCGAGCAGTTCGGCCTGGAGCAGCCTTGAGCAGCGCGGCCTGCTCACTGCTGCGCCAGCGCCAGCTGTATTGAAGTCCGTACACACCTAAGGCGGCGGCGAGTATAGCTTGTGCAATCATCCAGTTTCCCTTTTTCACCAGCGGCGGGTTCGTTGAGAATGGCGGCGATCGGTTCGGCTGCGCCGTCGTCGGCTAATTTTGGCAACAGCGCGGTGATGCTTCAGCATAAGCGGCAGGCGCCTGCGCGGATGCGTGCAGCGTGTTTGAGCCGTCGGGATGGCCGACCGGTCGTACAGGTAGCAAACCCTGCTCTTCAGTGCAGTAGGCGGCCAGCGGCGCCGGCGCCGCCAAAGCGCGCGCCAGCGCCGTTCGGCGCGCTTACGCAGGCGGCGGTTTGCGCGTGATTGAGCGGGGCAAGCACTTCAAGCGAGTCTTGGCGCTCAGGCGATTTCGATGCCAACGCCCTGCCCTGCCGCGGGCCGGAAGCTCTCCTGCGGCAGCAGGATGGCGCCAGATGCGCTCGTTCAGGCAACCGCTCCAGTCCGGCGGCGGCGGGAATAATCGCGTCGTAATCGCCCTTATCGAGCAGCGGGCAGGTTTGGACGTTACCGCGCAGCGAACGCACTTCCAACGCTGCGAAACGGGCGCGCAGCTGGGCTTCGCAGCGCAGGCTGGAAGTGCCGACCACTGCGCCGGCGGGCAACGCCTGCAGGCTGTCGTAACGGTTGAAACAAAGCGCATCGAGGACGGCGCTCGCTGATGGCAGCCAGCGCGAAACCGGCGGAGCAGATCCATCGGCACGTCTTTGATCGAATGGACGGCCAAATCGGCGCGCCGTCCTGCAGCGCCGCCTGTTCAACTCTTTTGATAAACAGACCCTTGCGCCGATTTTGGACGGGGTTTTGTCGAATCTGGTCGCCCTGGTGGTCATGCCAGAATACTGACACGGCATTGCGGATAAAAGCGCCTGCAGGCGGTCGCAGACGTGTTCGGCCTATACATCGCCAGACGGCTTTCGCGGCTGGCAATCACGGCGTTTAAGGAATAAGCGGCGCAAAACGAAATTGGAAAAAAGGCAATTCTAACACAGTCGCTTTTTCAGGCTGCCTTTATTCAAGGCTTAAAAAGGGTTTTTCAGGCGTACCTGTTGCATACAACCTGAAAGCGGGGTTATGTTGCGGCGGCGTTAATGGCGATGTGGGTTTCCTGCGGCATCTGGCTGGTGGGGCGGTTGATTAAATCGGCCAGCGTGAAGCCGTCCGGGTGTTGCAGGAAAATCCGCAAAACCGCCGTGCAGCACGTCGGCCCAAGCGGCAGTGCGGGTGATGACTGTGGTTGTTGCTGCCGGGCGTTGGCAATCATAAACCGATCAGCCGCACCACGTCGCCGACGCGGATTTCTTCGGCGCTTTTGGCCGGCCGCAAACCGCCGCCCCTGCTGCGCACGCCATCAAAAAGCCGCGCGACCAAGCGCGGTAACAACTTTCATCAAATGGCTTTTGGAGATTTTTGTAGGGCCTCGGCGATGGTGCCGAGTTATTGACCAGAACCCCATCGTTTGCAGCGCGGCGTAGATCAATACACGCATGGCGTAGTCGGTTTTGTTGCGTCAGATACATTGTTTGTTGCGGCAAAAAGTTAAAGTTTCATAACTACGGGCATCTTATACGCTCAAATAACAAATAACAAGGAACACCACATCATGAAACCGCTCAAACGCCATCCGGCGCTCACCCTAACTGTCGATGGAGCACCGACCACAGCGCTGGCGCTGTGCCTGCGGATTATGCGCGAGCGGAAAACCACCGCGCCGACATCACCGAACATTTCGTCGATCTGAACACCATTTCCTCGAAGAAGAAACCCTGTTTGGCCCTTGTGGCACAAACTGCCCGATGCCGCGCTGCGCAGGCGTTTCGAAGCCGAACACGCCCAGCTGCGGTCGAGATGATCCGCGAGCCGCGTTTGACGATGCCGGAATGGAACACGGCCTTCGCCACCCTGCTGCGCAGCCACGCCCGCTTTGAAGAGCGCGAACTGTTTGAGCGGTAACCAAACACGCGCTGCCGCCGCCCTGATCCGGCCTGAAAACCCTTTCAGGCTGCCTGAAAAACCAAACCGAAAAACAACACTACCCTGCCAAGGACACGACAACAATGACCGCTTTTTCCCAACGCCCGGTGTGGGCGATGGCCTTCGGCCGTTTTATCTGCTTTCCGCGCTTTATGCCGCGGTTTCCGTTTTGCTGTGGGGCTTCGACTGCCAGGGCACTTCCGTTTTGCCGAGTTTTACTGGCACGCCCCATGAAATGATCTGGGGTTATGCCGGCGCGGTGGTGGTCGCCTTTTTGCTGACCGCCGTCGCTACCTGGACCAAGCAGCCGCCGGTGCACGGGCGTTTTCTGATTGTGCTGACCGCGCTGTGGCTGGCGGCGCGGGTGCTGGCCTTTGTGCCGCGCCATTGGGCGCTGGCCGCTTCCGGCGTGTGCGGTACGCTGTTTTACTGGCTCTCGGCCTACGGCATGGGCGATGCGGTGTGAAAAAGCCGCAGCACCCGCAACTACATCGCCGTGGCGCACTGTTTATGCTCGGCGCCACCCACGGCCTGTTCCACCTATTCCTTCACCCGATCGACGCGCCGTGCTGCACAACGGCTGATTTCCGGCCTGATTATGGTGGCCGGCTTTATCAACCTGGTCGGCAACCGCATTATTTCGTTCTTCACTTCGCGCCGCCTGAACGTGGAGCAGGTGCAAAGCCCGATGTGGCTGATGCTCTCGACGCTGGTGCTGCCGATGCTGATCGCCCCGCTGCTGTTTCTTCAGGCTGCCTGGCCGTTTTTGAAACCGGTGGTCGGCGTGCTCGCCATCGCGCTGGGCATCATCAATATCATCCAGTCGGTGCGCTGGTTCGACAGGCGTGCTGCGCGAACCGATGCTGTGGGTGCTGCATATCGGCTACGCCTTTACCGCGCTGGGGCTGCTGTTTATGGGCATCGGCCGCTTCTACAGCCAAACCCAGAGCCTCGGCGTGCACCTGCTGGCGGTGGGCGGCATCGGCCTGCTGACCATCGGCATGATGACCCGCACCGCGCTCGGCCACCACCGCACGCCCGTTTCTATCCGGTGCCTGCAAAGGGCTGGGGCTGGCGTTCTCGGCTGATGGTGGCCGCCAGCCTGATGCGCGCTGGCGGCGGTGATGCTGTATGTGCATCCCACCGCCTACCCTGCACAGCGCTACCGCTGCTCGGCGGTGCTGTTTGCGGTGTCCATGCTGATTTTTCTTCTTCCGCTACCTGCCCTGGCTGCTGCGTCCGCGTTTGGACGGCAAACCCGGCTAACACCCTTTCGCCATCCCCAAGGCAGCCTGAAAACTTTTTCAGGCTGCCTTTTTGCCGTTTTTGCCGCGCCGGCCGGCTTTTCAGGCTGCCTGCCGCAATAATCGCCGCCATCAGCAATGCAAAACGCAAACGCGAAGCACTGCAACGTTCAGCAAAACGCAGTACCCTGAAGCGGCAGGCAGAATTTCTCTGCCGGCAGTTTGCAGGCCGCCGCCGCCCAACCCACAGGAGAAACATCAGCAGCTAAAAATCTGAATGTGTTCGACAAAGAATACGGTTTTGCTGATCAACGGCGAATGGACCAAACCGGCCAATCTGCTGGAATCCTACAACCCGCCACCGGCGAAGTGCTGCAGCCAAATTTACCGATGCCAGCGAAGCGGATGTCGATGCCGCCGTCAAAGCCGCGCAGGAAGGCCTTTAAAGCTGGAAAAACAGCACCGCCGCCGAGCGCGCCGCGCTGCTGATTAAAAGTGCCGAGAGTCATCGAAGAAAACCTCGAACTCTTCGCCCTGCAGGAAACGCTGGACAACGGCAAGCCCATCCGCGAAAACCCGCGCCGCCGACATCGCCCTGTCTGCCGACCATTTCCGCTGTTCGCCGGCGTCATCCGCGGCGAAGAAGGCACTGCTCAACCAGCTTGACCAGGAAGACCTGTCCATCGTGCTGCGCGAACCCATCGGCGTGGTCGGACAAATCATTCCGTGGAACTTCCCCTTCCTGATGGCCGCCTGGAAAATCGCCCCCGCGCTGGCCGCCGGCTGTACCATCGTCATCCACCCCTCGTCCAGCACCTCGCTGGGCCTGCTCTCTTTCGCCCAGAAAGTGAACCACCTGCTGCCCAAAGGCGTACTCACATCATCATCACCGGCCGCGGCAGCAAGTCCGGCGAATACATGCTGCGCCACAGAGGCTTCAGCAAAGCTGGCCTTTACCGGCTCCACCGAAGTCGCCGCCACATCGGCATCGCTGCCGCCGAGCTGCTGATTCCCGCCACGCTCGAATTGGGCGCGCAAATCGGCCAATATCTTTCTTTGACGACATGCCCTTTCGACCAAAGCCCTCGAAGGCGCGCAAAAGGCATTCTGTTCAACCAAGGCCGAGGTGTGCTGCGCCGGCTCGCGCATCTTCGTGCAGGAAGGCATTTACGATAAATTCGTTGCCGCGCTGGCCGAAGAGTTCAAAAAGTCAAGTCGGCCTGCCTGTGGGAGACGACGCAGATGGGCGCATCAAGTGAGTGCCGGCCAGCTCGACACCATTCTGAAATACATAAAAATCGGCGAACTAGAAGGCTGCCGCATCATCACCGGCGGCAAAAAGTCGAAGGCGGGTGGGCGAAGGCGAATTTATCGAGCCCACCTAATCGAAGCCAAGATCAATACCCGCCCGCGTGGCGCAGGAAGAAATCTTCGGCCCGGTGGCCACCGTAATCAAATTCAAACCGAAGAAGAAGTGATCAGCCAGCCAGCGACAGCGACGATACGGCGGCCTGGGCGGCGCGGTATGGAGCCGCGACATCAACCGTGCCTGCGCGCGTTTCCCGCGCACGCTGAAGCCGGCCGCGTGTGGATCAACTGCTACAACCGCCTGCCCGCCAGCGCTCGCTTTGGCGGCTGCAAAACCTCCGGCATCGGCCGCGAAACCCCACAAAATGATGCTCGGCGCCTACCCAGGTAAAAACATCTAGCATCAGTACCCGCGAAGAGCGCGAAGGCATGTATTGACCGCGGGCGTGATTTAAGAACCACTTGCCAACACCAAAGCAGCCTGAAAACCATTTTTCGAGGCTCGCTTTTCTGACCGTTTCGCCGCACTATCCGGCTTTCAGGCTGCCTGTAGCTGTCTGAAACAGCAGTTTCTCTCTCCCTGCACCCTCAAACGCGCGAGAGGGGCGGGGTGCGGCAGTTCGCAGGGCTGCTCGTTTCGCGAGGCATCTGCGCAATATTTCCGCAGCGCCCTGTCCTAGCCCTCTTCCGCCCCAGACGGGAAGAAAATCGGACTGCCGCCGGTTTCATGTTTTTCAGGCAGCTGCTCAGCATTTTCAGGCTGCCTGCGCCGCACCGCCATCACGGCGACCTGAAGAGCAAACCACTACAGGGTCAAAGCAGCCTGAAAACCAGCGTCGGCGGTTTCAGGCCGCTTTTAGGCAAACGGTCGAAGGAGCGGCTGATCGCCCACAGGCTTAGCGTCTGCAGCGCAGCCTGCAAAGCGGCGACCCGTCGGCGCTCCATCTCGACGATCCGAGTCGTGGCGGCTTACAACGCAAAAGGGCGCAGCGGGCGTTGTCGAGCTGCCAGCGGCCGCCGCCGCGTGCAAATCAGCGGTTGAAAACCCATGCGTCCATGCCGTCCGCGCGGAAAGACGCGCTGACGCTGCCGATGTTGCTGGGCACGCCACCTCGGCGCGGATGGCAAACGGCGCTTTGCCGTCGCCCACGCCTTCTGGCGGCGGCGGACACGGCGCTGCCGGAGAAAGGGCAGCCGCCGGCTTCACCGCGGCAGGCGGCCACCGGCTCGAGCGGCAGCTTCCGGCGCTCGCGGCTGTTCTGCCACCAGCAGCACGGCGGCGGTTCCACGCCAGCAAAGGCCACGGCAGCAGCACGGCCACCGTCAAATGGCTTGTTTGGAACGGATAGTGTTGACACTTTCCAGGCAGCCTGAAAACCCGTTCGCGTAGCTTTCAGCACGGCAAATCTTGCGCGCCGAGATGCCAAACGGTTTGGAAAAACAAAATGCGGAAAACGGTTAATCAGCCGCCAAAGAAGGCTGTGGAAGCGCCCGCCGGCTCGGCAGACGGCGGGCGCGAGGCGGACTGCGGTTTATTTGAAAACGATGCCGTATCAGCACGGCGGCCAGCACGGCGCGTTTGGAATCTTTCTGCCAGCCTTCGCGCCATACTTCGCAGGCGCGCTCTTTTTGACTCCAGCGCCCACGTGCCCTCGCCAAATGGGCGGCAACTGGTCGTCTTTTTGTTGCGGTAGGCGTATTCCAGATAGGGCAGCGCGTTTTCGGCATCGCCTGAGTAAGCCCAGCCCATACTGTCGTTGATTTCCACGCTGTCGGGACGCTGGCGGTAGGCGCTCTGAATCAGCTTGAAGGCTTGTCCACGATTACCCGTACCGCTTTCGAGCGGGGTGGCCGAGCGAGTTTTGCGCTTCGGCGCTGCGGGGTTGAGCTCGAGATTGCGGCGGAAATCGGCGATGGCTTTGGCGTTTTGCTTGAGCTTGTCGCTGTAAATCAGGCCGCGCTGCAGCAGCAGCATGCCCAGATAGCGGTTGCGCTTCAGGTATCCGGCGGCCGCGCTCGGCTGGGCAATCAGGGCGCCCAGCGTCTGCACTGGCCTGCGCCGGCGGCTGTGATTCGCTGACAACGGAGAATAGGCGCCGTCAAGTCATTGGCTTTCAAAGAAACGGCCGCTCTTTTCGGGCATTTTCTTGGCCTGCTGCACCAGCAGTTTGACGCGCGGCCATTGTTTTTGCGAGCCGGCCAGATTGGCCAGCAGCACGGCGCGGTCGAAACGGTATTCGCGGTTGGTGATTTTTTTCGCCCATTTTTCCGCCTCAACATAGCGGTCTTCGCCCCACAGCATGGTCAGAGCCAGCAGCGCGGCGCGGGATTTTTCTTCGTCGGTGCCGCCTGGTGAGGCTTTCGATATAGCCCAGCACGGTGTTCATCGGGCTTTTGCGCTCTTTGGCCAAACCGGCAGCCTGAAGATAAAGCTGGGCGCTGGGCGCGTCGCCCAGCAGCTTTTGCAGGCGGCGGTTGGCTTTTGGCGTAATCGCCGCTGAGATCGGCACGTCCACTTCACAGCAGACGCCATTCGCGTTTCAGTTCCTGCTTTTCCGCGCCGTCGAAAACTTTTTAAACGGCTCGCCGTTGATGCGCGCCACGGCATCGATTACGGCAAACAGCGCCGGCAGCACGTCAAGCGCGGACAGCTTTTTCAATCCGCCGCCGCCTGCTCTTTGCCTTTGGCATCGCTGTGAAACAGCAGATCGGCAATCAGCGCCTCGGGCAGGGTGTCGTAACGGCTCACGGTTTTGGCAACGGCATCGCCGCCTTTGGCCAACAAATCGGGATTGGCGGCACCCATCTGCGTCAGCACGTACAAAAGTTTCGGCCGCCGCTCTTCACCGGCCTCTTCCATCACCTGCGGCATGCCGGCCAGACTGACGTCCCACTCGCCTTGCGAGGCGCGTGGATCCAAGTCAGACGGCGGTGCTCCGGCGTGGCTTCCGGTTTGGTTTCCAGCCATTTTTTGTACACCGCGTCGGCCACCGGATAGGCGCGCACGGAAATCGACAATTCCATCGCCCGCTCCGCCACCTGCGGGTCATGTGTTTCGCGCAGCATGCAGATAGGTGCCGATGGCGCTGGTAATGTCGCCCTTTGTTCAGCGCGATTTCGGCCGACAGCAGCGCAAACAGAATATTGGGTGTGATCAACAATCGCACCGCGCCGCGCCACTTCCGCCGCCTTTTCCTCTTCGGAATAGCGGATTTTTACCGACGGCCGGTAAACCTTCTCGCCGCTGTCGGCAGTTTGGGCTTTCAGGCTGCCTGAAAACGCCAGCAGCAGCATCAGGCAGGCGGGTTTCAAATATCGGCGGGAAGCAGGCATGGGCATATCCTCACAAGGGCTCGGCGGAAAAGGCGCTACTTTAACATAAGCCGCAGCCGTCGCCACCATCGCCGGCAAAAAGCAGCCTGAAAAGTCTTTCCACCCGCCGCCAAGCGCACCGCGGTTTCTTCCCCGCCCGCCGCGCTGTACAATAAGAGAGCACGCGTGGCAGCCTGAAACTTTGTTTCGCGCGTTTTTGTGGTTTTCAGGCTGCCTGTGCCGCCCGTATCAATGCAAATCCGAAAAGCAGCGAAAGTCGTGCTGTTGTCCGCGGCTTTATTCAGAAAAGAAAACCATGCCCGAACTGCCGGAAGTCGAAACCGTGCTGCGCGGCGTTGCGCCGCATATCGAAGGCGCAGCGTCGCCGCCGTTACCGTGCGCCAGGCCAAAGCTCGCGCCAGCCTGTTCCTGAAACACTCCGGCGCCACGCTGGCCGGAGAAACGGTGCTCGGAATGCAGCCGCCGCGCCAAATACCTGCTGATCCGTTTTGCCACCGGCGTGCGCGATCCATCTGGGCATGTCGGGCAGCCTGAAAATCCTGCTGCCCGATGCGCCGCACCCCGAGCCGCAAAAGCACGACCATCTGGACATCGCCTTTAGCGACGGCACCGTGCTGCGCTACCGCGACCCGCGCCGTTTCGGCCTGGTACTGTGGTTTGCCGGCGCCGCAGAACACCACCCATTGCTCGCCGCGGCGCGGAGCCGCTGACGGACGACTTTGACGGCAGCTATCTGCACCGGCGCCTAAGCAGCCTGAAACGGCCGGTCAAAACCGCGTTGATGGACAATGCCGTGGTCGTCGGCGTCGGCAATATCTACGCCAACGAAAGCCTGTTTGCCGCCGGCATCCGCCCCGACCGCGCCGCCAATTCCTTAAGCGCCGAAGAATGCGCGACGCTGGCCGGCTGCATCAAAACCGTGCTCGCGCGCGCCATCGCCGCCGGCGGCGCGCCCCGCGACTTCACCGACAGCAGCAGCCGCGCGGTTAGTTCCAGCAGGAATACGCCGTTTACGGCCGCCAGAGAACAGGTCTGCCCGCGCTGCGGCGCCAGTCGACCGTACTCGGCCAGCGCGGCACCTTTTTCTGCGCCGGCTGCCAGCATTAAAACAGGCAGCCTGAAACGCGGCAAAGCCTGCAGCCGTCTTCCAAACGCCCAAAGCAGCTCGAAACCCTTTCAGGCAGCCTGAAAGCTCCCACGCAAAACTTGCCCGCCGCAAACGCACGGACTATAATGCGCGGCTTTGCCAACGCTATCACGCGCCCGCATGGCTGAAGGCTGTTTTTAAACCGTAAAGGAGACAACATGCGTCATTTATGAGATCGTGTTTATCGTTCATCCTGACCAGAGCGAGCAAGTGCCTGCGATGATCGAACTGCTACAAAACCCTGATCAGCGAAAATCGGGGCAAAATCCACCGCCGGAAGACTGGGGCCGCCGCCAGCTGGGCCTACCCCATCAACAAAATCACAAAGCGCACTATGTTCTGATGAACATCAAACCACCCGCCGTTTTGGAAGAGCTGAAAACCGCTTTCCGCTTCAACGACGCGGTACTGCGCCATCTGACCATCCAGAAGAAAAGCCGCCGTTACCGAGGCTTTCCTCCGATGATGAAAGAAAAAATCCAAAACCTGCTGAACGGCGAAACCGCAGCTCCCGCTGCTGACGAAAGCGCAAACCTGATTTGGAAAATACTTTCCGTCCGAGCGCGGTTTTACACAAAGTCGGCGCCCTGCGCTACACCCGCGCCGGCGTGCCGGTGCTGGATGTGGTGCTCGGCACGAATCCTGGCGGCAGGACAACGGCTCGCCCCTATCTGGCCAAATTCGAACTGGCCACGGCAAAAATCATCGGCTCGACGCAAACGCCACGGCAGCACCGCGAGGGCGAACAGGTGGACGTGGCGGGATTTCTCGCACAACGCAACCTGAAAACCCATTACCCCGTGTTGCGCATCAACATATTCAAACACATAAAGGTTAACGACAATGGCTCGTCAAACATTCAAACGCAGAAAATACTGCCGCTTTACTGCAGATCAAGTGGATTACAAACAGGTTGAGTGCTGAAAGACTTCATCACCGAAAACGGCAAAATCATCGCCCGCATCACCGGCAGCCAAAAGCGCACTACCAGCGCCAGCTGGCGCACGTCGTGAAACGCGCCCGTGCCCTGTGCTGCCCTCACGCGACCAACACAAATAATCAGGGTCCGACACCATGCAAATTATCCTGTCTGGAAAGAATGCGCGGCTTTGGGCAGCCTTGGCGACGTAGTAACCGTGAAAAACGCTATGCCGCAACTTCTGATCCCGCAAAGGCAAAAGCAAACGCTTGCGCGAAGCCAACCTGAAAGAGTTTGAAGCGCTACGCGCCGAACTGCAAAGCAAAACAGGCGGCGGCTCTGTGGCCGATGCTCGGAGGCTCATCAGCAGAAACTCGACGCAAACCATCACCATCGCCAGAAAGCTGGCGTGGACGGCCGTCTGTTCGGTTCCGTAACCAATGCCGACGTTTGCCGCCGCCATCGTTGCCGCCGGCGTGAAAGCCATTCAAAGCCAACGTCCGCCTGCCGAACGGTCCGCTCAAAGCAGTCGGCGAATACGAAGTGGAAAGTGGCGCTGCGCGCCGATACCGTTGCCAACATCACTGTTGCCGTGGTACCTGCCGCCGCCCTAATCACTGCAGCGCAAACTCACAGCCTGAAAACCTGTCAAAAGGGTTTTCCAGGCTGCTTTAACATGAGGGTAAAACCGGCAGCAGCAAGGCAGCCTGAAGGTTTGTGCGGCCCGCTTTCGGGCTGCCCGCCAACAGAACACCGCCCTAGCCTGTGCGTTTGAACGGCGGGCAGGCGGCATCTGGCGGCCGTACTGCTGGGTTTTTGATGCGCGAGGTCGAGTGTGGTGATGCGGCCGTAATCCTGCTCGTGCGGATCAGCCGGCCGACAGCCTGAATCAGCTTGATGCGCTTCGGGCACGGTGATTTTCGATAAACGGCCGGCCGCCGCGTGCTCGATCCAGCGGCTCTGGGTTTTCTCGATGGGATTGTCGGGCATGGCAAGGGCGGCACGGCGATAATCACGTGCGCAGGCTTCGCCCGGCAGATCAGGCCGGCAAAGCTGTCGAGCCGAAAATAATGCTCGGCCGGCCGGCAGAGAGCGCTTCGCGGTGCTGCGCCAGCGGCAAGCTCGACTGCTCGCCCTGCGCGCAGCAGCGGCAGATGGCTTTCAGGGCAGCCTGAAAGCCCGCTTCCCTGCATCTGCTTGCGCGAAGAAAACAGCACCAGCGTGCCCACCGCTTCGCTGTCGCTGATAAGCTTGGGCAGCCAGGCGACGATTTCGTCGGTATGGGCGGCGGGGTTTTTCGGGCTGGCCGCCAGCGGCAGCAGATACAATTCGCCCTGCTTGGCAAAATCAAGGGGCTTTGCAGCGCCAGCGTGGTGGTTTCTGCAGCAGCCAGCAAAGCCAGGTTTTGGCGCAGCAGCAGATCGAAGCTGCCCAGCGACTGCAAAGTCGCCGATGTCAGCAGTGCGCCCGCTGCCCGCCGCCACAGGCCGTTGGCCAGCGCCGACGCGCTGCTGATGGGGCTGGCGTGAAATATCCAGTCGGCCTTTGTCGTCGCGGCGGCAGGCAATCCGCAGCCAGCGGCGCTTCTTTGTCGTCGCTGCGGGTGGCGACCAGCAACTCCACACCGCCGCCACCTGCTCGGCGCGGGCGACGAAAACGCCGAACTCGCTGGCGGTACGGTCGATTTGGGCGGCGTTTTTGTTCTTTGTCGCGGCGGGTGGCGGCCAGGCGTCGCGCAGGCTGCAAACGATAGCGAGCAGCGCCTGCGCACAGATGTGGCTGTTGGACACCAGCGTCTGCACCTGCTCTCGAGGGATTTCGCCGTCTTCCCACAGCCACACACGCTTTCGCGGCCGTCGCCCTTGTCCTGCAAATCTGGCTCGTCTGTCAGGTGGAACTGCCATTCGTTGAGCGCTTCGAGCAGCCCTTCGGCCGCTTCGTCGGCCAGCACCGCCAATTCGTCTTTGTCGCACAGCTCGGCGATTTTCGCTGCTCTGCTGCGGCAGTTTTCCGCCAGCCACACCGCCTGCAGCCACGAGTATCGGCGGCAAACTGATTGAGCGCCTTTTTCGGCGGGTGGTGGGCTTCGTCGATGCGGTAGAAAGCTGTTTTCCGGCGCCGGCGAATCACGCCGCCGCCCATATTGATGTCCACCATCAGCAAATCGTGGTTAGCCACCACCACATCGGCCTTGTCCAGCGTGTCGCGCGCCAGATAAAACAGGCATTCGGCGCGGTTTTGGGCGGGCAGATTTCAGGCAGCCGTGGTTGTCGTTGCTCACTTTCTGCCACAACGCATCGTCGATTTTGTCCGGCCGCTCGTCGCGGTCGCCGTTAAATTCGCGGCCAGCGGGCAAAACGCTCGGCGATGTCGTGCAGCAGCGCCAAATCTTCCGGCTTCGGTTTTTGTCCACACAACACGCCGGTGCTTCACCGCCAGCCAGGCTCTGCTGGGCGTTGTTCTGCGTCAGCTGGTAGAGGCGAGTAGCAGAGCCCAGAGCCGCGCCCCGCCAGCCCGCGCGAGCTCAATTCCAGCCCGCTGTTGGCCACCACCAAAGGGCAAATCACGGCCGACCAGCTGCTCCTGCAGGGCGACGGTGGCGCTGGACACCACCAGCCGCTTGCCGCGTGTCTGCGCCATAATGCCGCCGGCCAACAGATAAGCCAGCGACTTGCCGACGCCGGTCGGCCCCTCCGCACCACATGCTCTGCGCCCTCGCGGCGGGGTGCCTCGCCGTTTTCAGGCTGCCCTGCCGCGCCCCTCGGCGGGCAGGGTACCGCGAGCGTTGGCTACCGCCGCAATCATCTCGCTGGGCGGCGCGCGGGCGAAAGTGGGCGGGTTGTCGGCCAGCGTGCGGTAGTGGTCGCGGATGGCGTTTTTCGAGTTCGGTGAGCATGGCAAAGTTTTTCAGGCTGCCGCAAAGGCGGCACGGACATCGCGCGCGCCCGCGGCAGAGCGCGTATATTTTAGTGCAAGCGCCCGCCGCATGCTGGGGATTTTGGCCGCCCTGCCGGCGGCCTGAGCCCGCAGGTAGCCTGAAACTTTTCAGGCTGCGCTGCATGTAACGAAAACGCCGTCGGCGTGTTTTTCCACGTTGCAAAGCGCCGTTCGGCCTTACTAATCCGCAGACGCGCGGCTTCGCGCTTTCACAACCGACAGGAGACATTTATGGCAGATCGGTTTGCAAAAAGGCGGCAACGTCAGCGAGCAAAAGCACCGGGCATGATGCTGATCGGCGGGCAGGACGTACGCGCGCCACCGACGGCGCAGCGTTGACTTGGACGGACGGCGCCTTCAGCGCCAACGCTTCGGGCAAAGTCGCTCCGATGCCGACTTCATCTTCTACAACCAGACCGTCGGCCGACGGCTCGGTGGAAGCACACGGCGACAACCGCACCGGCGAAGGCGACGGCGACGACAAAGCATCATCATCAATCTCGACCGGGTTCCTGCCGACGTGGAAAAATCGCCGTAACCGTAACCATCCACGAAGCCGAGCAGCACAGCAAAACTTCGGCCCGGGTATCAGCGCCTTTATCCGCTGCGTAAACGCCGACACCAATGTCAAGTGGCGCGTTTCGACCTGTCGGAAGACGCTTCGGTGGAAACGCAATGATTTTCGGCGAAGTGTGCCGCCACAGCGGCGAATGAAATTCCGCGCCATCGGCCAGGGGTTTCAAAGGGCTGGTCTCGGCCTTGGCGAAAAAGCTACGGCGTCGGCATATAAACCAGGCCGGGCCAGCCCGCAGGCAGCCTGAGCACTTTTCAGGCTGCCTGTAGCTCACGCAGCGCGCCGCCGCGTTAATACTGTTAAAGGCGGCGCAAAACCCTATAATCGCGCCGTTTTTCTTTCATACTGTGAGGCGGATATGGATTTCGACAAAGCCCGTTTTAATATGGTGGAACAGCAGATCCGCCCGTGGGACGTATTGGTTCGACCTGCTTTTGGACGCGCTGGACAACATCCCGCGCGAAGAGTTCGTCAGCCCGACCAGCGCGCTACGCCTATGCCGACACCGCCCCTGGCCCTGCCCAACGGCGGCATGATGCTGGGCCGAAAATCGTCGCCCGCATGGTGCAGGGGCTGGAATTGGGCAAAGACGACCGCGTGCTCGAAATCGGCACCGGCTCCGGCTCATGCCACCGCCTTACTCGCCACGCTCGGCGGCCGCGTCCACAGCTACGATATGGACGAAACCCAGCTGGATGCCGCCCGCCGCGTGCTAGAAAAACTTTGGGTTATAAAAACGTCGAACTGCGCCACGGCGACGGCCTGATGAAAAACGGCGAAAGCTACGACGCCATCTACGTTGGCGGCGCCCTGCGAGCTGCCGAAGGCCTGCGACGGCCGAGCAAAACCGGCCGCATGGTGGTGGTTACCGGCCACGCCCCGTCAACGCCGCCGCCTGATCCGCCGCGAAGGCGAGCAGCTTCAGCGAAAAAGTGCTGTTCGACACCATGACCGCCTATCTCGACGAAAAACGGCCGAGAGCAGTTACCTTTTTAAGGTTAAGTGCAGGGCACGGCAGCCTGAAAATGCTCGCCACCCTGCTGCATCGCGTACCCTGACAGCGCATTTTTCAATGTTCAGGAACAAATCATGCTGAAAAACGTGGTGCAACATGATGGTTGCCGGATGTCAACAAGTCCATCGAATTTTTATGCTGACGTGCTGGCTTCCAGCATGTGATGAGTGTTCCGATGGGATCCGAGGAAATTCTCTCAGTATGACAACAAGGTTCTGGTTTACGCACTGATCCAGAACGGCGATATCGAGCTTATGCTGCGGGAGCAAAAGAGCCTGCGCGATAACGTCCCCGCCGCCGCGGATTCCGCCAACATCAGCAGCAGTGCCGTGCTGTATTTCGAGGTCGACGATTTGGAAACGCTCGCTGCTCGACTGAAGACGCACTGTTGAAGTTGTACGCGACTTGCACGATACCTTCTACGGTATGAAAGGTTCTACGTTTAAGGATCTCAACGGGTACGTGGCGGGTTCGCGCAACCCGCAGCGCGGTGAGACGTTCCGCATGTTGAAAGTCAGGCGTCCGGCGTCCGATGCGGTACGGATCGTGTATATCCCTACGGCACAGATGCAAAAGGGATGCCGCCGTGCGCCGCTGCCGCTTTATGATTCTTCCCGCGCTGCTGCCTGCTGCTTTTGGGCGGCTGCATGTACGCCGAAACGCCCGACGGCCGCGTGGCGGTGCTCGATCTGCCGGTCGGCAGCGAAAGCCACCGTCATCAAAACCGTCCACGTCCATGCCCCGCCGGGGACAACGGTGATTTATCAGGAAGCGCCGCCGGTAGTTTATCCGCCGCCGCCGCGACTGCACCGCCGTTACCGCTATTGGGTTGAGTGCCCACCAATAGTTTTTCAGGCTGCCTGAGAACATCAGGCAGCCTGAAAACTCCGACTCTGAAAGACCCTGCGAACAGCTATCCCTATTTATCAGCTGCCCGCGCGGCCTGAAGCCGTGCTGGCGCAGGAGTATCCGCGCTCGGCGCCGGAAAAAACCGCAGCGCTCGAGCGGCGGCGTGCGCTGCCAAGGCGCCTGAAAGACGTACCGCATCAACCTGCACGCCCGCACCGCCGGCCAGCATGCTGCTGCAGCTGGCCGCCGGCGGGCGTACCGCAGCGAGCACGATGTGTACCGTCTCGCCCGCGAAAACCGACTGGCCGGCCTGGTTCGACGTCGGCCAGACCTTCAAAGTGCAGATCGAAGGCAAGCGGCCGCGGGTGAAAAAGCCTGGTTTACCGCGCTGAAAGCGAAGACGCGCTATGCGACCGCTTCCGCAACGCCACGGGCAGCCGCCCCAGCGTCGATAAAGGCGCGCCCGATGTGCGCGTGCATGTGTTTTTAGACGAAGCGCAGGCTCTGCTGTTTGTCGATACCAGCGGCGAAGCGCTGTTCAAAACGCAGCTACCGGCGGAAACCGGCGCTGCGCCGCTGCGCGAAAAACCTGGCAGCCCGGCCTGGCTGCTGACCGGTTACGACGGCTCGCAGCCCTTTCAAAGACCGTTTTGCGGCAGCGGCACCATCGCCATCGAAGCGGCGTGGATCGCCCAAAACCGCGCCCCGGCCTGTTGCGCCGTTTTCGCTTTCGACGGCTGCGGCTTTCGATTCCGCGCTGTGGCAGCGTTTGCGGACTGAAGCGCAGGATGCCGTCCGCCCCGCGCCGGCGCCGATCGCCGTTCCGATATCGACCGGCAGGCGGTGCGTCATGCGCTGGCTATATCGAAGCGGCCCAGTTGTCCGACGTCATTGCCGTGCGCCGCAGCGCGCCTCGCCCAGCGCCCCAGCGGCGACGGCGGCCTGATGCTGTCCAACCCGCCCTACGGCGTGCGGCTGGCCGAAATCCAGGCTCTGCGCGCTCTATCCGCAGCTCGGAGCTGGCTCAAACAGCATTACGCCGGCTGGCAGATCGGCATGTTCAGCGGCGACCGCGATATGCCCAAACTGATGCGCCTGTCGCCCAAGCGCAAAATCCCGCTCTATAACGGCAAGCTCGACTGCCGCCTGTTTCTGCTGGATATGGTGCGGGGCTCGAACCGCCGCACGTAGAGTCCGCGCCGAAAACCGAAAAAGGCAGCCTGAAAGTTTTCAGGCTGCCTTTGTCTCTGAGATTTTGCCGGGGCATGCGTGCGGATGGTTTTCGAGGCTGCCTTGATCCGCAGGCAGCCTGCGTAGTCGCGGGTTGCGAAGCTAAACGCCAAACCCGCCGTTTCAGCCGCCTTTCCAGTCTGCCAGCCGGATGCGGCTTTTTAAACCATAGTAGCTGGCGATGCCGCTGGTGCTGTGGACGATGCGGCCGCTGCACCAGCACCACTGTCGGCACCGCGCGCACCTGCCACGCCGCGCCAGCGTGCCGCTGTCGTTTACCGTGTCGAAGTACCAGCCGTGCCCGGCAAGGTAGCAGCCGATATCAGCATCGCTGCCCGGATTGCATGGCGACGCCGATATCGGCTCGCCGTCGGCGCCTGCTGCTCGATGGCGGGCGACGTGCGGCGGCAGATGCCGCACCACGAACGAGTACAGCACCAGCGTTTGGCGCTGCTGCTTTGGCGCAGGGTGGTGTCGCGGCCGGCGAAGCGTGTGCAGCAGCGGCAGGTCAGCGGCATTGGCAGGCAGGTTGGGGCTGCGCCACCAGTCGGCAATCAGGCGGCGGCGCAAAAAGCAACGCAAAGCCACAGCAGGGCTTTGCCGGTTTTTAGGAAACTAGGGTTTTAGCGGTTCATGGGGTGTTTGGACTTTCAGGCTGCCTGCCGGCAAACGGTGGCAACAGTGCGTCTGCATCGCCTTGCGGACAGGATTCGCTGATAAAGCGCAGCAGGCAGCCGTCTTTAATGGCGAAACAGCTCGGCGGCACGGTAATCCAAAGGCAAGATCGCCAGTAAGCACGGTAATTTCTTCTGCCGCCAGCCAGTCGTTTTTCAGCCGCGCATGGGCGGTGGGATCGGTTTGAGTGCAGGCCGATCAGGGCGTAGGCTTTTGCCGGCCGGATGGCGGGCTTGGGCAAACAGCGCGGCGAAAGCGTCGGCACGGCCGCCGGCCAAGAGTTCGGTAAAAAGCCGCCGACTGCGCCGATTCCGTTTCCGACGCTTCACCACTCAGCCGGCTTTTCCAGATGCCGCTCTCCAGCAACACAGCCGGCAGTGCCGGCGCGAGCGAATGGCTGCAGCCGCCGTTGCGGTGTGCTCCTCGCGTGCGAGGCGGACAGCCCCAGCAGCAGGGTGCAGACCAAAGCGGTGTGCTTATTCTGCATATTCGCGGTTCCTGATTAAAAGCAGCCTGAAAAGGTTTTTCAGGCTGCCAACAACAGGGTGGAAATGCGCCAATTACTCAGCGGCTCGCCGTTGTCCCGCAGCCGCGGTGGTTGCTCGAAATCGTAGCTGTAAAACTCAAAGGGCAGCAGCGGGTCTTTGTACAGCAGAAAATGTTTTGGGTATCTTTTTGATAGCCGTGGCGTATTTTCAAAACTTTTGTGTGTGCGAAAACCGGCATCGGCTGGGGCTTGGGGATAGCTGCCGTGCTGCGTGGTAACGCTCGATAGCGACGGCAATGGCGGCCATCTCGCTGCGGGCTTCGCGCTGGTACTGCCAGTTCGCGCCGAGAATGAAAACAACGGCGGCCGTCAAGCAACCAGCCGGGCGCTCAAAGCCTTTTCGCCTGCGGGTCGCGCCGCCTTCCACCATTTCACGGCGCGGACAACCAGCAGCAGCAGCAAAACAGCAGCAGCATAAAAGCCGAACATTCTCATGGTAAAAACCAAAACGACAGGCCGATGCAGAAAAGGCTGACAAGATGGGGCGGTAGGTTGTTGTTTTTGCATATTCGGGGTTTTCAGGCTGCTAGCATTTTTTCCAGCCTTCGGCTGACTGCCGCTGCCGTTTTTGCGCGCGTGCCTTTTTGACGATGGACAGGCGGCGGCGACCAGGCTGCCAGGTTCGGCAACGTTGGCCGGCATAATCAGGGTGCTGCTTTGGCGAGGCTTGCCGAAGGCGGCAAATGCGTGTTCGGGCCACTTTCAGATTGACCGCTTCGCTGCCGCCGGGCTGCTGCAGCGCTTCGGCGATTTTGCGGATGGCGTCGGCGTTGGCTTCGGCCACCAGCCGCAGCGCTTCGGCTTCGCCCTGCGCGTGGTTGATGCGGGCGACTTTTTCGCCGTTGGAAGCATTGATGGCGGCCTGCGCTTCGCCTTCAGACTGCTGGATGGCGGCTTCGCGCTCGCCGCTGGCCAGGTTGATCTGCTCGATTTTGCGGCCTTCGGATTCGGCGATGCGGGCGCGTTTTTCGCGCTCGGCGGTAATCTGCGCCTGCATGGCGCGCAGGATTTCCTGCGGCGGCAGGTCTTTGATTTCGTGGCGCAGCACTTTCACGCCCCACGATACGGCGGCTTCGTCCAGCGCGGCGACAACGATGCGGTTGATTTCGTCGCGCTCTTCAAAGGTTTTGTCCAATTCCATGCGGCCTATCACCGAGCGCGGGTGGTCTGCGCCAACTGCGATGGCCATGAGTATAGTTAAGCTCGGGCCGTGGGACGCGGGCCCAGTCGGTGCCGGAAATAGATGATGCCGTCCACGGTAAGCTGTGTTGTCGCGGGTGATGCACACCTGGCTGCGGGTACAGTCAGCATGGGATTTCTTTGAGCGAGTGGCGCAGGCCACGCCGCGGTCGAGAGAGGCAGCAGGGTGTTGGCCCGGTTGAGTACAGCGCGGAATTTTGCCTTCAGCGCGCTCGATAACGTAGGCTTCCTGCTGCGGCACAACTCTAAAGCGTTTTGTCGCCCGAGAACGATGATGCCGCCCAAAATAACCAAAGGGAGTGCTAGTCCATATCCAATGCTCCTGTGTGGAAGTGTGAGAAACGCGGTTTTCAGGCTGCTTTGCGTTCAGGACGGATTTCAGCGCTTGCGGACCAGCAGCTGCAATGCCCTCTTTGCCGCAGATTTCCCGGCGCCGCCGCCGAGCGACCAGCCTCGGCAGCGCCGGTGTTTTCGCTTTCTCCACGGGCGCCGCGGTAAAAACACCCGCCAATGGCCGTTGGGCAGCGCGGCTTCCACGCGCCGAGCGGCGCGGCCCGATGTCCAAATCGTTGCTGTCGGCGGGTTTGTGGGCGCTGCGGTTGCGGTGCACCGCATACACGCCGGCGCCGGAGAGCGCAGCAGCCACCACCAGCGCGGCCGGAAGCGGGAATGCCGAACAGCAGCACCGAGGCGAAGTGCCGGCCAATGCGGCGGCCAGCACCAGCAAATACACCGTGCCGACAAAACAGCTCAAGCACAAAAACGGCGGCGGCGGCAATCATCAGTAAGACCATTGGGACATGGCGTTCTCCTTATCCAGGAAGTTCGGGCGGCAGAAGGCAGCCTGAAAACCGTTTTCTGCGTCGCCTTCGCTATTAACTTTTCCGGCTTCGACTATCTCGAAGCTGTGGCTGACTGGCGGCTTTGCCCAGCATGATGGAAGCCGAGCGAGTATTTTCGGCGGAAAGCTGCACCGCGCGCTCGGCCTGCTCGGGCTTGACGCCGACGCCGATGATTTTGAAATGGATGTGGATTTTCGGTGAACACGCGCGGCACGGTGGGCGCGCACGCCTTCGACGGTGGCAATGCAGTCGCGCACGTCCTGGCGCTGCTTTTTCAGGATTTCGACCACGTCGATGTGGAGCAGCCGGCCACGCCCATCAGCAGCATTCCATCGGGCTGACGCCGCGTTTCAGGCTGCCTGCTTCGCCGCCGCTGCCGTCCATAACTCACGCTGTGCCCGCTGCCGTTGCTGGCAACGAAGCAGCGGCCCTTCAACCATTGACTGCTGATTTTCATCATTTGGTTTTCCTTTCGTGTGTGGTTTTCGGAACAGGGTTTTTGGGGTTTCAGGCGGTCTGAAAGGGCTGTTCGGCCGCAGAATGCCGTCTTCGTCGCTATAGAGCCAGGCGCCCGGGGTAAGACGACGACCGCCGAAGGCCGGCGGTATCGGTGGCGCCGCGCCCGTCTTCGCGCTTTTGCGCGGGTTGGTGCCAGCGCTTTCACGCCGAAAATCCATACGGCCGATGGCGGCGCTGTCGCGGATGACGCCGTAAATCACCGCGCCCGCCCAGCCGTTGCGCGCGGCGGCTTCGGCAATCATGTCGCCCATCAGCGCGCTGTGCGCGCAGGCCGCCGCCGTCCACCACCAAAACTTCGCCGTCGGAAGCGGTGTTGGCACAGCTGTTTGACCAGGCCGTTGTCGCTGCGGCATTGCACTTTGGTGCGGATGCGGCCGCAAAGCGGGCGCCTGAGCCAGTAGCTTTTACGGAAATCGCCTCGCAGGACGGCAGGGTGTCGGGGCGATGATGTCAGATGAGATCGGCGGTTGCAAAGTTTTTCATGTCTGTTCTCCGTGTTTTTCTGATGGTTTTGCGCCGATGGCGCTAGCCGCTTTTTCAGGCTGCCTGCATCCGCGCGGCCGGCCAATCTTAACAATTCCCACCGCGAAGCCACAGCTCGAAAGGCAGTGAGTGCGCGCCGGCGCCGGCGATTTTTCCAAGTGATAAACTTTCAAACGCTTGCGCCTTTGGTTGCCAAAAATGGCGCGGTTTGGGCAAAGCTGCGGTTTTGCCCGCAACCCAGCAAACCAAAGCAAAGGAAAAACACCATGTCTCAATTCGACGTTGTCGTTATCGGCGCTGGCCCCGGCGGATACGTTGCCGCCATCCGTGCCGCCCAGCTCGGTTTCAAAAACCGCTCTGCATCGACGCGGGCGTCACAAAGGCGATGCCCCCGCATTGGGCGGCACTCTGCCTGAACGTGGGCTGCATCCCGTCCAAAGCCCCTGCTGCAGTCGAGCGAACACTTCCACGCCGCGCAGCACGATTTTGCCGAACACGGCATCAGCGTGGGCGACGTGAAATTCGATGCCGCCAAGATGATCGAGCGCAAAGACGCGATTGTGACCAACTCACCGGCGGCATCGCCTTTTGTTCCAGAAAAACAGCAACCAGCCTGCACGGCAAGGGTTCGTTTAAAGGCAAAAACGGCGATCTCTACCAAATCGAAGTGGACAACAGGGCGAAAACCGTCGTCGAAGCTAAAACGTGATTATCGCCACTGGCTCCGTGCCGCGCCCGCTGCCGCAGATTGCCATCGACAACAACGTGCTGGATAACGAAGGCGCGCTGAACCTGACTGCCGTGCCGAAAAACTCGGCATCATTGGCTCGGGCGTGATCGGTTTGGAAATGGTCTCGGCGTGGAAGCGCGTCGGCTCGCAGGTAACCATTCTTGAAGCCGTTTCACCTTCCTGGCCGCCGCCGACCAGCAAATCGCCAAAGAAGCCTTCAAATACTTCACCAAAGAGCAGGGCTTGAGCCATCGAACTGGGCGTGAAAATCGGTGAGATTAAACTGGCATGCCAAAGGCGTTACAGTTGAATTCGAGCTGGCAAACGGCGAGAAGAAAAAGCGAAACCTTCTGACAAACCTCATCGTTTCCATCGGCCGCATCCCCAACACCAACGGCCTGAACGGCGAAGCCGTCGGCTTGGAAAAAGACGAGCGCGGCTTTTATCAAAAGTGGACGGCGACTGCCGCGCCAACCTGCCCAAGGTCTGGGCGATCGGCGACGTGGTGCGCGGCCCGATGCTGGCGCACAAAGCCAGCGACGAAGGCGTGGCCGTGGCCGAGCGCATCGCCGGCCAGGAAACCGCACATCGACTTCATAACGTCCCCTTCGTGATTTACACCGACCCCGAAATCGCCTGGTCGGCAAAACCGGAAGAGCAGCTGCAAAGCCGAGGGCGTCAACATACAAAAAGGCACTTCCGGCTTCGGCGCCAACGGCCGCGCGTTGGGTCTGGGCAAAGCCAAAGGCACCGTCAAAGCGCTGGCCGACGCCGAAACCGACCGCATTCTCGGCGTGCACATGGTCGGCCCGATGGTGAGCGAGCTGATCGCCGCAGGCGTGGTCGGACTCGAATTCTCCGCCAGCAGCGAAGACATCGCCCGCATCATCCACGCCCACCCGACGCTCTCAGTCGTCCACGAAGCCTGCCTGGCCGACAAACGCGCCCTGCACGGATAAACGCTTATTCTAGTGTCAGCAGAAAAGCAGCCTGAAAAGTTTTCAGGCTGCTTTTTCCGCATTGCCCTGCATGCCCAAACCTCGCAGCCATCCGGCACAAAGGCGGCCTGGAAAATCGATCGGCCACCGTTTCAGGCTGCCTGAGCCGGATCAACATCGCAGCGGTTTTGCTGTGCCTGAAGAAAAACCCGCAACTTCGTTACAGGTATTTGGTGTTCAGGCAGCCTGAAAAACGGGTTTACAGCACTTCCAGATCGCTGGACGCGCTCGAAGATGTGGGTGGCTTGCTGCCCTCTTCCCACAGGGTGATGCGCGAGGCGCAGGTCGTTGACGGATTCGGCTCTGGCGCAAGGGCTTCGTCGAAGGTGATACGGCCTTCGGTGTAGAGCTCGGAACAGGTCTTGGTCGAAGGTCTGCATGCCGTCGGTCTTCGGCGCGGTTCATCAGCGCCGTACATTCCATCAGCTCGCCTTTGAAAAATGTGGTCCTGCATGGCGGGGGTGTTGATCATCAAATCGACAATCGCGGTACGGCCGCCGGCTTTAAGGCGGGCAAGACGCTGGCCGATGATGCTGACCACGTTCAGCGCCAAGTCCATCAACACCCGCTGGTGGCGTTCTTCGGGGTAAAGCTCGAGAATACGCTCGACGATTGCACGGCGTTGTTGGCGTGGATGGTGAAGAATACCAAGTGGCCGGTTTGCGCCAGCTGCATCGCTTTTTCCATGGTGTGTTCGTTACGCACCTCACCCACGCAGACAACGTCGGGCGCCTGACGCATCGCGGACTGCACGGCCATGTCCCAGCTGTTGGTATCGATACCGAGCTCGCGCTGGGTGAAAATGCTTTTAATCGGCGAATGGATGTACTCGACCGGGTCTTCGATGGTTACGATGTGGCTGGCGGAGTGTTTGTTGCGCCAGTCGAGCATGGCGGCCATCGATGTGGGATTTACCGGAACCGGTGGCACCGGCCAGAATAATCAGGCCGCGCGGCTGCATGGCGAGATCTTTCAAACCTTGCGGCAGCTGCAAATCGTCCACAGTCATGATTTTGGTGGTGATGCGACGCCATACCATGCCCATGCGGCCTTGCTCGTGGTAGGCGTTGACACGGAAACGCACGCCGTCTTTGGAAGTGGCCGAGTAGTTCAGCTCGAGCTCTTGGTCGAAACGGGCGCGCGCTGCTCGGGCGTCATGGTGGAGTACACCAGAATCTGCGTATCGATGTGGTGAGCGCTGAGCGGCACCGGAATCAGCTCGCCGTTGATTTTGAAAGATGGCGGAAAACCGGTGCTGATAAAGATATCCGAAGCGCCGCGCTTTTCACACTCGGCGCACTCCAGCAGCAGGTGCAGCTTTTCAATCGGGCGGAAAGCGGAATGGCCGCCCCTCGCCCGCTTTCTTCCATCGCGGCCTTCTGGGCAACATAGGTAGTGCCCAAACCGGCGGCCTCGAGGTGATTTTCATCTGGTTCACATAGCCTTCCAACATGGAAGCGACTTGGCCGTGATTGGCTTCTGACATAGCTTGCTCCTCGCTGCGGGTTCAATCAGGAAATCATATCGGGGTTGGCGGATTTGGCGCGGGCGTCGGCCAGCGATACCATGCCGCGGCGTACCAAGTCCTGCAGGCACTGGTCGAGTGTCTGCATGCCGTGGTTCTGACCGGTTTGCAGCACCGAATTCATCTGGGCGATCTTGTTTTCGCGGATCAGGTTGCGCACCGCAGGGGTGGCGACCATGATTTCGTGCGCGTCCACGCGGCCTTTGCCGTCTTTGGTTTTCAGCAGGGTTTGGGCGATTACCGCACGCAGCGATTCGGAAAGCATGGAGCGCACCATCTCTTTTTCGCCGGCTGGGAATACGTCGATGATACGGTCGATGGTTTTGGCGGCGCTGGTGGTGTGCAGGGTGGCGAATACCAAGTGACCGGTTTCGGCAGCGGTCAGCGCCAGGCCGATGGTTTCGGGGTCACGCATCTCACCCACCAGAATTACGTCCGGGTCTTCACGCAGGGCGGAGCGCAGGGCGTTGGCGAAGCTGTGGGTGTGTTCGTGCAGTTCGCGCTGGTTGATCAGGCTTTTTGCTTTGGTGCACAAACTCGATCGGGTCTTCGATGGTCAGGATGTGGGCGGGCATGCGGTCGTTGATGTAGTCGATCATCGCCGCCAGCGTAGTGGACTTACCCGAACCGGTCGGGCCGGTAACCAGTACCAGACCGCGCGGATATTCGGAAATTTTTTGGAAAATGCGCGGCGCCTTCAATTCTTCCAGCGTCAGCACTTTGCTCGGAATGGTACGGAATACCGCAGCCGGACCGCGTTCGGTATTAAAGGCGTTCACACGGAAACGCGCCACATTGGGCAGCTCGAACGAAAAGTCGGTTTCCAGATTCTGCTGATAGTTTTTGCGCTGCAAATCGTTCATCACTGAAGCGATCATATTGCCGACTTCTTCCGCGTTCATTTTCCGGCAGGTTGATGCGGCGGATATCGCCGTTCACACGAATCATCGGCGGCAGGCCGGCCGAGATGTGCAAGTCGGAGGCTTTGTTTTGACCCGAACGCCAAGAGGTCGGTAATTTGCATAGACATGGTAAAACAACCTTTACAGAGCTTGAATACAAAGCGGGCATTGTAAAGAAAATCATGCTGTTTGATAAAGGGAAAACGCCCGTCTTTTGCCCAACAGGCGCCCGCTTTTCAGGCAGCCTGAAAAACCGGCACCGCCGATATGCAAATAAAAACCGCAGCTTTCAGGCTGCCCTGAAAGCTGCGGTAACGAGAATACGCGTTCGTATGATTTGCACTAACATAAGTCAGCAGATGCGCGTATTCGGCATCGCGTCCGGCAGCGATATCGAAGCAGCGCGCTGCGGGCGGGCGGTGATTTTCGCCGCGGCTGCCGCTGCCCACCGGCCGGTTGTCAATTTCGCGTATCGGCGTGATTTCTGCGGCGGTGCCGGTGAGAATCGCTTCGTCGGCAATATAGAGTTCGTCGCGGGTGATGCGTTTTTCCACCGCTTCCAGCCCCCATGTCGCGGGCGATTTCGATTACCGTGCGGCGGGTGATGCCGTCCAGCGCCACATCCAGCGCCGGCGTAAACAGGCGGCCGCGGTGGACGGTGAAGATGTTTTCGCCGGCGCCTTCGGCGACATAGCCTTGCGAGTCGAGCAAAATCGCTTCGTCAAAACCGCTTTGCTGCGCTTCGCTGTTGGCCATGATGGAATTCATGTAGTTACCGTTGGCTTTGGCCTTAATCATGGTGATGTTGGGATGATGACGGCTGAAACTGCTGATTTTGCAGCGGATGCCGTGTTTGATGGCGTCTTCGCCCAGATAGGCGCCCCAAGCCCAGGCGGCGACGATAACCTGCACGTCGTCGGCTTTGGGGGCGATGCCGAGCTTGCCGAGCCGTAAAACGCCATCGGGCGGAAATAGCAGGACTTCAGGCCGTTGGCTCTGACCACTTCCAGATGGGCGGTTGATGGCTTCTTTATCGAAAGGCAGTTTGATGCCGACGATTTTGGCCGAATCGAAAAAACGGTCGGTATGGTCCTGCAGGCGGAAGATTGCCGGCCCCTGCGCCGTTTCGTAGGCGCGTACGCCTTCAAATACGCCCATACCGTAGTGCAGGGTGTGGGTCAGCACGTGGGTTTTGGCTTCGCGCCAATCCACCAGGCTGCCGTTGTACCAGATTTTGCCGTCGCGATCGTCCATAGTCAGCGCCATGATTGTGTTCTTTCTTGTTGGTCGGTTCGTGTATCCGGCCGCGGCCGGCCGAATCGGGCGGCGCGCCGGTGTGGAAAAGCCTGCGATTATACACCCGCGCCGTTAGGGGCACAACGGCGCGCCATATCAAAAACAGCGCAAATCGTTTACACCACGCGCCCGCAGGCAGCCGAAAGCGGTTTTCAGGCTGCCTGCCCTGCCGTCCAATCACACCGCGGACGCCGCCGCGCCCGCATCTGCAAGACGCCCCGCCTACGGAGCCGAACATGAAACTGGTCTATAACCTGCTCAAAATCCTTATTCTGGTATTTTTCCTGATCATCGCGCTGAACAACGTCCAGCGCGTACCGTTTTATTATTACGTCCCAGGCGAGCACATCGAATGGCCGATGATTGTGGTGCTGTTTATCTGCTTCGTTATCGCGCGCGCTGTTCGGCATTTTCGCCATGTTCGGCCGCCTGCTGCGCCTGCGCGGAAAACGGCCGCCTGCGCGCCGAAGTGCATAAAGCGCGCGCCTTCCGGCGAAGACATCGCCGCGCCCGTTCAGGCTGCTTCCGCCCCCGCCGACATAAACGCCGCGCCCTATGGAAAACGATATTTGGATATGGGCGCTGGTTGCCGCTCATTTTTGCTGCAGCCGATTTTCTTCACCATGGGTTGGATTGCCGCCCGCGTCGATATGAAAGCGGTGCTCAAGCAGGCAAATCGGTGCCCGACAGCTTCTACCGCAGCCTGAACGCGCGTGGTGGACAGAAACAGCGCCCGCCGCGCAGCATCTGGAAGAAGCAGCCGGCAGGCCCCCGACGCCTACCGCCTCAACCTGACCCTCGGCAAGCTCTGCCGCCAGCGCGGCGAAAAACGACAAGGCGATTTCGATGCACAAATCCCTGCTCGACTCGCCCGACGTGGATGCCGACCAGCGCAGCCGAGTGCTCTACGAGCTGGCGCTCGACTTCAAAACGCCGGCGGGTCGATCGTGCCGAAGAAACCGTGCGGCCGCTGCAAAGCACCCGCATGGCCAAAAGAAGCGCGTGAAGTGCTGCTCAACATCTACCAGCAGGACCGCGATTGGGAAAAAGCCGCCGAAACCGCGCTCTTGCTGTCGCACGACGAACAAACCTACCGCTTTGAAATCGCCCAGTTCCATTGCGAAACCGCGCAGGCCGCTCTGTTTGCCTCCGATGCCGACACCCGCCCGCCGCCACGTTGCCACCGCGCTCGAAAACACAATGCCAAATGCACGCGCGCCAATATGATTTTGGGCGACATCGAATACAAAGCAGGCAATTTTTCAGGCTGCCGCCGACGCCTACCGCGCCATCGAAAAACAAAACTACGCCTATCTGAGCATGGTCGGCGAGCGCCTGTACGACGCTTTCGACGCCCAAGGCAAGGCCGCCGAAGGGCTGGACATCCTGATCGGCTACATAAAAATCCTTTCCCCCAGCTCGATCTGACCCAGCTGATCTACGAAAAATCGCTGCTGCTCTACGGCGAAGAGCGCGCCACCAAACCGTGCTCGAACTGGTGCGCGCCCGCCCCGATCTCAACGGCGTTTACCGCCTGCTGAGCATGAGCCCTCTCGCTGCATCCGTCGTGGAAAGCAGACGCCGAAATGATCCGCAACGTGATCGACCGCACAAATCCAGCCTGATGTACCGCTGCCGCAACTGCAATTTTCAAATCGCAGGTCTCTTCTGGCACTGCCCCGCCTGCAACAAAGTGGGAAAACCTTCACGCCGAACAAAACCGAAGTATGAACGCAGCTACCCCCTGCCCTTTCAGGCAGCCTGAAAACCCCAAAGCAGCCTGAAAACCCCAAAGCAGCCTGAAAACCCCAAAGCAGCCTGAAAACCCCAAAAGCAGCCTGAAAACCCCAAAGCAGCCTGAACGCCCAAAGCAGCCTGAACCGCCTGCATGTTCAACACCGAAAACACCGCCCAAATCACCGCCAGCGGGTCGGCCGTTTCAGCGTCCGCACGCTTTCAGGCTGCCTTACGAAGCCAATACGCGCGGCAAACGGGTGGATTTCGCCTGCGGCGATTGCGCGCATTACCCCGCTCAACCGCGAGCAGGCAGTTATCGAAGAGCTGCTGCCGCGCCAGAGCTCTGCTCTACCGGCAGGACGCCTACCGCTCGAAACTGATTGCCGCCAACGTTACCCTGCTGGTCATCGTAACCGCCGCCGTGCCCGCACCCAGCGAAATGCTGCTGCAGCGCGCCCTGCTCGCCGCCGAAGCCGCCGACATCCGCATGCTGATTGCCGTCAATAAAAGCGACCTGCCGCAAAGCGCCGCCTGGCTGGAAAAACTGGCTTTCTACCAAACTTTGGGCTATCCGCTGCTGCCCTTATGCGCGCTGGAAGGCGCCGACGCGCTCAAGCCGCTGCTGGCCGGCGAAACCGCCATCCTGCTCGGCCAGAGCGGTCATGGCAAATCCACGCTGGCCAACGCCCCTGCTCGGTTTCGATGCCGCCCGCACCGGCGAGATTTCCGCCGCGCTCGATTCCGGCCGCCACACCACCACCCACGCCCGTCTTTACGATTTGGACAACGGCGGCAAGCTGATCGACTCGCCCGGCCTGCAGGAATTCGGCCTGCATCATCTGGAACGCACCGAGCTGCTGCAGTATTTCCCCGACCTGCGCCATCTGGCCGGACAATGCCGCTTCCACTAACTGCAGCCACCGCGCCGAACCCGGCTGCGCGCTCAAAGCCGCCGCCGACAGCGGCGCCGTCCGCACCGAGCGGTTGGCCTTTTTGCAAAAACTGAGCGACGAATTGGACTGACACGCCAAGATTGGGCGTTTTGCCGTTTTCAGGCAGCCTGAAAACCTGTTCACGCCTCGACACAAACGGACGACACCATGAACGACAATCTGATTTTCGCTACTAAAAGAAATGCCCGTTTGGCGCAGCGCCGACATTCCTGCTGGCTTTCTGTCGCAGCACAACACCCAGGAAGGTACGTGGGGCGGCTGCGGTCTCGGCAGGCAGCCTGAAGTTTTACCGCCTGAATGAAGACGGCAGCACCCGTTTCCGAACACCTGCTCACGCCCGGAGAGCGGCGAATGGGTCATCCAGCCGCAGCAATGGCACAAAATCGAAGCGCAGGGCGATTGACACGCAGCTGCAGCTTTCCTTCTGGTGCGACAAAACCGACTATTTCGCAAGAAATACGGCATGACCGCCACCCATTCGGCAGTGAAAGAAGCGCTCGCCCACGTTGCCCCGTGCAAAACGCTGGATTTAGGCTGCGGCAGGGGCGCAACGCGCTCACGCTCGCCCTGCTCGGCTTCGATGTCGATGCTCTGCGACTACAACCCCGGCGGCCTGCACGGCCTGGCCGAAGTGGCGGCGCAGGAACCTGCCGCTGCAGGCCTTTGCCTACGACATCAACCAGGCCGACATCGGCGAAGACTACGGCTTTATCGTCGCCACCGTGGTGTTTATGTTCCTTAACCCGCAGCGCGTGCCCGCCATCATCGCCGATATGCAGGCGCACACCCAATCGGGCGGCTACAACCTGATTGTTTCAGCGATGGACACCGCCGATTTCCCCTGCCTGATGCCCCTTAACTTCACCTTCAAAGAAGGCGAGCTGGCACGCTATTACGACGGCTGGAAACGGTGCGATTACCGCGGAAGAAATCGGCTCGATGCACGCCACCGACGCCAGCGGCAACCCCATCCAGCTCCGACCCGCCACCATGCTGGAGCAAGCGCAAACCATGACCGATGCCGTCCGCCGCCGTCTGACTGCCAGCGCCGCTTCGCTGCTGGCGGCGCCGTGGGCGCTCATGCCGGCGCCCAGCGCGAAGAAACCCTAGTCCGACGACGTCGCGGCGTGATGCGCCACTCGGTTTGCCAACGCCAGCCGCCGCGGCTGGTGTTTCCTCGCGCCGCCGAAAGTGCCAGCGCTGGCTCAACGATATGTCGGTGCGTCTTGCGCTTCGTCGCCAGCGAAGCCGCCCGCCGCTGCGCTCTGCTGGTGATGATCCAGTACGAATCCTCCCGCGCCGATCTGGACACGCAGATTATTCTCCGGCCTGATCGCAGTCGAAAGCGGCTCCGTCGCGTACGCCATCAGTCCTCCGTCGGCGCCAAAGCGGGCTGATGCAGGATGCCTTCTTCTGGCAGCGCCGCCACATCGGCACCGAAGAGCGCAATCTGGCCTCGACATCCGCACCAATCTGCAGCTACGGCTGCACCATCCTGCGCCACTACACGGCAATCTGGAAAAACGGCAACCCCACCCGCGCGCGCTTGCCCGCTACATACGGCAGCCTCGGCAGCAAATACGATGCCGCACTCGGCGCCTGGCGCCGGCGCTGGCAGTGGCGGTCCGAAGCAGCAGCCTGAGACGCACCCGCCCGTCAGGCTGCTTTTCAGGCTCTGCCTTTGCCCCGCAGGCAGCCTGAAAACAACACTAATAGTCGCGCCGCAGCCTGAACGCCACGGCAAAAGCGTTAAAATCGCTCCCTTTCACTACTGCATTGCACCCACTCCGCGCCGCCACCAGCGGCAGCAGAAAGGACAACGAAAATGGCATTGGAAAAATCCTGCCGACTATCTCTATGCGTGAGCAAACAACCTCAACGAACGTCGTCTGGCCAAAGCAGGCCGCCCAATGGGAAATCAAAACCGTCATCTGCAACCGCTGACGGCGAAGCAGGCCCGGCCAGCCCGACTTTGAAAACCGTGCGCGGCTGGCTGGAAGCCGCTGGCGTCCGAGAAAGCTCGTCTATCTGCCGGTTACCATGGACAGCATCAACGACCAACTCGCTCGAAGAATTCCATGCGAAACCGTCGCCAAACATCGCCTGCGCCCCCATTCTCGCCCACTGCCGCAGCGGCACCTGCTCCACCCTGATGTGGGCGCTCAGCATGCCAAGCTCGGCGTCAGGAGCAAACAGCCTGATCAGCCGCCGAACTGGTCGGCACTCGACCTTCCTGGCGCCCGCGAGCGCATCGGAAGCCGTCCGCCCGAGGCTGATTCTCCCGCGGCAGCCTGACTGGCATGACCGACCCGCCAAACCCTGCTCGACCTGCGCGCGATGCCACCCCGAGACCGCACGCTTCAAAGGGCCACGCATCGCCTGCGGTAGGTCGAAGGGCGCGCTCGGCATCCGCCGCATCCCGACCGTCAGCGTAACCGCCAGCCGCGCGCTGCCATCGACCACGCCGTGGTCACCGGCGCCGATATGCTGCTGGTGCACCACGGCATGTTTTGGAAAAGCGAGGCCGGCCACCATTACCGGCTGGAAAAACAGCGCATCGCCGCCCTACTTTCCGCCCGACGCTATCTAGCCTGGCCGCTACGCTGCCGCTCGATGCCCACCCGGAACCGGGCAGCAACGCCCAACTGGCCAAGCGCTGCGGCTGGCTTGCCCGAATACCGCTTCGGCGCCAAGACTCCAAGCTGATGGCCGGGCGCAACGGCAAACGCGGCCAAACCCTCGCCGGTCTTGCTGACGGCATCGCCGCCGCCCTCGGGCCGCCGCTTCCACCGTTGCCGGCAATCCCGGAGCGTGTGCTCGACAAACTGATAGTGGTGCAGCGAGCGGCGCTCATAGGGCTATTATTTTCAGGCTGCCATCGACCACGGCGCCGACGCTCACATCACCGGCGAAAGTCTCCGGAAGCCCAATACCATCTGGCCAACGGAAACCGGTACCGTCTTTACTCGGCTGCCACCACGCCACCGAGGCGCTACGGGCATCACGCCCTCAGGGAGCGCCATCGCCGACACTCGGCATCGAAGTCAGCACTTTTTCGACGGAAGCCAATCCGGCCTAAAGCAGCCTGAAAACCGGTAGGTGCGCCCTGCGCACCAAACAGTGGATCAGTCACAGCAGCCTGACAATCCGGTTTTCAGGCTGCTTTCGCCGTCTGCTTCGGCTGCAAACACCGTTCCGGCGCCCTGTGCCATCAGTTCACCGTAAACGCGCCGGATGGCTGCCCTGCAGATAGCGCAGCAGGCTCAGGGTGCGGCGCGCACGCGCGTTGTTTGGCGGCGGCACGTATTCGCCGGAGCCGTCGGCTGCTTCCACTGGAGCGGTCGAAATCGAGCCGGTGTGGTGATCAGCCACTGCCGACCGACAAATCGCGCATGCGCGAGTGGCGTCGATTTTGCCATGCCCGCGTCCCGCATCTGCTCCAGCCGGATCAGCGGTGGGGCGATGCGCCTCGCGGGTGCCCTCGTTGTTAGCTCGCCCAAAAGCCTCGAGTGCTGCGCAGCAGCTGTATTGGACGATCGCTAAACGGGAAACGGTACTGCCACATCACGTCGTACACGCCCTGCATATAGCCGATAGCGTCTTCACGATGGCGCGCGGCAGCGGCGTTTGCGATCGTGACTAGCTCTGAGAGATCGCGGCTGTAGCGCTTAAAAGAGCTGGACGATGATTTCGTCTTTGTTGGCAAAGTGGTAGTAGAGTTGCCGGGACTGATGTCGAGATACTGGGCGATGTGGTTGGTGCTGATGTTGCGCTCGCCCGATTCGTTGAAAAGTTTCAGGCTGGCTTTCGACTATCCGCACGTAGGTGTGGTGCTGCTTTGGGTTCTTTTGGCGTGGCGCCGTCTCTCTCACGATACTGGCACAGACGGGCGGATGCCTGTCCGCCCGCGGCTGAAAAACTGCGTATTTTGACCACATTCTGCCGGCGCCGATGCTGGTTTTCGCCGCCGAAACCGGCCAGCGCTGCTTTCAGGCTGCCTGAAGCGGCGATGTTGCCGCCGGCGCGCGTCAGCTGAAGCCCCAGCCGAAGGCACGGTCCATTCCTGATGGCCGGGGAAATGGCGGTTGATACGCTCGATGCGGATGCTGCCGTTGTCGTTAATCGACCGCCACCGCCGCATGCCGTTGCGGCTGCCGCCTTCGGTCAGGCGGGTTTCGACCTGCTGGCCCTGCGCGTGCAATGTAACCACGCCGTCGGTGGCGTCAGTTGGGCACGCCCTCGTAGATAAAGGCATAGACCAACGCTTCGCTGATTTTGCGCCCACCGCGAGCCGTTGATGTCCAGCCATTCCGCCGCCCTCGCTGACGGCGCCGGTGCGGTCGTGCCGCGCAAACGCAATAGGGCGCGCGGTTCGGGCTGCCAAAGCGCTCGCGCCAGCGCCTGCACCACGCTCGGTGCTGCCGTTTTTCAGGCGGACAAAAGCGCCCAAATCCAAATCGACGCCGCCCCTGCCCTTTGTTGAACAGGCCGGCGAGAAAACCGCGCGCGGCAGGTGCGGGGCGGCGCCGCAGTTCCAGTTCAGGTTGAGTTTTGGTGATTTCACCGAAGTCCGCGCCGCGTTTTTCCAAACTCAGCTGCGGCCGCGCCTTGTCCAGCATAACCTTGCTCAGGCTGACTTTTGCCGGTTCGGGCGCCGGCGGGCGCTCGGCGGCGCAGCGGAGGCACAGACCGCCATCGTCGGCAATTTCCACGCCGAAATGTCTCCGACAAAAGGCTTAAAGCGCCGTTAAATCCCTGGGCGACGAACGGATTTCCACGCGCCGTTGCGGCGGTAGCATCTCGCCCAAAAATCGGCGCGGCTTCGCTGCGGCCGTGCCAGTTCGACCGGACACTCAGGCTGACGCGCCGTTTCAGCACTTTTGATGCTCAAACCGCCCCAGCGCCGACGGGCACGGCAGCGGAAGAGGCCAAAGGCGATGCGCTCGATGGCATGCCGGCTGGCGCCTTAAGCAGCCTGAAAACTGCTCTCGCCGCTGCCGGCGGCAAATTTCAGGCTGCCGTCGTCGCTGGCGGTTTGGCCGTAAATACCATGGTCGCCGTCGCTTCGCGCACGCTTTTGCCGTTGGCGGCCAGGCGGTAGGCAGCGACGTCGATTTCCACAGGCGCAGCGGATGCGGATAGTATATCATCGGCGGCACCCAGGGCGGCATTGGCGCCGGGGGTAAGATTTGGCTCATCTGGTTTCTCCATGATTCGCCGCCGGCTTTTTCAGGCAGCCTGAAAAGCCGGCGGCGGCGGTGATCAGCACCGATATTGATTTCGGGCGGCGGGGGCAGGGTGTCGCCCCTGATCGGCGAACTGCGCAGCCTGGCCGCGCATTGCTGCTGTTGGTGGCAACCGCTTCGGACACCCATTGGAAAAACTTGGCAAACGACGCCGCATCCATGGTATCCAGCGACACCACGGTATCGATGAGCTGTTTGAGATAAGACGGATCGGCTTTGGGGCCGGCAGCAGGCAACGATACTGCGAAACCCAGCGCCTTGATTTTTCGGCAGCACTTCCGCTGCAGGCCAGAAGGTCAGTGGGGTTTTACCGTCGGTGAGCATGATCAGGAATCGGCCGCCAGTCGCCCTTTTGCTCGCGCACTGCGACCACGCGGTCGCGTGCAACCGATGCGGCGATATGCTCCAGCGCTTCGCCCAGCAGCGTCGCTACCCGCTGTCGGGACAGACGATTTCGGGCATCCGCCTGCTCCAGCGGCGTGAGCAGCAGTACTTCTTTGATGCCGCTGTCAAAAGTTACCACGTTCAGATACACGCTCTCGAGCGCGTAGGGGTTTTGCCGCAGCGACGAGAGCAGCGACTGCAGGCCGTTGTTTACCGCTTCAATCGGCTCGCCGCGCATGGAGCCGGAAGTGTCGATGCAGATATAGGTAAGCAGGCGTCGGGACATAGCGTTCTCCTGAAATATCGGGTTTACTTGGTTTTAACGAAATACCAGCCGTTGAAAACGGAGCGGATGCGGGCTTTCTTAACGGTGCCGAAGCCTTCGCCGTCGTCCACCACCACCGGCAGGCTGATGGTTTTGCTGCTTCGATCGTAAGCGATGTCGGCAAGGCCGCTTTTTGCACAGGCTACATCAAAAGCCAGCCGCGTCAGCGTGTTGGTCAGCTTGGGCGTACGGATGATGTTCAAAAGGCTGCAATTGCGCTCGCCCAGGCGGGTAGATGGTCAAATCTTGGGAATGCGCGCGGCTGCTGCCGATGCCGTAGCCGATCACGATATAGCCTTTACCGTAGTGGCCGAAGTTATCGGTAATCAGATCGCTTACAAACGGCGCCGCTTCGCCCGTGCTCAGCGTTTTCACGCGGATGGCGCCGGACGGCGCGCCATTGCGCCAGCGTGGTGTGGTTGTGCATGGAACCGCCGTCCTGTTCATCCCACGAATAAGTGCGCGAGTTTGTATCGCTGCTCTCCACGATTCTCAGGCCGTTTTTGCCCACCGTTTGCGGAAACTTGCACTGCCACGACGACGCATCTTTCAAATCAGCACCCAAAGCAGCCTGAAAAGCGGCAGCGGCCTTGTCGCGCCGCCCGGAAGCATCGTCCGCAGCATTACCGGCGTAACTGCCGTTGTCGATCATTTCCTGATAATGCGCGGCCAGCTTGCCATCAACCTGGGCGCAACTTTGCGCATAAAACCGGCGCAGCCAGCAAAACGGGCAACAGGGCAGCGGCAAATCAGGAAAGATGCGCTGGGTTTTCCTTTCTGAAAACGGATGTAAAGACGAGCGCCGGCAGCCTGAAACCGTGGCGCGGGGGCGGCAATTATCGCCCGAAACCCCGTCCGTGCAAAGCGCCGGCGCTCGTAGCGGCGCAGATAAAAACCCTTTGCCCGTCGGCGGGAAAAACCCGTATAATCGGCGCGTTTTTCCGTATCAGCCGCCGCAGATGCGCCCGACTAGCCGGGTCGGCGGACGACAACCGAACAATTTTTCAAACAATCAGTATTGGAGACCATCATGGCTCGAGTTTGAAACGTAACACGGCAAACGCCCGATGTCCGGCAACAACGTGTCGCATGCGCAACAACAAAACCAAACGTCGCTTCCCTGCCCGAGCCTGCAAAGCCGCCCGCTTCTGGGTGCGCAAAAACCGCTGAGTCCGCCTGCGCGTATCCAACGCCGCCCTGCGCACCATCCGACAAGCTCGGCATCGACGCTGTCCTGAGCGATAGTGCGCGCCCGCGGCGAAACCGTTTAATCCGTAGATAAAGGAAAACCATCATGCGCGATAAAAATCAAACTGGAATCGTCCGCCGGCACCGCCACTTCTACACCACCACCAAAAACAAACGTACCATGCCCGGCAAACTGAAATCAAAAATTTGATCCGGTTGCCCGAAACGACGTTATGTACAAAGAAACCAAAGCTGAAATAAGCGGTTTGCTTTCCCCAACCCCTGGCACCGCGCAGGAGTTTTGTTTCTGCGCGAGCAAGGCGGCCTGAAAACCAAAGCCGCGCAGGTCGGATACTCGTATCCAACAGCCGGCGGCAAGGGCGGCATCCGGCTCGGAAAAGAAATGTCGGATACAAGTATCCGACCTGCGGCAGAATGCCGCACCACGCATAAAAGCAGCCTGAAAAACCCGTTTGGGTGTTTTCAGGCTGCTTTCTCTGCGGGCTGAGCGTAATAGCCGGCGCCCAGCACCAGCGCTTTGCCGGCGCCGGTGGCACGCGGTGGGGATTGGACTGGCACGCCCAAACGCAGCAGGCGGCGAGCCAGGCGAAGGCGGCAGCTCTACCCGTGCGGATCAAGCTGCAGCGCGGCGGTGTTATCAACGGCGATGCCGCCGGCCTGCAGAGCGCTCGGTCAGCGCGGCCATCAGCGCGCCGTTGCGCGTGCCGCCGCCGCACATAAAGCCGGCGTGCCTGAGGGCAGCCTGAAACACGGCATCGGCAGTGGTGCGGACGGTAAAACTGCAGCAGCGTCTGCCGCACGTCGTGCGGGTCTTCGCCGCCGTTGAGATGGCTTTTGCAGCCACGACGGCGAAAACAGTTCGCGGCCGGTGCTTTTGGGATAAGGCAGCCTGAAATAGGGGTGCGCCGACAGCTGGCCGCAAATCGGGCGGCAGGCGGCCGGCAGCGGCGCGGCGGCCGCCGGCATCGTAGAGCTCCTGCCAGGTGTGGCGCGCGCGGGCGTCCATCAGCATATTGCCGGCGCCGGTGTCAAAACCCCAGGCCTGGGCGGCGGACGGGTTTTCAGGCTGCTGCCGGCGGCAGCACGCTGATATTAGCGATGCCGCCGATATTGCGCACCACGCGGGTGGTGTTTCATCGGCAAACAGCGCCTGATGGAAGGCGGGCACCAGCGGCGCGCCTCGACCGCCTGGCAGCCAAGTCGCGGCTGCGGAAGTCGCCGACGGTAAAAATGCCGCTCAATTCGGCCAGCAGCGCCAAATCGGCGAGCTGGACGCTGCTACCATGCTGCGGGGCGTGGCGCACGGTCGGCCGTGGCAGCCGATGGCGGCGATATCCTGCGGTTTGAGCCCTTGCGCGGCGAGCAGCTGGGCGACAGCTGCGGACGTCACATGGGCGGCTGAGTTCCTGCGCCAGCACGGCGGCTGCAGTGGATTTCGTCGTGGCCGCAGTCCTGCAGTTCGAGCAGGCGCTGCTTGAGCGCGTCGGGATAATCGACGGCGCTGTGCGCCAGCGCGCCCTGCCAGCGGCTGCCGTCCGCACGCACCAGCACGGCATCGACGCCGTCCATGCTGGTGCCGGACATCAGTCCGATATAAAGTTGGCTCTCTTGCATTGGGAAACGGGAAAAGGAAAGAAACGGTTTTCAGGCTGCCTGCCGTCGTTTTGAGATGGGCGGCAGCCTGGCGCAGAAACGTGCTCGGGCGGCTTACGGCGTTTCGCACGTCCTGCTTGCGGCTGTTGCGCAGGCGGCGTTTTTCCAGCAGGTCGCGTTTGCGCGCCAGCGAGGCTGCGGCGGCGGCGCCAGAAATACCAGGCCAGCCACACCGCCAGCACGCCCAGCAGGCGAAAATGCCGTGTTGGAACTGGTGGACTTTGGCCATCAGCCAGTCGCGGTTTTTCGGCGCCGTAATAGCCGAGATAAACCCACAGCGGCACCGAAATCATCGCCGCCAGGCCGTCCATCAGCAGCCAACGCCACACCGACACTTTGCCGCTCATGCCGGCGCTTAGGAAAATTGGGCTGCGCAGGCCGGGCAGAAAGCGGGCGACAAACAGCACGCGGTTGCCGTATTGGTCGAATTTCTGCTGCACCTGGGCGTAACGTTTGGGCTTCATCACCCGTGCCACCAGCTTGAGCGCGAGTATTTTTCGCCGTAGATGCGACCGAGTCCGAACATCACGCCGTCGCCCGCCAGCACGCCGATCATACCCACCACCACCATCAGATGCGCGTTGGCATAGCCTCAAGCGAAATCACGCCGCCGGCTGCCAGGTGATGTCTTCGGGAATCGGCACGCCGAAACCGCACAGCATCAGCACAGACTACAGCAGCGTAGCCGACTCACGAAAAAGGCTTCTAACAGGGTCAACATAACGGGGCTTCGGATCTTAAGGTTGCAGCGAGTTTTCAGGCTGCCTGAAAGCGGTGGAAAAAGAAAAGATGGCGGCGCCGGCGGGGCAGCCTTTCAGGCTGCCTGAAAAAGCCGCGCGGGGTTTACTGGCTGCCGTTGCGGATGGCGTCGGCGATGTGGCGGGCGCAGCGCTCGCTTTGCGCGGCGTCTTCGTTCCACCATCACCCGCACCACCGGTTCCCGGTGCCGGACGCGCGCAGTACCGCGGCCGCGATCGCCCGGCTGCTGTTCGACTTCGGCGCAGCGCGGCGGCGAAACCTGCTGCCAGTCTGCCTTCAGCAGGGCAACGATGAGCATCTCGTCTGCGGATGGGGCTGCCAATCGACGGCGCGCGCAGGCGGCTGGCCGAGTTCCTGTAGCGCCGCCAGCACCTGCAGCGCGGCACGATGGAGTGCCGTCGCCGGTATTGTGTGTTTGTCTGGGCACGGGATGTGGCCGGGCTTCGCCGCCTGCCAGCCCGCTGGTAAAGCTACTCGAGCACGCAGCGGTCGCCCACTTTTGGCGCGGGCAGAACTCGATGCCTTCAGCGGCAGGCGCGGTTTCCATCATGAGATTACTCATCGCGGTGCCGACACGCCGCCCAGCGGTAGCGCCGGCGCAGGGCGACGGGCTTTGGCGATGACAGCCAAAACCAACATGTCGCCGTCATAAAGTCGTGCCCGTCTTTTATCGACCATAATCAGGCGGTCGCCGTCGCCGTCGAGCGCGATACCACCGTAGTCGGCTTCGTTCTGTAGCACGGCAGCCTGCAGGGTTTTGACGTGGGTGGCGCCGATGCGCTCGTTGATATTGAAACCGTTGGGGTGTTGCCGATGCGGATCACGTCGGCGCCCAGCTCGTGAAAAGACTTCGGGCGCGGTGTTGTAGCGGCGCCGTTGGCGGTATCAACCACCAGTTTCAAATCGCGCAGATTCGAGCGTGCCGGGGAAAGTGGATTTACAAAATTTCCGATGTAGCGGGCGTCGGCGCCGTCGATGCGGCGGGCGCAGCCCGAGCTGCTCGGACTGGCATGGTGAGCATCTCTTTTTCGAGTTCGGCTTCGGTGGCCAGCTCGGTGGCATCATCGAGTTTGACGCCGCCTTCGGCGAAAAACTTGATGCCGTTGATCGGAAAAACTCGTTGTGCGAAGCGGAAATCATCACGCCGCCGGCCGAGGCTGGGGCGCAGGTGAGATAGGCGATGCCGGGGTGGGCAGCAGGCCGGTTTGGAAAACATTGACGCCGGCGGCGGTGGAAGCCGGCCACCAGCGCGAGTTTCGAGCATATAGCCGGAAATGCGCGTGTCTTTGCCGATAATCACGGTGGGTTTGTGCTGGCTGTCCGTGCTCAGCATCAGCGCGTTGCCGAAAGCGCAGCCAGACGCATCACAAAATCGGGCGTAATCGGATAACGGCCGACCCGGCCGCACGGATGCCGTCGGTGCCGAAATATTTTGCGTTCTTTCGTGTTTCCCCGTGATGGCGCGGTAAATCCGGCGCGTAGGCCGGACAAAGCCAGCATTGTAAAGAAAAAAGGGCGTGATGCCATAACGCTACGCCGCTTTTACCTGCTTTAATCTGGCATCGGCGAAGCAGCCTGAAAACTGCCTGCGGCGGCGGTATCGCGGCGCTGCCGGCAGGGCTTTCAGGCTGCCTGAAAGTGGTTTTGGCGCCGTATTCGCACAAATCGTTGATGATACAGCTCTGGCACAGCGGCTTTTGCGCCTTACAGGTGTAGCGGCCATGCAGAATCAGCGAGTGGTGGGCGTTGGCAGGAATTCTTGGGGGACGACGCGCATCAGCATGTCTTCGACTTCGCGCACGTTTTGCAGGGGCGATTTTGGTGCGAGTTGGCAACGCGGAAGAGTATGGGTATCGACCGCCATCGCGGCACTCAAAGGCGGTGTTGAGCACCACGTTGGTTTTGCAGGCCGACGCCGGGCAGCGCTTCGAGTTCTTCGCGCGTTTGCGCGCACTTGGCCGCCGTGTTTGTCAAAAAGCGAGGCGGCAGGTTTGGATGATGTGGCGCGACTTGGTTTGGTTTCTGAGCCGATGGTGCGGGTGTATTCCATCCGCCTTCAAAGGCCCAAATCAAGCTTATTGCCTGCAGGGTGTTGGCCACCGGAAGCAACAGCGGTGGCTGTTGACGCCTTTGTCGGTGGCCTGCGCCGGCAGCACATCAGCAATGTCAGACGGGCTGGAGAAATTGAGGCTCAGGTGGTGGGATGGGGATCGGCGTCGCGCAGGCGAGTAGAGATTTCGGTGCGGATGGTTTTGTTCATGGCGGTGTGTGTTTTTCAGGCTGCTATGGGCGGTTTTTGCGTTTCAGGCTGCCTGTGTGCAGACAGCCTGAAAAGGCGGGATTCAGTTTTCAGGCTGCTTTCGCGTTCTGCCAGATGTTCGGCTCAAAGCCGCGCTCGCGGGATGCAGCTGGGGCACTCGCCACCGCCGCCGTCGGTCAGCCAGATAGCAGGTATGGGTGCGTTCGCGGACAAAATCGCAGCGCGCCGAGTTTGTCGACCCAGCGCCCAGGTTTCTTTTGGTGAGATACGTCGTGTGCGGATGTTGAGGTATGATCCATCGCCAGATTCAGGCTGACGTTCATCGTTGAGCGAAAACGTCGCGGCAGTCGGGATAGCCGGAGAAGTCGGTTTCGCACACGCCGATGATGATGTCGCGGATGCCCTGCGCTGGCGTGGATGGCGGCATAAAGCAGAAACAGGCGTTGCGTCCGTCGACAAAAGGTATTGGGCACTTCGCCGGCGGGCGCTTCGATGAGCGGCGCTGCCGTCCATCAGCGCGTTGTGGGTTTACCGCCGAGAGCTGGGGCATATCGAGCGACGGGGTCTGCTTCACGCCGAAATCGCGGGCGATGGCGGCGGCCTTTTCAATTCGATGCTGTGGCGCTGGCCGTAACGGGAAACTCAGGGCGGCGACATTTTGCCCTGCCCGTATTCTTCAGGGGCAAGCAGCGAGGCAGGTGGTGGAGATCCTGCCCGCCGGAAAAATCACCAGGGCTTTGTTTTCTGCCATATCGCGGCTTCCTTATGCGGGGTTTTTCAGGCTGCTATTCTTTGTTGCGTCCGTGCCCAGAAATAGCGCCAGACAAAGGCGGGAAGGCGAATACCAGATACGGGCACACAGTTACCGCGTAAAACTCCCAATCCTGCGGATGCTCTGGCCGGAGCGCTGTTCGAGCACACTAGGGCCAGCACGCCGGTGAGCGAAAGCCGGCGGCCAATTCCATGGCGAGGTGGTGGCCAGAAATGCTTGCTAGCGAGCGGCAGCACGCGCCAAACAGGCTGCGGCTGAGAAACGGCAGGTTGGCCAGTATCAGCGCCAATGACCAGGGTGTACATTCGGCGGTACAGCGGTTTCTCTCGGAGTTCGGGTTTTCAGGCTGCCTGAAAGCAAACAGCACGAGCAGCCTTTGAAAGGGTTTTCGGTTTGCGGCGACAAAGGCTGAGCGGAACGAAAAACAGGCAGCTGCCGCCATCCAAGTAAGCGGCGTCTTTATACAGGGGCCAAAGCGGCCTGAGACCGTAAAGCGGCTTTCAGGCTGCCTTCCGTCTGCCCTGCCGAGCCGCGCCGCAGCAGCAGCGCACGGACGGCAGGGCTTACAGCGCGGTGTCGATGGCTTGCGCCACCAGCGCCATCAGATGCGCGGGGAATACGCCCCACACCAACAGCATCAGGCCGTTTACCGACAGCAGCACGCGGCCGCTGGCATCGCCGGTAATCGGCGCGTCGCTGGCTTTTTCTTCAAAAATACATCGCCCACCACGCGCAGGTGGTAGAAGGCGCCGATCAGGCTCATCATCACCGCAAACACCGCCACCGGCGCGCCCAAACGTATTGGGCGGCCAGCAGGAACTTTGATTACACTCGAAATTTGGCGTAAAAGCCCATCAGCGGCGGGATGCCGGCCATGCTGAACATCACCAGCAGCATAATGAAAGCATACCAGGCGTTGCGCTGGTTGAGACCGGCCAAATCGGCGATGTTTTCGCATTCGGCGTCTTCACGCGACAGCAGCATCAGCACGCCAAAGCCCGCCAAACCGGTCAGCACGCGGTAATTGCGTAATAAACCGCTGCTGACGCCCCATCTGAGCCGGCCACGAAGACAACGGGATAAAGCCCATATGGGAGATAGTCGAATGAGGCAAGCATGCGCTTGATATTGGTCTGCATAATCGCCACCAGATTGCCCAATAGCAGCGACAGCACCGCCAAGCCGGCGAACATCGGCTGCCAGTCGGCCTTAACCGCGGCCAGGCCGTAAACCAGAATGCGGAAGGCAAACACGGTAGCGGCGATTTTTCAGGCAGGGTACCGATCAGGCCGGCGAGTGGGCGCACTGATGAAACGTCAGGCACCCACATATGAAAGGGCACGGCGCCAAATTTGAAAGCAATGCCGGCCACAATCATCAGCAGGCCGAGTTTCAGCAGCCACAGATTGGCCGACTGGGTTAACAGCGCTTCGGAGACGGCGGCAAATTCCAGCTTGCCGGTGGCGCCGTATACCATCGAAATGCCGTACAGCAACAAACCGGAAGCCAACGCACCGAGCACAAAGTATTTCAGCGCGGCTTCGGCGGCGCGGGCGGAATCGCGGCACGGCGCAATCAGCGCATACAGAGACAGCGACAGCGCTCAAACCGACGCAGGCCGCCAGAAAATGGCGCGGCGCCGATCATCACCGCTCATGCCGACGGCAGCGAACATCGCCAGCGTGTAGCATCGCTAAAGATGCCCGCGCGCCTGGTTTATGGGGTTTGGCGTAAACAAACGAGTAGCGCGGTGCCGAGATGAGACCACGGTTTTGCCGAGCTTGCTGATGCCATCGGCCAGATACATGCCGTGGAAGGGCGGCGGCAGAGTCATGCCCCCAAGTCAGAAACTGGGCGACGGCAGCGGCCAGCATCACGCCGATGCTGAGAAAGTGGGAGATGTAGCGCTGCTCGTCGTTCAGCCACAGATCCACCAGCAGCACGCTGAACGGACCGCACAACAGCACGATTTCGGGCTCGCAAGACAATATTCAAATTCAGTAACTCCATGTTCTCAACCTCAAATCTTGCTGTGCCACTTGGGTAATCAGGTTGATGGCGGCAGCCTGGTGGACAGCAACTTCGATAAAAAGGGCAGCGGATACAGACCCATGCCCAGCACCGTACGCCAACACCGCCAAAATCCAGAAACTCGCGGGCGTTGATGTCTTTCATTTTCGTACGTGCGGATTGGTAATCGCGCCGAAAATCAGCGCGTTTGTACATCCACAGCGTATGGGGCGCGCCGTAAATCAAGCGTCAGCGCGGCCAGCACGCACCGCAGAAATTCACTTCGACCGAACCCACTAATCACGCTAAACTCGCCGACAAAGCCCGAAGTCGCAGGCAGACCGGCGTTGGCGCATGCCGAAAAGAGCATCATAGAGGCGGCAAATTTGGGCATCACGTTCACCACGCCGCCGCGTCATGGCGATGTTGCGCGTGTGCAGGCGGTGCCCATCACGCCGATGCGCAAAACATGCGGCGGAGACAAAACCGTGCGAAATCATCTGCATAATCGCGCCTTTGAGCGCCCAATCGTTCAGACGACCGTCAACAAGGAACATCCCAGCGTAGCGAGCCCATGATGGCTGATGGAAGAATACGCCACCAGTTTTCATATCGGTCTGCACCAGCGCCACCATGCCGATGCCATCACCGCAATCGGGCTCAGCACCACAATCGCCGGCGCGAAGCCATAGCGCGCCGCGTCAGGCAGAATCGGCGGGATAAGCGCGAAACCGTCGCGCCCACTTTCCAGCGTAATCGCTGCCCAGCACCATCGAGGCCGCCGGTCGGCGCCCAACGTGCGCATCCGGCGGCCAGGTGTGCACGGCACATCGGCACTTTCGCGCAAACGACGGGAAAAAGGCGACAAACAAAATCTAGTTGGATGCCGAGCGGAATCTGTTTTCAGATTCTGGAAATCGGCAATCGCGAGCTGCCGCCCGCCTGATACGACAGATACACCATCGCCACCAGCATCAGGAGCGAACCCATCAGCGTATACAGAAACGGTTTACCGACGCACACGGCGCGGCTGAGCCGCCCACGCCGATAATCAGATACAGCGGAATCAGCGTGCCCTCGAAGAGAACACGTACCAGCAGGGCATCCTGCGCCGCAAACGCGCCGTTGATCAGGCCGCTCAGCGATTAAGAACGCCGCCATATACTGCGCCAGCCGCTTCTGTCATCTGCCCAGCCCCGCCAGCACCACCATCAGCGTGATAAAGGCGTTGAGGATGACAAACAGCGCGAAATACCGTCCACCCCAGCGCGTAGTTGATGAGTGAGCGTGGGAATCCACTGGTGGAATTCCTGAAACTGAAGCCGCCGCTCAAACGGTCGAAACGGGTAAACAGCGGCAGCGTTACCAAGAAACCGGCCGCCGCGCCAATCAGCGCAAGAATGCGCGCCAACAGCGCCGCCGGTCGGAACCGGTCGCCAAGACCAGAATACCAGCTGCTATCAACCCAGATTGCCAGCTGAGTAGGTTGTTTGAAAAGCATAGTGTTTTGCCTGTGGTTTGTAAAAATAATTCGGTTTTTGGGTTGCGTGGTGGGTTGGGTAAAAGGGGTTTTCAGACAGCCTTTTCGGGTTTTTCAGGTAGCCTTTCAGACAGCCTCTGTTATTTCAGGCTGCTGTTTGAGACCAAATCTGAAAACAGTGTTGTTCTTCTGCCGTCATTCCCGCGCAGGCGGGAATCTTATTTCACTCCGGCAATGGCGGCAGACCTGCATTCGTTCAATTCCACCGAGATTCCCGCCTGCGCGGGAATGACGGCGATGGTGGGGCGGCTGTTTGCGAGGATTTCAGGCGGCCTTTTGCTTTGTAACTGGCCTGTTTGTTTTCGGGCTACCGCATCCTTCTAACGTATCAGACAACGGCTGACAAATCCAGCCACTCAGGGTTCTGTTCTTCATCGATCTGATTTTTCCATTCTCGCCGCCATTTTTCAGGGCTTTTTCTTTGGCGATGGCAGCGGGCATATGCTCGAACAGTTCGTACCACCAGATCGTGCACATGATGCGGGCGGTAAAGCTGTCGAAATCAAGGCTGTTTTTATGTTGCCATACCCGCTCCGGGCGGTTCCATGGTAACGCCGATATACACGCACCGTTTTCACCCTGCCGCTCTAGTAGCTCGGCAGGCTGTCCGCTAGGGATGGCGGTGCATATCGCGCCTATTTTTGGGTTTGCAAGACCTGCAAACCCGCTTTCGAACAACACTTTCGTTTTTCCGAGGCTGCTTTCAAGGCCGTCTAAAAACGGCTGTTTCTTTCTGTTTCGTCATTCCCGCGCGAGGCGAGAATCTTTCTTCAATGATTGGCGGTTGGAAACACGGGGTTTGCTGCATCTGCGCCAAAGATTCCCGCCTGCGCGGGAATGACGTCGATAGGGTGGGCGTCTGCTGCAGGGTTTCACGCAGTGTTCTGTTTTTCAGACGGCCTTTTTGCTTTCGAGGCGCCCGCGGCAGGCCGTCTGAAACACCAGTATCCGAACCAAAGCCCCCGAAAAACGCCACGATCAGCACCAGTACGCCGGTTTACCGCAAAAGGCGGCGTAGGTGTAGATAAAGCCGGTTTGCATTTTGCGCACTTGGGCGGATACCGCGCCGACGAGTTTGGCGCTGCCGTTGACGAGGCCGTTGTCGATGATGGCGGTGTCGATGGCTTTCCAGAAGAATGTGCCCAATGCGCGGCTGCCTTTGGCGAAAACGTTGGAGTAAATCACGTCAGGTGGTATTTGTTTTCAAACAATACGTACACGCGGGGACGGAGGCGGCGGCGATTTTGGCGGGCAGGCTCGAGGGCTTTGATGTGCAGAACCATGCGCTTACCGCCTGCAACGGCGAGATACAGCACGGGCGAGTGCAGGCTGTGCGACACCATCGCCAGTGCGCCGTGGAATTCTTCTTTCATCAGGTGCATGGTGGGGTGGGCTTCGTGGTTGACGAAAATCACGCCTTTGAAGAAAGTCGCCGTGAGAGCATGGGTTCGATAGCGATGTAGCCGATGATGACGGACGGAATGGCCAGCAATACCAGCGGCAGGGTGACGACCCACGGGCTTTCGTGCGGGTTGTCGTGTCTGCCCAGGCCGTGATGATGGCCGTCTGAATGATGTCGTCGTGGTGCTCGGGCGGCTCACGCCATTTTCTTTACCGTGGAACACGCCTAAAGTATTGGCGGAACGCGCTAAAAACGCGGTTACAAACACGCTGGCGAGTACGGCGAAGTAGGCAAAACCGCTGCCGGGCAGATTGCTGAGTTTTGGCCGCTTCGATAATGGAATCTTTGGAATGAAACCGGAGAAGAAGGGCGTGCCGATGGTGCCAGTGCCCAGCGGCATGGTGAGCCAGGTAATCGGCATGTATTTTTCAGGTTGCCCATATGGCGCATGTCTTGGTCGTGGTGCATACCGATGATGGCGCTGCCGGCTGCCAAAAACAACAGGGCTTTAAAGAGGCGTGGGTCATCCATGGAACATGGCACGGGAGGCCGACGCGCACAACGCCACGGTCATATCGCCGAGCTGCGACAGGGTGGAATAGGCCACCACGCGCTGATGTCGTTTGAGTGTGCCGAAAGCCCACAGCAGCGCGGTAATCGCGCCGATGACCATGATGACGCTCTCAAGGCGGGTGCTGCTCAATTCGTAAATCGGCGACATGCGCGACACCACTCAAAACCAGCCGGCGGTAGCCATGGTTTGCCGCGTGAGATCAAGCGCGGAAATCGGCGTCCGGGCCTTCCATCGAGTCGGGCGGCCAGACGTGCAGCGGGAATTGGGCGGATTTACCCATTGCGCGGTACGTAAACGCAGCAGGCGGGTTACGGTAATCAGCGACCACTGCACGCCCGGAATCAGCTCGATGGTGGCGTTTTGCACCTGCGGCAGATAGGCGAACACGTCGGCATAGCGCAGGCTGCCGCCGAGAAATAGGCCCGGCAGCAGCGCGATCGCAACCTAAAAGCCGAAGTCGCCGACGCGGTTGACCAGAAAACGCTTTCAGAATTGGCAAAGGTGGCCGACGGTTTTGAAATAGAAACCGATCAACAGATCGACACCAAGCCCACCGCTTCCCAGCCGAAGAAAAGCTGGATGAAGTTGTTGGACATAATCAGCATCAGCATGCTGAATGTAAACAAGGAGATATAGCTGAAAAAGCGCTGGTAGCCGACTGCTTCGTCGTGCATATAGCCGATGGTGTAGATATGACCATCAGCGACACCGCCAGTGACCACCGCCATCATCATCGCCGTCATCAATCGACCAGAAAGCCGACCAGAAATCAATGCCGCCCATTGTCAGCCAGGTATAGACGTTTTCGTCAAACTTGGCGCGCGAGCCGTCGATAAAGCCCCACAACACCCAGCCTGACAACACGGCCGACACCGCCACGCCGAGTATCGTTACCGAATGCGCCCCTGCGCGGCCGATTTTATTGCCGAACAGCCCCGCCAGCAGCGAGCCCGCCAGCGGCAGAAGGGCGATGGTGAGGTATAAAGTCATATCAGTCATGTTGTGAACCTAGGGTTGAACTTTTAATCTTTCGGAAAAACGCGGCTTGCTTGGGTTTCAAACGGCCTGGTTCAGGCTGCTTTGCAGGCCGTCTGAAACAGCGGTTTCTTTCATTTTCGTCATTCCCGCGCAGGCGGGAATCTTTTTAGCTTTGACTGTCGGCGGTTTCAGCCAAGAGTCTTGTAGGTTGGGTCGAGACCCAACAACGACGTTTGCGTTTTCAGCATTTTGTTGGGTTTGCAACCCAACCTACCCTGCTACGTTTACTGCCTTGCCTTAAAAATCCGCCATCTTACGCAAGGTGTTGCCGTTGCGCGTGGTCAGGCTCAGGCCGAGCTGTTTTTCAAAAACGCATTGCCCAGCTTGCTGCGGGAAGCGTCTTGCGGGATATACGAGATACGCAGCCTGCGGGCGGATAGCAGTTTTCTCTTCGCCAAAATCGCTGCCGCCAGACCGGCGGTATCAGCCAGCAGGTGTGTGCTGGGGTAAAACTACGCGTTTGGCATCGTATTCGCCGCCTGCAAACGGGTTGCCATCCAATATTTCGCGCAACTGGGCGGGCGTTTTGACGATAACGTCCAAATCGACATCCAGATGCGTGTGCAGCAAATCGTGTATTTGCGTGGCGGCTTCGTCTGCAGTCAATGTGCTTTCCAGCGCAATATTGCCGCTCTGTATCCATGTCCGCACGTTGGCAAAACCGTTTCCGCCCAATACGGCACGGACATCTGCCATTTTGACGGCGTTTTTCCCGCTCGGCATAACACCGCGCAGAAATGCGATCAGGTTTGTCTGCTCATGGTTTGGTCTTTCAAACAGGTTTTCAGGCTGCCTATTCTGCCGCGCCGACCCACGCCAGAAATTCTTGTTCGGTCATTTTCGGGTGTCATCCGACGGGTGGTAATACGGTGCTTGGCAGTCGGTAAAAATTTGCAGTTTCAAGGCAAAGTCGGCGTTGTCGGCAAACGGTCCGGCATTGACATACCACGCTTCATCCATGCCGCTTTCTGGCAGCAGGTGGAAATACAGATCGTTGCCGCATTGTTTGCAGAAAGTGCGCTCGCCCCAGTCGGAAGAACGGTAGCGGCCGATGTTTTCTTCCCCGCTGATTTGCGGTGCGCCTTCGGCGGTCAGGGTAAACGATGCGCCTCCGGTGCGTTGGCGGCATTGCTGCAATGGCAGGCGTGAACTTCGTGATTATGCTTGACTTCGAGCGTTACGCTGCCGCACTGGCATTGAGCTCATGGCTTTTCCTTATTTTGTGTCCGATTTTCATGCTGCCTTTAAAGGCCGTCTGAAAAACAGTGCTCCTTCCTGTCTCCTTCCCCACGCGAGGCGGGAGAGAATGACCAAAGTTTTTATCTGACGCACCAGCCTGATAAAGAAGAACATTTATCCATAAATAAGCTGCAACCAGATAGAAATACTATTGTTAGCAGCAATAAAAACCTCATTCCATTCTCCTTTAATGAAAAATCTGTTTTCAGCCTTGTAAGCGAGCCTTGATCCAACATGGTTTTCCGTTCGACAGCTTGTTGGGGTTACTAACCTCGACCTACTCTGCTATACGGCTTTCAGACGGCCCTGCAAAGCAGTCTGAAACCGCCACCCTACCCTTTCAAACTGTCCAAATCGCTGATGTTGATGCTTTGGCGGTTGCGGAACACCAATACCATAATCGCCAAACCAATCGCGGATTCGGCGGCGGCTACGGTCAAGACGAAAAAGACGAAAATCTGGCCTGCGGTGTCTCCCAGGTATTGCGAGAAGGCGATGAAGTTGAGTTTACGGCCAGGAGCATCAGCTCGATGGACATCAGCAAAACGAGTACGTTTTTGCGGTTCATAAAGATGCCCATGGCGCTGATGCCGAACAGCGGGGCAGCAAGTACCAGATGGTGGGTCAGCGTAATCATGCTTTTGTTCTCCGAATCGGCGGTATCGTCGGTTTCTTCGCTTGCGGGGGCGGACGGGGTCTGCACCAGCGGCCATTTTCACCATGCGCAGGCGGCCTTGTTTGGCATCGACTTTGACCTGGTCGGCGGGGTCGATGCGTTTGGGGTTGCTGGATTTGCGGTGTACCAGGGCGATGGCGGCAACCATGCCCAGCACCAGCAGCACGGCGGCGAGCTCAAAGGGCAGCAGGTAGGTGGTGTAAATCTGGCTGCCGAGATCGCGCACATTGCTGTAATCGGCGGGGATGTCGTTCATCGGGCCGAAGGCGGCAAGGTTGGTTTTGGGCGACACCAGTATCAGAATCAGGGCGACGGCCATCAGCACGCCGACGGTGAGCGCGGCGGGGGCGTTGCGCCAGAAGCCTTTGCGCATTTCTTCGATGTCGATGTTGAGCATCATCACCACGAACAGGAACAGCACCATCACCGCACCGACGTACACCACCACCAGCGTGATGCTGAGAAATTCGGCTTGCATCAGCATCCACATCATGCGCTCTCATGCAGAAGGTGAGCACCAGATACAGCGCGGCATGCACGGGGTTTTTGGCGGTGACGGTTTTGAGCGCGCCAAACAGGATGATGGCGGCGAGGGTGTAGAGCATAATCAGTTGGAAGCTCATAAAGGTCTTTCCGGTGGGGTTGATGCTTTCAGGCTGCTTGTTTGGGGTTTCAGACGAGTCTGCGGGCTGCTTTGCAGGCCGTCTGAAATAGGGGTTTCTGAGTCTCCCTCCCCTGCCTGCGGAGGGAGGGTGAGGGGTGGCGTTTCTGCGGAAACGCTTTTTGCAGCGGCAGGGTGTGGCGGAGTTTCTGTTGCCCTGCGCCCCCCACCCTCCCCACAAGCGGGAGAGGGACGGGTTGCTGTGATTTTACGGTTTCAGGCTGCCTTGCTGCCCTAGCGGCGCGAGCCGATGTCGGCGTCTTCACTGCCGCCTTTCGAGCAGGCAGGGTGGAGTTCGTCGCACAGGGCGGTTGGCCGTTTTCGTCGAACTCGAATTGTGCCAGCACCTGCACGGCGATGCGGCTGCCGTCGGCTTTCTTGGCACGGACGATCGTGGTTGCTGAACACGGTGCCGCCGTCTTCGGCCAGGGCAAGAAAATTCGGTTTCTGCTTCGGCGATGTGCTGTTTTGGGCGCGCATATGGGCGATAAAGCCGTCAAGTCCAGCGTGTTGCCGTCCACTTTCTGCACGTAGCCGGGGGCGAACAGGCGGCGGATTTCGCTTTCGTTTTGCTTCGCCTGCGCCGACGATGTCGCGGAAGATGCGGCGGATGGTTTCTTTTGCTCGCTGGCTCTCGGCTTCGATGTGTGGTTTCAGACAGCCTTTCAGGCTGCTTTTGCAGGCCGTCTGAAGCGGGTGTTTCTTCGGTCTCCCTCCCCTACCTTGCGGGGAGGGCAGGGGTGAGTGGCGTTTCTGCGGAAACGCTTTTTGACGGCGGGTATGGCGGAAGTTTCTGTTGCCCCGCTGCCCCCACTAACCCTCCCCGCAAGCGGAGAGGGACAGGGTTGCTATAGTTTTACGGTTTCAGGCTGCTTTCAGACGGCCTGTTTGTGTTTTGGCTGTATTGAGACCCGCGTTATCCGGTTTCAGGCTGCCTTAGCGGTAGGTGCGTCGGCGGCTTTGCGTTTGGCGATTTCTTCTTCGTATTTGTCGCCGATGGCCAAGAGCATGGGTTTGGTGAAGTGCAGGTCGCCCTTTTCTTTCTCGCCGTGGTATTCGAAGATGTGGGTTTCGACGATGGCGTCGGTGGGGCGAGCTTCTTCGCAGAAGCCGCAGAAGATGCACTTGGTCAGATCGATGTCGTAGCGGGTGGTGCGGCGGGTGCCGTCTTCGCGCTCTTCGGATTCGATGTTGATCGCCATCGCCGGGCAGACGGCTTCGCACAGTTTGCAGGGCGATGCAGCGCTCTTCGCCGTTGGGATAGCGGCGTTGGGCGTACAGGCCGCGAAAGCGCACGGACTGCGGGTTTTCTTCGGGGAAGTAGATGGTTTCCTTGCGGGCGAAGAAGTTTTTCAGGGTCAGCCCCATGCCTTTGACCAGCTCGCCGAGCAGGAAGGTTTTGACTAGGTTTGCCATTGGGTTCGTATCCTCCGTTTTAGGGGATTTTGGTGTTTGGTTTTGGTTTTTAAACTTTGCCGAAACTTGCGTTGTGCGTTTTTCAGGCTGCCTTGCCGTATCAGGCGGTACGTTTGACGATAAAGGCGTTTTCGGCTTTTTCAAAGCCGATTTTCGGGTAGTAGTCCATCGCGGCGGGGCGGAAAGCAGAATCAGGGGCGACTTTTTTTCGCCGATTTGCGCCTGTGTGCGGCGGACGAGTTCGCGGCCGATGCCCTGATGCTGGCAGGCGGTATCGACGGCAAGATCAGACAGATAGCAGGCGTAGGCGAAGTCGGTAGAAGGCGGGCAACGCCGACAAGAGTTCGCACCGTCCCATGCCGTCCACAGGATGTCGGCCTGATCGAGCATGGTTTGCAGGCGCGGCAGGGTCGGTAGTGGGACGGCGGATGCCGGAACGCTCGAGCACGCCCGCGAATTGTTCGGCGGTAATGGTTTTGCTGTTGCTGTATTCGATCATTTGCTTGTCCTTTTTTTCAGGCTGCTTTTTGCTTTTCAGGCTGCCTGTTTCCACAAGCTCAGCGGCGAGACCATCCACAGCGCCAGCACGACGATAAACACGAAGCTGATCGAATCAGCACTTTCCAGCCCAGACGCATGATTTGGTCGTAGCGGTAGCGCGGGAAGGTGGCGCGGATCCAGCAGGTAGCCGTAAAGCACCATCGCCATTTTGCCAAACATCAGAAGGCCGACGGTGTACCGATAGCGCCCCAGCTTTGCGGGAAGGGCGAGAGCCAGCCGCCGAGAAACATCAGCGATGTCAGCGCGGCGATCAAGATCGTGAAAATGTGTTCGGCTAGGAAAAAAACAGGGCAAAGGCGAAGCCGGAATATTCGACGTGGAAACCGGCGACGATTTCGCTCTCGCCTTCGGCCACGTCAAAGGGTGCGCGGTTGGTTTCGGCAACGGCGGAAATCAGATAAATGATAAACACCGGAAACAGCGGCAGCCAGTTCCACGAGAATACGCGAGCCGCCGGCGATGCCCTGCGCTTAGGGCGGCGACAATTTCGGAAAAATTCAGGCTGCCTGAAACCATCACCACGCACAGCAAGGCCGCTCCCATGGCGATTTCGTAGGAAATGGTCTGCGCGGACGAACGCATCGCGCCGAGAAATGAGTATTTGGAGTTGGACGCCCAGCCGGCGATGATCACGCCGCACACCGACAGCGAAGTAATCATCAGAATATAGAGCAGGCCGACGTTGATGTTGGTGAGCAACCATTTTTCGGAAGGAATCACCGCCCAAGCGGCAAACGACGGCGCCAGCGACATAATCGGGCCGATATAGAACAGCGCCTTGTTCGAGAGCTTGGGGCGGGTTACTTCTTTAAACAGCAGTTTGAACACGTCGGCAAAGGGCTGGATCAAGCCCCACGGGCCGGTTACGTTCGGGCCGACGCGCAGCTGCATAAAAGCCGATCACCTTGCGCTCGAAGTAGGTGAGATAGGCGACGGTGAGAATCAGCGGAATCAGGATGATGACGATTTTGACGACGATCGCCACAATCAGGCCGATGTCGCTGCCGATGGGGCCGAGCCAGCCTGAAAACAGGGTTTGGAACCATTCTTGCATTGCTTAAGCCCTTTCCAGTTCGATGGCGTTCATCATGCCGCCCAATTCGGCGTTGGCGCTGTGCAGCGGCAGGTGGACGATGTTTTCCGGCAGCGTTTTGTCGGCGGCAACGCTGACGGTAACGCTGTGGGCGCCGTGTTTGGCGCGCACGCTGTCGCCGTCGAGCAGGCCGAGCGCGGCCAGCGTCAGCGGGTGGACGCGGGCGGCGGGCACTTGGGCGTGGCCGGTTTGCTGCAGCGATTCGGCGCGGCGTACGATGGCGTCGGTGTGGTAGATGCCGGTGCCGCCGACGCGGGTCAGCCCGCTGCCGGCCGGCGCGGCTGCGCCCTGCCAGCTGCTGCGGTTGTCGAGTTTGCCGGCCAGCGCGTCTTTGTCGATTGCTTCTTGCAGCACTTCTTCGCTGCTGTCGAACTCAAAGCCGTCCACTTCAAAAATATTGCCCAGCACGCGCAGGATTTTCCACAGCGGGCGGCTGTCACCGTAGCCTTTGGATACGCCGTGGAAGGACTGCAAGCGGCCTTCCATATTGATCGAGGCTGCCGGAAGTTTTCGGTAAAGGGCGCGATCGGCAGCAGTAGGTCGCACACGTCTAGCAGAGTGTCGCTGACATAGGGGTGAACGCCATCACGGTTTGCGCTTCGCGCAGCGCGGCTACGGCACGGCCGCCGTTGGCCACGTCGATTTTGGGTTCGACGTTCAACAGCAGCACGGCTTTTTCGGCTGGGCGATCATTTCGGCAATGGTCTGTCCGTTATTGACTGCCAGCACATCGGCGCCGACGCTGTTGGCCGCCTGCGGCAGGATGCCGAGCTTGGCGCCGGTAGCATCGGCCAGCTCCTGTGCGGCGGCATAGATGGCGGCGTAATCGGGATGGTTCTGCGCTTCGGCGCCCAGCACGATGGCGGCCTGCTCGGCGGCTTTCAGGCTGCCGCCGATGCCGTTTTCCAAGTTCTGCGCCAGGGTTTTCAGGCAGTCTGCCCATTGGTTCGGATGCAGGATTTGCTGCGCGGCAAGCGGCATATGCAGCGCTTCTTTGCTGCTGGCGAGCACGCTGATCTGGCTGCCGTTGTTGGCGGCTCGGCGCAGGCGGGCGGTCAGGAGCGGCTGCTCTTTGCGCAGGTTGGCGCCGAGCACCAGAATGGCACCGGCATTGCCCAAGTCTTCAATGCTCTGACCGAGCCATTGCGCGCCTTTCAGGCTGCCTGCCAAACGGGCATCCTGCGCCTGCAGGCGGGTGTCGAAATGTTTGATGCCGAGACCCTGCGCCAGTTTTTCGCCAGATACAGCTCTTTCGACGGTATTCATCGGGTTGGCCCAGATGCCGATTTGATCCCTGCTGTCCGTCTTTACCGACGCAGTCCAGCGAAGTGCGCACATATTCGAGCGCGGTTTTCCAATCAACATCGATCCATTCACCGCCCTGCTTGATTTTTCGGGTTTTTCAGGCGGCTGTCGTGGTACAGGCCTTCGTAGGCGAAGCGGTCGCGGTCGGACAGCCAGCATTCGTTGATGGCTTCGTTTTCCAGCGGCAGCACGCGGCGCACGGTGTGTTCTTTCACCTGCACAATCAGGTTGCTGCCCAAAGAGTCGTGGGCGGAAACGGATTTGCGTCGGCTCAATTCCCCAAAGTGCGGGCGTTGAAGCGGAAGAGGCTTTGCTGGTCAGCGCGCCGACGGGGCATGGGTCGATAACGTTGCCCGACAATTCGGTTTCCACCACTTTGCCGACAAAGGGCATGATTTCGGAAAACTCGCCGCGGTAGGCCATGGCGATTTCCTGCTCGCCGGCAATTTCTTCGGTGAAACGCACGCAGCGGGTGCAGTGGATGCAGCGGCTCATTTCGGCGGCGGAAATCAGGGGCCCATGTCTTTGCCGACCACGGCGCGTTTGGCTTCGGTGTAGCGGCTGGTGGTTTTGCCGTAGCCCATTGCCAAATCCTGCAGCTGGCACTCGCCGCCCTTGTCGCATACCGGACAATCGAGCGGGTGGTTGATCAGCAGAAACTCCATCACCCTTCCTGCGCCTGACGGGCTTTTTCGGAATGGGTGCGCACCACCATACCGTCGGTTACCGGCGTGGCGCAAGCGGGCAGCGGCTGGGCGCTTTTTCCACTTCCACTAGGCACATGCGGCAGTTGGCGGCAATGGAGAGTTTCTTGTGGTAGCAGAAGTGCGGGATGAGTGCCGAGCTTCTGCGCGGCTTCGATTACCGTCGCGCCCTGCTCTACCGACACTTGTTTGCCGTCGATTTCGATTTGTAACATGGTGGTTTTCCTAGTTACGGGGTTTTCTTCAAATGGTATGGTTTGCGGCAGCCTGAAAGCGCGGTTTGCGGCGTTCAGACGGCCTTGGGGTGTTTTTAGCTTGCAGGTTGGGGCGAAACCCAACATGATTTCCGGCTTCGAGCGTGTTTGTTGGGTTTACAACCCAACCTACCTTACTGGGTTCTAGGCTACTTTGGCGGCCGTCTGAAAACGGTGTTGCTTCTGTCCCCTCCCTTGCCTTGCGGGGGAGGGGCGGTGAGGAGTGGCGTTTCTGCGGAAACGCTTTTTCGTCGGCGAAGCAGCAAAGGTTTCTGTTGCCCCACCGCCCCCTACCTAGCCCTCCCCGCAAGCGGGAGAGGGAATGCAGTTACTGTCGGTTTTACGGTTTCAAACGGTCTTTTCAGGCTGCCTTAGCACCACTTATGCTCTTTTCATCGGCCGGCCGTGTTCGATGTAGTGGACGAACTCGTCGCGGAAGTGTTTGGTGAAGCTGCGCACGGGGAAGACGGCGGCGTCGGCCAGGGCGCAGATGGTGCGTCCGGCCACATTGTTGCCGACGGAATCGAGCAGATCCAAGTCTTCCATGCGACCCTGGCCGTTGGCGATGCGGTGGACGATGCGGTACAGCCAGCCGGTGCCTTCGCGGCAGGGGGTGCATTGGCCGCAGGATTCTTCGTGGTAGAAATAGCTCAGGCGCTCGAGCGCTTTGACCATGCACACGTCTTCGTCCATGACGATAATCGCGCCCGAAACCGAGCATCGAGCCGGCTTTGGCGATGGAGTCGTAATCCATATTCAGCCCCATCATAATTTTCGGCGGGCAGCACCGGCGCGGACGAGCCGCCGGGAATCACGGCTTTGAGTTTTGCCGTTTTTGCATGCCGCCAGCCATTTCCAGGATTTTGGCGAACAGGGGTGCCCAGCGGCACTTCGTAGTTGCCCGGGCGTTCGATGTGGCCGGAGATGGAAAACAGCTTGGTGCCGCCGGCGTTTTCGATGCCTTTGTCGGCAAAGGTCTGGCCGCCGTCGCGGATGATAAAGGGGACGGATGAAAAGGTTTCGGTGTTGTTGATGGTGGTGGGTTTGCCGTACAGGCCGAAGGATGCGGGAACGGCGGTTTGAAGCGCGGCTGGCCTTTTTTGCCTTCGAGCGATTCGAGCAAGGCGGTTTCTTCGCCGCAGATATAGGCACCGTAGCCGTGAGCGGCATGGAGTTCAAAGGAGAACTCGCTGCCGAGAATGTTCTGGCCGAGATAGCCGGCCGCGCGCGCCTGCGCCAGCGCGGCTTCAAAGCGCTGGTAGCCTTCGAAGATTTCGCCGTGGATGTAGTTGTAGCCGGCGGGCGCGCCCATGGCGTAGCCGGCGATAATCATGCCTTCGATCAGGGCATGGGGATTGAAGAAGATGATGTCGCGGTCTTTGAAGGTGCCGGGCTCGCCTTCGTCGGTATTGCAGACGACGTATTTGGTGCCGGGGGAAGGAGCGGGGCATAAAGCTCCATTTGAGACCGGTGGGAAAACCGGCGCCGCCACGGCCGCGCAGGCCGGAGGCTTTGACTTCGGCGATCACGTCGTCTTGGCTCAGGGTTTTCGGACAGGATTTTTCAGCGCCTGGTAGCCGCCGCGTTTGAGGTAGGCTTCCAGCGTCCAGCATTCGGGATCGCGGGTGTCCACGTTGTCGAAAATCACGCCTGTTTGGTAACAGCCATGGTGCTTTGCTCGGTTTGTTTGGTTTGTTTGGTTTGTTCGGTTCGGGCGGCTTTCAGACGGCCTGTTTGGTTTTCAGGCTGCTTTTAAGTCCGTCTGAAAACAGGTTTTCCTACTTCAATCATTCCCGCGTAGACGGGAATCTTGTTTGGGTTTCGACGGCGGGCAGGCTTGGCAGTTATTGTTGCGCCACCAAGATTCCCGTCTGCCCGGGGGGAGCGTAACGGACTTGCGTAAGCTGATAACGTCCGTCAGGTGGTTTAGGGTTTCAGGCTGCTTTGCCGGTGCGGCGGTCGCACCCTACGGGTTTTCAGGCTGCTTTTACTGCCGCCTTTGGGCGGTTGTCGGATCAAGTATCCGACCCTACGGGTTTCAGACAGCCTTTGGGATTTTCAGGCTGCTTGTTCAGGCTGCCTATTGCAGCTCGGCGAGTTTCTCTTCGATGGCTTCTTCGGTCATAAAGCTGCACATTTTGTGGTTGTTGAGCAGCATCACGGGGGCATCGCCGCATGCACCCATGCATTCGCCTTCGACTAAGGTGAATTTGCCGTCGGGCGTGGTTTCACCATAGCCGATGCCGAGTTTTTCTTCAGATATTCGCCGGCATCGACGCCAGCCGCGCAGGGCGCAAAGGAGGTTGGTGCAGACGGTGAGTTTGTATTTGCCCACCGGTTTGATGTCGTACATATTGTAGAAAGTAGCGACTTCGTAGGCCTGCGCGGGGCTGATGCCGACGTATTCGGCGACAAACTCGATGGTTTCGGGGCGAGCCAGCCTTTTTTCGGTTTGGGCGATGCGCAGCGCGCCCATAATGGCGGATCGGCGGCGGTCGGCGGGGATATTTGGCCAGCTCGGTGTCGATTTGTTGCAACGATTGTGCGGATAACATGGTTTTTATTCTCGATAAAATGATGGGGCAGATTTCAGAATGCCTGAAGACTCAATTTAAACGGTTAAATCCACTCTTCGTTTTGCAAATGATTTCACTACGGCTTCATACCATTGTTTAATGGTTTGAGTGGTTTCCACATCATCATTGGCGCAGCGGTTTGAGTGTGCCGCGCGGCTGTTTTAATATTTTTGGCTCAATCGCCCAATCCAATACGCGGATGGGACGGCGGTTCACAATCCATGCAGTTTCCGGATTAGCATCATCGGTAACCTATATGCTCCGCCGGTAACTTGGACAAGCGCAATCAATTCTTGACCGCGTTTTAGCGCAACAATGTCATTAACCTGAATTTCATTGATAAATGCAGCACTTGACCTTTCTCCGCCTTTCCACCGTCCCAAAACCGATGATTTTGTGTTCTAAAATCCAATCAATGTTTTCAGAAAATTCCATTTCGCCAGTTGGATGCATCTGCATATGCCAAAAATTCATTTCTAATATTCCTCGTATTTGTTTGCCCAGCTTTTCGGGCAGCCTGAAAAGTGCAGGCTGCTTTTTGCGGCTTATCTGTCCACTTCCCCCGGAATACGATATCCTGCGTACCGATGATGGCGACGACGTCGGCCAGCATGTGGCCTTTTGGCCATTTCGTCCATACTTGCAGGTGGGCGAAGCCGGGGCGCGGATTTTCAGGCGGTAGGGTTTGTTGGCGCCGTCGGAAATCAGGTAGATGCCGAATTCGCCTTTGGGATGTTCGACGGCGGTATAGGTTTCTGCCCTCGGGCACGTGCATGCCTTCGGTGAAGAGTTTGAAGTGGTGGATCAAATCTTCCATGCCGAGTTTCATTTCGGTGCGCTTGGGCGGGGCGACTTTGTGGTCGTCGGTAATCACCGGGCCGTGGTTGACGCGCAGCCAGTCGGCGCATTGTTTGATGATGCGGGATGGACTGGCGCATTTCGTTGATGCGGCACAGGTAGCGGTCGTAGCAGTCGCCGTTGACGCCGACGGGGATGTCGAAGTCCATTTGGTCATAGACTTCGTAGGGCTGGGTTTTGCGTACGTCCCATTCGATGCCGGAACCGCGCAGCATCACGCCGGTGAAGCCTTTTTGCATGGCACGCTCGAGCGAAACTACGCCGATGCCGACGGTACGCTGTTTCCAGATGCGGTTGTCGGTAAGCAGGGTTTCCAAATCGTCGATGCGCGACGGGAAAGCGCTCGCAGAAGGCGTCGATAAAGTCGAGCATGCTGCCTTCGCGCCAGGCGTTGAGTTCTTTCAATACTTTGGCGCTGCGGTACTTGCTCGGCTCGTATTTGGGCATGAAAAGTCGGGCAAAGTCGCGGTAAACGCCGCCGGACGGAAATAGGCGGCGTGCATGCGCGCGCCGGAGACGGCTTCGTACAAAGTCCATCAGGTCTTCGCGGTCGCGGAAGGCGTAGAGAATCGCGGTCATGGCGCCGATGTCGAGCGCGTGCGAGCCGACACCCATCAGGTGGTTCAGGATGCGCGTTACCTCGGCAAACATGGTGCGGATGTATTTGGCGCGGATGGGGATGTCGATGCCAAGCAGTTTTTCTACCGCCAGGCAGTAGGCCTGCTCGTTGACCATCATGGAAACGTAGTCCAGGCGGTCCATATAGGGCAGGGTTTGCAGGAAGGTGCGGGTTTCGGCGAGTTTTCGGTGCCGCGGTGCAGCAGGCCGATATGGGGTCGGCGCGAACGATGGTTTCGCCGTCCAATTCCAAAATCATGCGCAATACGCCGTGGGCGGCGGGGTGCTGCGGGCCGAAGTTGATGGTGTAGTTTCTGAGTTTAGTGGCCACCGTAGTTCTCCTCGCGGACAACGCGCGGGGTAATCTCGCGCGGCTCGATGGTAACCGGCTGGTAGATCACGCGTTTTTCTTTTTCGTCGTAACGCATCTCCACATAACCGGAAATGGGGAAATCCTTGCAGGAAAGGGATGACCGACAAAGCCGTAGTCGGTCAGGATGCGGCGCAGGTCAGGGGTAGTCGTTGAAAATAATGCCGTAAAGATCGAAGGCTTCGCGCTCGTACCAGTCGGCGCTGTTGTAAACCGGGGTAACGGTTTGGACAACCGGAAAATCGTCGTTTTCCGCCCATACGCGCACGCGGATGCGCTGGTTGTTTTTCACTGACAACAGCTGGCTGACTACGGCAAAGCGCTTACCCTGCCATGCTTCGTTTTTATAAGTGCTGTAATCGACGCCGCACAAATCCACCAGCAGCTCGAAATGCAGCTCTTCGTGGTCGCGCAGGGTAGTCATAATGTCGATGTAGTGCTCGGGGCGGCATTCAACAGTTACTTCGCCGAAAGCCAGCAGCACGACGCTGGCCTTGTCGCCCAACAGCCGCTGCACGGCGGCGTGCAAATCGTTTACATGCATGGCGTGCTCCTAGTTGCGGGCGATGGTGGTAGGTGCGCTTGATTTTGCCCTGAAGCTGAATCAGGGCCGTAAAGCAGCGCTTCGGCGGTGGGCGGGCAGCCGGGAACGTACACGTCCACCGGCACGATGCGGTCGCAGCCGCGCACCACGGAATAAGAATAATGGTAGTAGCCGCCGCCGTTGGCGCAGGAGCCCATCGACAACACCCAGCGCGGCTCGGCCATCTGGTCGTACACGCGGCGCAGGGCGGGCGCCATTTTGTTGCACAGTGTGCCGGCGACTATCATCAGATCGGACTGGCGCGGCGACGGGCGGAAGATAATGCCGAAGCGGTCAAGGTCGTAGCGCGCCATACCGGCGTGCATCATCTCCACCGCGCAGCAGGCCAAACCGAAAGTCACCGGCCACAGCGAGCCGGTGCGCATGTAGTTGAGCACGGTATCCGCGCTGGTGGTGATGAAACCTTTATTCAAAAACGCCTTCTATTCCCTATTCCAGCGCACCTTTTTCCATTCGTAAACAAAGCCTATGCCCAAAACGGCGATAAACACCAGCATCGGCCAGAATCCGACCATGCCCAAATCTTTGAACACCACCGCCCACGGGATCATAAAAGCCACTTTCCAAATCAAAGAGAATGAAGAGTATCGCCACCAAATAGTAGCGCACGTCGAACTTCATCCTAGCGTTTTCAAAAGCCTCGAAGCCGCACTCAAACGGCGCGTCTTTTTCGGCGTAATGGCGCTTGGGTCCCAGCAGCGTGCCCGAAGCCAGAAACAGAATGCCGGCGGCCAGGGCCGATCAGCATGAAAAACCAAAACGGGAAAGTAATTGGCCAGCATAGTGCCACCTTTACTGAATGTTAATTTTCGTAACGCGGCATTTTACCCAATTTCATAGCCTCGTGAAAGTTTTTGATGCGCAAAAAGCCAAGAAAGTCCAATATTTTCAATGAGATTTTGATAATAACTCCTATTATCAAAATAGAGCTGCCCTGCCGCATGCGTTTCGCCGTTTGGCAGGCAGATAAAAAGTTTACGGTTTTGAACATTTGTATCCGGCTCCGTCCCAGCCGCTCTGCGCATATGCCAAAGGCAGCCTGAAAAATATTTTTCAGACTGCCTTTTCGTTTTTTGCCGGCCAAAGCCTTTTCAGGCTGCTTCAAACCCCACGCAGCAGCTCGTTCACACTGGTTTTGGCGCGGGTTTGCGCATCGACGCGTTTCACAATCACCGCGCAATACAGGCTGTGGCTGCCATCTTGGGAGGGCATCGAGCCGGAGACTCACCACCGAGCCGGCCGGCACGCGGCCCCTGGTGGATTTCGCCGGTGGTGCGGTCGTAGATTTTGGTGGACTGGGCCGATAAACACGCCCATCGAAATCACGCTGCCTTCTTCGACAATCACGCCTTCAACGATTTCGCTGCGCGCGCCGATAAAGCAGTTGTCTTCAATAATGGTGGGACTGGCTTGTAGGGGTTCGAGCACGCCGCCGATGCCGACGCCGCCGCTCAAATGCACGTTTTTGCCGATTTGGGCGCAGGAGCCGACGGTCGCCCAGGTATCGACCATCGCGCCTTCATCGACATAGGCGCCGATGTTTACATAAGACGGCATCAGCACCACGTTTTTTACCGACGAAGCTGCCGCGGCGGGCAACGGCGCCGGGCACGGCACGGAAGCCGGCGGCGCGGAATTCTTCTTCGCCCAGTCGGCGAATTTGGTCGGCACTTTGTCGAAATATTTGTTGACGCCGTCGTTGAGCACTTCGTTGTCGGCGATGCGGAAGGAGAGCAGCACGGCTTTTCGCCCACTCGTTGACTTTCCACTCGCCCACGCCCAGGCGCTCGGCAACGCGCAATTCGCCCGAATCGAGCAGGCGCAGGGGTTTTCTTCGACGGCCTGCTTTACTTCGGCGGACACACCTGGCGGGACTGATGTCGGCGCGGTTTTCAAAGGCGGTTTCGATGATGTTTTTGCAGAGACATGTTTTTCCTTGTAATAACAGACAGACAGCGTTTTCAGGCCGCCTGCGGGATGAAAAAGAGCGTTTAGTTTTTGCAGCGGCCGCGCAACTCGGCAACCGCCTGATCGAGTTTGGCGTCGTTCACTTCGCCCAGCAGCGCCTGCTGCTGGCCGCATTTGGGCATCCGCACCACGGTGTAGGGCAGGCCGCCGACTTGGTTGCCGTAGGCTTTCATCATCGCGCGGCTGTTGTTGCCGTTATAAATCCACACCGGATAGGAAACCGGCATGGTTTTCAGAAAGGCGGCGACGTTGTCCGCGCTGTCCACGGCGATGCCGACCATCGCCACCGATGCTTTTTGGCGCGCTGGGCGCGGTACCACTCACTCATCTGCGGCATTTCCTTGCGGCAGGGCTTGCACCAGGTTGCCCAGAAATTCAGCACCCTGCACTTCGGCGGTGAGTTTTTTCCGGCGACTGCGCCGCGCCGCTGCCGTGAACGGCAAATTCGTCGGCGGCGTGCAGGGAGCGGCCAGCAGTGCGGCCAGCAGCGCAGGATACAGTTTTTTCATCGCACCCTCCTTCGGGCTGGAATTGGGACGGCGGCATTATATAGCGAATGCCACCGCCGATGTTTTCAGGCCGCCTGAAAGCGCGCACCTGCACGCGCAAGGGATTGTGCCAGTTGATTTTTAATTCTCTTGCCCTTGTCCGTATAATCCCGCCGTCTCGTTTTTCAGGCTGCCTGACAATCATATTCCAAGGCAGCCTGAAGTTTATTTCCACTCAGCCCCGCGATTACGGGCAACCCTGAAGAACCTGCCCGGGCGCTCTTTGCGGGCACCGCAGCAGGTTCTGGAGAACACCAAACCATGAAAAAGTCTTTATCCGCACCTTCGGCTGCCAGATGAACGAATACGACAGCGAAAAATGCTCGCCGTATTGGAAGAAGAACACGGCGGCATCGAGCAGGGTGGCCGAACCCGACAACGCCGACATCATCCTGTTCAACACCTGCTCCGTGCGCAAAAAGCGCAGGGAAAAAGTCTTTTCGATCTCGGCCGCATCAAGCCCATCAAAAGAGAAAACCCCAATGTGATTATCGGCGTGGCCGGCTGCGTGGCATCGCAGGAAGGCGAAAAACATCGTCAAAACGCGCGCCCTACGTCGATGTCGTCTTCGGCCCGCAAACCCTGCACCGCCTGCCCAAAATGATTGTGGATAAAGAAACCACCGGCATGGCGCAGGTCGATATTTCCTTCCCCGAAATTGAAAAATTCGACCACCTGCCCCCCGCCCGCGTGGACGGCGGCAGCGCGTTTATTTCCATTATGGAAGGCTGCTCCAAATACTGCTCCTTCTGCGTCGTGCCCTACACGCGCGGCGAAGAGTTTCGCGCCCGCTGAACGACGTACTCACCGAAATCGCCGGCTTGGCGCAACAAGGCGTGAAAGAAATCAACCTGTTGGGGCAAAACGTCAACGCCTATCGCGGCGAAATGGACGACGGCGGCATCTGCGACTTCGCCACCCTGCTGCGCATCGTCCACGAAATCCCCGGCATCGAACGCCTGCGCTTCACCACCAGCCACCCGCGCGAATTCACCGACGCCATCATCGAATGCTACCGCGACCCTGCCCAAGCTGGTTTCCCATCTGCACCTGCCGATTCAAAGCGGCAGCGACCGCGTGTTAAGTGCGATGAAACGCGGCTACACCGCGCTGGAATACAAATCCATCATCCGCAAACTGCGCGCCATCCGCCCCGATTTGTGCCTAAGCTCCGACTTTATCGTCGGTTTCCCGGCGAAACCGAGCGCGAATTTGAGCAAACCTTAAAGCTGGTGAAAGACATCGCCTTTGATTTGAGCTTCGTGTTCATCTACAGCCCGCGCCCCGGCACGCCCGCCGCCAACCTGCCCGACGACACGCCGCACGAAGAAAAGAGTGCGCCGCTTGGAAGCCTTGAACGAAGTCATCGAAGCCGAAACCGCCCGCATCAACCAAACCATGCTCGGCACCGTGCAACGCTGCCTGGTGGAAGGCATCTCAAAAAGACCCCCGACCAGCTGCAGGCGCGTACCGCCAACAACCGCGTGGTGAACTTCACCGGCGATGCCGCGCTGATCAACCAAATGGTCGATCTCAAAATCACCGAAGCCTTCACCTTCAGCCTGCGCGGCGAACTGGTGCGATAGTGTGAGTAAAAAACAGCCGAAGGCAGCCTGAAAACCGATTTTTCCGGTTTTCAGGCTGCCTTACTTTCAAACGGCGCTACCCGCCCTGCCGCAGTTTATTGGCGAACGCTGCGTAAAAACTGCTCGGCGCCTTCGATCAGCTGCCGTCCGGCTTCTTCGCCCAGCGCGGCAAACGCGCCGGTTTCGGCACGGCGCATTTCTTCGGCCAGCGGGCGGATGCTAGGCGCGAGCCTTGGTCGGTCAGGCTGAGGATTTTTCTGGCGGCGGTTTTCGCTGTTTTGCACGATGTTGATCTGCCCCTGATCCAGAGTTCGTTGCACTGGGTGGAGACGGTTTTGTTTGGCGAGGTTCCACACGTCGCAGCATGTCTTTTGCGTGCAGTTTTTCGCGGTAGTAGAGTGTGTAGAGGATGATAAAGGTGGTGTGGTCGATGCTCTTTGTTTTGGCTCACTGCACATACACATCGTTGATGCCGAGAGCAGCTGGCCGAGTTTGTCGAGATGCTGGTGTGGGTTGTAGCCGAGGGATTTCGCGGTTTTCCATGGTGTTTTCTGCCTGTCTGATGCGGCGGATTATACACCGCGCGAAAAGTCCTTTGGTTAACAGTCTAAATAGGACTATAATTGCGCCCCGTCAAACGACCCGATTGAAAAGGGACTTCGCATGAAAGCCAATTCCGTCCGAGCCGCCGCCTGCCTGTTGGTGCTGCTCGCTTGCCGCCCGCGCCGACAACGGCGAAACCGCGCTCAATCCCGCGCCCGACAGTGAAGGCTATCGGCAAGACCACCGAGGTGTCGCTCGGCATTGCCGGCGGTTATGCCAACAACGAATTCAAAGGCTATTCCGGCAGCTCGTCGGTATCGCCGGTGCTGGCGGTGAAAGCCGCCGCTTTTTATGTGCGCGGGCTCTCTGCCGGGGTGAAACTCTATACCGCGCCCAACCAGTCGCAGGGAATTGCTGCTGGGCGCGACCTATCTGCGCCAGTACCGCTCAAGCCCCACAAATCCAAAGACGCGCAAATCAAGCGTTTGGACGAGCGCATTTGGACGAGCGCAAAGAAGGCGTGATGCTTGATCTTGCCTACAATTTCTACACGCCCTACGGCAATCTCGAAACCCAGGTTTCGCACGACATTTCCGGCCGCAGCAAAGGCATGCGTGCGCAAACGCAGTACAGCTATTTCTGGCAGCCGACCGACAAGCTCACGCTCACCCCGCCGTGGGCATTTCCTATGCCGACCGTCGTTTCAACCAATACTACTACGGCATTAGCGCCGCCGAATCCGAGCGCAGCGGCCTGGCCGCCTACCGCCCGAAAGCTTCGCTGGAACCCTATACCGAAATCGCCGCCGAATACCGTTTCGCCCCGCATTGGAGCGCGTTTGCCATCGGCCGCGTCGAGCAGCTGCCCAAAACGCTGAAAGACAGCCCGATGGTGGACAAAGGCCACCGCGTGGAAGGCACGGTGGGGGTGTCGTGGCAACTTTCTGAGGCCGTCTGAAAACATTAAGGCAGCCTGAAAAGCGCGAATCCGGCTTTTCAGGCTGCCTTTGCCTATTCTTGTTCCGCCTGCGCCTGCTCTATCTGCAGGCGGCCGATTTCGCCGAATTCGTCCATCAGTGCAAACATCTGCGCGGTTTTTCTTCGCCAAACCGGGTGAAAATACTGTCGCCCAGCTCTCTGGAAGCCTGCCACACGGGCAGGGCTTGGGCTTGCCGCTTTCGGTGAGGTGCAGGATGCGTCTCGCGTTTGTCGGCAGGGTTTTCGCCGAACACCAGCCAGCCTTTTCTTTGTAGTCTTTGCAGATGTTGAACACGGTTTGTTTGGGAATCAGCCATCCTTCGCTGATGCATTTCTGGGTGCAGGGCAGGTTTTGCGCGGTGGTGTCGGCGAGGTGTAGAGAACGGCGTAGTGGTTGTAGCCGATGCCGAGCTTGCGCGATCCATACGCCGATAAGGGCGTCGAAAGTACTGATTTTTCTGCCGAGTAGGTCAAGGTTGCTCATGGTAGTGCTGTTTGCGGTTGGTGTGGCGGCGGATTGTACGCCATAAAAACGAAATCCGATTCAAGCCTATGGTTTTTAAAATTTATTTTATTTAACCTTAAATTTTATTTGTTTTAGTCTTAAAATTTACTACAATACCAACCGAATGAATTTTCCTAGGACTTTCGACATGAAAAACGGACGGTGGCAACGCTGCTGTGCGCCATGCTGGCGGCGGCGTGCCAAAAAGCAGGACGACGGTGCGGCCGCTGCGGCGGCGATGAGGGTGAGCGTGGTGCAGACGCGGGCGGTGGAATTCAGCCCGCTTTTTGCGGCTGGGTGGCAGTTGGGTGGCGCGGATGAAATCGCGCTGACGCCTCGCTTTGCAGGGACAGCAGATTGTGTCGGTGCACGCCGAAGCGGGGATGCGGTGAAAAAAGGGGCAACTTTTGGCAGTGTTGGAGCCGGAAAACGTGCAGTCGCAGCTGCGCCAGAACAGCGCCCAGCTCAATCGGGCCAAGGCCAATCTCAACGCGCAGCAAGCCAGTCTGAAAGAAGCGCAGACGTTGTTCAAAAGCTATCAGGCGCTGGTGGAATCGGGCGCAATCAGCCGTCAGGAGTTTAACGAGCAGCAGGCGAAGCTGCGCACGGCGCAGGCCAATGTTCAGGCTGCCCGTGCCGAAATCGCGCAGATGCAGGCATTGGCGGACGACAGCCGCCACCAGCGCAGCAAGGCGCAAATCCTGGCGCCCGCCGACGGCATGATTACGCGGCGCAATGCCGAAGCGGGCGCCTTTGAGCGGCGCAGACGCGCTGTTTTATCTTGCCAAAGACGGGCAGGTTGAATTGGAAGCGCAGGCCAATGCCGACGAGCTGGCGCTGCTGAAAACCGGTTTGGCGGCGCGGGTTGTCGGGCAGCCTGAAACGCCTGCGGGCAGCGTGCGCCTGATTTATCCCGCCATCGACAGCGCCAGCCGCACCGGCAAAATCCGCATCGCTTTTTGAACGTGCGCCGCTGCCGATTGGCGCCTATTCGGAAGCGGAGTGTGCTGGACAAACGCCAGTGGCGCAGGCGCTGCCGTTTTTCCGCCGTGTCTTTCGGCTCGGACGGCGTCAGCCGCGTGAAAGTGGTGGGCGCCGACGGCAAGGTGGCCGAGCGCAAAAATCGAAAACCGGCGCGCGTTACCAAAACTGGGTGGAAGTGCGATCGGGCTTGAAAAAGGGCGAGCGGGTCGTGAAACAGGGCGGCGGCCTTTGTGAGCGACGGCGATACCGTGGCGCCGCAGTTGGTGCAGGAATAAGGGGCAAACATGTCGCTGCGTATTTCTTCGTGGGCGATCCGCCGCCCGATTCCCACCATCGTGCTGTTTTTCGTGCTGAGCGTGCTGGGCGTGTTTGCCTTCCGCCAGCTGCCGGTCAATGCCAATCCCAATGTCAGCTTTCCGATTGTCAGCGTGTCCGTCGATCAGGCGGGTGCGTCGCCCGAAGAGCTGGAAAACGCGGTAACGCGGCGCGTGGAAAACGCGATTGCGGGCATGGCGGGCGTGCGCCACATCACGTCCACCGTTACCGAAGGCAATTCGGCGACGATGGTGGAATTTCAGCTGGGCATCGACAGCGACCGCGCGGTGAACGACGTGCGCAATGCGGTGAGCCAAATCCGCGACGAGCTGCCGCAGAGCATCAGCAATCCGATTGTCGAGCGGGTGGACGTGGAAGGCGGCGCGCTGGCGTATTACGCCGTGCAGTCGCCCGATATGAACCAGACGGAGCTGGCGTTTTTTATCGACGAAACCGTCAGCCGCAGGCTTTTGGCACAAGCGGGCGTGCAGCAGGTGAAGCGTTTGGGCGGCGAAAAGCAGGAAATCCGCGTGGCGCTGAAAGCGGCGCGGCTGAACGCGCTGGGGATTACCGTCGAGCAGGTCAGCCGCCAGCTGGCGCAAAGCAATGCCAACGTGCCCGCAGGCCGGGTGCAGGCAGACGGGCGGGAACAAACCCTGCGCGTGCTCGGCAGCCGCGCCGACATCGCCGCACTGGCAGACTTGCCGATTGCCCTTTCAGACGGCCGCAAGGTCAAACTGTCCGAGCTGGCGGACGTAAGCGACAGCCACGCCGAAATCCGCAGCACCAGCCGTCTGAACGGCCGCGAAGTGCTGGGCTTCAACGTTTTCCGCGCCAAAGGCTCAAGCGACACCGTAGTAGCGCAAAACGTGCGCAACGCCTTGGACGAAATCAAAAAGACCATCCCAACATCCAAATTGAAGAAGTGTACAACGGCGTCGATGCCACGCAGAAAACTACCAAGTGGCGATGGACACCCTGCTCGAAGGCGCGGCGCTCACCGTGCTGGTGGTGTTTCTCTTCCTGCGCAACCGGCGCGCCACCGTCGTTGCCGGCATCGCGCTGGTGCTCTCCATCCTGCCCGCCTTTTGCCGTGATGTACTGGCTGGACTACACGCTCAACAGCATTTTCCCCTGCTCGCCATCACCCCTGGTTATCGGCATTCTGGTGGACGACGCCATCGTCGAAATCGAAAACATCGAACAGCACCTGCACATGGGCAAACGCCCCTTTCAGGCTGCTCTGGACGCCTCGGACGCCATCGGCTTTGCCGTCGTCGCCATCACCGCCACCATCGTCGCCGTCTTCCTGCCGGTGAGCTTTGTCGGCGGCACGACCGGCCAGTATTTCGTCCAGTTTGGCACCACCGTTTCCGCCGCCGTGTTGGCGTCGCTCTTGGTGGCGCGGCTCGCCACTCCCCTGCTGGCCGCCTATCTCCTGCGGCCGGTGCAGCCTGAAAAAACCGCCCAATCCCGCCAAGGCAGCCTGAAAAAACGCTATCTGCAACTGCTCGCCACCGCCCTGCATTTTCGCAAAAACCACCCTGCCTGATCGGCGTCGCACTCCTGGTCGGCTCCGTCGCCCTGCTGCCGCTGCTGCCCACCGGCTTCCCTGCCCAAAAGGCGACATCGGCCGCAGCCAAATCGACATCCAACTGCCGCCCGGCAGCACCCTGCGCCAAACCGACGATTACCTGCAAAAATCAGCCAAACCCTGCGCCGCCACCCCCGAAGTGGCCGCCGTATTCGCCACCGCAGGCGGCGAAACCGCCAAAGGCGAAATACTCGTGCGCCTGAAACCCCACGGCGAACGCAGCGTCAGCCTGCAAACCTTTGAAGACAAAGCCCGCACCGAACTCGCCCGGTTGCCGACATCCGCTACGCCCCTGCGCAACGAAACCGCCCAGCGCGACGTTTCCATCCTGCTCTCCGGCAGCGACCCGCAGCTTTTTGGCGCAAACCGCACAAACCCTGAAGCAAATGCAGGCTCTGCCCGCCGTGCGCAACGTCCAAGTCAACGCCCCCTGCCCAAGTCCGAGCTGCAAATCACCCTGCGCGCCGACGAAGCCGCCCGGGCAGGCGTTACCCCGCTGGCCGTTGGCAACCTGCTGCGCATCGCCACCGTCGGCGACACCGACGCCAACCTTGCCCGCTTCAATTTCCCCGACCGCCAAATCCCCGTGCGCGTACTGCTCGCCGAAGCCGACCGCAACAACCTAGACACCCTGCACCGTCTGAAAATTGCCAGCGACAACGGCGGCACCGTCGCCCTGGAAAAACATCGCCCGCATCCGCTACGGCGAAGGCGCCGCCGCACTCGAACGGTTTTGACCGCGAACGCCGCATCGCCGTCGAAAGCCGACCTGGCACCCGGCGCCACCATCGGCGACGCACTCGCCAAAGCCAACGCCCTGCCCGTACTCAAAAACCCTGCCCGACGGCGTCAACATGCCCGAATACGGCGACGCCGAATACATGAACGAAATGTTTGAAAAATTCGGCGCCGCCATGGGCTTCGGCATACTCGCCGTGCTGATGGTACTGATTTTGCTGTTCCGCGACTTCCTGCAACCCTTCACCATACTCACCGCCCTGCCGCTCTCCATCGGCGGCGCCGTACTCGACCTGCTCGCCTACGGCGCCGCGCTGGATATGTCGTCCGTAATCGGCATCCTGATGCTGATGGGCATTGTTACCAAAAACTCCATCCTGCTGGTGGACTTCGTGATTGAAAAACGCCGCCACGGCATGCCCCGCCGCGACGCACTCATCCAATCAGCGCCGAACGCGCCCGCCCCATCATCATGACCACCATCGCCATGGTCGCCGGCATGGTGCCAGCCGTCTTCGCCGGCGGCTCCCGGCGCCGCCTTCCGCGCCCCGATGGCCGTCGCCGTTATCTGCGGCCTGACCGCATCCACCCTGCTCAGCCTGATCTTCGTCCCCGTCATCTACTCCCTGGTAGACGACTTACGCCAACGCCTGTCGCCCAAACTGGCAAAACTCACATCGGTAACGGCGGAAGACAGGGCGATGGGGGAAAAATAAACGCAAAGCAGCCTGAAAAACCCCAAAAGAAGCCTGAAAAACTTTTTCAGGCTGCCTTTCTATTGCCCGCCGCGCAGGATTTTCAGGCTGCCATCACCGCCTGCGGACGCGCTTTTTAGGCTACAATCCGCCCCCTTTCCCTTTCAGGCAGCCTGAAAACATGAATATCCTGATTTCCAACGACGACGGCTATCTGGCGCCCGGCATTGCGCTGCTGGCGCGGGTGGCGGGCGAGTTTGCCAATGTGCGCGTGGTTGCGCCCGAGCAGAACCGCAGCGCCGCCAGCAATTCGCTCACGCTCGATAGGCCGCTGCACGTCCGCGCCGCCGACAACGGCTTTTATTTTTGTCAACGGCACGCCCACCGACTGCATCCATCTGGCGCTGCACGCGCTGCCCGATTTCACGCCTGATCTGGTGATTTCCGGCGTCAACCACGGCGCCAATATGGGCGACGACACGCTCTATTCCGGCACCGTTGCCGCCGCCACCGAAGCCTTTCTGATGAATATTCCGGCGGTGGCCTTTTTCGCTGGTGTCCGCCGATTTCGCCCGCTACGGCGCCACCGCCGAAAAAGCGCTGTGGCCGCTTTTTGGAGCGGCTGACTGCCGAACCGCCGCGCGCGCCGGTGTTGTGGAACGTCAATATCCCGCCGTCGCCGCCGGCGATCTGCAGGGGCACAAAATCACCCGCCTCGGCCGCCGCCACCACCAGCAAAGCGTGATGCCCGCCACCAGCCCGCGCGGCGAGCAGCTTTACTGGATCGGCCCGGCCGGCGCGGTGGCCGACAGCGACGAAGGTACCGACTTTTGCCGCCTGCGAAGCCGGTTTCGTCAGCATCACGCCGCTGCAGGTCGATTTGAGCGCCTATGCGCAAATGCAGGATTTGCAGCGTTTCTGGCACGGCAGCGATTTTTCCTGAGCCGCGCCGGCCGCGCGTTTTTCAGGCTGCCTGCACCCCGCCGCCGCTTGAAGCGCCCGGCCTCAAACGGTATGATGCCGCCCTGCACTTTCCGGCCTTTCCGAACAACGACAGACCAAGAGACCGACACCATGAAAACAGCCCGCGCGTTCCGCCTGATGCTGCCGGCCGCCGCCGCAGCGCTTCGGCCGCCTGTACCAATACCCAGCCGCCCGCCCCGGTTACCGACGGCACCATGAGCGGCGGCGAGCACCGCCACCGTCGGCAGCAACGACGGCTCGGTTTACACGCCGCCGGGCAGCGACACCGTGCAAAACAACACGCAAAACCCCTACGAGACCACGCCCTACACCCCCAGCGGTAGCGGCGAGCACCGACCAAAGCGATGGCGGCAGCGTTTACACCCCGCCCGCCCGCACCGGCGGCACGTTTGTGCCCAACTACGCGCCGGTGGACGTAAACGCCAGCACCCACCGCGTGGTCGCCGGCGACACCATCTACAATATCTCCAAACGCTACGGCATCAGCCAAAACAACCTGCGTGAGTGGAACAACCTTGCCGGCGACAACATCAATGTCGGCCAGGTGCTGCGGGTGAAACCGCACGGCGCAGCCGGCAGCTACAGCGGCGGCAGTTCCGCCGGCGGCAGCGTCTCCGGCAACGGCACCCACCGCGTGGCCGCCGGCGACACCGTTTACAACATCTCCAAACGCTACGGCATCAGCCAGAACGATTTGCGCGAGTGGAACAACCTTGCCGGCGACAACATCCGAAATCGGCCAGGTGCTGCGCGTGGGCGGCGGCGGCGGCAGTTCCGCCAGCGTGCGCCCGCAACCGCAACCGCAGCCTGAAAGCCACGCCAGCGTAACGCCTTCGGCCAACACCGGCAAATACGGCGGCATCACCTGGCAGTCGCCGGTACCGGGCGGCCGCGTGATTAAAAGCGTTCAGCACCGAAGCGCGCGGCATCGAAGTGGGCAGCAGCCGCGGCAAAGCGTGCTGGCCGCCGCCGACGGCACGGTGATTTACGGCACCAAAGGCCCGCGCGACTTCGAGCAGCTGGTTATCATCCAGCACTCCCCGCAATATCTTTCCGCCTACGGTTTACAACGAAAAACTGCTGGTAAAAAGAAGGCCAGCGGGTCAAACGCGGCCAGAAAAATCGCGGTAACCGGCAGCAAAGGCAAGCTGCATCTCGAAATACGGGAAAAAGCAAAGTCAATAACAACGACAAAGCCGTTTCCCATCGACCCCACGCGTTTTATCCCCTTCTAAGCCCGAACGGGCCGACGGTAACCGCGCAGGCTGCGCCGCCGGCCCGTTTTTGCTCCAATGGCAGGCCGCGCGCCTGCCGTTGGCCTAAAGCGCTTTCAGGCTGCCTGAACACAGGCAGCCTGAAAGCATCCCAAGCGCATTATTACGAGGCCAGCCATGATTATCGTTATGCAGGCCGGCGCCGACGAAGCATCGGTGCAGGCCGTGGTTTCCGCCATCCGCAGCCGCGGGCTGAGCGAGCATTTGTCGCGCGGCAGCGAGCGGGTGATTATCGGCGCGGTGGGCGACGAGCGCGTGTTCGACCCCGCCCGGTTTGAAGGCATGGCGCAGGTGGAAAAAGCCATCCGCATCGTCCACGACTGGCGGCTGGTCAGCCGCGAAGTGCGGCCGCAAGGCACCGTGGTCAGTGCCAACGGCGTGCGCTTTGGCGACGGCAGCCTGAAAATTCTGGCCGAAGCCGATGCCGGCAGCCTGAAAGCAGATAACGGCGATGGTGGCACTCGTACCGGCGGCAGCGGCCCGATGCCGACGCGCTGCTGTTCGACCCCTTCCGGCTCAACCCCAATCCCTACGCCCCTCGATGCCGCGCACGACAGCAAAGCCGCCGAACGCGCCCTAGCCCGCGCCACCGCCGCCTGCCGCGCCGCCGGCAAAGCCGCCGTGGTGCGCATCCGCGCCGCCGCGCAAATCGAAGCGGCGCTCTCGGCCGATGCCGACATACTGTATCTGGCGGGCGAAATGCTGGCCGACCGCCATCTGCAGCAGCTGGCCGGCAGCCTGAATCTGCCGCTGGTGCTGTGCAAAGGCCAGCGGCGACAGCGTGCGCGACTGGCTGATGGCCGCCGAACGCACTTTTTGCGCGGCAACCCGCATCTGATTTTTGGGCGAGGCCGGCACGCTGGCCCTGGGCGGCGGGCTGCGGCTGGACATTGAAGCCATCGCCGAAGCCAAAGCGCTCAGCCACCTGCCGGTGCTGGCCGACCTGCGCCGCCTGAGCCGCCCCTATCTCGGCGCCGATTTACTGCAGCAGCTGGCGCAAACCGCCGGCGCCGACGCGCTTATCCGGCCGGCCGGCACCGTGCAGGCAGCCTGAAAAATGGCGGCACCGGTCTGCTGGCTGTTTTGCACCGTTATCGACAATTTCGGCGACATCGGCGTGTCGTGGCGGCTGGCGCAGAGTGCACCGGCGCAGCGGCGGCGAAGTATGGCTGTGGCTCGATAATGAAGCGCGCTGCGCGCCATCGTCCCCGACGTCCCCGCCCTGCCCTGCCGCCACCGCGGCATCGTGCTCGCGCCGCTGGCAGGAAGGCAAAACCGCCGATCTGGCAGGCGCCCCGCGCCGGACATCCTAATCGAAACCTTTGCCTCGCGCCCTGCCCGCAAGCGTGCGCGACACCATCCGCCGCGTGCGGCCGCTGTGGCTGAACTGGGAATACTAGCGCCGAAGACTGGGCGCTCAAAAGCCACGCCATGCCTTCGCTGCAGGCCGACGGCAGCCGAAAATACTTCTGGCAGATGGGCTGGCCGAGAGCGGCGGCTTGCTGCGCGAACACGGCTACGAGCAGGCGCGGCAGACGTTTGCCGCCAATGCCGCCGCGCAAAACGCCCTGCGCCGCCGCTTGGGGCTGCCGGACAAAGACAGCCGCCGCCGCGAATGTTTCGCCTTCGGCTACCGCAGCGCAATCTGGGCGCAATGGTTCGACAGCTGGCGCAGCCTGCAGCAGCCCATAAGCCTGTGGCTGGCCGGCAGCCAAATCGCCGACAGCCTGCGCGACAGCGGCCGCATCCCCGCCGACGCCCCTGCTTGATGCCGGCTCGCGCCACCTTTCAGGCTGCCTTGAATTGATCCGCATCCCTTTGTGCCCACAGCACGAGTTCGACCAAGTCCTGTGGCTGGCCGATATGCTGCTGGTGCGCGGCGAAGACAGCTTTGTCCGCGCCCAATACGCCGCCAAGCCGTTTTTTCTGGCACATCTACCCGCAAGACGAAAACGCCCATCTCGACAAACTCGCCGCCTTCTGGCGCCTGCCCGCCGCACTGATGCCCGATACCGGCTTTCAGGCTGCCTTCACTGCGCTGTCGCAGGAACTCAACAGCGGCGGCGCCCTAAACAGCAGCACCCGCACCGAATACTGGCGCCAACTGCTGCGAAAACTTCCCCGCCTGGCAGCGCAGCGCCGAGCGCTGGCAGCAACAGCTGCTCGCCCAAAGCGACAGCATCACGCGGCTGCTGCAATGGCATCGGCAGCTGCAAGCACCGCCGCGCTAAACGCCGCCGATACGGTTTTCAGGCTGCCAACAGATACAACGGTGCACACCCTTGTAGCAACTGTTCGCCATCCCAAGACAGCCTGAAAACGGCAAAACTCACCGCCTAAAAACTTTTCAGGCTGCCTGTTTTCACGGGCAGCCTGAAAGTTATTACAGCGGATTTTGCCGGATGTCGAGTCAATATTGCCGAAGCGGCCGCGGTTGAAATCCTGAATGGCTTGCGGTGATTTCTTCGGCGGTGTTCATCACGAAGGGCCGTAACCGACTCACCGGCTCGTTGATCGGCTCGCCGGAGAGCAGCAGGATTTTGACTTCTTCGCTGCCGGCACGCAGGGTGATTTCGCCTTCGCCGTCTTCAAAAACTGCCAGTTCGCCGGCGGTGGCGGTTTCTTGGCCGTTTACCAGCACTTCGCCGCGCAGGATCACCAGCAATACAGATTGTGGCTGGCGGGCACCCGCAGCACGCTCTTTGTTCGGGCGGATAACGACGTCCCACACATTCATGGCGGTAAAGGTTTCGGCGGCGCCTTGGGTGCTGTCGTGCTCGCCGGCGATCAGGCGCAGGTGGCCGGCTTCGTCGGGCAGCTCGACTACGGGATGTTTTTCCTTGGGCCAGGTGCTGATAGCGCGGCGGGGTGTTTTTGTCTTTGGCCGGCAGGTTCACCCACTGAGCTGCACCATTTCAAACAGGCCGCCGCGTTTTGCTGGAAGTCTTCAGAGTGGAATTCTTCGTGGATTACGCCGGCGCCGGCGGTCATCCGTTGCACGTCGCCTTCTTTGATCACGCCGCCGCCGGTGGGTCGCGGTGCGCCACTTCGCCGTGGTAGGCGATGGTTACGGTTTCAAAGCCTTTGTGCGGGTACTGGCCGACGCCGCGCGGGCCGCGGGTTTCGTTGGGGGCAAACTCGTAGGGTGCGGTGTAATCGAGCATCAGAAAGGGATCGGTGCCGCGGTTTTCGCCCATGTGGGAAAACAGGGGTTGGACGCGGAAGCCGTCGCCTACCCAGTGTTGGCTTTGGGCGCGGTGAGATTTGGCGGATGTTGCGCATGGTGGATTCCTTTTCGGTTTTCGGATTGGGGAGTTTTGAGTGGGTCTGCATGCCGGCGGCTGGGCGTCGCGCAGTTTCATCGGGGTAACGTCGCGGCCTTCGGGGTCGATCACGAGTAACGGTGGAGAGATGTTGTTCATCTATCTACACCCGCCGCAGAATACGGCGCAGCGTCGCGCCTCAGCAATTTCGGCGGCGCTCAAGGGCCGGTGGTTTTGGCTGCGTGCGCCAGCTCGTTGATGCGGTCCAGTTCGTTAATGCGGCATGGTGGTGTGCTCCCTGATGGGTTTGATGATGGCGAAGCCGGCAGTCTTGAAAACAATCGCTGCTCTTCGCGTGTTCCTCGTTATATGGGCGCCGCAGGCCTTTACAAAGATAGAATTGGCGGAATAAAATTATATCCGACAATAGCGTAAAGCTATAATCCACCTCAGTCCCAAAACAACAGGCAGCCTGAAAACCTTTTCAGGCTGCCTGTTGGCGCAAAACAATATGCCCTAACGCTTGTCCAAATGTTTGGAGAGCCGAGTTGCCCGTGCTTTTGCACTCAGGATAACGATCACGCTGAGCAGGGAAACGACGGCGGCCATCACGTCTTTCATATAGCGCTGAGTGGCCGTAGCGGATGCCGAGATCGCCGTGCCGCCGCGCAATCAGGCCGGCGGCGGCGCTTCGCCGAGTATGGCGATAATCAGGATGGTTACGCTCAAAATCAGGCCGGCGCGCTTCGTTTACCAGCACTTTCAGGATAATGGTGGCCGGCGTCGCCCCCATTGCCTGCGCGGCTTCAATCACGCCTTTGGGCACTTCGTTCAGGTTTTGTTCGACCAGACGGGCAAAGTAAAAGCTGGCGGCGATGCTCAAAGACACCGAAGCGGCCAGCGGCCCGAAAGACGTGCCGACAATGGCGCGGGTAAGCGGCATCCAGCACAATCATCAGAATCACAAAGGGAAAAGCGCGCGCATATGGCTGACCAGCCAGTTCAGCACGGCGTTCGAGCCCCGGGCGGGCAACACCTGGCCGCAGGCGCTGGCAAACAGCAAAAATGCCGGAGCGCGCCGCCGTCACCACGGCAAAAGTGGCGGAAACGCCGATCATCACCACGCGTTTCGCCCAGCGCTGTAAAATTCGGGCAGCAGGCGCTGCAGGTTGTCGAAAAGTGCCGGAATTCATAGTTCCTCCGAGATCAGTTCGCGGCCGATGTCGGTGCGGGCGAGAATCTGGCGCTCGCGTACTTCGACCACTTCGAGCAGGCGGCCGTGGTGCAGCAGCAGCGCGGTGCGGCGGCACAGGCGGCGGATGACGCTCATTTCGTGGGTAACGATCACAATGGTTACGTTAAAGCGGCGGTTGATGTCTTCCAAACACTCCAGCACGCTGCGGGTGGTGGCGGATCGAGCGCGGAAGTCGGCTCGTCGGCCAAAATCACTTGGGGCTGGGCGCCAGCGCGCGGGCAATGCCGACGCGCTGCTTCTGGCCGCCGGAGAGCTGGGCGGGATAATGCTGCGCGCGGTCGGACAGGCTGACAATCTCAAACACTCTTTCACCCGCGCGGCGGTTTTTCAGGGCTGCCAGCCGGCGATTTCCACGGAAAGAGCCATTGCCCGCCACCGTGCGGTTGGACAGCAGGTTAAACTGCTGGAACACCATGCCGATGTTTTGCCGCGCTTTTCTCAATTCGGCGGCGCTCATCGCGGTCAAATCCGGCCGTCCACCAGCACGCGGCCGGAATCAGGGCGCTCAGTAGGTTGATCAGGCGCAGCAGGGTGGATTTGCCGGCGCCCGGAATAGCCCATCAGGCCGAAGATTTCGCCCTCTTCGATGGCCAGGTCGGTAGGCTCGACGGCGGTAAACCACTGCCTGTCGCGGGTTTGGTAGCGTTTGGAAACCCTGTTCCAAAGTAATCGTGGGTCTCTTCCAACAATAAAAACAAAGCCCGATGTGCGGCACAGCGGGCTTGGAAAACTCTGCAAACGCTTTAGCTGGTTTAACGCCCGCAAGCTGTGTCAAATCGGCGTGTAACTCGGCGGCGAAAATACTGCAAAGCGCTTGTTAAGTCAAGTTAAGAGCCTGCCCTCACGCCCAAAAGCAGCCTGAAAACCCTTTCAGGCTGCTTTTGCCGTTTGACAGCGCCGCGCAAGATGCCTACCCTGCCGCTTCTTTCCCACCCGCAAACGGAGCCTTCCCATGCCCGCCAAACCGCTGATGCTCGCCGCCGCCCTTGCCGCCGCAGGCGCAAACGCCGCCGATTTGGATTTTGCCAAGCAGCCGCACACCAGCCGCAGCGCCGAAATCAACGGCCAAACCGTGCAATACCGCGCCTTTGAAAACATCCCTATGTGAAAAACCCCGTCGAAACCGACTACCGAGACCATCAACATCTACATCCCCGAAGCCTATTTTAACGGCGGCAGCATCAACGGCTACACCGCCGACACCGCGCCGATATTCCTGCCCAACAAAATCGGCGGCTATATGCCCGCCAAAGCCGGCGTGCCCGGCCAGAAAGGGCGCGGCGGCGAAGACAAAGGCGCGGACGCCATGCAGCTTGCCCTGTCGCGCGGACTCGTCGTCGCCAGCCCCGGCGCGCGCGGCCGCACTCGCCCACCGGCAAAAAGCACCCGCCGCCATCGTCGATTTTGAGCCGCCATACGCTATCTCAAAGCCAACGACAAAACCATGGCGGGCGATGCAGCAAAATCATTTCCAACGGCACCAGCGTGCCGGCGGCGCCTTGTCGGTATTGCGCCTGGCGCGTCCGCAACCAGCGCGACTACGCAGGCCGTCTGAAAACCCTGGTGCAGCCGTGAAGCCGACGACAGCATCTTCGCTGTGTCCGCCTACGCCCGATTCCATCCTCGATCATGCCGATGCCGCCTACGAATGGCAGTTTCACGGCGTCAACGACTACCAGAAATGAACATCACCATGCTCGATTACAACGTCGAGCGCAAATTGGTCAAAGGCACACTCACCGAAGCCGAAAAACGGCTTTCAGGCAGCCTGAAACCCCAGTTCGCCCCTCATCTCAACAGCCTGAAACTCAAAAACGCGGTAGGGCGACCGCTCACGCTGGACAAAAACGGCAACGGTAGTTCAAAGAGACCATATCGCCGCGCTGCTCGCCCAGTCCGCCCAAACTCGCGCTGGACGCAGGCAAAAGACCTGTCCGATCGCAACTGGCTCACCGTGTCCGGGCGGCAAAGTTACCGCCGTCGATTTTCGACCAAATACGCCGCCGCAGCCGGCCGCCAGAAAACCCGCCCGCCTTTGACGGCGTGGATTTGTCCACCGGCGAAAACCAGCTCTTCGGCAGCCAAACCCAAGACAAGCGCCACTTCACCGCCTTTGCCGCGCAACACAGCACCGTCAAAAAGCGCGGGCAAGCGCCGACGCGCAAACCGTCAAAATGATGAGCCCCATGCCCTACATCGCTCACACGCCCACGCAGCACTGGCGCATCCGCGTCGGCACCACGACCGCGACACCTCGCTCGCCGTCAGCGCCATCCTCGCCGCCAAGCTGCAAAACAGCGGCAAATCCGTCGATTACGACCCTGCCGTGGGACGTGCCGCACAGCGAGCGATTACGATTGAACGAGCTGTTTGACTGGATGAGACGGGATTGCCCGAGCGAGAAATAAAAGGCCGTCTGAAAGATTGTCTGCCGCTCAAAAAAGCAGCCTGAAAATCGGCAATGGCTTTTCAGGCTGCCTTGCGAATAGTCTCAGAGCTAGGTTGGCTGTAAAAACCCAACAAGGCAGCCTGAAAACCCGTAGGCTTCGACGCACAAAAACCAAAAAGCAGCCTGAATTTCGTTTTCGTCCAAATCCGATGCATACCTAACCCCTCCCCTGCGCCCCAAGCGCGGGGAGGGTCGGTGGGGTGGCAGTTCGCAGAACTGCGTTGTGCCGCCTCGCACATAAAGTTACCGTAACGCACCAGCCCCACCCTAACCCTCCCTCGCAAGCGGGAGGGAATGCAGCAGCCGACAAGTTTCAGACAACCTCAAAGGCGAGCCTGAAAGCTGCAAACTCCGACACAATGAAAACCCCAAAAGCAGCCTGCCCCTTTGCTTTTTCAGGCTGCCACCGAGACCCAACCCGCAGAACCACTGGCATATGCAAATCCACCCTAGCGGCCAAGCCGCCGAGTTTGCGCCGCATCTGGCGGACATCCTGACACGCGGCATTATCGGCCTGGGCGAATGGCCGCAGGGCGCGGCGGCAATCCGCGCGTTTTGCGAAACCATGCAGGCGGGCGATATTGCCGCCGTCGACGCGGCGGGCAGCTGGTGGCGCTGGTGGAAGTGGCGGGCGACGCCTACACCGCCGCCCCCGCCGACGATCCCGACCCGCACAGCCGCTGGATGGCGCACCGCCGCCCCGTACGCGTGCTTGATTGGGCAGACGGCAGCGCGCGCATCCCGCACAACCGCGGCACGCTGGTGCGCTGCGCCGATATGCAAACCGCCACGAGCCAAATCATCCGCGACTGGCATTTTTCGTGCCGTAAAAAGCGAGCCTGAAACGGGTTTTCAGACTGCTTTTCGGTTAAATTCGGGCACCACGTTTTCATGCATACTTCGCGAGAAAGCGTAATCCCCTTGACCCACAGCCCCACTTTTGCCATGATGCCGCCGTCCGCCGCAGGCGTGCCCTCGCATCCACTTTGGAGTGAACACTATGAAAACCAAACAGATTTATACCGCAGCGGCCTTCGCCCTGATGGCGCTCGGTTTCAGCGCCAACGCTTCGGCTGCCGGCGGCATCGGTTTCCGCAGCTGCCAAGGGCGGCAAAAACGTGGGCGTCGGCTTCATGATTTTCAACAGCGCTGCGTGCGACCACCGCGCCCGCGCCAACCTGCAGGGGCCGCAGATGTAATGCGCTACGATATGAACCGCCCGACAACGTGGATACCTTCATGCGGGGTAACGGCTACATCTTGAACACCGATGCGCTCGACGAGCCGCAACTACCGCGGCAAGAGCATCAACATCACCGCCGAACGGCCAGATGCTGCACAAAAGCTGCTCTCCGCGCGAGGCGGCCGCCACGATGCCGACAACCACAACGAACGCGGCAGCCGCAGCGGCCAAGTCCGCACACGTTTGCCAAAAGCGGCGGCGGGTTTGATGCCACCTACCGCTTCCGACAGCGCCGGCGTACCGACCGGACGCTCGAGCCAACGGCCGCCGCACCCCTCGCCTGCCCTATGACGAGACGCTTCCGACAACGTCGGAAACCCCTGTTCAGCGGCCGCGGCTACCGCTGCGGCGCCGAATACATCGACAGCCGCAACTACCGCCGCCAGAGCGTTTCCACCGTAACCGACCCCAGCAACCGCATCCTGCCAGAAGGCTGCAGCGCGCTAGCGCAGAAACCCGTTTTGGCGATAATCGAAAAGCAGACCTGAAGTGTTTTGCTTTCAGGCTGCTTTTGTATTGCAGCAGCCTGAAAGCCCAAACGGCTATCCGCACAGCCCGATTATTTGAGAGCCGGCGGTAGGGTGCACACCGTGCACCATCCTCGCACTGCTCGGCGTTGTCGTGGTGCGGGGCGCACCTCAGCGCAGTTAAGGCGTCAGCACGGCGGAATCCGCAAAAAGCAGCCTGAAAACCATGATTCCGGTTTTCAGGCTGCTTTTTAAGTGCGATTTAGAATTGAGCGCGCGTTGGAACAAGATGGTGTTTTCCAACCTCGATATGGTCGTTCAGATCAGCAACGAACTCGCGCAGCTCTTCGCAAGTGTTTGCGCCAGCTGCCGCAGGCGTTTTCCGGTGGGGTGAGGTCGTGGGTGAGTGCGAGCAGCTGGCCGATGGCGATCTCGTGTTCGCCGTGCTCGTGCATCATCATGCGGATGGGCATGGCGGCTGCCCGGCCAGCACCTTGTTTGATCATCGGAAACAGCACGCGCTCTTCTTTCATCGTCATGGTTGCGTAATTCGTCGGCGATGGCGCAGCAGCGGCACCGATATCGGCGGGGAAACTGTCGGCGTGAACGGCAGCGACTTTTTCGGCCAGCGGGATAAATCGTCAAACTGGCGGCGGTGGGTGTCGGTAGCGGCTGAGAATGTGATCGACGGTGGCATCGAGCGGGCGCTCTGCCACAGGGTGAGATCGGTCATGGCGGGTTCCTTTATCGTTTCTATTGTTATCGCGGCGCGGCGACCGCTGCGCTTGCGAGGCTGCCTTGGGGGCAGCGGCGGCTGTAGCGCAAAGCGGCGGCGTGCCGTGCCTTTACCCGCAGCTTTTGCGGGGACAAAGAAATGCGCGCAATAATCGCTTGGATACCAGCAGCCTCGAAAGCGGTTTTTCGCGGCTTTGCGCTGCCTGCGGCGGTGGACTGCCGGTTCAGGCGTAAAACGAGGCTTCGCCTGCGGGACGGGTTTTGAAGCGTTTGTGCAGCCAGAAATACTGCTCGGGCATTTGCTGCGCACCCGCGCTTCGATAAAGTCGTCTCATGCGCTGGATGTCGGCTTTCGGTATCGGCGGAGGGTAGTTTTTCCCGCGATAAAAGCGCAACTCGACCGTGCCGTCGGCTGGCCGCTGCGGAATCAGCGGCACTCACTTTTGGCGCCGGTGAGCGCGGCGATGCGCGGCAGGCCGGCGATGGTGGCGGCGCTGACGCCGAAAAAGCGGGCGAACACCGAATCTTTGGCGCCGAAATCTTGGTCGGCAGGTAGAGAAAGGGCGCGCCGTCGCTTTTGATGCGGCGGATGATACTGCGCAGGCCTTCGGTGCGGCCGATTAGGAAGACGTTGTCGTAGCGGTGGCGGTTTTTGAGAATCCGCTTCGTCGAGCAGGCGGTTTTTCTGGTGGGAATCAAACGCTGAGCGAGCGGCACGTCTTGGTTATTGGCGCGTACACCGCCATTTCAAAGGCGGTAAAGTGCGGATAGCTAGGATGACTTTTTTCGCCGGCGGCGAGCGTTATCGAGAATTTCTTTGTCGCGGTAGCGCACCACGTGCGTTTGAGCTCGCGCGGCGGGGCGTACCATACAGCCCCGTATTCCAGAGCAGCAGCGCCATATGAGAAATGGCGGCGCAGCGGCAGCGGCGCTCGGCTTCGAACAATTCCCGATAGCACAGCCGCAGATTAACCAGCCCTGACGCGGCGGCGCGGCACCACCAGCCAATAGGGACAGCAGGCCGAAAAAGCGCGCCAGCAGGCGGATGCAGACATGCGGCAGAAAATGGATCAGATAAAGGACGGCAAAGGCAGTTTTCACGGTAATGCAGGCAGCCTGAAAAAGGACGACATTATATCGCCAAACCGCCGGGCAGCCTGAAAAGCGTTTGTTCTGTCTTTTCAGGGCTGCCCTAGGGCGCTGTTGACATTCGGCTTGCGAAGCGGTTTTTGAGTAAAAATGGCCGAATGCAGGAAAAGCACAGCAAGGTTGGACACCTTGCGAGCATTTTTGACGCGGCAGGCGGGCATTTTTTGCCAAAACACCGCCGCAACGCTGATTGTCAACACGCCCTAGTCAGTACCTGCGCCCGAAAGCGCTGCAGGCGGCACCGCGCATTCGCTATATAATCGCGCCCTTGCCGCCAAGCAACCGAAAAAGACACCGCATGAAAAATCCTGCTCGTCCGCCTGTCCAGCATGGGCGATCTGATCCACACCTGCCTGCTCCTTACCGATTTGGCGCGCCATCTGCCGCAGGCCGAACTGCATTGGCTGTGCGAAGCCTCGTTTGCCGACATCGCCCGCCTGCATCCCTTTTTGTGCGCCGCATCCATACCCTGCGGCTGCGGCAGTGGCGCAAACGCTGGTGGGACGCCGATGTGTGGCGGCAGATAGGCAGCCTGAAAAGCAGCCTGCGCGCCGAAGGCTACGACTGCGTGCTCGATGCCCAAAGCCTGCTCAAAAAGCGCGTGGGCGGCGCGGCTCCGGCGTGCCGCGGTTACCGGCTAGACGCCGCCAGCGCCCGCGAGCCGCTTGCCGCCCGTTTTACCGCCGCCGCTATCCGGTGGCCAAAGGGCGCGATGCCGTGTGGCGCAACCGCACCCTGTTTGCCCAGGCCTTCGGCTACACCTTCGACGGCGCGGCCGACTTCGGCGTCGAAGTTCCCGCCGCTGGCAGCCTGAACGGTCTGCCGCCGCGCTATTTTCGCCGCCACGCCACCAGCCGCGACAGCAAACTGTGGCCGCAGCCAAACTGGGCGGCGCTGCTGACTCGAGCTGCACCGCCGCTACCATCTGCCGGTGCTGCTGCCCTGGCAGCCCTGCGGAAAAGGCGCGCGCCGAAGCGATGGCCGCCGAGCTGCCCTTTGCCGTTGTCTCGCCCGCCTTTGAACCTGCTTCAGGCTGCCTTTTATGCTGCAGGGCGCGCAAGCGGTCATCGGCGTCGATACCGGTCTGCTGCATCTGGCCGACGCGCTTGCCCGTCCCGCTGGTCTGGTATCTATACCGACAGCGACCCGCACAAAACCGGCGTCCAGCCCTCGCCCCGCGCCCTCAGCCTCGGCGGCATCGGCCAATCGCCGGATGCCGATGAAGCGCTCTCGGCGGTGGAGCGGGTGATGCAGGCAGCCTGAAAGGCAAACATTAAAAAGCAGCCTGAAAACCGGATGAACGGTTTTCAGGCTGCTCGCCGGCGGCGGGCGCTCACATAAAGCATTGCAGCAAATCGTTGAGAAAAGCGGCGGCCGCTGTTCGGTGGGCGGAAAAGCGAGCGGGTCGGCAGCATCAGCAGCCCCAAATCCTGCGCTTTTTCACGGCGGAGGCGACGGCAGACGTGAGCACGCCGGTGCGCTCGAGGCAGCAGCGCGGCGGGGACGCCGTCGGTCAGGCGCAGGGCGTTCATCATAAATTCAAAGGCCAGATCGCTATCGGCAATCGGCCGGCGCTCGACGGTGTCCGCCGGATTTGGCGCATGGCGGCCAGATAGTCGTTGGGATGGCGGCGGCGCACGGTGCGCTCGATGTGGCTGTGGTGAAATCTTGCCGTGGGCGCCGGCGCCGATGCCGACGTAGTCGCCAAACCGCCAGTAATTCAGATTGTGCGCGGCACGCTGGGCGGGCTGCTTGCAAAGGCGCTGGTTTCGTAGCGCACAAAGCCGGCAGCGGCCAGCGCTCGGCGTGGACGGCGTCTTCGATATCGAGCGCGGCATCGTCGTCGGGCAAATCGCGCGCGGCGTGCGACCGAACACGGTGTTCGGCTCCATGGTCAGATGGTAGGCGCTCAGATGGCTGACACCGGCGGCGATGGCGGTTTGCACGTCCGCCGCGCCTGGCCATGCAACGCTCTGGCCGGGCAGCGCGTACATCAATCGACGTTGACGCGCTCAAACAGCGGCAGCGCTTCGTCGATGGCGCGGCGGGCTTCGTCGCCCCTGATGGATGCGGCCGAGCGCCTTGAGTTTTAGCGTCGTCGAAACTCTGCACGCCGATCGACAAGCGGTTGACGCCGGCATCGCGGAAACCGCGGAATTTCTCGCGCTCGAAAGGTGCCGGGATTGGCCTCCAGCGTGATTTCCGCCTGCGGGTTCAGCCGCACCAGCGAGCGCACGCCGCTGAGCGGGCGATCGATGGCGGCAGCCTGAAACACGCTGGGCGTGCCGCCGCCGATAAACACGGTTTCTACCGGCCGCCCCCGAGATATTGGGCAATTCGAGGCTGCAGATCGGGCCAGCAGCGCGTCGATATAGGCACCCCTCGTCGAGCGTGGTTTTGATGCGGTGGGAATTGAAGTCGCAATGGGGCATTTTTGGATGCACCACGGAATATGGATATACAGCGACAGCGGCGGCAGCGCGCTTTAAGCGTGGCGGCACGGTTGAAACGGATGTGTCATGGCAGTGGACGGCGAGGCCGCCATTATATAGCGACGGCGGCTTAGAAACGGTAGAGGCAGCCTGAAAACCGCACCTGCGGCTTTCAGGCTGCCTGCGGGGCGCGGGACACTGTCTTCGCCGATCAGCGACAATATGGGTTGGATTTGCGCAGCTCTTCCACTTCGTCGAGCAGGCGCATAATCAGGGCAAGCGCGGGCATGCCCGGCGTCGAAATCGCGGCAGATGCGGTGGGCGCGGCGGATGCGGGCAAACGGTAGCCGCTGTAGCGCGCATCTTCGAGGCGCGCCGCCGACGACGATCTTCTTCTTCCACCAATTCCAGCAGCCATCTCGCGGCTGCGGCCGGTGGCGCTGAGTATCTGTTCGAAACTTAAGGTGATGTCGGTATCCGGGTTCATGGGGTATCCTTTCGTTCAATCAGGCCTGATCGGCAAAGTGTTCGGCCAGCTGCTGCCAGGCGGCGCGGTCGGCTTCGTTGCGGATGTCGGGCACGGTGATGCGCAGCTTGAGATACAAATCGCCGGCTTCGCGGGCGGAATGCCTTTGCCTTTTAAGCCGGATGGTTTTGCCGCTCTGGCAGTTTTCCGGCGGGAAATCTGCAGCCGCCCGCCGGCGGTGGCAACGGTGATTTTGCCGCCCAGCACCGCCTCGCCAGGGCATAACATCTATGGTTTGGTAAACGTCTTTTTGTCTTTCACATACAAATCGGGGCGCTCGTGAAAGCGGATTTTCAGGTAAAGATCGCCCGCCGGCGCGTCGTTGCGGCCGGGCAGCCCCTGGCCGGCTAGGCGGATCTGCTGGCCTTCGCCAATGCCTTTGGGGATTTTGACGTTGAGCGTTTTTCCTGATAGACGGGGCGGCCGTAGTCGTCGAAAGACGGCACATTGAGTTTCAGGCTGCGTTCGGCGCCGGTGTGAGGCGGCGTAGATATCCACGGCCAGCTCGGCGTGCTGGTCTTCGCCTTTTGCGGTCTCGCGCGCCTGCGCCTGCTGCTGTTGGCGAAAGGCGGTAAACAGGTCTTCAAGTGGAAATCGCCGGCATCGAAAGGGCTCGCCGCCGAAAACCGCCGTAGCGGTAGGCAAAGCTGCTTTTCAGGCCGCCCGCCGGCGAAGGGATTGCTGGGACGCGCCCGCGGGCGGGCGAGTTCTTCGTCGTAGGCGGCGCGGCGCTCGGGATCGGACAGGGTTTCGTAAGCGAGATTGACGGCCACGGTTTTCTCGGCGGCATCGGGCTCTTTGCTGACGTCGGGGTGGTAGCGGCGCACCAGTTTGCGGTAGGCCTTTTTGATTTCGGCGGCATCGGCATCGGGGGCGACGCCGAGCACTTGGTAATGGGTGGCTTCGGGCATAGTCTGCTCCTTTGAGTGTGCTTTTGTTTTCAGGCAGCCTGAAAAACAAAAAGCAAAAACGGTGGCTTTGGCTTGACTGGACTTTTCAGGCTGCCTGTTGCGGTGGTGGCGGCGGTTTCGGCTGCTGGGTGCCGCACTCTGCGCAGGCCGCTTTGGCCGTCGCGAGCGGTCGCACAGGCGGATGCTGCCGTGGTAGCGGCGGGCCAGGGTTTGGGCGATGGCCAGTCCCAGGCCGCTGCCTTGTTCGCCGCCGCCGAGCACGCGGTGAAGGGTCGAACACGCGATTGCGCTCGGCGGCCGGAATGCCGGCGCCTGCTGTCTTCAACGGCAATCAGGATTTCGTGCGCTTCTTCGCCGGCGGCAGGTCGATGCGCCCGCCTTCGGGGTGTGACGCACGGCGTTGTCGGCCAGGGTTTTCGACTAGAAAGATAGAGATCGGTTTCGTCGGCTTGGATGCGGCCGGCGGCGCGGTGATGCCGATGTCCCTGCCCTTTGGCTGGCTCGCGGCAGCAGCAGCGTCGGCCAGCACGCGGGCGACAAACGGTCTGCATATCGCTGATGCCGCAGTCGCCGCTTTTGCGGCGATCGCGGCGCGCGCCAGCGACAGTAATTGCTCGAGCAGGTGGCGGTGGCGGCGGATGGCCTGCTGGACGTTTTCCAGCTGGGCGCGGGCGGCATCGATCCATCTCGTGGGCGGCCAGTCGCTCGGCCTGCAGCGACAGGGCGGTGAGCGGGCTGCGCATTTCGTGGGCGGCATCGGCGATAAAGCGCTGCGCTGCTGGCGCATGGCGGCGCGTCGATTTTTCCAGCATGCGGTTTACCGCCAGCACGAAGCCCTGCACTTCGGCGGGCAGATCGCGGGTGTCGAGCGCGGCGGTGTCGTCGTCGCGGCGTTTTTTGCAGGCTATCGCCCAATTCGCGCAGCGGGGCGCAGGGTGCGGCGGACGATGAAAACCACCAGCACGCCGGTCAGCAGCGCCAGCACGCAGCAGCGGCACGGCGCTGCTCTGGGCGGCGGCAAACGCCTGCTCTTCGCGGTATTCGGTTTCCTGAAACACCACCACGCGCCCGCCGATGCCGTGCTTCACATACACGCGGTAGCTGTCGCCGTCGTGGCGGACATCGTGAAAGCCTTTCGCCGCTGTCAGCCGGCAGCGGCAGATAGTGCTGAGATCGGGCGGGGTGCGCTCGGTTTGAACGAAAATGCGCATATCGTCATCGCCGCCGCCGGCATGGTGCGGCACCACGGCGGTGGGCGAGATGTAGGCGGCAATCTGGCGCAGGGTTTCGTCCTGCACTCGTAGCTGGCGCGGTAGCTGTGGTAAAGGCGGCGATGCCGGCAAAGGGCGGCGGTTACCAGTGCCAGCACAATCAGCGCGCCCGACAGGCGCAACTGCAACGAATGCAGAAAGGCGGACGGCAGCAAGCGGCGGACAATCGTCATCACGCGCCCTCTTTCGAGCGACCAGCCAGCCGGCGCCGCGCACGTTTTTGATGTGCTCTTTGCCGATTTTCTTGCGCAGGCCGTGAATCAGGAAATCAACGGCGTTGCTTTCGACTTCTTCGCCCCAGCCGTAGAGTTTGTCTTCCAAATCGGCGCGCGGAAAAATCATGCCCGCCGCAGCATCAGCGCCTGCGCAGGGCAAAATTCTATTATTGCTCAGGATGATGGTTTCAGGCTGCCCGGCCACGCTCACGCTGCGGGTGGCGGGGTCAAGGGTGATAGCGCGCCGTTGCTCAGCAGGGCGCTGGCATGGCCGCCGCGACGGCGCCAGCAGGGCGCGGATGCGTGCCAGCAGTTCGGCGGCGTCGTCGAAGGGTTTGACCAAATAGTCGTCGGCGCCGCCGTCAGTTCGGCCAGCCGGCTGCCGATATCGTCGCGGGCGGTGAGTATCAGCACCGGCAGGCTGTTTGCCGCTGCCGCGGATTTTCGCCAGCACGTCCGGCTCCGTCGCGCGCGCGGCAGCGAAATCCAGCAGCAGCAGATCGTATTGCTGCGCGCGGGGCGCTCGTCGGCGGCGATGCCGTCGGCAACGCGATCGGCGGCATAGCCGGCATCTTTCAGGCCGCCCGTCAGCGCTTCGGCAATCGTGTCGTCGTCTTCGGCAAGCAAAATTCGCATTGTTTTTGTCCTTCGTGTGGTTTCAGGCTGCCCGATAACTAGCTGCGGCAGCCTGAAACGAGGTTCAACCAGCGCATCATTTCGATCTGGTCCATGCTGCGGCCAGGCGCGTTCGCCGATGGTTGCGAAAACGCAGCGGGATGTCGGAAACGTAAAAACGGTAGTCGGGCGCGGGATTGGCGCTGTTGAGCAGGCCGGCATCAGCCAGTGCGCGGGCGGCGGCTTCGGCGGTGGTGGGCAGCGGAATCGACCAGCTCGACTTCCTGCGCTTCCCTGCCTCAGCAGCGGCTTGAGCAGCGGATAGTGGGTGCAGCCCAAAACCAGCGTGTCGATGCGCTCGGCCAACGGCGGTTTGAGATATCTCGCGCACCGTCAGCCGCGTTACTTCGTGCCCGAGCCAGCCTTCTTCCACCAGCGGCACCAGCAGCGGGCAGGACTGCGACTGCACGCGGGCGTCAGGGTGGCGGCGTGGATGGCGCGGGCGTAGGCGTTGCTGTTTACGTGGTGGCGGTGGCGATCACGCCGATGTGGCCGTTGCGCGTGGTGGCGAGCGCGGCTTCGGCGCCGGCGGCAATCACGTCGAGCACCGGCATATTGCCCGCCGCCTGCCGCACTTTGTGGCCGGCCACCGCGGCGATGGTGTTGCAGGCAATCACCAGCGCTTTAACGTCTTGGCTGAGCGGGAAATCGACGATTTGCGCGGTAAGGTTTCGATGGTGCTGCGCGATTTCACGCCGTAGGGCACGCGGGCGGTGTCGCCGAGAATAAACGATGTTTTTCCATCGGCAGCCGTCTCCATCAGCGCACGCACCACGGTCAAACCGCCGACGCCGGAATCAAACACGCCGATCGGGCGCGACTGGTTGCCGTTGCTATCATTCTGTATCTCAAAAGGCCCAGCCTGAAAAAGAAAGGCGCCATTCTGGCGCAAAGGCGGCGGGCTGTTCCGTGCAGGCAGCCTGAAAGCGGCGGCGCGGGTGTTTTCAGGCTGCTTTGCGGGCAGCGGCGCGGCGGGCAAATGCCGTGCCAAAACAGCGCCGATGGCGTATCACGCCCCTGCGTGATTGCTCTAAACCCGCATCCGGCAGCCTGAAAACCCGGCGGCGGCGTTTTTCGCCCTCCGCATGAAAAAGCAGTAAAATCGCGCCGCATTTTTCACCCGCACGCGGCCGCCGCCGCCGCCCGATGGACCATAATGAAACCCGCGTCTTTCTCGACTTCTGAACAACCGATTGCCAGACTGACACCGAAGAACTGCGCCTGGTACCGGGACGATTCGGCGGTCGATATTTCCGACGAAATCGCCCGCCTGCAGAAGCCGCGATTTGGCCAAATCCATTTTTCAGCAAACTCACGCCCGCACGCAGGTCTCCGCAGGTTTCGCGCCACCCGCAGCGCCCTCCACATCTTCGACTATATTTCCGCGCTGTGCACCGACTTCCAAGAGCTGCACGGCGACCGCCATTTTGCCGACGAGCGCACGCTATTGTTGGCGGCCTGGCGCGCTGACGGCCAGAGCGTCGTCGTCATCGGCCACCAAAAGGCCGCGACACCAGAGATCCGCCGCAACTTCGGCATGCCGCGCCCTGAGGGCTACCGCAGCCCTGCGCCTGATGCAGACTGCCGAAAATTACGGCCCGCCGGTGCTCACTTTCGTCGATACCCCGGCGCCTGGCCCCGCATCGGCGCCGAAGAGCGCAACCAGTCCGAGCCTATCGCCGCAACTCTAGTACGAGCTGACCAGCTCAAAGTGCCGGTGATCTGCACCATTATCGGCGAGGGCGGCTCCGGCGGCGCACTGGGCGACTGCCGTCGGCGATTATGTGAACATGCTGCAATACTCCACCTATTCGGTGATTTCGCCCGAAGGCTGCGCGTCGATTCTGTGGAAAACCGCCGAAAAGGCCGCTGATGCCGCCGCCGCATGTTGGGCATTACCGCCGACCGGCTGTTCGAAAGCTTAATCTGATCGACCGCGTCATCGAAGAGCCGCTGGGCGGCGCTCCACCGCGACCACGCTGAAACCGCCCGCCGCGTGAAAGAAGTGGTGGCCGAGCAACTGGCGCAGGCGCAGGCGATGCCGCCTCCGGTTGCTCGAGCGCCGATTCGGCCGCATCGCCGCCACGGCGAGTTTTCTGAATAAACTAAGCCCGAGGCAGCCTGAAAACGTTTTTCAGGCTGCCTTGTCTCGTTTCTCTTTTGTTTGGCGTTTACCCTATGGCAGGCAATTCTTCTGGACAACTGTTCCGCATCACCACTTTTCGGCGAAGCCACGGCGAAGCCATCGGCTGCATCATCGACGCTGCGTGCCCGCCCGGCATCTGCGCGCTTAGCGCAGACGACATCCAGCCGATCTCGACCGCCGCAAACCGGCACCAGCCGCCACGTTACCCAGCGCCGCAGGGACCGACCGCGTGGAAAATCCTTTCCGGCGTCTTCGAGGCAAAAACCACGCAGCACATCGCCCTGCTGATCCGCAACACCGACCAGCGCAGCAAAGACTACGGCGCCATCGCCGAGCAGCAGTTCCGCCCCGGCCACGCCGACTACAGCCACTGGCACAAATACGGCATCCGCGATTATCGCGGCGGCGGCAGAAGTTCCGCCCGCGAAACCGCCGCCCGCGCAGCCGCCGGCGCGCGTCGCCAAAAATGGCTGCGCGAGCGCTTCGGCACCGAAATCGTCTGCTGGGTTACGCAGGTGGGCGAAAACCATCGCTTTCGAGGGCGAGAGAAGGTTTATCAGCGAAATCCTTTTCGCCGCCAACCAGCCAAATCGCCGAGTTGAAGGCTATAGGACAGCGTGCGCAAATCGCTCGATCTGGTCGCGCCCGCCTGCACATCGAAGCGCGGCAGGTGCCGGGTGGGCGGGCGACGGTGTTCGACCGCCTGACGCCGACATCGCCCACGCGCTGATGATGAGCATCAACGCCGTGAAAAGTTGCCATCGGCGACGGTTTCGACGCCGTTGCCCAGCGCGGCAGCGCGTGACGGCGACGAACTCACGCCGCAGGGCTTTGCCAGCAACCACGCCGGCGGCATACTCGGCGGCATTTCACCGCCAGACCATCCGCGCCGACTGCCGTCAAGCCCACCAGCTCCATCGCACCCGCGCCGCAGCATCGACATCCAGGGCGAGCCGGTAACGATTGCCACCACGGCCGCCGACGCCCTCGCGTGTCGGCCTGCGCTGCGCGCGCCGATTGCCGAAAGGATGCTGGCGCTGGTGCTGATCATCGACGCCCTGCGCCAGCGCGCGCGCAAAACGCCGATGTCGAAGTGTTCACCCCGATATCGAACGTGCGCCCAAACTCCTCAGCGTAGCAGCCTGAAAAGCCCGAAGCGGCTTTCAGGCTGCCTTTGCCGTTTTGGCTTTTCAGGCTGCTTTTAAACTTTAAACCCATGAAAAACATCGTTATCCTGATTTCCGTCAGCCGCAGCAGCAATATGCAGGCGGGTGGTTGAAGCCCGCATTCCCGATGCCCGCGTGGCGCTGGTGCTGTCCAACAAAAGCGACGCCGCCGGCCTGGCGTGGGCGGCGCAGCAGGGCATCGCCACCGCCGCGCTGGAACCACCGCGACTATGCCGACCGCGCCGCGTTCGATCGCGCGATGATCGCCGAAATCGACCGCCACCGGCCCCGATCTGGTATTGCTGGCGGCCTTTATGCGCATCCGGCACCCCGAATTTTGCGCGCATTACGCGCCGCCTGATCAATATCCATCCCTGCTGCTGTCCTTCGCCCGCACACACCCACCGCCGCGCCATCGAAGAGGCTGCCGGCTGGCCGGGCTGCACTGTCCACTTCGCCACCGCCGAGCTCGACACGCGGCCCGATTATCGCCCAGGCGGCGGTGCGCGGTTTTTGGACGGCGACAACGAAGACACCCTTGCCAGCGCGCGTGCTGGCGGCCGAACACCGCATTTTGCCGCAGGCGGTGGCCGATTTTCTGGCAGGCAGCCTGAAAACCGACGGCCGCGCGTGCTCGGCCGCGCGCCCAAGCCGAAAGCCGGCAGCCGGCTGGAAAACCGAACCGCTGAAAAAGCCCGGCCACGCTGATGATTCGGCGGCGGCATCTCAGCTAATCCCGCCGTTTTGCCCATCCCGTTCAGGAGCTACCGATGAGTGCCATTACCGACATTTTCGCCCGTGAAACCTCGATTCGCGCGGCAACCCCACCGTAATGCGACGTGCTGCTGGAAAGCGGCGTGATGGGTCGCGCGCGGCCGTAGCCAGCGGCGGCTCCATCGGCCGCGCGAAGCGCTGGAACTGCGCGACGGCGACGCCGCCCGCTATCTGGGCAAAGGCGTGCTCAAAGCCGTTGAAAACATCAATAACGAAATCGCCCAGGCGCTGATCGGCATCGACGCTTCCGAGCAGGGCTATATCGACCCAGTGCTGCTCGATCTGGACGGCACAGACAGCAAAAGCCGCTTTGGCGCCAACGCCACGCTGGCAGTCTCGCTGGCCGTTGCCCGCGCCGCCGCCGAAGACGCCGGCCTGCCGCTCTACCGCTATTTGGGCGGCGCCGGCCCGATGGCGATGCCCGGTGCCGATGATGAACGTCATCAACGGCGGCGAACACGCCAACAACAGCCTGGACATCCAGGGAATTTCATGATTATGCCCGTTGGCGCCAGTCCTTCCGCGAAGCCCTGCGCTGCGGCGCGGAAGTCTTCCACGCCTGAAAAACTGTGCCGACTGCAAAGGCTCCCCGCACCACCGTCGGGCGACGAAGGCGGATTTCGCGCCCCCAACCTCGGCAGCCACCAAGAAGCGCTGGAGCTGATTCAGGAAGCAGTAGCCGCAGCCGGCTACACCGTCGGCGAAAGACGTGGTATTCGCGCTCGACTGCGCCTCCAGCGAGTTCTACACGCGACGAGCGCGTACCATACCTCTCCGCCGAAGGTCTGGCGCTCTCCAGCGCGCGAGGTTTGCCGACTACCTGGCCGATCTGGTGGAAAATCGCATCGTTTCGCATCGAAGACGGCATGGACGAAAACGACCGCGACGGCTGGAAACTGCTCACCGCCAAAAACCTCGGCGGCAAAGTGCAGCTGGTGGGCGACGATCTGTTCGTTACCAACCCGCCATCCTGGCCGAAGGCATCAAAGACGGCATGCGCAACGCCCTGCTGGTAAAGTGAAGCCAAATCGGCACCCTGAGCGAAACCCTGCAGGCCGTCGATCTGGCCAAACGCAACCGCTACGCCAGCGTGATGAGCCACCGCTCCGGCGAAACCGAAGATTCCACCATCGCCGATCTGGCCGTGGCCACCAACTGCATGCAGATCAAAACCGGCTCGCTCTCGCGCTCCGACCGCATGGCCAAATACAACCAGCTTCTGCGCATCGAAGAAGAGCTGGGCGATGTCGCCTACTACCCCGGCCGCAGCTTCACCAACTCAGCAAAGCTAACTGTTTTTCAGGCTGCCTGAGCCCGCGGTTTTGTGGCAGCTTGAAAACGAAAGGCACACCGTGAAATACATTACCTTCATCCTGCTGGCCATTCTCGGCGGCCTCGTATTTTCAAATCTGGAAACCCGGCGGCCTGCGCGCCCAATACGCCAAGCCAGCGCCCAAGCCGCCGATTTTCGCCAGCCGCAGACGGCGCGCGCATCATCACCAACATCCTGCGCGCCGAAGTCGAAGACCTGAAAAACGGCTACGAAGCCGTAACCGAACGGGCCCGCTTCCAGCTGGGCTACATCCGCGACGGCGCGAAATCTACTACGACTTAAGCCACGGCGAAGAGCGATAAACCCGTCCTGCCGCCGCGCGTCATGAAACGGCAACCAGCAGCAGCCTGAAAAGCCATTGCGCTTTTCGGCTGCGTTTGTAATGGCAGAATCTGCGTTAACGTCGGCATTATGCAACGCTTTTGATTGCGGTTTTCGCCGCCCGAAAACGCCTAAAACAAAAAGCGAAAACGCGTTTTGATTTGGCAAAATCGTTTGCGCAGCATCAAAACAAAACGGCTCCCGTCTGCGTTTTGGCGGTGGCGCAACATAGCGGCCGCCGTCCGCATAATCGCCGCTTTTCCAACCCCGCAACCGCAAAGGAGCTTTTAATGAAACTGCGCTCGTCCCCATGCCGCACTGTGCCGCTTCCTTCCACCGCTGCTGCCGCCCATCTGGCTGGTCCTACACCGACGCACGACGGCCCCGGAACACCGCAATCTGAGCCCAGCCCACGCCACCCGCCAGAGCGGAAAAACCAGTCGCCGGTGGTTGGCCGCCGGTTCGGCCACCGCGGTCAACCGCACCGCCTCGTTACGGTCCGATGAACTACAGCGTGGAAAACAACGGTCACACCATCGAGGCCACGCCCGCCAAAGCCAACCAGTCGCTGAAACTCGGCGGCAAAGACCTTCACCTTCAAGCAGTTTTCACTCTGCGCACCCCAGCGAGCACATCTTCGACGGCAAATTTCCCGGATGGAGGCATTTCGTCCACCAGTCCGACAGCGGCGCGAATTGGCGGTGCTGGGCGTGATGTTTGTCGAGGGCAAAAAACGCGCTCAAACCGCTGCCGGCGCAGCCGCTCGAGCCGGCGAAAAAGCGAGCTGGCCGACAAACTGACATCATGCTGATGTTCCCGCCCGCGTGGCAGAAGCACTACCGGCTCAACGGTTCGCGGACCACCCCACCCCTGCAGCGAGGGCGTGAACCGGATCGTTTTTCCAAAACATCCGGTTAGCGCCAGCATGCGCAACGATGCGATGCGCGCTATGATCGCCACGACAACAACCGCCCCGTGCAGCCGCTGAACGCGCGCGGATTGTGGTCGAGGAATAAGCGCGCCGCTTAACGACATCCCGGCCGCCGAGCCTGCAGCTCCTGGCGGTGTCTGCCGGTTTTCAGGCTGCCTGTCAGTCAGTGCGCAGCCTGAAAAGCAAAAACAATACATTCCAAACAAAACTTAGCAAAATCCGGCCACAGTATAATCGCTATTGCTTATTGTACTATCAACCGAAACCGCTCGGATGATACAGCCGCTTCCTAAACCCAACACAAGGAATCTCCATGACCCTCCGTCCCCGCAGCCGTCCCACTCTGATTGCCCTGGCGCTGGTGCCGCTGTTTGCTTTTCGGCCAGGATGACGCAACGAACTCGAAAACCGTCACGTGTCACCGGCTCGCGCCCGAGTCGCTCAACCAAGGCTATTCCACCGACGGCACATTACGCGCCCTTAGGGCATCGGCATGACCCTGCGCGAAACGCGCGCAGAGCGTGAGCGTAACCACCTCGCAAACAGAGTGGAAGACTGGAAACTCGACAGCCTGCGCAAAGTGATGGAGCAGACCAACGGCGTTACCGTGAAAAGCGGCAGCGGCGGCAGCGACCGCTATGTCGGGCTGCACTCGCGCGGCATGGAAGTAAAAAACTTCCAGATGGACGGCGTGCCCTACCGCAGCTCCGGTTTCAGCAAAGACTCGTGGGCTGGCTGGGCGCGTGGACACCCGCGCGCTCGACCGCGTGGAGTGCTGCGCAGCGCGTCCGCCCTCTGGGCGGCACGGGCGATCCCTCCGCACAGAGTGAGCCTCGTGCGCAAACGTCCCACCAAAGACTTCAAAGCCGAAATCAGCACCGAACGGCAACCACAGCCGTTGGGGCGTGAACGGCGACGTTTCAGGCAGCCTGAACGCCAGCGGCAGCCTGCGCGCTCGCATCGTGGCGGGGCATGACCGCAGCGGCTACATAATTGAAGACGCGAAAATGCGTAACAGCAGCCTCTATGCCGTGGCCGAATGGGATGCTGCCCCGCCACCACCTCTCCGTCGGCATCCCAGCTGCAAAACCGCCGCGAAACCGACATCCCCATCTTCCTGCCCACCGCCTACGACAGCGAAGGCTACCCGCTGAAAAACGAAATCAGCCGCCACGCCAACACCCGCCCAAAGGCACATCCCTACAAATACAGCAGCCGCAACGTGTTCGCCGAAGTACGCCACCGCTTTTCGCCCGACTGGAAAACCAAGCTCGAATACAACTGGACGCGCAACACCATACACGACCGGCAGGGCTACGCGGCGATGAAAACCGACCACGACACCCGCCAAATCGACCTGCTCGAAACCGATTCTGAGCGAAAAACAGCACCACCCACAGCTTCGCCGCCTCGGTGGACGGCAAATACAACCTTCCGGCCGCAAACACGACATCCTGTTCGGCATCAGCGGCTTCAACACAAAACCGCGCCCCCAGCCGCTTTGCCCGTTCGACAACGCCTTCCGGCCTGCACGACTTTCTAAACAACCGCAGCCTCGCGCTCGGCCAACCCCTGTACCCGACGCGGAATATACCGCCGACGACGACATCCGCGCCCGCCAGTTCGGCGGCTTCGCCACCCGCTTCCGCCCCGCCGAACGCCTCGCCCTGATCGGCGGCGCGCGCCACAGCCGCATCACCATGCAAAAAGCCGAACACGTCGCAGGCACAAAACGAAAAAGTAACCCGCAGCAAAGTTACCCCCTACATCGGCGCCGTGTTCGACCTGAGCGAAAACCTCTCCGCCTACACCAGCTACGGCACCTCGTTCGAGCCCGTGTTCGACAAAGGCCAAGACGGACGCTTCCTCAAAACCCGCACCACCGGCCGCAACATCGAAATCGGCCTCAAAGGCGAATTTTTCGACCAACGCCTCAACGTCTCCGCCGCCCTCTTTGACACCCGCAAAAACGGCATGCCCAAATACGTGGAAAGCGGCGACTACTACGTTTCCGAAGACAACATCCGCACACGCGGCTTTGAAACCGAAGCCGCCGGCCGCATTAACGACAACTGGTTCGTCAGCGCAGGCTACACCGTGCAAAACCGCAAAGGCGGCGAAGACTCCTACGAAGCCGACCTGCCGCGCCACCAAATCAAACTCGCCACCACCTATGACTTTGAACGAGCGTCTCACCCTCGGCGGCAGCCTGCGCTGGCAGAGCAAAACCAGCAACATCAACAAAAGCGCGCTGGCCGACGAAAACGACGCCCCTCGCTCGAACGCGCCCGCAAGTCTGCCACCCAGAAAGCTTACACCCTGGTCTGACCTGATGGCCGCCTACCGCATCAACAAAAACGCCGAAGTCTACGCTCAATATCAACAATCGTCTTCAACACCCGTTACCGCACCCTTCCACCTTCCTGCTCCCTACGGCGAAGGGCGCATGCGGTGCTGATCTCAAATACTGCTGAAACGGCAAAAAGCAGCCTGAAAACTTTTTAGCTTCGCAACTCCGCTACGCACAGGCTGCTTTTGCATCCGCGCACCACCGCATCTGCTTTGAACTCTATCTGCAGGAACTGCGATCCCAGCTGAGTGGTACAAAGGCAGCCTGAAGTTTTCAGGCTGCTTTTTCGCGTGCCGATGCTCGGCGCGGTATTTGACTTTAGTGGTTTACCGAAGTTTCCACGCCGCCTTTGATTTCGCCGTACACCTCGTTTTGTGCCTGCGAACCCTGCGCGGCGCAGGCGGCCAGGGTGGCGGCGGCCAGCGCCAGTGCGGCCAGTTTTTTCAGTGTGTTCATATTGTTTCCTTTCTGTTTGAGACGACGGTTGCAGCGTGATTATATTTCAGGCTGCCGGCAGGCAAAAAGCAGCTCTGAGCCGCCGGCACCGCTTTCAGGCTGCTTTTTGCCGCGGACTCAGCCGCGCCAGAAGCCCTGTCAGAAAGGCCGCCAGCCGCCTGCGGCAAAACAGGGCGCAACCGCGCGCGTTGGCGTGGATGGCGTCGGACCTTAAATCGGCGTCGCTGAGAATGTCTGCCCAGCCGCCGGCAAACAGCGGCACGCGGTATTCGCCGGCCAAATCGGCGTACAGCGGATGGTCGGACAGGTTGCCGACCACGCGCCGAGACTGGGCTGCGTGCTCGGCAATCAGTACCAGCGGCACACCGGCAGGCCCGCGACGGCGATGAAATGGTGCTGCGCGATGGCGGCGGGTTTCGGCTTCGGCAACGCGGCGCAGGAAATCGTTGCCGCCGATGCCCAGCAGCACCAACCTGGGCGACTGCTTCATCAGCGCCGGCAGCCGCGCCAGCGCCTGCTGCGAAGTGTCGCCGGACACGCCGCCGTTGATCAGCTGCCAGCCGGTCAGTTCTGCCAGTTTGCGCGGATAGGCGGCTTCGGGCGCGCGCCGTAGCCGCAGGTCAGCGAGTCGCTGAGCGCCAGCACCGTTGCGCCGCGCGGCAGGGCGCTGTGCTTGACAGCCGCGGCGCAGGCGGCCAGCAGCAGGGGCGGCGGTGCCGAACAGGAATTGGCGGCGGTCGGTGGTCATGGGTTTCTTCACAGTTATCCGGCTGCGCCGAAAAACGCTTGGGCGCTGTCCGAACGGAATAAGTGGCGCTGTCAGGCTGCCTCAGCTCGAAAGCAGCCTGAAAGCCCCGTTTTGCGCTTTCAGGCTGCTTTTTCGTAACGCCGGCGGGATGTTCAGCTTTCTTCGTCCCGCAGATTGAGTCAGTAGGGCGTCGGTTTTGTCGGGGTCTTCGCTGCGGGTCAGGCGCAGGATGTCGTGCTCGAGATCGGCGATGCGGCTGTGCAGCACCACGTCTTTCACCGCCAGCAGGTTGCTGCTGTTCAGCGGAAAAACGGCGCAGGCCGAGACCGAGGCAGCAATCGGTGTAGCGCGGGTCGCCGGCCATTTCGCCGCACACGGATACCGGCTTGCCCATGCGGTTGGCGGTGCGGATGAGTGGGCGAGCAGGCGCACCACGGCGGGTGGGCGGCTGGTAGAGATAGGCGACGGCGTCGTCGCCGCGATCGACCGACAGGGTGTATTGATCAAATCGTTGGTGCCGACGGATACGAAGTCGAGATATTTGAGCAGGCTGGAGACGGTGAGTGCGGCGGACGGAATTTCGATCATGCAGCCGACTTCGATGTCGCCGAAGGCTTCGCCGCGCTCGGTGAGCTGGCGGCGGGCGGTGTCCAGGTGGATCAGGCTTTGTTTGAGCTCGGACAGGCTGGAAATCATCGGCCACATCATTTTGATTTTGCCGAACACGGCGGCGCAAAATGGCGCGCATCTGGGTGCGGAACATCACCGGCTCGGCGTGGCACAGACGGATGCCGGTCAGCCCCAGCGCGGGGTTGGCGGCGGCGTTGGGCGTGCCGTGGCCGCCGAACCAGCGCGGGTTTTTATCCACGCCCAAATCGACGGTGCGGATGGTGCATTCTTTGCCTTTGAGTTTTTTATCGGTTTCGGCGTAGGCGTGAAAACAGCTCGTCTTCGTCGGGCAGGTTGTCGCGGTTGAGATAGAGGAAACTCACTGCGCAGCAGGCCGACGCCGTCGGCGCCGAGTTTGAGCAGCTTGACTTCGCCGGCGCTTTCGATATTGGCCAAGAGTTCGATCTCTTCGCCGTCGAGCGTAGTGGCGGCGGTATTTTTGAGTTTTGTTGAGCTGGCGCTGGCGGCTCTGTATTCGCTGCAGCGCAGCGGCGGTATTCGGCGAGCACGATTTCGTCGGGCCTCGATAATCAGGTGCCGGTGATGCCGTCCACCACCACCCATTCGTGTTCGCTGATCAGCGCACGGGCGTTGCCCAAACCGATTACCGACGGAATGTTCAGGCTGCGGCCGAGTATGGCGGTGTGGCTGGTGGCGCCGCCGGCATGTCGGTTACGAAGCCTTCGATGCGCTGGTCTGAAACAAACGGTATCGGCGGGGGAAAGGTCGTGGGCGATCAGAATGGTGTCGTCCAGCAGATTGGCATCGAGATTGATTTCGGTGCTCTGGCCCGGCCAGGTTTTTCTGGATGCGCTCGACCACCCTGCAGCATATCCCTGCTTGCGGGTGCGCAGGTATTCGTCGCCGATGTCGTCAAACTCGCGGCTTAAAGCGCGCTCGGTTTGATGCTCAGCGCCCATTCGGCGTTGATCTGGCGCTCGAACAGAATATCCACCGGCTCGCGCGACAGGGTAACGTCGGCCCAGCAGCATCAGGTGCAGCGAGATAAAGGCGCCCAGCTCGGTGGGGCGTTTTTCGGGAATGGCGCTGCGCAGCTGCTCAGCTGGCGGCGGGTGGTTTTTGACCGCGGCTTCGTAACGCTCGGCCTCCGCCGCCAGCGCCCTCGGCGGCAAATCGAGCTGCGGCACTAGCCACCGCGCCGCACCAGATGGGCGCGGCCGATGGCGATCCCTGCCGCCTGCGGCATAACCGTGCAGCACAATCACCTTATTCTCCTTCGCCGAAGAAATCGGCCACCAGCTCGGTCAGTTCGGCCATCGCCTGCGCTTCGTCGGCGCCGTCAGTTTCGATTTCGATGGTGCTGCCCCGTGCGCCGCCGCCAGCATCATCAGCCCCATAATGCTTTTGCCGTTTACCCGCTTGCCCTTGCGGCTGACCCACACTTCGGCGGCAAAAACGGCCGGCAGTTTGGGTGAACTTGGCCGACGCGCGTGCGTGCAGCCCGAGTTTGTTGACGATTTCGACTTCCTGTTTGAGCATGGCCGTTACCTGGTCTGCGGATGGGAACTGTGCTTTCAGGCTGCCTGCGGCGGCGCTGCCGCAGGCAGCCTGAAAGGCGGATGCGCCCGATTATATAGCGAAGCGCGGCGGCGTGCTAAAATGCCCGCCTACCGACGCGCCTTTTTTCAGGTTGCCTGAAACCGCACCCGCTATGTCCTACCAAGTCCTCGCCCGCAAGTGGCCCGAAAACCTTGGCCGATTTGGTCGGCCAGGAACACGTT
>BNJV01002961.1_pt1 | contig 127189 bp, 196 predicted proteins | sample 8540591 | NCBI WGS metagenome assembly BNJV01 (sample SAMD00202457, study PRJDB9452) | human saliva metagenome | host: Homo sapiens
AAGTCAAGAGGAAGAAGCGGTAGCTTATAGCCAAGAAAAAGAGGCTTCTTCAGTTAATGACTACCAAGCTCAAAAAGGAGAGTCAAAAAGAACTGCGTAAATTGATGAGACAAATCGAAAGTCTTGAGACAGAAATCGAAGAATTAGAAAAATCAAGCCCAAGCTATTTCTGAACAAATGCACACTACTAATGATGCGGATGAACTCATGCAATTGCAAGCTGAACTAGATAAGATTAGTCAGCGCCAGGAAGAAGCTATGCTTGAGTGGGAAGAGTTATCGGAGCAAGTGTAGAAGGAGTAATAGATGGTAGAATTTAAATATTTTAACAATGTGTATAAGAAAGTAGCAAACAAAAAGTTTTCAGACAGTATTGTTTTTTTAAAGATGATTGGAATGACTATAATTATTACATTACTTTTTCATGTTTATTACTATGACAGGGATTGTGGTGAAAGCTACATAGGTAGTTATAGAATTTATGAAGCTGAGATAGAAGAACAAAAAGGATATTAACGGAATTAAATCTATTTTTTTAAATTGACTAAAGCTGATTTTTAATATGAATCAAAAAAATATTCTTTAGCTTGTAATCTAGAATTTTATCGAAACTTATATGAATTATGTTCAGAAAAATTATGATGAATTTCTTGCAATACATAATGATCTTACACTTAATGATTTACCAGAAGGAATAAAAGAAAATGAAGGAGTAAAGTTTGCTCTTTTAAGAAATGATGGGGTAACAAATAGTGAAGATATAATTAAATTTAATGAAGCTCTAAAAAAACTAGATTCGAATTTAAATGTTGGGAATTATCTTTCTTCGGATAAGATTACGGAGTATTTTTTTGACTTTATTAGAAGAGGAAAGAGTAGAAGATTTAAAAAAAGAAATTGAAGATTTAGTTGAAAAAAAGTAATTTTAACTATAATCTATTAAAAAAAGTTAATTGAACATTGTATTGAGAATTCATCTAAAAGATACCCATCAAGTGTATTATAATACTTTACTTTCATTGGTTAAAAAGAAAAAAATTACGAACAGCTAAAGTCAGAGTTAGAAACTATTGACAAAGATGAATTGAAAGAAATATCGGACAATGTAAGTATTATAAAAGATAAATTAAAAATATAGAGTAGAAGGTGAGGATTTTATTCACTATACTTCACTAAATACCTTAAAATTTTTTTGCTTTTATAAAATTGATGATAAAGATAATTATCCTAGATTACGACTTAGTAATGCCAGACAAATGAATGATCCAAATGAAGGGTATACATTTCTTAATCTCATAGGAATTAAGAAAGAGGAATTACCTCAAACTGATTATGATACGTCGCCATTCTTTTTTTGCTTCTATGACACAAACTGGAAATGGGCAAAATCTAGATGATAGTCTTCCAATGTGGAAACAATATGGTGACGACGCAAAGGGTATTAATTTAACCTATCATTCAGATTATATTCAAAAAGTTAATAGACGATGGAATAGAGATTTATAAAGTTTGTTATAATGTTAAGGAAGATTTACTAGAGGAAGAAATAAATGCAATAGAATCAGCATTTAACGAAATTAAAAAAATTATGGCGATGATAAAGAAAAAAAGAAGCTATCTTTTTATCAGCATTAAACCTAATTGATGATATTCGTTATTTATTTAAAGATGTAGATTATTGTTATGAGAATGAATATAGAATTATTAAATCTTATGAAGGAGAGGAAGATGTTATTTTTTTCTAGCGAAAGTTCTAACAGTGTGATTCCTGGTCTATATGCTTATATTGACAAAGAACTAAAAATATTCAAAAATTAAACTTGGTCCCTAAATGTGATGATATTGATTTTTATTGCTCCATATATAAAATTTGTTGATCGAAATATTGAAGTAACTAAGTCGCAAATATCTTATCGTTAATTTTTAAATTTTGAGAATTTATTCTTCCTTAAAAAAAGTAAAAAAAGGGACATTTTTGAAATTTTTTTAGTGAAATACAAAACCAAGGTTGATAGAGACTATCTAGGTAGGGGATTGAGTACCATTTTTTTACACTGGCAATTCTCTTCATGCCTATTGCGAAAGGTGTGATGACATTTTTTTACCAAGTGTTCAATTAGTTTCTTTTTTTAATCATCGGGCTTGGAGTTATTTTTACTTTTCGTTGGTATCATGGATCTATATTCAAAGACATGATTAATACAGAAAAAAACAGCGACTTCGCTGTTTTTCGTTTAAATCTATCCACCCTGAGGGAATCGAACCCCCATCTCAAGAACCGGAATCTTACGTGATATCCATTACACTAAGGGTGGAAACTCTCATCATTATATCAAAAATAGGAGTTTTACTCAAGACTAAAACCAATATAAAAAGAGGAAGAAAAAAGGATTTAGACAATATCTAAATCCTTTTACATTTTTATTTTTTTTCAAGAAGTGCTTTGATTTCTTGAAGAACTTCCAATTCAGTTGGAGCTGCTGGAGCTTCTTCAGCAACTTCTTCTTTCTTACGAAGGTTTTGAGCTTTTTCAATAGCTTTAATCATGAAGAAGAGAACAGTACCAATTACAACGAAGTTGATAACAGCGCTCAAGAATTTACCATATGTAACACCATTCCAAGCAAGCTCAGCAATGTTTTGTACATTCGCAGCTTCCAAGGCTGGGTTCAATAGAAGTGGAGTGATGATATCATTAACAAATGAATTGATGATAGCACCAAAAGCAGTGGCGATGATCACACCGACAGCAAGGTCAACGACGTTGCCACGGAGCAAGAAATCTTTAAGATCCTTTAACATAATATTTTCCTTTCAAAATTTTATCAAATTTTTACAACACATTATATCGTAAATTTATGTTGAATGCAAGAAAAGTGCTCATTTATTTTTAAAAACAAAAAGCTTGCTAAATAGGTAATTTAAAACAACAATTGTAACTTGAGCAAACCCTATTTCAACCGTATTAATTATATTAACATCATCACCCACAAATTGACCAATTATATGAGGAAACTTGGTGACAAAAATAAAGGTAAGTGCCATATCAAGTAAGAAGGTAAAAAATCTAGCTCCAGAGAATTTAATGAGACGTCCAAACCAATTTTCTCGTTTTTGTTTAAAAACAATAGTGTCATTGGTAAAGAAAGCAAATAGAATACCTGTTATATTACCTAGAGCAGTAGCTGTTAATTCTTGATGAGTCAAGTAAAAAATAATCATTCGAGTCCCTACAGAAACAACAGTAGTAGCAACGCCGAAAAATAAATAAGATAAAATTTCGTTATCGAAGAATTTTTTAATGTATCTTTTCATAAGATTAGTATAGCATAAAGCCTTTAAATGTGCTATACTAACAAAGTTGACTTGTTCAACCCTTGGTGCTTAGCTTCTTTCACCAAGCATATTAAATGCGGTGGAGCCGCTAAAGGAGAAAACATGAAAAAACTTACTGTCCGCGATTTGGCTGACATTGCCATTGTCGCAGCAATTTATGTGGTTTTGACTATCACACCACCACTCAATGCTATCAGCTACGGTGCTTATCAGTTCCGCATTTCTGAAATGATGAACTTCCTAGCTTTTTTTATAATCCTAAGTACATTATCGGTGTTACTCTTGGATGTATGATTGCTAATTTCTTCAGTTTTGGACTCATTGATGTCGCTGTAGGTGGAGGATCAACTCTTGTCTTCCTAAGCTTAGGAGTTTGGTTGTTCAGTAAATATAGTAAAGACTATCTTTTTAATGGATTGATTCGAAAAAGATCATTTTTTTCTTTTCAATTCTATTTTTCAATTTCAATGGTAACAATTGCTGCTGAATTGCATATCGTAGCAGAGGCACCATTCTTCTTTACTTGGTTTACAACTGGTATTGGAGAATTCGCATCACTCATTGTCGGAGCAATTATCATTGGTAAAATTGGTAAACGTATTGATTTGACTAGATAATGAAATCACATCAATATTCATGAAAAAAAGTCTGAACTTTGTTCAGTCTTTTTTTCTTTGTCTATAAACCCTAGCCTTTCAACAAAAGTGGTATAATAAAGAAAAAAAGGGATTATTTTTAATATGTATAGTTATCGTATTTCAGTTTTTGAAGTCCTTTGGGAAAACCAGGTCATTAGATTTTTTTGTTAATTTTTAGCACTATTTTATTTCTATCTTTTTTTCCAAAGAGTTAAGACATCCTTAAAAAAAGTGGTGGGAGTATGTTGGATCCTTTTTCATATTGCAAAGGGAAGATTATACATTCACACGACTATTCTTTTTAGAAAAAGGATTGTTCCTCTAGCTGAAATTAGACAAATTGATATTGATTACGTTCGAGGGAGAAGAATGAATGGGGACAGGTATCATTTGTATTTTACAAGGAAAGATGGAAAATCTTTTTACTTTTTCATTTTGGAAAAAGCAAAAAGAAACGAGGAGTTAGTGAAAAATCTTGCCAATGTGGCCAAGAAGTGCCATATTAAAAATCTATTATTATTATTATTAAGAGTCGATTGCTAAAAATTGAATTGTTGTCACTTGAGACAATTGTCAAAAACGAGGAGAATATCTAATATGAATCAACTACAAGTAATAAGAGAAGATAGTCAACTGAGAAGCTTATTGATGAAAGAATGCGATATTCTCTTTTATGACCAGTTGAAAGAGGTTGAATTTTCTCAGAACAATGAAGTTTATTCTCTTTCGCCCATAGCCTTTGCTAAAGATGGTAGTGGGGGAGAATATGTAATTCTTGAGGATGAGAGTATCGGCTTTATAGGGAGTGAAGGCCAAGTTGGTCGGGTAGCAGAAAGCCTTGATGACTTGCTTACCTTCTTACTCCATGCTGGTTCTATCACTGATTTTTCTTGTCGTTTACTCTATCAAAACAAGGATTTGTTGGTAAAATTCTGTCAAGGATTTCTCAATAAAGCACGAGAAAACTACCAGTCAAAAAGGCGAAGAGTGGGATAAAGTGAGAGCTGGACTTGCACAAGAGTTGGGACTCGAATTTCAGCCAGAGAAACTGCAAGAGTTAGCGTTCAATTTTTATCAATCAGCGATAAGAACCCCTCTATTCACTTGTAAATATGGTCATGGTGAGAATGAATATGTCTGCGATTCTGTTTTATCAGATATTGTCGGCTTGTGGGTTTCAGAGCTTGTTGGAATGAGTAGAGAAGAAATCATGGACTTTGGCAACTAATTCATTTCTAGCATGGATAAGAGTTTACATATCTTACTTTTAAATAATCCCAAATAAGAAAAAAATCTTTATTTTCTTAAAGTTTTTTTATGTTATAATAGTAACAGAAAAATTTTTTTAGGAGTTTATATGAGTTTTTTTCAGAATTTATTTCAAAGATTGATTATTATTGTCATAAAAAAAGAAAGTCTATTTGTCAAAAAGCAAGTTCAAATATGCTATTCATTCCTAGTGCTAGTTACTTCCTTGCTAAGCTGTGGATTATCTTATCAGCAATCTCTATGTTTGTTTTTCTTGTCAAACGAGCACATTGCAGCTAACTTTTTCATCCTTTAGTATTATTAAATTTAGTATTGTCTCTGATCAAATTGCTAACTTTGATATTCCAAATATTCTACGCCATTGGGGAGTTACCTTTATCGCTAACTTAATTGGTGGTGGTTTCTTGATAGGATTACCATACGCTTACCTTAATAAAAAAACGAAGAGACTTATGTCGATTAACAATAAGCTTTCCAAAAAAATCATATCAATAAAAGAGGAGGCCGGGACAAAAAAATCCAGGCCTCTTTTTGTAAGAAAGTAACTTTGACCTAATATCTGCGTGGACTTTTTTTGTTATTTTTAACTAAAAACTTTATTCTCTTTTTATAAACTCCAACAAACTCCTAGACCATCTTCTTTTTCTGGAAATTGAAGAGACTCTTTTGTGAATTTAATATAGAACAAGCAATAAAAACATAATAACTATATTGAATAAAAAGACTTAAAAAAATAAAGATTTGAAAAACTATACATATGCCGATACAAAAGCAAATGAAAACGATTGTAAAAAAATATTATAATTAGAAGAAGAAAGCCTTTCCATAATTTCGATTTTTATGTTATAATATTCACAAATAAAAAGTTTTTAGGAGTTTATATGGTCTCATCAGAATTTATTTCAAAAATTGAATTTGCTTTGTAAAAAAAGAAAGAAAGTCTTTATTCAAACAGTAAATTCAAGTATGCTATTCGTTCAATGTTTGCGGGTGCTTTCTTAACTTTCAGTACAGCAGCTGGTGCAGTTGGAGCTGACTTGATTAATAAGATTGTCCCAGGTAGCGGACGCTTCCTTTTCCCATTTGTTTTCGCTTGGGGATTGGCTTATATCGTGTTCTTGAATGCTGAGTTAGTTACATCAAACATGATGTTCTTGACAGCTGGTAGCTTTTTGAAAAAAATTAGCTGGAGAAAAACAGCTGAAATTCTTCTATATTGTACTTTCTTTAACTTAATCGGAGCTCTTATCGCTGGTTGGGGATTCGCCCATTCAGCAGCTTATGCAAACCTGACCCATGATAGTTTTATTTCTGGAGTTGTGGAAATGAAATTGGGCCGTTCAAATGAACTAGTTTTGCTTGAAGCAATTTTGGCTAATGTCTTTGTAAACATAGCAATTCTTTCTTTCGTTTTAGTTAAAGATGGTGGTGCCAAACTTTGGTTGGTTCTTTCAGCTATTTACATGTTTGTATTCTTAACAAATGAACACATCGCCGCAAACTTTGCTTCATTTGCTATTGTTAAGTTCAGTGTTGCTGCTGATTCTATTGCAAACTTCGGTATTGGAAATATTCTTCGTCACTGGGGTGTAACCTTTATTGGTAACTTCATCGGTGGTGGTCTTCTGATTGGATTGCCTTTACGCTTTCTTAAACAAGAACGAAGATACATACGTAGATTAAAAAGTTGGATTGATTCCAACTTTTTTTCTTTTTGTTTATCCATGCTATAATGAATGTAGTAATGTTAAATACAGAGGAAAATCATGAACGAAATTAAATGTCCAAATTGTGGGGAAGTTTTTACAGTAAATGAAAGTCAATATGCAGAGTTGATTTCTCAAGTTCGAACTGCAGAGTTTGACAAGGAATTGCATGATCGCATCAAGCAAGAATTGACATTAGTGGAGCAAAAAGCCTTAAATGAGCAACAATCAAAATTGGCTCAAAAAGACCAAGAAATAGCCCAGCTTCAAAGTCAAATTAACAACTTTGACACCGAAAAAGAATTAGCTAAGAAAGAAGTAGAGCAAACCGCTAGTCAAAGCTTGCTGGAAAAAGAAAAAGAAGTGCAAGCATTGGAAAATCAGTTAGCTACCTTGCGCTTGGAGCATGAGAACCAATTGCAAAAAAACCTTATCTGGCCTAGAAAAAGAACGGGATCAGGTTAAAAATCAGCTCCTTTTACAAGAAAAAAAGAAAATGAACTTTCTCTGACTTCGGTTAAACAAAAATTATGAGGCCCAGCTGAAAGCTGCCAATGAACAGGTTGAGTTCTACAAGAATTTTAAGGCCCAACAATCAACCAAGGCTATTGGGGAAAGTTTGGAGCAGTATGCGGAGAGTGAGTTCAACAAGGTTCGTAGCTTTGCCTTCCCTAATGCCTACTTCGAAAAGGATAACAAGGTCTCTGCTCGTGGGTCTAAAGGGGACTTTATCTTCCGTGACTTTGATGAAAATGGGCTAGAATTCATTTCCATCATGTTTGAGATGAAAAATGAAGCTGACGGCACAGAAAAAAAGCATAAGAATGCAGACTTCTACAAGGAGTTGGACAAGGATCGCCGAGAAAAGAACTGTGAGTATGCTGTTTTGGTAAGTATGCTTGAAGCAGATAGCAACTACTTCAACACAGGAATTGTAGATGTTAGCCACGAGTATGAGAAGATGTATGTGGTTCGTCCTCAGTTCTTTATTCAGTTGATTGGTCTCTTACGCAATGCAGCTCTTAACTCTTTAAAATACAAGCAGGAGCTAGCACTGATCCGTGAACAAAATATTGATATCACCCACTTTGAGGAAGATTTGGATGCTTTCAAGGTTGCCTTTGCTAAGAATTATAATTCTGCTTCTGTTAACTTCGGAAAGGCTATCGATGAAATCGACAAGGCCATCAAACGCATGGAAGAAGTTAAGAAATTCCTGACTACGTCTGAAAATCAACTCCGCCTTGCCAACAATAAGCTGGATGATGTTTCCGTTAAAAAATTGACTCGGAAGAATCCAACCATGAAGGCTAAGTTTGATGCCTTGAGGGGGGAGTAGGAGGATCCTATGCAGATACGAAAAGCAACCATGAAAGATGCTGAAGCCCTACTGTCTTTATACGAAGACTTGGGCTATCCAACGACCGCTTCTAAGCTGTCTCGACGTTTAGAAATGATTCTTTCTCAACCACATTATGGCTGTCTTATAGCTGAAAGAAACGGAGAAATTTTAGGTTTCTTAGGTTATGCCAAGCTCTTCTTTTTTGAAGCAGATGGATCTTACTATCGTATTTTAGCTTTGTCAGTTGCAAAAGAAACAAGACGACAAGGAATTGCTAGTAGGTTAATCGATGAATTGAAAAAACAAGCGGTAAAAGAAGGAGTTAAGGCACTGGCTCTAAATAGTGGATTAACAGCTGAACGAAATGCTGCACATCAGTTTTATCAGTCGGTTGGATTTGAAAAAAAGTGACTGCCGGCTTTGCTCTGCATTTGAAAAGTCAACATGAATAAAAATGATAAGATAGTAAGGGAAACGAAGTGATGTCTTCAATAAAAAGGGAAAAACCTTATATTTTTAACGATAAGAGCATGGATTATGTGACATTTGGTAAAGGTAAGCAACCCCTAGTGATCATACCAGGCTTGGGGGATGGATTGCAGACAGTTAAGGGCATGGCTCAAATGCTAGCTTTAACTTACCGAGAATTTGCCAAGGTTTATAAAGTTTATGTTTTTAGTCGCATCAATGAGTTGCCAGAAAACTACACAACACAAAATATGGCAGCAGATGTAGCAAGAGCAATGGAGGTATTGAATATTACCAGTGCCTATGTTATGGGGATTTCACAAGGTGGAATGATTGCCCAATGGCTAGCTGTAGATTTTCCAGAAAAGATTAAAAGTTTGATTTTGGCTGTTACAACTGCAAAACTAAGTGATATTGGCATGAACCGGATTAGTCGCTGGCTTGACCTGAGCCAAACAGAAAGTTATAAGGAATTAATGTTTGATATTGCTAGTCACTCTTACACAACTAAATCCTTCGGAAAATTCAAATACCTTTATCGAATAATGGGAATTTTTGGTCGCATTAAAGATAAACAACGTATTTCTATTCAGGCTGTATCTTGTTTAAAACATGATAGTCTGGCTGTTTTGGAAAAAATCAACTGTCCTACACTCATTATTGGAGAAGAAAAAAATGATGTTCTAGGCGTTGAAGCTTCGCTTGAATTGCATCAACATATCAAAGATAGCCAACTCACCATTTTACCAGAATGTGGGCATGCACTTTATGAGCAGAATAAGAATTTCCAAAATAGGGTTTTAGTATTTTTAGAAAGTTAATGAATGAACGGTATTATCAACTTAAAAAAAGAAGCAGGGATGACCTCGCATGATGCGGTTTTTAAATTGCGTAAGATTTTAGGAACCAAGAAAATTGGTCACGGTGGTACCTTGGATCCGGATGTTGTGGGAGTTTTACCCATTGCAGTTGGTAAGGCGACTCGCATGGTAGAGTTCATGCAGGATGAGGGGAAAGTCTACGAGGGGGAAATCACTCTGGGATATTCTACAACGACCGAGGATGCTAGTGGGGAAGTTGTCGCAGAGACTCCTGTTTTGTCTCCACTGGATGAAAAGCTTGTCGATGAAGCCATTGCTAGTCTGACAGGGCCTATCACCCAGATTCCACCAATGTACTCGGCTGTCAAGGTAAATGGTCGTAAACTTTATGAGTATGCGCGTGCTGGTCAGGAAGTCGAGCGTCCAGAACGTCAGGTGACCATTTATAGTTTTGAAAGAGCCAGTCCCATTTCCTACGAGGATAAACTTGCGCGTTTTACTTTCCGAGTAAAATGTAGCAAGGGAACCTATATCCGTACCTTATCGGTTGACTTGGGCGAGAAACTTGGTTATGCAGCTCACATGTCTCATCTTACACGGACTAGAGCAGCTGGTTTACGGTTAGAAGATTCCTTGACTTTAGAAGAAATTGCCCAAAAAGTAGAGGCTGGAAAACTGGACTTTCTCCATCCACTCGAGATTGGTACAGGGGATTTAGTAAAAGTAAAATTGACTCCTGAGCAGGCAGACGAAGTCCGTTATGGTCGTTTTATTGAGTTAGAGTGTAGCGAGAAAGAAGTTGCAGCTTTTGAAGGTGAGAAGCTACTTGCTATTATGGAGAAACGTGATCATCTTTACAAACCGAGAAAGGTTTTCTCTTAAGTATTTGGAAAAAGCAACGATTTTTTTATTTTTTTAGTAGAAAGATGAGATGCTCTCATCTTTTTTTAAAATATTAGCCGATAAATAGTTTTTTTACATTTTATGTTTTAAAAAAACCATTGAAAATACAGTGTTATTTGACAGTTTTGCTTACTTATGATAAGATTTAATTTAAGAAAAGCTAGAGAAAAAAATAGAGGATATTATGAGTATTGAAATGACTGTCAGTGAGATTGCTGAGGTCTTGGGACTATCCCGACAAGCAATCAATAATCGTGTCAAAGAATTACCAGAAGAAGATATTACAAAAAACGACAAGGGTGTTACTGTTGTTACTCGCAGTGGATTGATCAAACTTGAAGAAATCTACAAAAAGACCATCTTTGAAGACGAACCTGTTAGTGATGAAGTGAAGCAACGAGAACTCATGGAAATTCTTGTTGATGAAAAAGAATGCTGAAATCATTCGTCTTTATGAGCAATTGAAAGCTAAAGATAAGCAACTGGCTGAAAAAGATGAACAGATGCGAGTCAAAGACCGCCAAATCGCTGAAAAAGATAAGCAATTGGACCAACAACAACAGTTAACCCTTCAAGCTATGAAGGATCAAGAAACACTTCAGTTGGAGTTGGATCAAGCTAAGCAAGAAGTTCAGGCATCGAAGAAAGGCTTCTTTGCTCGCTTATTTGGCAAATAAGAAAAAACTGCTTGGTTTCTATGACTAGACCAGGTGGTTTCTTTTTACAAATCAATAAGGATTGATAAGATGGAAACATTAAGAGATTATATCTCATTTGATTTAGAATTCAACAAAGACCAGGATAAGACTCATTTGATTCAAGTATCAGCAGTGCATTTTAAAGAAGGTGAAGAAGTAGGAGCATTTGACTCTTATGTTTACACTGATGTTCCTTTGAAGAGTTTTATTAATGGTTTGACGGGGATTACTTCAGAGACATTGAAAGGCGCACCAAATATAGAAGAAGTCCTGCAAAAATTTCAAGTTTTTGTTGGTAACTTGCCTCTTATTGGTTATAATGCGGCAAAGAGTGATTTACCGATTTTACTAGAGCATGGATTTGACTATAGTCATCAATATCTAGTTGATGTCTATAATGAATCACTGGAGCGACGTAGTTCTGATCTTCATGGAATTGCTAATCTAAAATTACAAACTGTGGCTAATTTTCTAGGTTTTAAAGGACAATCTCATAATAGTTTAGAGGATGCTCGTATGACTGCTCGAGTGTATGAAGCTTTTTCTGGAGTCAGATGAGAGTAGACTCTTACTCAATTCTCAAACTAGTCTCAATTCGAATCCATTTGGTGCTTTTGGATTTATCACAACTTTTTGATTAGGAGTTTTTATGAAACCTGAAAAAAACCGAAAAAAATTGGGTTTTAAAAAGATTTACCTTAATCTAGATAAAAATCCTCTTTCTATTCTTTCTAATCTTTATGTTGGTTGATTATATCTGGTTGCCATTAAACTCAGTGATAGCTGGATTTTTACTAAGTCAGACTGGATATTTGTTTATTTCCTACAACAATATTTTTTTGAGATTATAAAAAAACGCACCCATAGTCAGTCTTGGCTTCGTAATCTTAATAGCTATCAATTTACTGGTAGCCTATTTTTCAACTTAGTATTCTCTTTATTGGAGCTCGCCACCTCCTATATCACGAAAAAAGGACTCTTATAGAATATAGTCGAAAAGTATTTCGTGAAAGCCTTGCTTTTTATGAAGAAAATGACTATTTCAAAAGCTCTGTTTATCTTTTTTTATTTGTAGCAATGCTATTTCCTTTTTATCAGGAAGATATTTAAGATTTATTATTTCAATAAAATCGTAATACCAGAGTTTATTCAAACCTACATGGAAGATAAGTACTGGATGTGGTGGATAGCCATTATTATCTTATCAGTCTTATTCTTTTATGTTTCTGTTCGCTTGATGTTCACTCTACCTAAGGTCTTTTTATGAAAAAGATGACGGTCAAGGAAGCGATCATTTATAGTTTGGATAAAACTAAGAATTTCTTTTGGTTTTATGCTTGGCATTTATTCTTAATTATTGTAAAAACAAATCTATTCTTCTATCTTCCTCTCATCCCTTTACTATCATTCCAGTATATAGTGGATAGCCTTACTCAGAGAGAATCTCTACTCCTTGCTATTTGCAACTTCGTTCTTATCAAGAATTTCCACTATATGGCACTGACCTATTTCCTTGTGAAATTTACGTCCTTCTTAACGGGAGAAGAGCTTGACATTATGCCAAGGCGAGAGAAGGACCATATCATGAGATGGGGGGTCATGGTTTGTGCAAGTATTTTCTTTGCGATTGAAGGATATAATTATCTGGAAGCTCCTGTAGTCAATCCACCGCTTGTGATTTCACACCGTGGTGTATCGAATGGAAATGGTGTCCAAAATACAGTAGAATCCTTAGAAAAGACAGCGCAGTTAAAACCAGATTTAATCGAGATGGATATTCAGGAGACTAAAGATGGTCAATTTGTTATGATGCACGATGCTAATCTTAAAGGCTTAGCTGGTATTAATAAAACACCACAGGATTTGACCTTAGAAGAGTTAAAGAAGATTGACATTCATGAGAATGGTTATGAGACAAAGATTTCAAGTTTCGATGATTATCTGACTCGCGCAAACGAATTACATCAGAAACTTCTCATTGAGATTAAGACCAGCCACAAAGATAGCCCGCAGATGATGGAACATTTTCTAGACAAATACGGTGCAAAAATTAAGGTTTATGGTCATCAAATGCAATCCTTGGATTATAAGGTTATTGAAAAAGTGAGAGAGTATGACAAGGATATTCCTGTCTACTTTATTCTTCCCTATAATTCTGTTTTTCCTAGAACGGTTGCAACAGGCTACACAATGGAGTATTCTACTTTAGATGAATACTTTGTGACGAAACTATGGAATACTGAGCAAAAACTCTATGTATGGACAATCAATAGTTCGGAATCATTTAATAAGTCTTTTCACCTAGGAGTTGACGGAATGATTACGGATGACTTGAAAAACATAAAAGAAGAACTAGTAACTGCTCAGGAAGACCCTGAATATAGTGACTTATTGCTAAATAAAGCAACTGAGTTCTTTGCTTATTAACATAAATTAAAAGAGGCTGTAAACCAGCCTCTTTTTGAGAATATAATTAAAATGGTAACTTACCAGCAAATGCTCCAAGTTTCTTTTTAGTTGTTTCATCGATTTGTTCAAGGGCAGCATTGAGTGCTTGAACAGTCATATCTGAAAGTGTTTCAATATCTTCAGCATCCACAACTGCAGGATCAAAATCAATTTTTACGACTTTTTTTATCACCTGTTAAGGTAGCAGTTACAAGGTTTTGAGCAGAAGTCCCAACAAATTCTGTGGCAGCCAATTCAGCTTGGCTTTTGCTCCATTTGTTTTTGAAGTTTTTTGAGCTTGACGCATCATGTTTTTGCATATTCATCATGGCGGTAGTTAGCTTCCTTTTCTTTTTATTTTTCCATTTTATTTTTAACAATTTTAATTGGAAAAAGTCTAATTAAAATTTCAGGTTCTCTATACATATCAACCAATGATTTAAGGTTTCTTTTAAGCTTTCTATATTATTCTGAAGGACTCTATATTAACCGAGAGTTAAGAATACAAGGATTCATTTCTTAAATGCTCTAAGCATAAAGTGCTCGCATCATTAGTTTCTAACTAGAGAAAACTAGTATTTGCTTCATGATAGTGCAAGATTATGATATAATGGTAGAGAATGAGTTTTTAGAATAAACCAAAGGAGTATCAAAATGATTTACGCTGGAATTTTAGCAGGTGGAACCGGCACGCGCATGGGTATTAGTAACCTACCCAAACAATTTCTTGAGTTGGGAGACCGCCCAATCCTAATCCATACAATTGAAAAATTTGTCTTAGAGCCAACTATTGAAAAGATTGTAGTTGGAGTTCACGGAGACTGGGTGACACACGCAGAGGATTTAGTTGAAAAATTCCTTCCGCTCCATAAGGAGCGTATCATTATCACAAAAGGTGGTGCTGATCGAAATTCTAGTATTGAAAAGATCATCGAAGCTATTGATGCATACCGTCCAATCACAGAAGATGATATCGTGGTCACTCATGACTCAGTTCGTCCCTTTATCACACTTCGAATGATTCAAGACAATATCGCTCTTGCACAAAATCATGATGCTGTCGATACTGTAGTTGAAGCTGTGGATACCATTGTTGAAAGTACAAATGGTCAGTTTATCACAGACATTCCAAATCGTGCGCATCTCTATCAAGGGCAAACTCCACAAACCTTCCGTTGTAAGGACTTTATTGACCTCTATGGTTCTTTATCAGCAGAAGAAAAAGAAATTTTGACAGATGCATGTAAAATCTTTGTCATTAAGGGTAAAGATGTAGCATTAGCAAAAGGTGAATATTCTAACCTTAAAATTACAACAGTTACAGACTTGAAGATTGCTAAAAAGCATGATTGAGAAAGACTAGAGACATGATTAATCAAATTTATCAACTGACAAAAACCAAAATTTATTAATATTAAATATCAGGAAGAAGAAATTGATCAAGAGAATCATATCCTCATCCGACCAAATTACATGGCAGTTTGTCACGCGGATCAACGTTACTACCAAGGTAAACGCGATCCAAAAAAATTTTAGCGAAAAACTACCAATGGCTATGATTCACGAGTCTTGTGGTACAGTCATTTTCTGATCCAACAGGTACCTACAAAATTGGTCAGAAGGTTGTTATGATTCCAAATCAACCACCTATGCAAAGTGATGAGGAATTCTACGAAAATTACATGACTGGAACATATTTCTTATCAAGTGGTTACGATGGATTCATGCGAGAATTTGTATCTCTGCCTAAGGATCGTGTGGTAGCTTACGAAGATATCGAAGATACAGTTGCTGCCATTACAGAGTTTGTCAGTGTGGGTATGCACGCTATGAATCGTTTCATGACGGTATCTCACAGCAGACGTCAACGCATCGCTGTCATTGGTGATGGAAGTTTAGCTTTTGTCATGGCCAATATTATCAACTACACTTTGCCTGAAGCTGAGATTATTGTTATCGGACGTCATTGGGAGAAATTAGAATTATTCTCATTTGCAAAAGAACTCTACATTACTGATAGCATTCCAGAGGATCTTAGTTTTGACCATGGTTTCGAATGCTGTGGTGGTGATGGATGTGGACCTGCTATTAATGACTTGATTCGCTACATTAAACCACAAGGTACCATTTTGATGATGGGAGTTAGTGAGTATAAAGTTAATATCAATACTCGTGATTCATTGGAAAAAGGCTTGTTATTAGTTGGATCTTCTCGTTCTGGTAGAGTTGACTTTGAAAATGCCATCCAAATGATGGAAATTAAGAAATTTGCCAATCGTTTGAAGAATATCATTTATCTAGAAGAACCAGTAAGAGAGATTAAGGATATTCATCGAGTTTTTGCAACAGACCTTAATACTGCCTTCAAGACAGTATTTAAGTGGGAAGTCTAATGGAGGATGATTGTGAAGGAAATCGTTAAAGAAAAGATTGCTTCTTTATTATCTGGTGACGAAGAAATTCAGAGCGTTGAACAGTTGGGTGGAATGACCAATCAAAACTATTTGGTTCAAACATCCTCAAACCAGTACATCGTTAAGTTTTTTTCGGGAAAGGTACGGATAAATTAATCGACCGCCAGAATGAAAAAGTTCAATCTTGAATTGTTGAAAGATTTGAAATTAGATGTAGAGAATTATCTTTTTGATATTGAAGCTGGTATCAAAGTCAATCAATACATTGAAAATGCTGAGACACTTGATTCAACTACCATTAAAACCAAATTTGAAAAAATTGCTCCAATTCTACAAACGATCCATGCTTCTGGAAAAGAATTAAAAGGAGAGTTTGCTCCTTTTGATGAAATCAAAAAGTATGAATCCTTGATTCAAGGGGAGATTTCTTATCCAAACTATGAAGCTGTCAGAAAATCAGTATTTTCTCTGAAAGAAAAGCTTGAACAAATCGGAATTGAGAAGAAATCATGTCATATTGATTTGGTTCCAGAAAACTTTATTGAAGGACCAGACGGACATCTTTATCTGATTGATTGGGAATATTCTTCCATGAACGATCCTATGTGGGACCTTGCAGCACTCTTTCTCGAGTCTGAATTTACACCGGAAGAAGAGGCAGACTTTCTAGCTTATTACGAGGGTGACAGGACTCCTGTTTCGAGAGAGAAAATTCGTATCTATAAGATTTTTACAAGACATTATTTGGAGCCTATGGACCATTTACAAAGAAGAAAATGGTGCAGATTTTGGAGATTATGGAATCACTCGTTATAATAGAGCTGTAAAAGAATTGCAGTCTCAGGGAGGAATTGATGAAGACTAAAAACGGAGTGTCCTTTGGACTTATCTCAGGGATTTTTTGGGGATTAGGGCTAACCATTAGTGCTTATATCTTCTCCATATTTACTGACCTATCACCTTTTGTAGTAGCAGCAGCACACGACTTTCTGAGTATTTTTATCCTGCTAGGATATCTTCTCGTTAAAGAAGGGAAAGTACGTTTTTCAATCTTCTTGAACATTCGAAATGTCAGTGTTATTATCGGTGCACTTTTGGCTGGACCAATTGGCATGCAGGCCAATCTCTATGCAGTCAAGTATATTGGTAGTTCTTTGGCATCATCGGTTTCAGCTATTTATCCTGCAGTATCTGTCATTCTCGCTTTCTTTTTCTTAAAGCATAAGGTTTCGAAGAATACAGTGTTTGGTATTTTGTTAATCATTGCAGGCATTATTGCTCAGACTTACAAGGTTGAACAAGTTAATTCCTTCTATATCGGAATACTCTGTGCCTTGATTTGTGCGCTTGCTTGGGGAAGTGAAAGTGTTCTAAGCTCTTTTGCAATGGAAAGTGAACTCAGCGAACTCGAAGCCCTCTTGATTCGACAAGTAACATCTTTCTTGTCCTATCTTGTCATTGTTCTCTTCTCGCATCATTCATTTTGCAGAAGTGGCGAACGGACAATTGTTGGGACTTATGATTGTCTTTGCAGCATGTAATATGATTTCTTATCTAGCCTACTATATTGCTATTAATCGATTGCAGCCTGCAAAGGCAACAGGTCTGAATGTGAGTTATGTAGTATGGACTGTTTTGTTTGCAGCAATTTTCTTGGGGCAACCCCTTAATTTACTGACCATCATTACTTCACTTATCGTAATGGCTGGTGTTTATATTATTATTAAAGAATAAAGGAGAAAACGCGTGAAAGCGATTATCTTAGCAGCGGGATTGGGAACTCGTTTGAGACCCATGACAGAAAATACTCCCAAAGCCTTGGTTAAAGTCAATCAAAAACCATTGGTTGAATATCAAATCGAATTTTTGAAAGAACGTGGAATTGATGACATTATCATCGTTGTCGGTTATTTAAAAGAACAATTCGACTATCTTAAAGAAAAGTACGGGGTTCGTTTGGTCTTCAACGATAAGTATGCTGATTACAATAACTTTTATTCTCTCTACCTGGTAAAAGAAGAGTTGGCCAACAGCTATGTTATCGATGCGGATAATTATCTTTTCAAAAATATGTTCCGTAATGATATCGAGCGTTCAACTTATTTCAGTGTTTATCGTGAAGACTGTGATAATGAATGGTTCTTGGTTTACGGAGATGATTACAAAGTTCAAGATATCATTGTCGATAGCAAAAATGGACGAATCTTGAGTGGGGTATCATTCTGGGATGCTCCAACAGCTGAGAAAATTGTTGGATTTATTGACAAGGCATATGCAAGTGGCGAGTTTGTTGACCTCTATTGGGACAACATGGTTAAAGATAATATCAAAGAACTAGATGTATATGTAGAAGAGTTGGAAGAAAACTCTATCTATGAAATCGACAGTGTTAAAGATTATCAAAAAAATTAGAAAAGATTCTTTCTTCACAAAAAAATAAGTAACTTTTTATGAACTGATACCTTACCTATTTTTACTTGACTTTTTAGGTTTGATACAGTATACTAGTGAAAATTTAACCTTTAAGGGCAGTCCAGAGAGACTCACAAGGTGTCAGAGAAAAGAAGCTACAATTGAAACAAGTAAGCAAGTGCTTATTTGCTACTTTTGTGTAAATATCTTAACTGAAACCTTGCAAGTGCAAGGTTTTTCTTTATCTGATCCCCTTAAAATTTAAGGAGGAAAAAGTTATGAATCCAAATTGTAAAAAAACGAATGGGTGTGATTCGCTTGGAAGTTATGAGAGTAGTATCTCAGGAGGAAATCGCGCCAGCAATCTTTGAGCTTGTACTTGAAGGAGAAATGGTCGAAGCTATGAAAGCGGGCCAATTTCTTCATTTGCGTGTACCTAATGATGCCCATCTCTTGCGTCGTCCGATTTCAATTTCATCTATAGATAAGCCTAATAATCAATGCCATCTCATTTATCGAGTTGAAGGAGCAGGGACAGCAATCTTTTCAACCTTGAAACAAGGTGATAGTTTAGATGTCATGGGCCCTCAAGGAAATGGCTTTGATTTATCTGATTTAGACAAGCGGAGTCATGTTCTTCTAGTTGGTGGCGGAATCGGAGTACCGCCCTTACTCGAAGTGGCTAAACAACTGAATGAGTGTGGTGTTGAAATAACAACTGTTTTAGGATTCTCTACTAAAGATGCTGTTATTTTGGAAGATGAATTATCCAGATTTAGTCAGGTCTTTGTAACGACTGATGATGGATCTTATGGTATTAAAGGAAATGTATCAGTAGTGATTAACGAATGTGACACAGAATTTGATGCAATCTACTCATGCGGTGCGCCTGGTATGATGAAATATATCAATCAAACCTTCCATGACCATCCCAGAGCTTACCTATCCCTAGAATCTCGTATGGCTTGTGGCATGGGGGCTTGCTACGCTTGTGTCTTGAAAGTTCCAGATAGTGAAACAGTTAGTCAACGTGTCTGTGAAGATGGACCTGTATTTAAAACAGGAACTGTTGTTTTATAAGGAGAGTATCATGACTACAAAACGATTACAAGTCTCTCTACCAGGTTTAGAACTAAAGAATCCTATCATTCCTGCTTCAGGCTGTTTTGGATTCGGTCAAGAATATGCCAAATACTATGATTTGGACCTCTTGGGCTCTATCATGATTAAGGCTACAACCCTTGAACCACGCTTTGGTAATCCTACTCCACGAGTGGCAGAAACACCTGCTGGTATGCTGAATGCCATTGGTCTACAAAATCCAGGATTAGATGCTGTACTCTCCGAAAAATTACCTTGGTTGCAAAGAGAGTATCCTAATCTCCCTATAATCGCCAATGTTGCTGGATTCTCAAAGCAAGAATACGCAGCAGTTTCTAGTGGTATTTCCAAGGCACCTAACGTGAAAGCCATTGAGCTCAATATTTCTTGTCCAAACGTCGATCATGGGAATCACGGCCTTTTAATTGGGCAAGACCCAGATTTAGCTTATGATGTGGTAAAAGCAGCCGTAGGGGCATCAGATGTGCCAGTTTACGTTAAATTGACACCAAGTGTAACTGATATCGTGACTATCGCAAAAGCAGTAGAGGACGCAGGTGCTAGTGGTCTCACTATGATTAATACCCTTGTTGGTATGCGCTTTGATCTCAAAACTAGAAAACCAATCATTGCCAATGGTACTGGTGGAATGTCTGGGCCTGCAGTCTTTCCGGTAGCTCTTAAACTAATCCGTCAAGTAGCTCAAACAACTAATCTTCCAATCATTGGTATGGGAGGAGTTGATTCAGCTGAAGCTGCTATAGAAATGTATTTGGCGGGTGCGTCAGCAATAGGAGTCGGTACAGTAAACTTTACCAATCCTTATGCCTGTCCTGATATCATTGATAAATTACCAAAAGTCATGGACAAATATAATATCGAAACTCTGGAGCAATTGAGAAAAGAAGTAAAAAGTAACTTATAGTTTTTTTAAATTCGTAATATTTTTGAATGCTTTCTTCTTTCTGGTATAATATGACTATGATTGTAACAATACCTATAAAAACTGAAAAAGACATTGCAACACCAGGTCCAACAGTCCTCGTTTTAGGATATTTTGATGGTATTCACCTAGGGCATCAAAAATTATTTAATATTGCTGGTGAAATTGCTGCTAAGAAGAGATTAAGCGTTGCTTTAATTACCTTTCATGAATCACCAAAATTAACCTTAAAACCCTATTCACCAGAAAATTTACTTCATATCCTGAATGCAGAAGAACGTGAACGTAAGTTTAAACGTGCTGGTGTTGAAAATCTTTTATTTAATGGACTTCTCAAGTCGTATCGCTAATATGACAGCTCAAGAGTTTGTAGATACTTTTGTCAAAGAAGTTAAAGCAGATACCATTGTAGTTGGATTTGACTATAGTCTTGGTTCAGATAGAAAATCAGCTGAAGACTTAAAAGAAATCTTTGATGGAGAAGTAGTCGTAGTACCTCCTGTAGAAGATGAAAAAGGAAAGATTAGCTCTACACGTATTCGACAAGCTATCCTTGAAGGGAATGTGAAGGAAGCTGGTCAGCTGCTTGGAAGTCCACTTCCTACAAGAGGAATAGTCGTACACGGCAATGCTCGTGGTCGAACAATCGGTTATCCAACTGCCAATCTCGTGCTCTTAGATCGTACCTATATGCCGGCAGATGGTGTCTATACCGTTGATATAGAAATCAAGAGAAAACTCTATCGAGGAATGGCCAGTGTCGGGAAGAACGTTACTTTTTGATGGAGAAGAAGAGCGTTTTGAAGTGAATATCTTTGATTTTTGATGAGGATATTTATGGCGAAACAGTGACCGTCTATTGGTTAGATCGTATCCGAGATATGGTGAAATTTGACGGCATTGAACAACTGGTCAAACAACTCGAAGAAGATGAAAAAAAGCTGCAAGAAAATAATAATGAAGTTCGAATGAAAATTCGAGCTTTTTTATTTTTGTTAAAATCTTAGAAAAAAACTAGAATAAGAGATGAGATATAAACTTAAGTTTGGTATAATTCTAATAAGAGATTAAGGGAGATTATGATGTTTAAAGAAAAAAAGAAATAAAGGTTTTATTTCTGTACTGATACTTTCGCTAGTATTCTTTTGCGATTGCTACAATTTCAGGATTCTTAGGTCAAATGCACAAGAAGCCTACAGAGAGGTTTGCAGATACGACTGATACTGGAAAAGAAGTTACTATGTCAGTCTACGGAATCTATCCTGAACCTGTCGGTGAAGTTGATGGTGGAACTGTTGTTTATATTGTGCAATATAGCAAGGAAGGTGAAGGAAAGTTTGCTGTAGTTGAGTCTAAAGTGAAAGATGAGTCAATTAATAAACTTCTTGAGAACGCAGAAAGTCTTGCTGAGAACCCTGAAAGTATCACAGGTATCCAGTTAGAACCCCTCACTGATACCAATTTTGTCAATACTTCGAAGAACACTAAGATTATCAATCTTGACGAATTTATTAGCTCTATTCTTCCTGCTAAATCGGTTGTCGCTCGTAATATGAATACAAGAATTTATCTCAGTCTCAGTGAATATTCTAGGGATAGTTTGAGCTATATTTTTGGTATTGTGATTTTTTCCGGCATGGGGCTAATGACTTTAATCGCAGCCTTTATCATACGAAAGAAAACAATTGATTCATTCAAAGAGCTGTATCGTCTGTACCCTGAATTAGATGGAAATCTTGAGCTCCTTGATACTCAAGCTGAATTTTACGACCAGGACTTGAAAGTTATTTTGTATAAGAATCATCTCATTACTTATTACAAAGGGACCCAAGCTCTAGATCTTAGAGATGTGTGGAGGATCTATCTAGTACGTACAAGTTATAGTCGTTTTACAAAAGTTTATCAGTTTGTATATACTCGAAAGGATAGTTCTAAGAAGTATAGCCTAACTATTCGAAACACTAATAGAGTAGAAGAACAATTAGAAGAATTCTGGAATCTTCTTCCAAAAATTTCCTGAGATCAACATTGGTAGTTTATAAGAAAGCCTCTTTTTGGGTGCTTTTTCTTTTTGGGTAAAATTTTGGAAAAAAAGTGAATTTATAACTTGACATCTTAAATGTTAAGGAGTAGAATATTTACTGGTTAATTAAATGGTTAAGTTTATAGATCCAATATATTTGGCTGAACAATACTAGAAATCTATAAAAAGGATTAGAACATTTTAATTGTTTTTTTAAATATTTCTATTTATAAACTTAACTGGTTAATGACATAAAAACTTATAATGTTGCCTAAATCTTATATTTAGTAGCGAAAAATAGAAAGTGTGTTTAGATGAAAATCAATAAAAAAATATGTTCTTGGTTCCGTAGCTCTTATGGTAATAAGTCTTTCAAGTTATGAATTGGGTCGTTATCAATCAGGGCAGACTGACAAAGTGTCTAATCGTGTGGCTTATATAGATGGGAATCAGGCTAGTACTAAGACCGAAAATTTGACGCCAGATGAAGTTAGTCAGCGAGAAGGAATCAATGCGGAACAGATAGTCGTTAAGATTACCGATCAAGGCTACGTAACTTCACATGGAGACCATTATCATTACTTTAATGGTAAGGTTCCTTATGACACTATTATTAGCGAAGAACTCTTGATGAAAGATTCGAATTATCAACTTCGAAATGAGGATATTGTCAACGAAGTCAAGGGTGGCTATGTCATTAAGGTTGATGGTCGCTATTATGTATATCTCAAAGATGCTTCACATTCCGAAAATATTCGTAGTAAGGATGAGATCAATCGCCAGAATCAGGAACATGGACATGGTGGCGGAGTAAAGGTTAGTAATGAGGTCGCTGTAGCAAGAACTCAGGGACGTTATACGACGGATGATGGGTATATTTTTTTAATGCTAGTGATATTATTGAGGACACGGGTGATGCTTACATCGTTCCACATGGCAATCATTTCCACTATATTCCTAAGAGTGACTTGTCTGCCAGTGAATTAGCTGATGCTCAAGCCTTCTTATCCGCTAAAGGTGGTCAAACAAGCTCAGTTGGGTATCGACCGTCAACAAATTTTTCTAGCAGCTCATCAGATGCTCTGAATAGTAGTACATATAGACAAACGAATCAAAGCAATGTTGAGGCAAATACTAGAAGATGGACCCCAAGTGTTAGCCCACAAGTGGATAATAGTTATCAAGCAAGTCGTGAAGATGTATCTAGTCTTTTGAAACAACTTTATGCCTTGCCACTCAGCCAACGTCATGTGGAATCCGATGGTTTGCTCTTTGACCCTGCCCAAATTACGAAAAAAACAGCAAATGGGGTAGCAGTACCTCATGGGGATCACTATCATTTTATCCCTTATAGTCAAATGTCAGCTTTGGAAGAAAAAGATTTCACGGATAATTCCAGTTGGAAATCAAAAAATTGTTTCCGTTCCTGGTGCTACTAGTTTACAGCCGAATCTTACGATAAAACCTCTTCCTCAACCAGTTCCAAATCCGCAACCAACTCCAGTTCCTATTCCTGAAAATCATTCTAATGAGGAACTTACCAAGCAAGTAGTCAGAAAAAAATTGGTCAGGGTTATGTCCTTGAAGATAAAGGAGTATCACGTTATGTCTTGAGTAAGGATTTGTCTAAAGAGAATCTTATAGCTTTTTGAGAAAAAAACTAAATAAGGTGGCTACACCATCTCATACCTTAGCGGAGAAGAAAAGCACAATAGCTCCTAGAGATCAGGAATTCTATGATAAGGCTTATAGTTTGTTGGAGCAAACGCATAGGAACTTACTTGAAAATAAGGGACGGCTATCTGACTTCCAGATTTTAGATCAATTGCTAGAAAGATTAAATGATGAACATGTAAACAAGGTAGTCTTTGTAGATGATTTGCTTAAATTTATTGCGCCGATTAGTCATCCAGAACGTCTTGGTAAGCCGAACGCTCAAATTGAGTATAGTGAAGATGAAGTTCGTGTAGCCCAGCTAGCAGATAAGTACACAACATCGGATGGTTATATCTTTGATGCCCATGATATTATCAGTGACGAGGGAGATGCTTATGTAACGCCACATATGGGTCATAGTCATTGGATCGGTAAGGATAGTTTGTCCGAAGCTGAGAGGGCAACTGCTCAGGCTTATGCCAAAGAGAAGAGGTTGATGCCTCCTTCGACTGATAACCAGAACTCAACAAAATCGGAAGCAAAAGGGGCAGAAGCTATCTATAATAGGGTAAAAGCTGAGAAGAAGGTACCGCTAGATCGCATGCCTTACAATCTACAGTATGCAGTTGATGTCAAAAATGGTAACTTGATTATCCCTCACTTTGATCATTACCATAATATCAAGTTTGAATGGTTTGATGAAGGGCTTTACGAAGCTCCTAAGGGATATGCGCTCGAAGATCTTTTTGCGACTGTGAAGTACTATGTCGAGCATCCAAGCGAGCGTCCGCATTCGGATAGTGGTTGGGGAAATGCAAGTGACCATGTTCTAAGAAACCAAAATGGACAACATGACCATTCGAATAATGAAAAACCAAATGAGGAGAAACCTCAGACAGAAAAAACTGAAGATGAAAAAACTCTTGAGGAGAAACCGCAAATGGAAAAGCCAGAGGATACTAATCCAGCTGATGAACCAGAAGAATCTCCAGAGGAAGAACCACAGGTTGAGACTGAAAAGGTAGAAGCTAAACTACAAGAAGCAGAGGAATTATTAAAGAATGTGACAGATGCAGGAGTGAAATCTAATGCTAGCGAAACTTTGGCTGGTTTACGAAATAATCTAACACTAGGTACTATGGATAACAATGGTATTATGGCTCAGGCTGAAAATCTCTTAGTCTTGCTAAAAAATAGTAAGCCTATAACAAACGAAAAGAATTAAAAGTCAAATGATAAAGATGACTAGTGAGAACTGATAATGAAATCTAGTTCTCACTTTTTTTCATGAAAAATCCATAAAAAAATATTGACATTTTAAGTTTTTTTAGGAGTAAACTATTTACTAGTTAATTAAATGGTTAAATACTAGTTAAGGAGTTGTTATGAAAAAGAAGCATTCTATGGTTCATGATTACCTTCTTTGTTCTCATTTTAGGGGCATGTGGACAAAAGGTTAGTCAAGACAATCGTAATGAAACTAAGGGAATGAAGATTGTGACTAGTTTTTATCCTGTCTATGCTATGGTCAAAGAAATTTCGGGTGACCTAAATGATGTTCGGATGATTCAGTCGAGTTCAGGTATCCATTCATTTGAACCTTCTGCAAATGACATTGCAGCCATTTATGATGCAGATGTTTTTCGTTTATCATTCTCATACCTTAGAATCATGGGCGGGTAGTTTAGATCCAAGTCTACAAAAATCTAAGGTAAAGGTCTTAGAAGCATCAGAAGGTATGACCTTGGAGCGCGTGCCTGGATTAGAAGATATGAAAGCTGGAGAAGGGATTGATGAGAAGACCTTGTATGATCCTCATACTTGGCTTGATCCTGAAAAGGTTGCTGAAGAAGCTCAGATTATCGCTGATAAGTTATCCGAACTAGACAGCGCTAACAAGGAAACTTACCAGAAAAACGCACAGAATTTTAGTGCCAAGGCTCACGATTTGACCAAGAAATACCAACCCATTTTTTGAAAAAAAGTCAATCAAAGAAATTTTTGTAACTCAACACACAGCTTTTTCATATTTAGCTAAACGCTTTGGATTAAATCAACTTGGAATAGCTGGTATTTCTCCAGACCAAGAACCAAGTCCGAGACAGTTAACCGAAATTCAAGAATTTGTAAAAAATTATAAGGTCAAAACTATCTTTACAGAGAGTAATGCTTCGTCTAAAGTTGCTGATACACTTGTCAAATCAACAGGTGTGACTCTTAAAACACTCAATCCTTTAGAGGCCGACCCACAAAATGATAAGTCCTACTTGGAAAATTTAGAAGACAATATAGCTATTTTAGCTGAAGAATTGAAATGAGGAGTTTATGAAAATTAATAAAAAATATCTAGCAGGATCTGCAGTGGTTCTTGCCTTAAGTGTCTGCGCTTACGCTTTAAATCAACATCAAGCGCCTGAGAACAAAGAAAATAACCGTGTATCCTATGTTGATGGGAAAGAGTCTGATGCTAAAAAGAATGAAAATCTGACACCTGATCAAGTTAATCAAAAAGAAGGAATAGAAGCAGAACAGATTGTTACTAAGATTACAGATCAAGGATATGTGACTTCCCACGGTGACCATTTCCATTTCTACAATGGTAAGGTGCCTTTTGATGCCATCTTTAGTGAAGAATTGGTCATGAAAGATCCAAACTATAAACTAAGTGATGGAGATATTGTCAATGAGATTAAAGGTGGCTATATCATCAAGGTGGATGGCAAATATTATGTCTATCTTAAAGATGCTAGTCACGCAGATAATATTCGTACCAAAGACCAAATCGAGAAACAAAAACAAGAACACACATCAGATAGTAGCAGTACAAGTAATGAAGTTATTGCTGCCAGAGCACAAGGTCGATATACAACTGATGACGGTTACGTCTTTAATGCCGCAGATATTATTGAAGATACAGATGACGCTTATATCGTTCCTCATGGTGGCCATTATCATTACGTTCCTAAGAGTGCCTTATCCTCAACTGAACTGGCTGCCGCTCAAGCTTACCTTGCTGGAAAAGGAAGTCAACAAAGTTCAACAGACTACAAACCGATTCCAAGTGTTGAACCAAGTCATCAAGTAGAGAAACCAGCTACAAGCAATCCAGTACAAGAAGAAAATAATCTTCAAAAACTTCTAGACCAACTTTACGCTTTACCAGTTAGTCAACGCTATAAAGAATCTGATGGTTTGGTATTTGACCCGGCTAAAATTACCAGTCGTACGGCTAATGGAGTTGCTATCCCTCATGGAAATCATTACCATTTCATCCCTTATACTAGTTTATCTGCTTTGGAGCAAAAAGATTGCACGCTTGATACCACTTTCAGGTCTAGTAACACCATCAAATCCTATAGAAACTCCAAGTAAACCAAACGAAGACCACGACCACGACCATGGCCACGAAGATGTTGATCATCATCACGAAGAAGACCATGACCACGATCATGCTAATCATCATCACGATGAAGAAGAGCATGACCATGACTTCGCAGCTGATCGAGTGATTAGTGAGGACGACCAAGGTTTCGTAGTTTCACATGGAGACCACAATCATTATTTTTTTACAAGAAAGATTTGACGGCCCAACAGATTAAAAGAAGCTCAGGAACACTTGAAAGGCAAAACTGAAGTTAAACCTAATCCATCAGATGAGCACCATGATGAAGACGGGCATGATCACCACCACGGTGAAGATCACAATCACGGATTCGATGCTGACCGAGTGATAAGTGAAGACGAGCAAGGTTTTGTAGTTTTCACATGGGGACCACAATCATTATTTTTTTACAAGAAAGATTTGACGGCCCAACAAATTAAAGAAGCTCAGGAACACTTGAAAGGCAAAACCGAAGTTAAACCTAATCCTTCAGATGAGCACCATGATGAAGACGAGGCATGATCACCACCATGGTGAAGACCACAATCACGGATTCGATGCTGATCGAGTGATTAGTGAGGACGAGCAAGGTTTTGTAGTTTCACATGGAGACCACAATCATTATTTTTTTACAAGAAAGATTTATCAGCAGAGCAGATTAAGGCTGCACAAGACCATCTTCATGGCTATCAGCAGACAGAACTTGTTAAACCTCTTGCCAAGACGGTTGAAAGTTTCTCTCGTGATGCCAGCGATGAAGAAAAAATAGCTTATATTTCTAAAACATATGGCGTTCCTATTGAGGCTATCAGAATTTCAAATGGATTCTTTGTATTTGGTAATCCAGACCAAGCTTATGATCCAACTCACATTCACCCTTACGCCGTTCGTAAGGAACACGTTCGTATTCCGCTTCAAACTGGAGATGCAGAGCTTGATTTCCTAAACGAACTCTATACAACTGCTCTACGTGATGGTGTTTCTCCTTATAGTTTGCAGGTTGAAAATGGTAGCTTTGTTATCCCTCATGGTGACCATAACCACTACATCAAGGTTCAAACTAAAGGTTATGAAGTCGCTTTGAAAAACAAAATTCATGCATTACAGTCAACTTACCAACCTGGTGCTTTTGATGAAAAAGCAGTCCAGTATAAGATTGATCAACTCTTGGCAGAGAGTCGTGAAGTCTATAAAGATAAACCAATTCTTCAAAGACAAATTGAGCTTGCCTTGGGTCAATTCTCTGAAAATATGAAGAAGCTATCAACCAACTCTACTGCAGGATATTTGGCAGCTTTGGATTTGTTTGATAAGCAGTATATTCACATTGACTCAAGTGTCAAACCAACAGAAATCAGTCCTTTAGACAAGAAATATCAAGCTTTAGTAGATAAGATTAATACCTTAGACACAGATGATTATGGACTTCCTAAGAAGGATTTATTGACTCAGCTTCAAGAAAATAAACTAGCCCAAGATGAAGCAGGTTTAGATGCAGTTGAAGCTAAGTTACAAGCTTTGCAAGATTTTAATGACCGTACTGGAGTTACAACAGTAGAATACATCAAGTATTTCTACCAACATCTATCTGACGGTCGCTTAAATGACACTCTTAGAAATAAAGTTGCCAACCTAACGTGGACACTTTATCAGTCACAATCCTTCCTTAAGGCAACTGACTTGAACAAACTCTTCCCAGAAATCTACCAAACAAAACTGGAAGTAGAAGAAGCACTGAAATGAGCCAGTTGCAAGTAAGGCTTCTGAAACAATCTTGGATACAGAAAAAGTGGATGGCCATAGTGCAAAAACTGCAGTCTATGAGTTCTTGAAAGGTTTGTATGATGATATTAAACCTGAGGAACAAAGTAATCATGTCTTAAAAGGGCAAGTAGAAGAGTTTCTAACAAAAGCTGAAGAATTAGTGAATCAGGTCAATGAGGAGGGGATTAAAGCTTCACTTTCTGACGAAGTGAAAAATCTGAAGGCTGCTTTGGAGAAAGAAGACGCAGACCTTGATGAATTAAATACACAGGTTCAAGATCTTTTGAAACGTATTTCACTAACAATCCAAAATGAACGTGATAATTCGAAACAAGACCCAGAGGTTTTAGTTCTTTACCAAAAACTCTATAACGGTATCATTGCTCTCCATACTTATTTGGAAATGAATAATGGTTCTGATGCTGACTTTGAAAAAGTAGATGCTCTATTTGATAAACTAGCAGCAGCAAGTAAGGATAAGCAGGCTCTTCTAGCAGTTGCCCAAGAAATAGTCTTGTTAAATCAAGAGCTTAGATCTAAAGCAACGCCAAGTCAAGAAACACCTGTTGAAGCAAAACAAGAAACACCAGGTCAAGCTAGCACTGAAGTAACAAGTGAAGAATCAAGGTCACATTCAACTACTACAAGTCCTGAAACAAGTGACAAAGAAGTAAATTAAAAAGAAGTAGCAATGCTACTTCTTTTTTAGTCTTTATAAGCTACAATTCCAATAATAGTATCAACTGCACGTTCCATGGTTTGAAGGCTAACGTATTCAAAACGGCCATGCATGTTTTCACCGCCAGCGAAGATATTTGGCGTTGGAATTCCCATAAAGGAAATCTTAGAACCATCTGTTCCTCCACGGATAGGCTCGATAATTGGTGTAATATCAAGACTTTCCATTACTGATTTAGCGATGGTGACTGGAGTCATATCCTTTTCAATGACTTCTTTCATGTTGTAGTACTGGTCAGTCAATGTTAAACTGACACGATCACTACCAAGTTCTTGGTTCATTTTATCAGCGATAGCTTGCATAGCAGCTTTACGCGCTTCAAAGGTTTCTTTTTCGAAGTCACGAATGATATAGCTAGCACGCGCTTCCTCAACACTACCAGATATATCCATGAGATGGTAGAAACCTTGGTAACCATCAGTCAATTCAGGGCGGTCACCAGCTGGGAGTTGGTTGTGAAGTCAATTGCCAACTGAAGAGCGTTAACCATTTGTCCCTTAGCAGTTCCGGGGGTGTACATTACGACCTTGAAGTGAAGTTCTGCACCTGCCGCGGAGAAGGTTTCGTATTGAAGTTCACCAAGAGGACCACCGTCAACTGTATAAGCAAAGTCGACATCGAAATCTTCTGCATCAAATTTATTGGCACCAACACCAATCTCTTCATCAGGTCCAAAGCCGACACGAATTTCGCAGTGCTTAATTTCAGGATGAGCAGTCAAGTATTCGATGGCTGTCATGATTTCGGCGATTCCTGATTTATCATCGGCACCGAGAAGGGTAGTGCCATCAGTAGTAATCAATGTTTGCCCATGATATTTCTCTAAGCTCTTAAAATCTACTGGATCAAGCTTGAAACCAGAATTACCTAGTTCGATAACTCCCCCATCGTAGTTTTTCAATAACTTGCGGGTTAACACCTTCAGCATTAAAATCAGCCGTATCCATGTGGGAGATAAAACCAATCTTACGAGTCAAACTAGGATCGTTAGCTGGAAGAGTACCGATAGCAAAAACCGTTTGGCAAATAATAGACATTTTGCAAACCGACACGTTTCATTTCTGGGATGAGGATGTTAGTCGCAAAGTCTACTTGACTCTGAGTGCTTGGTGTAGTAGTAGAATTTTCGTCTGAACGTGTGTTAACCTTAACATAAGTTAAAAAAACGCTCTAGTAATGTTGGATATTTCATCATAACTCCTTTATTCCTTCTTTTAAAACCATTGTATCATAGAAAGAAGAGAAAAACAAAAAAATCGGAAGGGAGATAAAAATCCTTATGTTAGCGTTTACTTACGGCTTCTTTAGTGATACAATAAAAAAGATAAAAATATCACAAGGATGCAGAGATGAAAAAAGCAATTTTAATGATGACATTTGGTTCACCAGAAGAGATTACCTTTGAAGGAGTAGCCGACTTTTTTACCAACATTCGTCGAGGAGTTCGACCTCAAGACCACGAGATTCAAACCCTTTATGATAATTATGTTCGAATTGGAGGCACTCCACTTCAAAAAATTACCCGTGAAGAAGTTGCCTTGGTAGAAGGTAGGTTAGGAAATGAATATAGTGTCTATTTTGCCAATAAATTTTCAACCCCTTTTATTCCAGATGTAATTCGGAAAATGGAAGCAGATGGAATTGAAAAGTGTATTTGCTTGATTCTGGAGCCACACTATTCCTTTTACTCTGTCATGGGGTACGAAAAGTTTCTGGAAAGTAAACAAATTCAGTTTTTAGTTATTAAGGACTGGTATCAAGAAGAGGCACTATTAAACTATTGGACAACTGAAATTGCTAAAATTTTAAAAGAAAAGGTGAAACAGGATAGCTTTAAAGTCATCTTTTCTGCCCACAGTGTGCCCATTTTTGCCTTGGATTTTGGTGATCCCTATATCGACCAGATTTTCGAAAATAGCAAGTTAATTGCTGAGAAATTAGGCTTGAAACCAGAGCAATATACCAACACTTGGCAGAGCGAAAGTGATATTGGTATTCCTTGGATTAAACCAGATGTATTGGAGTATCTTAGAGAACAGGAAGAACATCCAGAGCATTATATTTTTGTGCCTATTAGTTTTATCAGTGAGCATATTGAAGTCTTGTTTGACAACGATGTGGAATGTCATGACTTGTGTCAGGAATTGGAAGTGAACTACCATCGTCCACCAATGCCAAATACAGATTCACGTTTGATTGATGCCTTGGTCAATATTATCCGAGCTAATGAACATAAAGAATTTAGAGAATTCCTCCCAGAAGAAGAAACCTTTGATGAATTAGTCCCTTCGGAGGAAACTAAGAATATTTTAGATGAATCACAAGACTTACAAATGCCAGAATTTGTTAAAAAATTAATTGAGAAAAAAGGTCGTGAAAATGTCAAGATGCCTTATTTAATCAAAAAAATGCTTGAAAAAGCTGGCAAATTACCTAAAGACTAAGTGAAAATAGAAAAGAACTGGTAATACTCTTCGAAAATCAAATTCAAACTGCGTCAACGTCGCCTTGGCGTACTCAAGTACAGCCTGTGGCTAGTTTCCTAGTTTGCTCTTTGATTTTCATTGAGTATAAGGTTTGTTTCAGATTTCTGCTAAGGCAGGATATACTTAGAAGGTGAAAGAAAAGGCGGTGGGACAGAAATCGATAGACAAAATCTTGATTTCGTAGTCCCAGCCCCGCGAGGATGATTAGGAGCTTTTTGGAGTCTAAAAGACGAACAAAAAGTTCAATCATCTACCGCGTCAAATTATGATTGATAATAAAAAGTGAGGTCGGGATCTTTTTGTCCCAACCTCTTTTTAGGTGACTAGCGTTTTTTTGACCTAGTTTTTATGTTATTTACCCAGACAGAATTGGCTAAACAACTGTGTAATGAGTTCATCAGGAGCGGCATCACCAGTTATCTCGCCAAGAATTTCCCAGGTACGTGTCAAATCAACTTGAAGCAAATCAACAGGCATTCCTAGTTCGAGGCCTTCGTTAACAGCTTGTAGGCTTTCAACTGCCTTTTCAATTAATGAAATATGACGGGCGTTGGATAGATAAGTAGCATCTTGTTCGACCAAGCCAGCATTTTCAAAGAAGAGGTTATTGATACGTTCTTCAATCTTATCAATGTTTTGATTTTTAAGGACTGAAATACGGATGACATCATCTGGAAGCTCAGAAGTTTCAATCGCTTCTGGCAGGTCAGTTTTGTTGAGAAGAATGATTCGATTAGTATCTTGACTAATTTCAAGAAGTTGTCGGTCTTGGGTAGTCAGAGGTTCACTAGCATTCAGGACTAGTAGAACTAAGTCAGCTTCCTTGAGGGCTTTTTTAGAGCGTTCAACACCGATTTGTTCCACGACATCATCTGTTTCACGAATACCAGCAGTATCAATCAACTTCAGTGGAACACCGTTGATATTGACGTATTCTTCGATGACGTCTCGAGTAGTCCCTGCAATATCCGTTACAATGGCTTTATCTTCACGAAGGAGGTTGTTGAGGAGACTTGATTTCCCAACGTTGGGACGACCAATGATGGCCGTTGCAATTCCTTCGCGGAGAATTTTACCACGACGTGCAGTTTTTAGGAGATTGGTCAATAGTTGTTCAAACTCCATAGTTTTTTCGCGGACAACAGCAGTAGTGGCTTCTTCCACATCGTCATACTCAGGGTAATCGATATTAACCTCAACCTGAGCCAAGGTATTGAGAATTTCCTGACGAGTATTGTTAATGAGGTCAGATAGGGATCCATCAAGTTGTTTGACTGCTATATTCATAGCCTTGTCAGTCTTAGCACGAATGATATCCATAACTGCTTCAGCCTGAGTCAAGTCCACACGACCATTAAGGAAAGCGCGTTTGGTAAATTCACCAGGTTCTGCCATGCGAGCCCCTTCACGGATAGCCAGTTGCAGAATTTCATTGGTCACGGCAATCCCACCGTGGGTGTTAATCTCGATAATATCCTCACGAGTAAAGGTCTTCGGAGATTTCATAGCACCAACCATGACCTCGTCCATAACCTTACCAGTCAAAGGGTCAACAATGTGGCCGTAATTAAGGGTATGACTAGCAACTTTACTCAAGTCTTTGCCTTTAAAAATCTTTTGCGCAATGGCAAAACTGTCTGTTCCGCTTAAGCGGACAATACCAATGGCTCCTTCACCAAGCGGTGTGGAGATTGCAGCAATGGTATCAAATTCACGTGTAATCATGTTAATTCCTTTTTTTAAAAAAATTGAAGCTTTTTATTTACTAATATCTCTTAAAATTGTAACAAAATAAAGTTTTTTTATTCAACGAATGCCACTTATAAAGAAAAAGCCTAAGCGTTTTTGCTTAAGCTCTCTTACTTAGTGCGCATTTCCCCTTGCGGGAAGTAAGTTCCTTCAGGCATATCGTTGATGATGACATGAACAGCAGATTGTGGTGCACCAGTGTTACGAACCACAGCTTCAGTTACTTCCTTTGCTAGGGCTTTCTTTTGCTCGAGCGTGCGACCTTCAAATAAATCGATGCGTACAAATGGCATAATAGCTTCCTCCACTAGTTTTTGATTTCTTCTATTTTACCACATTTTGCCGTTTAAAAGCTTTTTGGAAAATATGATATACTAGAATGTAGCAGAAAATTAGAAATGGACGTGAAATAGAAACATGGCACAGTTGTATTATCGTTATGGGACCATGAATTCAGGAAAAACCATCGAGATTCTCAAGGTAGCCTATAACTATGAGGAGCAAGGAAAGGGAGTTGTTATCATGACTTCGGCTCTGGATACAAGAGACGGTATAGGCTATGTGTCGAGTCGGATTGGCATGAAGCGACCAGCAGTTGCTATCGATGATACTACGGATATCTTTGGATTTATCCGAGATTTGCCTGAAAAGCCCTACTGTGTTTTGGTCGATGAAGCCCAGTTTCTGAAGCGTCACCATGTTTACGACCTAGCGCGTGTTGTCGATGAGTTAGACATACCTGTTATGGCATTCGGTTTGAAGAATGACTTTCGCAATGAGCTGTTCGAAGGATCTAAACATCTATTGTTATTAGCAGATAAAATTGATGAGATCAAAACCATCTGTCAGTATTGTAAGAAAAAGGCGACCATGGTACTACGTACGCTAGATGGAAAACCTACTTATGAAGGTGAACAAATCCAGATAGGTGGTAATGAAACCTATATCTCGGTTTGCCGTAAACATTATTTTGCCCCTGAAATCAATAAGGAGAATCAATAAGAATGAACATCTATGATCAACTACAAGCTGTAGAAGACCGTTATGAAGAGTTGGGAGAATTGCTGAGCGACCCTGATGTGGTCTCTGATACTAAGCGTTTCATGGAGCTTTCAAAAGAGGAAGCTTCTACTCGTGATACCGTAACTGCCTACCGTGAATACAAACAAGTCCTCCAAAACATCGTTGATGCTGAAGAAATGATTAAAGAGTCTGGCGGAGATGCTGACTTGGAAGAAATGGCCAAGCAAGAACTCAAGGATGCTAAAGCAGAAAAAGAAGAGTACGAAGAAAAATTGAAAATCTTGCTTCTTCCAAAAGATCCAAACGATGACAAGAATATCATTCTTGAAATTCGTGGAGCTGCTGGTGGAGATGAGGCAGCACTTTTTGCTGGAGATTTGCTAACCATGTACCAAAAAAATATGCTGAAGCTCAAGGTTGGCGATTTGAAGTCATGGAGGCTTCTATGAATGGTGTTGGTGGTTTCAAAGAAGTCGTTGCCATGGTTTCTGGTCAGTCTGTTTACTCAAAACTCAAGTATGAGTCTGGTGCTCACCGTGTTCAACGTGTCCCTGTGACAGAGAGCCAAGGTCGTGTCCATACATCAACTGCCACAGTTCTTGTCATGCCTGAAGTGGAAGAAGTTGAATACGATATCGATCCAAAAGACCTTCGTGTTGACATCTACCACGCATCTGGTGCTGGTGGTCAGAACGTCAATAAGGTTGCGACTGCCGTTCGTATCGTTCACTTGCCAACTAATATCAAGGTTGAGATGCAGGAAGAACGTACCCAGCAGAAAAACCGTGAGAAGGCTATGAAGATCATTCGTGCGCGTGTTGCTGACCACTTTGCACAGATTGCCCAAGATGAACAAGACGCTGAGCGTAAGTCAACTATCGGTACAGGTGACCGTTCAGAACGTATCCGTACTTATAATTTCCCGCAAAACCGTGTCACAGACCACCGTATTGGCTTGACTCTACAAAAAGCTTGATACAATTCTAGCTGGTAAATTGGATGAAGTTGTAGATGCCTTGGTTCTTTATGACCAAACACAAAAATTGGAAGAATTAAACAAATAATGAAATTAGCTCAAATATTTAAAGATTTTTGAGGAAAAGTTAATAACACAAGGAGAGGAAGCAGAAAGCCTCTCCTTTGTCTATCGTAGCCTAAAAAAATCTATCTTTTACAGACTTCGTCTTTGCCCTCCAGCAAGAAGTAACAGAGGAAGAGAAGCAATTTGTGGAAGAAATTTTTCAAGAAATTAGCAGAACATATACCTGCCCAGTACATCATCGGTCATACTGAATTCTATGGAATGCAGTTAAAAGTCGATGAGCGGGTCTTGATTCCCCGCCCAGAGACAGAAGAGTTAGTGGAACTCATTTTGACTGAGAATCCTGAGAAAAATCTTAAAGTACTAGATATCGGAACAGGAAGCGGAGCCATTGCCCTTGCTTTAGCGAAAAATAGACCAAATTGGTCAGTTACGGCTGCGGATATTTCACAGGATGCCCTAGAACTTGCAACAGAGAATGCTAACGCTCAAAATCTAAATCTCTCTTTTATCAAATCTGACTGTTTCTCCGAAATTTCTGCAAAATATGATATAATTGTATCTAATCCACCATACATTTCTCGAGCAGATGAAGCAGAGGTTAGTTTGAATGTTCTGCATTCAGAACCACATTTGGCGCTTTTTGCTGACGAGGATGGTCTTGCAATCTACCGTAAAATCGCGGAAGGTTCCAAAGACTATCTAACTGATGGTGGTAAGATTTATCTTGAAATTGGCTACAAACAAGGTCAAAGTGTACCCGCTCTCTTTATGGAAAATATTCCTGATAAACGAGTTCGAACGCTCAAAGACCAATTTGGCCAAGATAGGATGGTAGTCATTGATGATGGAGAAAATTAAGCAAGAGTTGGAAAAAGGTGGAGCTGTTGTTTTGCCAACGGAGACAGTTTATGGACTTTTTGCAAAAGCATTGGATGAAAAAGCTGTTGACCACGTTTATCAGCTCAAACGTCGCCCTAGAGACAAGGCACTTAATCTCAATGTCGCCCATCTAGACGATATCTTGAACTTTTCTAAGAATAAGCCACCTTATTTACAAAAACTTGTTGATTGTTTTCTTCCTGGTCCATTGACCATTATCCTAGAAGCTAATGACAAGGTCCCTTACTGGGTCAATTCAGACTTGACGACAGTTGGATTTCGCATGCCGAATCATCCTGTTACACTAGAATTGATTCGTGAGTTTGGTCCCTTAATCGGCCCATCTGCAAATATCTCGGGTCAAGCTAGTGGTGCTAGCTTTAAAGAAATTTTAAAAGACTTTGGACAAGAGGTTCTTGGGATAGAAGATGATGCTTTTTTGACAGGTCAAGATTCGACTATTTTAGATTTGACTGCTTGTAAGGCAAGAATTCTACGCCAAGGTTCGATAACTCGAGAAGATATCCTTGCCAAGATACCTGAAATTCCTTTTGAGGAGGTATGATATGCTACGTGCTTTGAAAGCAACAGATGTTGCATCGATTTATGAGATTAACAAAGATGCTTTAGGTTATGATTTTAGCCTTGAGGAAACGGCTAGTCAACTAGCAAAGTTGTCTCAAGATCCCCATCACTTCCTACTGGGATTTGAGGAACCGTCCAGCCATGACTTACTTGGGTATGTTCATGCTGAGGTTTATGAATCCCTTTATTCAAAACCAGGTTTTAACATCCTAGCTTTAGCAGTGGTACCCCAAATGCAAGGTAAGGGCATCGGGAAAGTTTTGCTCCATGGATTAGAACAAGAAGCAGAAAAACGTGGCTATAAGTTTATACGATTAAACTCTGCAGACCATCGTATTGGCGCTCATACTTTCTACGAAAAAGTTGGTTATACCTGTGATAAAATGCAGAAACGGTTTATTAAATTACTAAAAGGAGAAGACCTATGATTTTTGACAAAGATGATTTTAAAACATATGACGCAGAACTTTGGAATGCCATTGCCAAAGAAGAGGAACGCCAACAAAATAATATTGAATTAATCGCTTCAGAGAACGTTGTATCTAAGGCTGTAATGGCAGCGCAAGGTTCTATCTTAACTAATAAATATGCCGAGGGGTACCCAGGACGTCGTTACTATGGTGGAACTGATGTAGTGGATGTTATCGAAAGTCTAGCTATTGAACGTGCGAAAGAAATCTTTGGTGCTAAATTTGCCAATGTCCAACCTCACTCAGGAAGTCAAGCTAACTGTGCAGCATACATGGCCTTGATCGAACCAGGTGATACTGTTATGGGGATGGATTTAGCTGCGGGTGGGCACTTGACTCACGGAGCTCCTGTCAGCTTCTCAGGTCAAACCTATAACTTCGTTTCATATAGCGTTGATCCGGAGACAGAGCTATTGGACTTTGACGCTATCTTAAAACAAGCTCAAGAAGTGCAACCAAAACTTATCGTTGCTGGTGCCTCAGCCTATTCTCACATTATTGATTTCTCAAAATTCCGTGAAATTGCGGATGCTGTGGGCGCAAAACTCATGGTCGACATGGCCCACATTGCTGGCTTGGTTGCATCTGGTCTTCACCCAAATCCAGTTCCATATGCACATATCACAACGACAACAACTCACAAAACTCTTCGTGGACCACGTGGTGGGTTGATTTTGACTAACGACGAAGACCTTGCTAAGAAAATTAATTCCGCTATTTTCCCAGGTATCCAAGGTGGACCCTTAGAGCATGTTGTTGCTGCTAAGGCTGTAGCCTTTAAAGAAGTATTGGATCCAGCCTTTAAAGAATATGCTGCTAATGTCATCAAGAACAGCAAGGCCATGGCAGATGTCTTCTTGCAAGATTCTGATTTCCGTATTATCTCTGGCGGTACTGAAAACCACCTCTTCTTAGTTGATGTAACCAAGGTTGTAGAAAGTGGAAAAGTAGCCCAAAACTTATTGGATGAGGTCAACATTACCCTTAATAAAAACTCAATCCCTTACGAAACATTGTCACCATTCAAGACAAGTGGTATTCGTATCGGAGCGGCAGCAATTACTGCTCGTGGTTTTGGAGAAAAAGAAAGCCGTCAAGTTGCTGAACTTATTATTAAAGCCCTTAAGAATGCAGAAAACGAAGCTGTCTTAGAAGAAGTGAGAAGTGCAGTCAAATCCTTGACAGATGCCTTCCCATTATATGAGGACTAATAATTTATGGATATTTATATTAAGAAAGCCATTATCCATCAGTTCAGCCCTGATGACACAGAGTTGTTCCTAGCGGATAAGTTTCTCAATATCACTCCTAAAATCGAGGAATACTTAAGAAAAAAAGTGGAGCGTGTGTATTCGGATGATGCCAAAACTGGTATTTTTTTGAAGAGGATAATCCTTTTTTTCAATCACATCACAGAAGATTTAATGGAAACATCTGTTACAATTGCTAATCTCTGGAAAGAGGAATTCTCCGTATCTGAAAGCAAAAGACTAATGACTTAGTTTTTGTCCAGTTTTCAAAAGAGGGAGTAGACCACTTTGCCTTTCTACGAATTGCATTGCGTGAAACCTTGACACACCTGGGTGGCGAGGTTGACAATCCAATCAAACTGACTCAAAATAACTTACCTGGGTTTGGAACTGGAGCAGATGAAGCACTAGTTGTTAATCTTCAAAGTCGCAAGTATCACTTGATTGAAAAACGCATCAAGTATAATGGAGCCTTTTTAAACTATTTTTCTGAGAATCTTATTCAAGCACAACCAAAGATTTCACCTAAGAAATCCATTAAGGAACTGGAAAAAACGGCTCAAAAGATTGCCGAAACCTTTAACACAGATGATTTTCAATTCCAATCTAAAGTTAAATCAGCAATTTTCAATAATCTTGAAGAGAATAATGAGCTCTCTCCAGAAAAATTAGCCAATGATCTTTTTGACAATAATCTTACTGCTCGACTTAGCTTCATTGACCAGGTCAAAGAAGCAGTACCAGAGCCAGTACAGTTTGACGAGATTGATGCCAGTCGTCAGTTAAAGAGATTTGAGAATCAGAAACTTTCCTTGTCAAACGGAATTGAACTCATCGTACCAAACAATGTCTATCAAGATGCGGAATCAGTTGAGTTTATCCAAAACGATAATGGAACCTATTCTATCTTAATCAAAAACATCGAGGATATACAAAATAAATAATGTTTAAATTTATACGAAGAATGCTGGTACTAGCAGTCTTCCTTTTCGCTGGATATAAAGCTTATCTGATTCGTCAGGATGTCAAACAAGTCATGACCTACCAACCCATGGTTCGTGAAATCTTGAATGAAAAAGATACCCCAGCAAACGAAGAGCTTGTGCTCGCCATGATTTATACAGAAACTAAGGGTAAAGAAGGAGACGTGATGCAGTCAAGTGAATCTGCTAGTGGCTCTACTGATACCATAAACGATAATGCAAGTAGTATTCGGCAAGGGGTTCAAACCTTGACAGAAAATCTCTATCTTGCTCAAGAAAAAGGAGTGGATGTCTGGACAGCCATTCAAGCTTATAACTTTGGACCTGCTTATATCGATTTTATCGCCCAGAATGGGAAAAAGAATACTCTTGTACTAGCTAAGCAATACTCCAGAGATACAGTTGCGCCTATATTAGGAAATACAACAGGGAAAACCTATCGCTACATCAATCCCATTTCTATTTTTCAAGGTGGAGAACTTTATGTGGATGGGGGAAACTATTATTACTCTAGACAGGTTCAGCTAAATCTCTATATTATGAAAATTTTTAATCTATTTTAAGCATCTAGAATTTCTAGGTGCTTTTATAAGTTTTCTTTAAGGATACTTTAATATGCTAGAGTGGAAAAGGAGGAACGTCTCATGCGAAAGAAATTCTTTCTGACTAGCGCTGCAGTACTTTTAGCAGTTGCAACACTGCAAAGCGCCCAGGCAGCTACTGATGTTCAAAAAGTAATTGATGAAACCTATGTTCAACCTGAGTACGTCTTGGGTTCTTCATTAACGGAAGATCAAAAAAATCAAACACTTAAAAAACTTGGCTATGATGCCTCAAAAGATACTAAAGATTTGAAGACTATGACACCAGAAGTCTACTCAAAAATTATGAATGTCGCAAACGATTCAAGTCTTCAACTTTATTCATCAGCAAAAATTCAAAAATTAGGAGAAAAATCTCCACTTGAGGTCAAGATTGAGACACCTGAAAATATCACTAAAGTGACGCAAGATATGTACCGTAATGCGGCTGTTACCTTGGGTGTGGAGCACGCGCGTATCACCGTTGCGGCACCAATTCCAGTTACTGGTGAAAGTGCCCTAGCAGGTATTTACTATTCCCTTGAGTCTAATGGTGTTAAGTTGCCTCAGGAAAATAAAGATTTGGCTCAGGAAGAGCTAAAAGCCTTGTCAGACATTAACGATGAAAACAAGGACAAATCAGGCTTTGATGCCAATAAACTGAACGTAGCCCTTGCTGATATCAAGGCTGCAGTCGCTAAGGCTAAAGAGTCTAAAGGAGAGCTTACTGAGGATGATGTTCGTAAGATTGTCGAAGATACTTTGAAGAACTACAAACTGGATCAAGTTGTTACAGGCAACCAAGTCAATGTCATCATCAACTTTGCATTCAATCTTTCAAAGAGCGATATTCTTAACAACGAAGACTTTACTAAGACGCTAAAAGATTTGAAACAAAGCATTGTTGCGCAAGCAGGTGATAGTTTTAGCAATATCGATCTAAACTTTGATGCTAATAAAGCTATTCAAGACGGTGGAAACATCCTCAGCGCAATTTGGCAAGCTATCCTTGATTTCTTCAAGAGTTTTGGTGCTTAGATCAATTCATGGTATAATAGATGGTAACAGGATTGTTGCCGTCTTTTTTTGTCGGCTTATAGAAAGTGAAAATTATGTTAAAGAAAAATGATATTGTAGAAGTTGAGATTGTCGATTTGACTCATGAAGGAGCAGGTGTTGCCAAGGTAGATGGCTTGGTCTTTTTTTGTAGAGAATGCTCTTCCGACTGAAATAATCCTTATGCGTGTCCTTAAAGTTAATAAAAAGATTGGATTTGGTAAGGTTGAGGAATACCTTACGCAATCACCACATCGTAACCAAGACTTAGATTTGGCTTATTTGCGTTCAGGGATTGCTGACTTGGGTCACTTAGCTTATCCAGAGCAGCTTAAGTTTAAGACCAAACAAGTAAAAGACAGCCTATACAAGATTGCCGGAATCACGGATGTAGAGGTTGCTGATACTCTTGGTATGGAACATCCGGTCAAGTACCGTAACAAGGCTCAGGTACCTGTACGTAGAGTAAATGGTGTTCTAGAAACTGGTTTCTTCCGTAAGAATTCTCACGACCTTATGCCCTTGGAAGATTTTTACATTCAGGATCCAGTTATTGACCAAGTTATTCTAGCCCTACGTGATTTGCTTCGTCGATATGACCTGAAACCATATGATGAGAAGGAACAGTCTGGCTTGATTCGTAACCTTGTTGTTCGTCGCGGACATCATTCAGGTCAAATCATGGTTATCTTGGTAACAACTCGTCCTAAAGTTTTCCGAGTGGAACAGTTGATTGAACAACTCATCAAGCAATTTCCAGAAATTGTGTCTATCATGCAGAACATCAATGACCAAAATACCAATGCGATTTTCGGGAAAGAATGGCGTACACTTTATGGTCAAGATTACATTACCGACCAAATGTTGGGCAATGATTTCCAAATCTCTGGACCAGCCTTTTACCAGGTCAATACAGAAATGGCAGAGAAGCTTTATCAGACAGCTATTGACTTTGCGGAGTTAAGTGAAGATGATGTGGTCATCGATGCCTACTCAGGAATTGGGACCATTGGACTATCCGTCGCTAAACATGTCAAGGAAGTCTATGGGTAGAGGTCATTTCAGAAGCCGTGGAGAATAGCATTACGAATGCAGAATTGAACGGTATCACCAATGCCCACTATGTCTGCGATACAGCTGAAAATGCCATGAAAAATTGGCTCAAGGAAGGCATCCAACCAACCGTGATCTTGGTTGACCCGCCACGCAAGGGCTTGACCGAAAGCTTCATCAAAGCAAGCGCCCAAACAGGAGCAGACCGCATCGCTTATATTTCATGTAATGTCGCCACCATGGCGCGTGATATCAAACTCTATCAAGAGTTGGGATACGAATTGAAGAGAGTACAGCCGGTGGACCTTTTTCCGCAAACGCATCATGTTGAGGCGGTAAGTTTGCTAGTCAAGGAGTAAAACGACGAAGATTAGCATTTACTTCCGCCCATGCGATAGCTGTCCGTGATTGACAAGTGCTAGCACGCAGACAGAACGGAGATAGCGAACCGCTGAGTGTGTCGCTCTGCTCGTAAAAAGCTTAGAAACCTTTGAACGAAAGGGATAATGAAAGCCTTGATTGCAAGGCTTTTTTTGCTTTATGGTGGGTAAGTATCAGAGTGAGAAAATTTTTGGAATGAGTAGAAGTGATAGCTAGAAATTATCAGTTTCTATTTCCATTTACCCTGTGGGTACGTGTTTGTTTCCATTGACAAGGAGTTTGTGGGAATAGAAATGTACCCACCTTGTTTGAATCAAGTGAAGTGTAGTTGAAGGAAATCTGTTGAAAGCAATACTTCATTTTACCGAATAAGTAATAATTTAGGCAACTTCAAATCGATTAAAAAAAACTATTTTAAAGGTTAAGAGTAGACAAAAATTGTCCACTCTTTTTTGCAAACTCAATTTATCAATAAATGAAATGAGGGAATGTAAAATGAAATATTTTGAGGTTGAGTTAGAAAATCCTGATGAATTTTTAAAACTACAAACAGAAGATTTTGTGAAAGCTAATCGCTTGCTACTAAGGAAGATAATCCAGAGCGTTACAGTCTATGAAGAAAACTTCGTCATATCCTTTAAATCTGGCATCGAATTGGAAGTATGAGTCTCATTCCATAACTTTTATATTGAACATATCATCTTGTTGTGTTATACTATAAATTGATATAAACAAAGATGTAGGAGGAACCGAAACTATGACAGCCTCAATGCGTTTAAGATAAGCTGGCAATAAAAAAAGCAGAATCTATACCCGATGATAGGCTTTTTTGTTGTGCTTATTTATACGATATTGAGCATTCATTAGTTACGGTGAGGATATTGGTTATTTAACTATACCTTTATTTAACTATGTCTTTAATATGAATGTTTCCAAATTGTATGTATGCAGACCAAAAAGCCACATTGTGGGGTTTGGCCTGCATTTTTTTATTGCCTAGAATGCTATTCAAAAATAGAAATTCAAGCAAAAATAATATGCAGGAGATAATATAAATGGAAAAAAATACAACAATTGGAAACGAAAATTTTTATGCAATATGGGCAGGGCAAGCAGTATCATTAATCACTAGTGCCATCCTGCAAATGGCGATTATTTTTTACCTTACAGAAAAAACAGGATCTGCGATGGTCTTGTCTATGGCTTCATTAGTAGGTTTTTTACCCTATGCGATTTTGGGACCTGCCATTGGTGTGCTAGTGGATCGTCATGATAGGAAGAAGATAATGATTGGTGCCGATTTAATTATCGCAGCAGCTGGTGCAGTGCTTGCTATTGTTGCATTCTGTATGGAGCTACCTGTCTGGATGATTATGATAGTATTGTTTATCCGTAGCATTGGAACAGCTTTTCATACCCCAGCACTCAATGCGGTTACACCACTTTTAGTACCAGAAGAACAGCTAACGAAATGCGCAGGCTATAGTCAGTCTTTGCAGTCTATAAGCTATATTGTTAGTCCGGCAGTTGCAGCACTCTTATACTCCGTTTGGGATTTAAATGCTATTATTGCCATCGACGTATTGGGTGCTGTGATTGCATCTATTACGGTAGCAATTGTACGTATACCTAAGCTGGGTAATCAAGTGCAAAGTTTAGAACCAAATTTCATAAGGGAGATGAAAGAAGGAGTTGTGGTTCTGAGACAAAACAAAGGATTGTTTGCCTTATTACTCTTAGGAACACTATATACTTTTTGTTTATATGCCAATCAATGCACTATTTCCTTTAATAAGCATGGAACACTTTAATGGAACACCTGTGCATATTTCTATTACGGAAATTTCCTTTGCATTTGGGATGCTAGCAGGAGGCTTATTATTAGGAAGATTAGGGGGCTTCGAAAAGCATGTATTACTAATAACAAGTTCATTTTTTATAATGGGGACCAGTTTAGCCGTTTCGGGAATACTTCCTCCAAATGGATTTGTAATATTCGTAGTTTGCTGTGCAATAATGGGGCTTTTCGGTGCCATTTTTATAGCGGTGTGCAAAACAGCTCTTTTTCAGGAGAAAAATTAAGCCTGAATATTTAGGACGTGTATTTTCTTTGATCGGAAGTATCATGTCACTTGCTATGCCAATTGGGTTAATTCTTTCTGGATTCTTTGCTGATAAAATCGGTGTAAATCATTGGTTTTTACTATCAGGTATTTTAATTATTGGCATTGCTATAGTTTGCCAAATGATAACTGAGGTTAGAAAATTAGATTTAAAATAAACAATATTGGAGGAATATTTATGTATCTTATTTTCATGTAACTCTTCCTGCTAAAATCGCAGGGTTTTCCCTGCATACAAGCAAATGAAAGCATGCGATTATAGACAGGAGGAAATGTTATGGAATTAATATTAAAAGCAAAAGACATTCGTGTGGAATTCAAAGGACGCGATGTTTTAGATATAAATGAATTAGAAGTATATGATTATGACCGTATTGGTTTAGTAGGAGCAAATGGTGCTGGAAAAAGCACTTTACTCAGGGTACTTTTAGGAGAATTAACTCCCCCAGGATGTAAAATGAATCGTCTGGGTGAACTTGCCTATATTCCCCAGTTGGACGAAGTAACTCTGCAGGAGGAAAAAGATTTTGCACTTGTAGGCAAGCTAGGTGTTGAGCAATTAAATATACAGACTATGAGCGGTGGTGAAGAAACAAGGCTTAAAATAGCACAGGCCTTATCGGCACAGGTTCATGGTATTTTAGCGGATGAACCTACGAGCCATTTAGACCGTGAAGGAATTGATTTTCTAATAGGACAGCTAAAATATTTTACAGGTGCACTGTTAGTTATTAGCCATGACCGCTATTTTCTTGATGAAATAGTAGATAAAATATGGGAACTGAAAGATGGCAAAATCACTGAGTATTGGGGAAACTATTCTGATTATCTTCGTCAGAAAGAGGAAGAACGTAAGAGCCAAGCTGCAGAATACGAACAATTTATTGCGGAACGTGCCCGATTGGAAAAGGGCTGCGGAGGAAAAGCGAAAACAGGCTCGTAAAATAGAACAGAAGGCAAAAGGTTCTTCAAAGAAAAAAAGTACTGAAGACGGAGGGCGTTTAGCTCATCAAAAATCAATAGGAAGTAAGGAAAAAAAGATGTATAATGCTGCTAAAACCCTAGAGCACAGGATTGCGGCCTTAGGAAAAGTAGAAGCTCCGGAAGGCATTCGCAGAATTCGTTTCAGGCAAAGTAAAGCATTGGAGCTCCATAATCCATACCCTATAGTCGGTGCAGAAATTAATAAAGTATTTGGGGATAAGGCTCTGTTTGAAAATGCATCTTTTCAAATTCCGTTAGGAGCAAAAGTGGCGTTAACTGGTGGTAATGGAATCGGAAAAACAACTTTAATCCAAATGATCTTAAACCATGAAGAAGGAATTTCTATTTCGCCTAAGGCAAAAATAGGTTACTTTGCACAGAATGGTTACAAGTACAACAGTAATCAGAATGTTATGGAGTTTATGCAGAAGGATTGTGACTACAATATATCAGAAATTCGTTCAGTGCTAGCATCTATGGGGTTCAAACAGAACGATATTGGAAAAAGTTTATCTGTTTTAAGCGGTGGAGAAATTATAAAATTGTTGCTTGCTAAAATGCTCATGGGTAGATATAACATCCTAATAATGGATGAACCCAGTAACTTCCTTGACATACCAAGTTTAGAGGCTTTGGAAATACTAATGAAGGAGTACACCGGAACTATCGTGTTTATCACCCACGATAAACGATTACTCGAAAATGTAGCAGATGTAGTTTATGAAATTAGAGATAAGAAAAATAAATCTGAAAACATTAAATTTAAAAGGTAGTCGCTGGTCAGTATAGTCTGTTCTGGTTGGCGACTCCATTGTTAAAGAGTATAAAGACTTTAGATTTTTATGAATATTAAAAAAATAGGAACAGTCAATTGAACTGCTCCTATTTTTCTGCTAAATATATTGTAGTTTTCTTATATGTATAATGATAGATTAGCGGATTCTCATCTACGGTACTTACTTCAAATATGAAGAAGTGATCGCGGTTATCTCTGGACTTTTCCTTATTGAGGACAAAGTAATTCTTACGTGAAGTCGCCATTGTTTTTTTAGGATATCATCAGTTAGGAAGGTCAATGGAATATTCATGTTAGAGTAGCGGTAGAAGTCACGTTCAAAATCTTGGTAGCTCTCGCTATAATAGTCCATTTGTAGGTGATTACGCTGAAACTCAAGCTGATTCATAGAGCACCTCCTCGACAAGTTCAATACTAATAATGTCTTTTAATTTCAAATTGATGTGACCTGTTGTAGTTTTTTTATCAAAATGAAATCTTTGGTCAGACTTGGTATTGTTCCAGTGTAGGAAACACGCTTGTTTTTCAATCACTTGAATGCGTGTGCGTAGCTGCCCGGCGTATACTTGACTGAGGAGTAATAATTTCTTCTCTAGTGATAAGTCAGACATGTACGTTACTTTGTTTGTATCATCAGAGAGTGCTGATGCATGTTCAGATAGGAAAAAGCCCATCCATTTTTTTGCATCTTTTGTATCCTGGTACTCTCTGCTGATTGAAATGGTAAATATGAACGGTCAATCATATCAAATCCTTTTCTATGCAGAGGCAAGGGTATTTTTATCAAATTGAATCGTAAAACCTGAATTCCCCACCTGTGTAACATTCTTTAAAGCGATTGATTACCTCAGTATAGATTATCACAGATGAGCTTGTTGACTTAATGCTAAATGTAAATTCCAATGGTAATCGGTTTTCAGATTTAGCATGTACTAGTCGTATCGATATTTCAGTTGTTTTGAGTTTTCTCTGACGAAGTTTTTGAAGTTGCTGTTTCAACGATTCCATGTAAAAAAATCTTTCAAGCATTTCAATATCATTACATCCTTTGCTACGGATTTCTGAAAAATTGTACTGTATTTTTTTCTTGTTTCATTTTAATCCCTCCAATCCACCCGCGGAATGACCACCGATAAGTTTACTGCGTTCAATATTTCTGGAACCTTCAGTTAGGACGGTTCCTTTTTTTGTATGGCTAAAAAAACCAAACTGTTCTCTGACAACATCAATAGCTGTCTGAAGTCTATTATCTTTTTCAATTTGTTCTACATCATCAAAGAGTGATAGTAGAGTATAGCTTTCATCTACGAAGCCACTATAAGATACACCAATTTGTCTCACTGCACCAGAGGTGTATTTTTTCGGAATAATACAAGTACATGACTCACCATTGTTTTGGGGAGATTTGCGGGTTCAATTTTATTCTGAGCATTTATAGATTTTTTCATCTCAGTCCTAGAATAGCCAATATGAATAGAAACGACAGTAGTCAATACTAGGGCTACTGTTCCGTTCCACAGTATCATTTAAAAATCATTTTCACACCCTTTCGTCTATTAGTATAGAAGAAAGCTCTCAGCACACGTTGAGGCGGTATCACTGCTTGTACGAGCTGAGGCATCAGCGTAGTAGAAGGAGATGTTCCGCCCATGCGATAGATGTCGTAGAGTAAGGAGTTTACGACGAAACGATACGGCAACAGCGAACCGCCGAGTGTGTTGCTCTGCTCGTAAAAGCCTAGAAAGCTTGGTATGAATTAATAATGAAAAGCCTTGATTGTAAGGCTTTTTTTGTGTTTTTGTGATAGAATATAGGTAGTTATAATCGACAGCAACTAAGAAGCAGTAAAAAAATATTATTCATAGAATAATCAGGATTAGGAAGATAAAATGACAGAAATTGACAAAAAGAATTTAAAAAAATTATCTTTATTGTACATTTGGAATTACTTATATAGCTTGGGGGATTCTTGCCATCTTTACGCAATCTCATATCTTTGGATTAGAAACAATTATAGGAAGAACATTACATATAGTAGGTGCACTTGGACCAGCTATTGCTAGTGGCTTTTTATTTGAAAAGGAATAATATAAAAATTTAAACATTTTTGTATTTAATAAAAAGAAAAAAATAGTAGTATTTATTTCATTATTCATTTGTTAGCAATTTTGATACTATTTTTCTGTATCTTCCTTAGAATTAAATGGAGTATCCATTTATCTAATGCCACTATTCTTTATTCAATTAATTTTTGGTGGTGGACATGAAGAATTAGGATGGAGAGGAATATTACAACCATTACTTGATAAAAAAATATACATATTGGCAATCTAATTTGATTGTAGGATCAATTTGGGGATTTGGCATCTACCTTTATGGTTTATAGTTGGAGAAAGTCATCAAGGATTTCCTTTTTATTTTTATTTTTATATACATTATTTTTTTAAGTTTTTGTTTTAGGGCTTCTTTACCGTCAAACGAAATCTGTGGGATACTGTATATTATTTCATGCGTTCGCAAATTTGTTAAATCTCTACTTTGTGTTAAAAAAATTAATCTTATTTTTTTATTATCATTTTTTTATTGGTTATTTGATTTATACGATATTGGCTAGTAATAGAATTAGTAAGGAAAAGGATTTGTATTCAAAAATAACTGGATATACTCTAGAAAAATGAAGGTGATTTTTGTTCAAGGTAATAAAGTAGAAATAACGAACATTTAGATGAAAGGTTTAGAGTAAACATGAGTCTCTTATTTGAAGAATTTAAAACCATTTGTTTCCATTTAAATCGAGTCGGAATTACACCGACACTGATGGGGTCTTTGGGATTGGAGTATAGAACGAAAGAAAAATTGGGAGGGCCGTCTGACATTGACATTCATGTGCCTGGTGACCCTAGAGGTTGGGAAGCACCTGATCATCTCAGAATTTATGACTGGGACAAGATAATGAAAGTGATGAAAGACTTAGGCTACGTCTTAATAGATATTCATGAGCATGAATTCCAAAAGAATAGAGTGAGTGTTGAATTTGGAAGTATCGATTCCTTACTTGATTTTGCAGGAGTTTCGGAATCGAATATAGAGCTTATTCACATTGAAAGCATCACTTTTTCGTCTTCCAAGTCTGGAGCAGTATCTAAGTATTTACAAAGCTTCTTCTCAAGACTCCTATCGAAATGAACAAAATAACAATAAGGATTTTTAAAAAGATCGAGTGGCTGGAAAGACATTTGTAAATTATCATATGAAAAAGTAGTAAGTTGTAAGACTGGCTGCTATGTTATTTTTTTATTATCATTTTTGTTGGTTATTTAATTTATACGATATTGGCTAGTAATAGAATTAGTAAGGAAAAGGATTTTTAAATTATAGAATGGATGATGTTTCTTTTTGGAAGAAGTGATCAACTTTCCGTTCCGCAGTATAATTTTTAAAATGTCTTTATTTGCCTTTTGTTTATTAGTATAAAAGCAGAATATTACCACATTGTGAGACAATTGTGTTGATGTCAAGGGTTGTACCTATTGCTTAATTAATGTATTGAAATGAAAGGATTTCTAGCAAGTAAATTGAAGTTACTAGGAGGGCAAAATGTGTAATGTTAATTTGGAAAAACACCTTGATAGAATTAGGATAGCTTATGAAACGAGTGCCTTCACAGACGGTATTCGACCGGAATCAGAGGAGGATATAAAAAAGTTTGAAGCAAATTATGCCTCCATACCAGCAGAGTACCGCTGGCTGCTACTTAATCTAGGTGGTTGCTATTTGGTAGAACCATGGATTTTTTTGACTTGAAGGAGTTGGAGGAAAATTATACATACTTTGAAAAGGCATACGAGGTGTATATGAGTGAATGTGAACACGGACTGGTGTTTCCTATCGGAGGTTTAGGTGATGGAAGCATCGTATTTATAGACCTGAAAAGCGGTAAGGTTCGTGGATATAACAATGACTATGCTGACCTTGAGGAAATTGCGGAGAATTTTTCGGAACTTGTTTTAGATTTAGTAGAACAGGTAGAAAGCTTTTCCTGATACAATATATTCTATAGGGAGTATGTATTAAATGTTGCATCTACAATATGATTAAGATATGGAATATATTAAGAAGGTAATTGATCGAAAAGAGAAATATGAATGTAGGAATTAGTGACATTTATCATAAGTGTGATAAAACCAATATTTGGACTGAAGAGGCAAATGATAGAGTGAAAAACAGTATGGTGGCAGGACAGACTTAGTTTGATAGATTCTAGTTTAGCGTAAAAATATGTACAACGGTCATTATATAGATTTGAATTTAATAAAGAGGTTCACAATGAGATTGTTTGATAAGTTAAAATTGAATTAAAAATGCTATAGTATTAGTTGTTCTATACAACTTAGAATTTGACGAGGTGTAGATTATGGCTTCAAGTAAAGAATATTTAGATTTCATTTTAGAACAATTGTCCGAGTTGGAAGAAATATCATATAGAGCAATGATGGGTGAATATATAATTTATTATCGAGGGAAAATCATGGGTGGAATTTATGATGATAGATTTTTAGTGAAGCCTGTCAAATCTGCAATAGCATATATGCCTAATGTAGAATACGAATTGCCGTATGAAGGTGCAAAGGAAATGCTATTGGTAGATGATGTTGACAACAAAGAATATTTAACCGGCTTATTTAATTTAATGTATGATGAGTTACCTGCACCAAAACAAAAGAAAAAGAAACAATAAAATCTCAGTTTATCTAGGTAATACCATTTAACGATAACCTTTGCTATTGTTAAAAGGGATGTGGATATGTTCTCTATGACTGAGGATGTTGAGCCGATATCACTGCTTCTTCAAACTGATTGAACAATGATGAACCTAGTGAAAATCCTACAGTAAGGAGTTCAAATATGAAATTCCATGAATTTGGGGATAAGACTTTGCCTCCTATCCTGCTCATACATGGCGGCGGTAGCTCTTGGTGGAATTATCTTCGTCAAGCACGGATCTTGTCAGGAGAATACCGTGTTATTTTACCTACTTTGAATGGCCACGGCGAAGAATATCAACTTGATTATGTTTCTACTGAAGATTCTGCTTGGAAATTCTAGACTATATCAAAGCAAACTGTTGTGGGAAATTGTTTGCAATCGGTGGTGTTTCACTTGGTGGTCAAATTGCTATGGAGCTTTTGTCCTTAGATAGCGAAATTGCTGAGAAGGCCATTATAGACGGAAGCCTCTGTATTCCTCAACCAGGGTTAGCTAAACTCAGCATCTTTCTAGTATCACTATTTGGTAAATTGATGTTCAGTAAATTCTCTTGTAAACTTCAATTAAGCATGATGAACAAACTCTATCCTAAACTGGCTTATCCAGAGGAGATAAAAGCATATTATTTGGAGGATCTGCCAAGGACGCCTATCAAAACATTAGTGACTATTTACAAAACCTATATGGGGCGTTACAAGCTTAAGGATACGATTTCTGCTAGCAAGGCTCAGGTTCTGTATATCTACGGTGAAAAAGAATTGAACTATGTGAAAGAGTCAGCTAGATTATTTCAGCAGCTCCATCCCAATACGATCCTGTATGAAGCTAAGGGCTATAACCACGGCTATTTATCAGCTTACCTGCCTCAAGAGTGGATTAATTTGGTGGTGCCATTTTTAAAGAGTGATTCATTGGAAATATGTAATGAATCTGATATATCATAAGGAGGAATCTGATGCTAGGAGCAATAGTTGGAGATATTGTTGGTTCTGTTTATGAATGGGACAACATTAAAACGAAAGACTTTCTATTATTTCGTGAGGATTGTTTTTTCACAGATGATACGGTTATGACCTGTGCCGTTGCAGAAGCCATTATGAATGGTGGTCAGAAGGATGACTTTATTGATGCCATGAAAAAATATGGTAGGATGTATCCCGATGCAGGTTACGGTGCAAGATTTGGGAATTGGGTTGATGGCGACGATCGAGAACCTTATAATAGCTTTGGCAATGGCTCAGCAATGCGTGTTTCTCCATGTGCCTGGACCATGGATTGTAGTTTTTGTGCACGAACGGGAGCCTGGCCGTCCAGAAGAGCTCTTGCACGACTTTCTGCAGAGGTGACTCATAACCATCCAGAGGGGGTCAAGGGAGCTATGGCGACGTCTGATGCTATCTTTATGTGTCGTTATTACTTTGGAGGTTACAGTGGCGACTATGGAAAACCGATCAACGATAATCCTATAGAGTGTAAGAGACTCATCAAGGAACACATAGAACAAGAGTATGGATATAATCTTTCTCAAACACTAGATGAAATTCGTCCTACTTATCGTTTCAATGAAACGTGTCAGGATACCGTTCCTCAGGCCATCGTTGCCTTTCTAGAAAGTACAGATTTTGAAGATGCGATTCGAAATGCGATTTCTCTTGGTGGGGACAGTGATACTCTTGCTGCTATCACAGGAAGTATTGCCGAAGCAGCTTATGGAATCCCTGATTGGATAAAGGACAAGGCCTATACCTATCTAGATGAGCCTTTAAAAGACTTGCTCAGACGGTGGGAGAAAGAAGTTTCAATATCATAACGGATACTAACTAGTCAGTATTAAACTCTAAAAATAAGATTAAGGAAGTTGAGCAAATACTAGGGTAAAGAGTTATCACCTTTTTGAGAAGAAAAAGGCAGAAACAAACTTAACCAAGTCATGAGCTTGACCCCTGAAAAAAACAGCAAAGCGACGAGATAACAAATAATCTCGTCGCTTTTTTCTTTTAAATTAATGCGGAAATTGATCCATTTTTGCTTTATTAAGCTATTTATTCAGATTTTTGCTTATTCAGTAGTAAGATACCTATCATTACTGCTATACAAAATATAAAAAGCATATACCACAGGCTTTCAATACTAAAATCATTCTCTAGCATCAATCTGTATCCCCAATAAGCCGGAAAAACAAGGCCTATTACTTGAAGAAAATCAGGTAGCAAACTAATTGGAAACATAATCCCCGAAAGCATAATTGAAGGCAAAAATACAAGTTGAGCTAACATGGTCAGCTTTGCCTGGTTTTTTAAAGTAAGTCCCAGTATACATCCAATACTCAATGATACAATAATATAGATGGTGAGTGAAAGTAAGAAAATCGGAAGTTGAGTCGGTAGACTTGCTTTAAATAAAATAGGGGCAAGTAGAAGGATCACAATACAGGTCATCATCAAATGGACAAAGGCTGAGAGAAGTATGGTCACCAATCCTAAATAAATAGGAACACCATTAGCATTATAAATCTTTTTAATGTCGCTTCCATAAATTTCAACCAATGAAGGTGGCAAGCCAAGAAAGGCCCCCATTGAGACACTCATGACTATCATAGATTGTATGAGCGTGCTTCCCATTTCAGGAATAACAGAAGTAAAAATACCACCCATGATTAGAAAGAAAATAAGCGGTACAATATAGAAAGTAACCAAGAGAGATTTGCTTCGTATATCTAATTTCCACTGTAATACTAAACTATATAGAAAACAGTTCATTCTGATTCCCTCCTTGCAATTTTGATGAAATGCTGTTCCAAGGTGCCACGATCAACCTTAATATCCAATATTTGGATTTTTTTCTGCTTGCATTCATTCAATAATGAAATTAAGGTATCCTCAATATTAGTCGTTTCAAAAGACTTCACTCCCTCTTGAGTCTTTAAATAGATATAGTATCTTCTTCCAACCTTGTCTGTCAGTTCTGAAGGAGTGCCACAAAAGACAATCTTTCCACTGTTCAAAATAGCAATGCGGTCACATAAGGTCTCAACTTCAGCCATATCATGACTTGCCAAAATGATTGTTTTCCCTTGTGATTTGAGATTCCGTATGTGTTCGTGGAGAGATAGTCTTGCTTCAACATCAAGTCCCGCTGTCGGTTCATCGAGGAAAATAATATTGGGATTGCCGATAAGTGCAAGAGCGAGATGTAGTCTTCTTTTTTGTCCCGTGGATAATTGCAGGTATTGTAACTTTTCAATTTCTTTTATTTCCAGAGCTTTAAGCATATCATCATCAATTTTTGTATGATTCCATTTTGCAAAGAGCTTTATCGCTTCCATGGGTTTGATATGGGCAGGCAAAGAAGATGACTGCAGTTGAATTCCCATTTTGCCGTTTACAACAATAGTGCCTCCATCATATTTTTCTCAGTCCTTCGATACATTCAAGTGTTGTTGTTTTCCCAGCTCCATTCACACCGAGTAAAGCGAAAATTTCTCCCTTTTACGATTTGAAAATTAAGACCTTTTAAGATCTTATGACAGCCGTAATTTTTATTTAGTTCACGAACCTCTATTGCGTATTTCATGGTTACATCTCCTCAAAGGGATTGGTTCCAAGTCTTGAAAAATAAACTTGCAAAGCTGGCTCTAAATATGAGTTCACGATTTTTTTGCTTTTTCCTCCCAAGCGTTAGTAGCGGTATCAATATTACCGACTTCCATCAACTTCGGAAGCATGGTCATATCTCCATTTGTAAACTCCATAATCAAGCCCCAGTATTCTTGAACAACTTGTTGACATTGTTCGCTTTCAGCTGGTACCTTTTTCTTTTTGGAGCTGCACAATTTCATCGCTTAGGTGATTAAATCTGTCCATAAAGTCTGATCCGCTTTTCTTGTCAAATCGACTGCGTATGCGGTCCAGCGTATCATCATCAAAGCGCTTAATTAAAAGAGTATGACTCATTCTTCATCTGTAGATTAACAATAATATCAGCATACTTCTTAAAATTAACCGTTTGCATCTGTAAAACTTCTGTTTTTAACTGTTCTATTGCGGCCAAAGAATCCTTAAGTTGTTTAATATTTATACGTATAGCATCCGCCTGCTCGGTAAGAGCATTTGCGACATCATCAGGTGTTTTTCAAAGAGTTCAAACGCCCCTTTATGTCCTTGAGAAAAAAACCTAATGATTTTAAAGACAATATCTGATGGAGTAGCACTACGTCTTTATCGGTATAAAGCCTACGTCCCCCCTCACTTTCTGCAGATGGAGAAAGCAATTCTTCTTTATCGTAGTATTGTAGAGTACGGACTGTAACTCCCATTTTCTTTGCGACTTCCCCAACTGTCATAAAACCTTCAGGGATTGCTCTGAATTTTGCCATTATTCTCACCTCCTAATATATATTATACATTATGACGCTAAAGGTCATGAGCAAGCGCTTTATAAAAATTATTGATTAACGATTTTTTTCTATCGACCTCATACAGTTAATATAATTAAAAAAATGCTTGTAGAAACACCTATTTTTAAGGTGACAAAAAGGAGTTGAAAGAGAAGTCCCAAAACAATTACTTGCATTTAGTATATCTTTTTGCTTTGTTCAATGATTGGTGCTATAATGTAGTTAAAAAGTAAAGAAAACATAGGAGATAGATGATGAATACAATGTATATTATCGTAGGATTTGTTGTTTTTGGTTCTTGCTATTTGTTGTTTTTATGATTGCAAATGGTAATAGAAAGAAAAAAAGCTGTTAGCTTTGTTAGTGATAATAGTGATAAAGCTATTGTTCATTTATACTGTTCAAAAAAACTAAAAATTAATGGACAGAATCTTGCTGACTTTAATCCAATAACTGGAGAAAACCTAGAAAAAGGTAGTTGCTTTTAGTTCCAGGGAGATATACAATTGAGGGCGTTTATAAAACGACTGAGACTCGACTGAATCAAACAATCAATATCAAATCAGAAAATATCAGTATGGATCTTGACTTGGAGGCTGGGAACACCTATTCAATAGCTATGTACCTATACTCTCCTGAAGAAAGACAAGAGTATGAGAATGGCAAAACTGATGAAGTTGTTTTGAGTGTTCCGTTAACCATTGTCGTGGGTAGTGATTTCATCAAAGCATACATTATTTGCTACAAAGAAAAATGATTATCTAAGAGGCTGGGCTTAAGTTTGTTACTGGCCTCTTTTCTAATATTAAGTCAAGCTATGAGCAGGATCATTTTGTCAAGTAGGCTTGCTAATTAATCCAAATTTATGTGGGAGATAAATATTATGAAAAAGAGTACCTATAATCTATTAACTAAGATTCCTATATACGGAGTTTTTATTAAAACATTCGAGTAAAGGTGAGATGAGGCTATGCAGTCCATTCCTTCAAGATTTGGCGGAAGAAGGGATTAGACCAATTGAAATTTATGAACTTCTAGAAGAGAAATATCCAGGTGAAGTGGTAACAAGAGATCGTTTTTATGAAGGTTATAATAAAATACTTGAATTAAAGTTTAAGAAGGAGATTGACAAAATTTAATGTCTTACTTTTTATTTTTTTCAACAGTAGTACCACCTGAGAATGAGTAATAACGTAAAAATGATCAGAATTAATAGAAACAGTTAAGATTTGAGGATGATAGATGGTTATATTGGAATTGTACCAAAATGATTTTTCTAAAAGATTTAGTCGTGTTTGATTCTTTAGAGGAGGGGAAAGCCTTTGTAGCTCAAATCCCTGGATATACTTTAGAAACAGAAGATGAGTTTGAAGTTGAGTATTTTAACCCTAAACACTTGCCCGATTATATGGAAATTGTCTTCAATGGGAATATTGTCCCTTTATCTGGATTCTCATTTGAACCTGAAGAAAATGTCGAGATTATTTGGAAAGAAATTTCGAATCTATCCGAACCAAACGATAAAGTGATTGAAGGAGCTACAAAAGTCGATGCCTATGTCGTGAATAACGATGAAGTCAAAGCTTATATCAATTCAAGAGAAGCAAACTTCCGCAAGGCAAAAGCTTTCTTAGAAAGCAAAGGGTACGAAGTCGACAGAAGCTTTTTCGAAGTGAAGACGGCGAAGCGATTCTCTACAGAAAAACGCGGCACCGAAGATTGGCACTTCTTATGCCACTTAGACCCGCTGTTTGTAGAGGTTGAAGATGTCGAAGGATATGTGAAAGAAGCGATGAAAGATATTCAATAGTCAACCAAAGTTCTTTGTGAGTGTATGCCACTGCTTTTAGTAGACAGATTGAGCAGTAAAGAGAAACATCTAGCACTATCTAGCTTCTTAAGGAGAAATATCTATCATGAAAAATGGAAATCAGGAAAACCTATCTTGTAAAAAGATATTTTTGGTTTAAAAAAAGATGAACTTTGGACCTTAGTTGACAAGGGTTATCAGGCTTATTTTTGGTGAACATAATTTCGTATTTGTCAATGATGATAAAGTGAAGGTATTTGCAGTTTTGCAAGACGGTTCAGAAGAAGATATGCGAATCTACCATCATCTTGATGACTATCTTGAAGAAGTTAATCACGAAAAAAATTAAAAATGTGAGATGAAAATTGAAAAATTAATGAAATGAGAAAATAGTGGTGGGAGAGATTCAATGATAGAGTGGAAAACTGTACCAGAAGATGAATATGAAGTTAGTGCGGGTTTTAGTGAAAAATAGTAATTACGAGATTTCTACGATAACTTTGAATGGCAAGAAACATCTGATTAGATTGAAATTTCCCTTTTGTCATTTTTTTACCAAATCATAGATAGAGACTTATTTGGTACTCTTAATCAGATTCCTAGTTTGCCAGAGCTTGAATCCCCTATTTGTAAGCTAGATACTAGTAGTCTGATTACAGAAGTGATTCATAGGGCGGGTGGAGTTTTGGCTGAAGAAGATTTGGTTCATTTTTGTATTTGTGCCCAGAATCTAGTCATAGACTTAGTTCTCTATAAAAATGACGAGAGTGATATAAGGATAGAAGAGGTTGGTCAAGAATGAAGTGGATTAATATTGGTGAGGAAATCAAGTATGATTGGTATGAATTACGGTGTCAACTTTCTCAAGAAAATCACCTGCAAATTTTTCTAGAAGGTTTAAAGAATCAAAAGCTAAAATACTGTATAGATTTTGGTAAGATTCTTTTCTGCAGATCTATCGATGAGGGGTGGGACCTTAATTTGCTCGAAGAAGATTTACTTATCGGACCAGAATTTACTCATTTATCAGATGGGATTTTACTTGAAGTGTTAGATAGTTACCTCAAAAAGAATTCAAAAAAATTCATCCCTATCCCAATCTATCACTACCAAGTAAAGGGAATTAATTTTGGAATAGACGTCCTTACAGTGACTTTTTCCGATTATCAAAAAGATTTAGACTGAAACTAGGTTGAAAGCCATCTGGTTCAGTCTTTTTTCTATTTATGTAGTATAATATAGGGTGTAGGGATTCTATTTTTTTAATAGGATTTTTCCAAGAATGAAAATTCTTCTAGAAAGAGAAGAAACATGAAGCAATCACTTGATTTTTTTAAGAGAAAAGAATCACCGATAAGATGCCCTTAGAGGAAATGGTAGCAATCTTTGAAGACTTGTGTCGTCAGCCTATTGAGGATGAGATGATTTTATTTGAAACAGGGACATTTACAGCTATATCTGATAAGCCAATGTTTCAACTATCCTTAGTAAGGCAAGCCCCAAATGAAGATGAAGAGTTTTATCAGGTTCACCTTGATGTTTTCTATGAAGCTTGTCAAGAGAATAAAATGTTTCATGAATCGACCTGGGATGAAGATTTAGAGGAAAATATCTTTGATTACATTAGAGCTTCAGAGGTGTTTACCTATGCTAAAGAACAGGAATACCAAGCGGTCAAAAATTTATCTGGAAGAAACTTAAGAAAAGGTAGTAATATGTTTAATTTTTTTAAGAAATCAACACACAAAAAACTTGAAATCAATCTCCACAACAATTCAATGATTATTAACGGAACTAGCTTGGCTTTTCCTTTGTCCTTGAAAGATATTGAAGCTGTATTGGGGAAGCCTGACCAGGTTGTCAAAAAGAGAAAATAAGTTTATAAAATACATTTATGACAATTCTGGTATTGTATTTCAACATTCTTTCTCGATTAAAAAAATCATTTAAAAAAATCTAAAACATACATTGATGAGGAACACTTGATTTCTACTGTTTTCCTCTACTATGGCGATGTTGTAAAAACCTATGATTGGAGAGAAAGAATTGCCAAAGCAACCATGTCAAGCTGTGCTATTTTCCGATGGTAAATCTCCTTATTTCTTTTTCTGATAGGCAGAGAGTAGGGGATTTTAACCTTATTCTATGGACTCCTTATGGAACTAATTTTAATGGAATTGCAGAAACAATCACAGACACACTTTCTATTTCCTATTTTCCAGAGATCAAACATGATCGGGAAAGTTACAAGTTAAAAACAACTGATGAAGAAGTGCTTCACTTTGACAATATTAGTTTTAAACTAGCCATTATCCAGGTTTTGATGTATGATTTAGAGGTTTTGAAACCTGTTTTTAATATTTTTGACTTTGCAGAGGAAGCCAGTGAGTTGAATATCGACACAGAAAGTATGAAGATGATTCAGCCAGCACTTGATTATATGATAACTCTTCCTATACCTAAGAAATATGCTGAACAAGTTCAAGAAATCGATATGGACGGAGGTAACGAGATTTATATGAATCTGATACCTCAGTGGGATGGTGAAGATGATAGTTTCGATCTAAATGAAGTTAGTCTTAAAGAACTGCAACAGTTTCCAAATCTGAAGCAAGCGACAATTATGTCTAGTAATTTTTGAACAAGTTAAGGATATTCTTAAGAGTCAAGGAATAAAAAGTAGAACGACTATAAATGCCCTTTTTAACTAGATTTAATAAGTTCGTTCAAGAGGGGTGTCAAAGGAGACTACTTAATAATTTAGTTATATAATGGCATAGTATTAAAAAAAGCTATATTTAAGCTGAATTTTTTTATAGTTAGGTCGTAAGGAGAATGATATATGAATAAAATAATGGTGATTATTAATCCAACATCTGGTGGCGAAAAAGCCTTGGATTATAAAGTCAAACTAGAAAATAAAGCCTTAGATCATTTTGAGCATGTTGAGACCAGAATCACGGAGAAAGCTCTTGATGCGACAAACTTTGCAGCAGAAGCTTCTAGGGAGAAGTATGATGCTGTTCTAGTTTTTGGTGGAGATGGTACTGTCAATGAAGTCATCTCTGGTATCGCTGAAAAAGAATACATTCCTAAACTTGCGATTATCCCAGGAGGAACTGGAAACCTCATCACGAAACTATTAGAAATCAATCAAGATATAGATGGTGCGATTGACGAGCTTGATTTTTAGTTCTACGAATAAGATTGACATTGGCAAATCAAACGGAAATTATTTTTGGTTATATCTTTAGTATTGGTTCGCTGCCAGAAGCCATCCATAACGTTGGGATAGAAGATAAAACAAAATTTGGCATGCTAGCCTATGCGATTAACACCATGAGATCTGTCGTTACAGATCAAGCATTCAACATTAGAGTTGAGACAGAAAATGGAAATTACATCGGTCCAGCTAGTCATGTCTTGGTTCTCCTTACCAATTATTTCGCTGACAAAAAAATCTTTGACGAGAGACAAGGATGGTTATGCAAATATTTTGATTCTAAAAATGCCTCAATCCTCACTAAATTGTCAATTATCCCTGATTTATTAAAAAGGTGATGTTGTCGAAAAATGATAATATCAGTATATGAAAGCTCGTCATATAAAAATTTCTTCAGATGCTGCATTAGAAACGGATGTTGACGGCGACAAATCTGATGACCTACCAGTAGAAATTAAGGTACTAGGGCAGCATATCGAAGTCTATTCTCAACCGAAAGAATAATAAATTTTTTTGGAAAGTATAGTTGATAATATAGGAGGCGATGGTAATGAAGATTTTAGCAATTAATCCTATTTCATTTAAAAAGAATGATTGAATTACTATTTGATTATCTTTTCATTCTAGCTTATTTAGTGCTTCTGTTTTTAGGTTCTATGTTTATTTACATTATTTTTAATGGCATCCCAGAGTTTACAGAAATTCAGTCGCAGTGTCTTGTATTTTTCACCTCTGTTTTGCCAATCACGCTCCTTTTTCACATTCTTAGATTATACAAAAAAATGGCAGTTTTGGGAAGGCGAAAGCAGGACTCAATTGATCTACAAGAAAAACAGTGCAAGCTAGCTTGATTAGAAACACCATTAAATTTTTTTACCTTGGCAAATAGGCCATATGGGCACAATTCATGGTTTCTATAGTGAGTTTGATTTATTATCTATTATCCTCTCGTTTTTTTGCTACTCTTCTCGCAGTTACCTTACTAGCAATGATGGTTTTCAGGAAAGATAAGAGGCATCTAGGTGATCTGTTAGCCCATACGCAAGTCCAGCTAAAAAGCTGGCTAAAATTAAATATTTTTGTAGATATTTCAGTTATTAGGGAGCTAGCTGTGTGCCAGCTTTCTTTTTGATTTAAACTCTTCTTTATTTAGCAAATTACTTGGACTTAAAATAAATTTGAACTATAATATAAGAGAAGCTAATTGACTTGAAAAAAATCTTAGTAAAAAGGAAACATTTTATGAAAGTATCTAAAAAAATTAGATTAATGAGCTGCTGTGGTTTAGCTATCTTTACTTTAGCTGCTTGTAGTCAAACTCAAAAAGACATCTGATGGTACTACTGAAACCTCAGCCAGTCAATCACTGTCCAATCAGGTTTCCTGGAAAGCCACTTATAGCAATTTGAACAGTAAACCTAGTGAAGAAGAAGTTCGAAAAGCCTTGACTGCACATTTGGATAAAGACAGTGTCGATGCATTTTTCAACCTTGTAAATGATTATAACGCTACTGTAGGTTCAGTTGGGATCACTGGGGATTTTTCTACATTTACCAAAACAGACTATGATGTTGAAAAGATAAGCAATCTATGGACACTGAAGAAAGGTGATTTTGTCGGCACTAACTGTCGTATTAACAGTTATTGTTTATTGAAAAATTCTATCGAAATCCCTAAGTTAGAGAAAGATGATTCCCTCTTGTTTGTCGATAATGATGCTATTGACAAAGGTAAGGTCTTTGATGCAGAAGACAAGGATGCTTTTAATATTTTATTCTCAAGAGTCAATACCGAAGCAACGACAGATGTCAAAATTCATGCTGCAAAGATGGAAAAATTCTTTTCTCAATTCAAGTTTAATGAAAATGCAAGAATGCTGTCCGTAGTAGTCCATGATGACTTGGATGGGCAATCCCTCTTTATTGGCCATGTCGGCATACTGGTGCCAAGCGAGGACGGTTATCTCTTTGTCGAAAAGTTAACTTTTGAGGAGCCTTATCAAGCCATCAAATTTTCGAGCAAGGAAGATTGTTACAAATATCTAGATACAAAATACGAAAACTATACAGGTGAAGGTCTAGCGAAACCCTTTATTATGGATAATGATAAGTGGGTCCAATCTTAAAGGAAGTGAACAATATGGATACAATATTAGGCTTGATAGTTTTATTCCTAATTGGAGTATGGGCTGTTTGGGTTATCAAAGGAAACCAGCAGAGACCAAGTAGAAATGAAAGGTTTATTGGTCATATCAATCGATACGATGAAGATGGAGAACCTTACCAAGCGGAGATTTGGGAAGTCAGTGAAGATGAGGAGTAGACATATGGAATTACAAGATTTTACGAAACAAGAACAAGAAATGATTAAAAAGGGGTTAACTTTCTCTAAACTGAGCGATAAGGAGACAGCCGATAAGATTATCTCTCTAATCCCTCAAGATATGATTAAACGGATTCCATTTTTTGTTAGAAAACACGCCATAACACGTACTGTTAAGAGAATTTCTCTCGAGTATCCGGAATTGTACGCTGTTGCTGAACAAGAAGGCCAACTTCCAGAAAAAGAAGCTCAAGAATTGCGACAAATTCTTACAGATATTTTCCAAGAGAAAATGAATAAGCATAAAATCAAGTAGGAGTGCCTAAACGCTCATCTATTTGATTATATGCTTACTAATGACTAAAGCTAAGACTCCATCATTCCCACATGCTATGCTGGGCTCTGACACCATAGCTATCTAGGGAACCATCTGTATTAAACTTGGCTTCAATCCTGTATCTTTTCCAGAGATCATAATCTGCTGTTTGAATGGTCAAGGTGAAGTTGTTGGAATTTTTACTTTCTTCATAATCAGCAGGATTTAGTTGAAAGATATCGATAAATTTTCGTGTTTGGAAATCTTGGAGTTTGAGATTTGCTAGATTGACATGATTGATAGAAATTTCAGTGCAGTTTTTGGTCGTCCTTGGGAGTTCTATAGTAGGTAATGATGCAGTTTTTGAGTTGATCAGTATCTCTTCCCGTAGGAGTAAGGCTCATAAAGCCATAAGACTGATCATCTCGCTTGACTTCAAGAAGTTGTCCGTAGTAAAAGTGGTCATTTCTTGGATTGGTGATGAAGCTCTCTGGACTTTTATCTTCGAAACTAAATCCTTGATCCAAAAGCTCGGAAGCCTTGGTTTCCCCGATAATGATAGTGCTATCTTGAATGCTTACTGGAACAGGTTGAGCTGGAAGACCACTCATCATCATGCAAAACATAAAAAAACATAACTCGTTAAAAAAAGCTGAGCCAATAAAAGCATTGGTTGATGCATAGGCATGACTGTTTTTGAAAGTTTTTCTTATAGCTAATACGATAAATTTGCCAATACTTTTTAAAACCATACTAACAAGTACGATGAAAAATTGTTTCTTCAAACATTCATAAAATGCTTGAGGCAAGCTATTGCCATGATAGTAGAAAGCCAGCCAATACGATTAGATTTTACGATTAGATAGATTAGAAAAGAACCAATGAATCTCTTTAAGGGCATTGACATCTGTGATTTCTTCATAGTCAACGTGAATTCTACCTTGAATGGCATGGCCGAGTTTATAGATCCATTTTTGGGATATCTTTCCCACGTCTAACTGCGACTAGAAGTCTGATATAGAGATAAATGGTAAAGGATAAGGACAGAAAGAAAAAGAGCATAAAATGCCAAAACAATACTAGTGAACATTACTATCCCCCTATTTAACATTCAATAAAAACAATTTCTTAGCTCCATTATAGCATTTTCTATAGAAATAGAGCTAAAAATATCAGTATTATCCCAAAAGATTCAAAAGGAGAAAAATATGGGAATGATTGCCAATTATCAATATTTACCAGACAATGAATTAGAACAAATAAAAAGCTCTTTTCTAACCAAGAAGATGACTTGTTAAACTTTTGCTGAGTACTCCGCTGATAGTCATGATATCCCTAATAGATATTGATAAGATGTGGGATGCCTTAGTTTTTGTCATGACCGGCTTTAGTAGCTCTGAGTTTATGGACGATGAACCACTGAGAGAAGCTGTTTTAGGAGTGACACCTCTAGAGGATGTATCTGAATATATCGCCTATACTGAAAAATCAAGAATTGCGGCTATCAGTCAAGCTTTAGAAGAATTTGATATGGACAAAGCTTTGAAAGACTTTAGTATGGAAGCTTGTAAAAAAGCTGACCTCTATCCTAATATTTGGGATTATCTTGAGGAAGAGGATGAAATCAAGGATGACATTCGAATCAGCTTTGAAAATATGAAAAAGTTTTACAAGCAAATTTTAGGGCTCAATGGAAATGTCCTCGTTACCATTTGTTAGAAAGTTTATTAAACATTCCTAAAAGAATAAAACTGCTTGAGGTAATAAATGAACAAAGAAGATTTATTGACAATATGGAAAAGGAATAAAAATGGGAAAAACATGATTCGGGGATCTATTTTTCTAGGGCGATATCTTAATAAAGACATAAATATTCATTTTACAGGTTACTGTGAACAGGATTTACTCTTATTATCAGATGATTTCATGTTTAGTTTATATAGAAACTTGGATCACCTTGATAAAAAAGCTCAAAAAGTTATTCATGATAATTTGCCTGATCTAGCTGATTCAGTATTTGAATTAAAGGGAGTTAATCTTGGATAAAAGTGGTTATTATGGCGAATTTGCTCTAGGTTATGATGCTGGTGTCTCTCAGCTGGATCCCTTTTTCTTTTAGTAAAATTCGACAAACAGTTTCAAGCTGATAGAGAGCTTATCTATGAAATTTACTAACTGTACCATTTGTTAATCAGAACTTATCCATAAAAGAAAGGGTAGTCAGATGAATCCATATTTACAAGAATATATCACCCTGACAAGGGAATACCATGCTCAAGATGGAAAGCCTTCAAGTGTCGCAGCGCTTTATGATTTGGCTGATGAATTAGCTAAGTCTGATGATTTAGAAGCGAAGAAAGTCTTAGTTGATCTCTATGAGCAATTGGGGGCTCTATGCTAGTGCCCATGATTTATTTACCAAAATCTTAGATAAACCAGATCGTAAACAAATTAAAAAGTTAGCTCGCTTAGAAGAGATGAGTCAGAGTCGTGGAGATCGCTTCGCCCTTCCTCGTCCTCTAAGAAAAGAAGAGAGAAAGCAGAGGCAGGACTTATTAAATACCTTGCCGCATTTTATCTACCATCCAGATCCTTTAGCTACAGGTTCATTTGTTGAAGGAGAAGCCAAGGTTTGTCCATCTTGTGGGAAAGAAAGCAATATTTATTATGACTTGCTCCCTTATTGTATTGACAACATAGAAAACCTTTGTCCGTTTTGTATTGCAAATGGGTTAGCATCAAAGAAATTCGATGCAGAATTTATCCAAGATGCCGAGTGGCAGGGTGAATTGGATCCAGAAAAGAATCAGTTGCTTTTTTGTCAGACCCCTGGCTACTCTAGTTGGCAGGGAGAACATTGGCTTTCTTGTTGCCAAGATTATTGTGCTTATTTAGGTACAGTTGGAACTCGAGAATTGAAAGCCATGGGAATCGCTGAGCAAGTTTTGGCAGACTATGAAGAGAGTGGAGGATATCAAGATATTGAAGAATACCTGGTTAAGGATGGTCCTCTTTGTGGCTATCTGTTTAGATGTCTACATTGTAAAAAATACCAGATTTGGGTTGATGCAGATTAAATCGAAATGTGATTAGCTATGAAAATTAAAGAGAAGACTATGGAAGAACTAGAATTATTCGAAGCAGCCTCCAAAGATTTATTAGATACTATGCAGGGATTTAAAGACAATCTATCTGCTCAATTGTCGCTATTAGATAGTGATAACTGGCAGTATGATAAGGGCTCGATAAAGGTTTGTAAGGCTGATGAGTCAGGATTCAAAAAAAAAGATGTAGGGTCGGAATCAGCTACAACTTGAAAGTCTCCCTATTAAACGAAGATGCCGAGCAGATCTGGTTACTGTTTAAAGACTGGTTCAATACTAGCAGATTGGGTCAAGTTGAAAGAAATCCTAATAATGAGGATTTGGGAAGATATGTCTTCTCAGCAAGTTCCCCTCTAGGTGATCAGGTAGATTGTTCGCTTTATTTGCCTAATGAGTGGAATATCCCTCAGATTAGCTTTTCAGGCTATCTAACAGCTCGTTATAGGGCTCGTGATATTGATAAATAGCAAAAATAAGATGGAGGTTTTTTAGAAATGAGAAAGATAGATTGGGACAAGATAAAGACTCGCTTAGATGCCTTGCTGGTCATTGACGAATATCTGACGGATCCGAGTGAGGATTGGCTCAGACTCGTGATTAAGACTGAGGAAGACTATGGAGTTCGCTACCTTATTGACGATTGCTCTGGTGATTCTCTAGATGTGATTTTGACTGATAAAATGATCCTTATAAAAGGCTTTGATCATGAAAATAGTTTAAGCCAGTTTGCTGCTGACGAGTGGAATCAAGATATCATCGATAGTTTTTATAAAGGACTGGATGAAAAGTATATCTCACTTTTATTCAGAAGATCAAAAAGATGAAACAACCTTCTTTATCTGGTATGATGGTCACGCGCATCAACAGACTTACCAAGATCAGGATGGCGGAGAATGGTTGCTATCTTACCTTTTTGATAGCTTTGAGAGATTTCATGAGTTTGTGACTGACTATTATGAAATTACTGTAGATAAAGATTTACTTAGGAAACTCTACATGGATGGACAACTTTCAGACATAGAAGTAAAGCAATTAATCCAGGAGAGTTAAGAGAGTTATCATGAGAGTGAACTATAAAAAAATACCCTGAAAACTATCGAGCTATGGCGAAATAATCATCCCACCCTTGCTTGATTTACTCAAAGGTTTAACCTTGTTAGAAGAGGAAAATTTTTTGAGCGTAACAGAGCACTGGATAAGGAAAAGAAGGCCTTGGCATCCCAGCAAATCAAATTCATCCCAAGTGGAATGAACTTATGGATGACTATTTTCAGAGACAAATGCAATTTCTAACTGGACGAGTGACTCAAAATTACTTGGAAGGAGGAGTTCGAATTTCTTATAGCTCCCCAAGTGAGTATAACTATGTTAAAACGAATGATTTTTTTCTGTAGATTTTATCATGACAAAAAGCTGAAGAAGCAAGAGTCATCACTCATTATCAAGAAGCTTTAGAAATGAAGCATCAGTTTGTACTTAGATTGGTGGATGGAATTTGGCTACTTGATGAGAAATTTTACGGTTTTGAGGATGAGGAAACTTGGTATGGCGACTTACTTTGAGTAAGAGAGCTTTGCTTTCCAACTGATATGAGAAAAAGGAGAAGTCCTGTGAATTTTTTTAAAAAAATCTATTTGCTAGGAAGAAAGAAAAAGTCAGAGAAGAAAAACAACTGATCTTGTCCATGCCCCTTTTCAAAGGAAATCAGCTATTCTTTAGACCAGGTCATTCAGGAATTGAAATCTCATTGGGGGCTTCAAGTTTTCGGAATTTCTGGGGATGATTCTAGTGCAACTTTTGTGATTGATGGTGCTCTCGTTGGGTTGGCTTTAATAGATTTACCTATCCCAAGCCAAGAATTTGAAGAATTGTAGTAGTTTATTCTTACCTCTGGCAGGATGTTGAGAAGGAAATAAAGGAGCATGCACAACACGCTATTGTTTCCATCATGTCTGACAATCTTTCGCCAGTAGAAACCTATTCCCTATTGACTAAAGTTATTGCCTCTATCCTAAAAACTAGTCAAACATCTATTGGTATTTATCAGGGTTCTGCTACCTTACTCTTACCCAAAGATCTTTATCTAGACCTGGCTGACCTTTTGAAAGAAGAAATGCTTCCCCTTCAACTCTGGATTTATATAGGAATTATCAATCAGGAAGATAATACCAGTATTTACACTTATGGTTTGAAAGAGTTTGGAAAAACTGAGATTGAAATTATCGAGTCTCCTATGAATAGCGATGACTTATATTATTTCCTCCTGTCTATTCTTCAGTATGTTTTAGGCAGTGATGTCACCTTAAAGGACGGTGAAACCATTGGTTTTTCAGAAGATCAAAAAATTAAAATCACTGAATCAAAAGCAGTCTATTTGGAGGGCAATTCCTTGAAATTAGATGTTTAGACCATGATTTACAATTGATTCGTCCTTCCTAGATTGAGGTTTTTATGAAACGTGATTTAAAAAAGTATTATCTTTACCGATATCTGGTCTATAAATTTGAAAAACTTTCTTGTAAGACCCCAACTCTCAAGGAAATAAAACCAGAAATTGAAGAAAGAATTTGTCTTGAGGCAACTCTGAACGACTAGAAAGATTATTCTAGTCTTAGGGATTCTATATGTTTTTCTAAATTCTGCTTTGTTCATTTACCTTAGGGCCAGTGATTTCCAAAATCCTTTGTTTATGGTGTTTACTGACTATATCGACTATTTGGGACAACTGATAAACGGAAAATGGGGCGGTAGTTGGCGGCAAAAGAAAGCTAGTTTTTTGATGATTGCTATCCTGGCTTTACCGATTGTACTAATAGAAGGCGGCCCCTTCTTCTTGATGGTTTTATTAGTTGGGAATTGGGAATTAAAGAGAAAGATAAGATTTGAGAGAGAGCATAAAGGAGTAGAGAGCCATGGGTAGAACGGTGATTATAGGTACTTTAATTGCTTTTGCAATTTTTAATCTGCTACTAGGTCTGGGCTTTTATCTCTTTCTAAAAATGAGGAAAGAGAATGGGCAGTCATTGTACGAAACCCCTGTAAACCAACAAACTCGAACAGAAAAACTGGGTCTAGGCGAGATTTTGGTCTACCTGTCCCTGATTGCAATCGCAGGGATGTTTGCTTTTCAGACCTTAAATAGAGGTGGTGTGGGGAATTCTATTTTAGCTAAAATGATCCTCCTCCCAGCTATAATGGCTCTTTTCAATGCTCGAAAAAGGACTGGGAAGTCTATGCTTGCCCTCCTTATAACCTTGATGGTCTTTCTAGTAGGAGTCATGTTTAATCTCACGATTGGTTTGCCACCTCAAACACCAATTTTGCAAATTAATGAAAGTAAAATTACGTTAGCAGAAACCAAAGCAAGTGATTTGATGGAAGCTGGATTTGATATCTATGTAAAACAGGGTGATGGTGGTAGCGACTATGAAGACCTCCTGACAGATGGCAATTTCCAAAAGTATGCAGGAGATAAATCGGTCACCATTGAAAAAGGCTTCAGGCTTGATAGCAATGCAGTCCCTTACGCTCCCTATCTCCTAGCAAAAGATGGCTTAGTACTGGGGAGTATTTCCTTTTACGGTGCTGAGGACCAGAATGTGGCTTTAGAATATTCTAAGGTTATTCAGGTTCGATTCTACAAGGAAAGCATTGAAGCAGCTAAGGAACATGCTGTCACTTTGAAATTGAATGAACTGGACTTGACTAGTCGACTGGATGTCCCACTTGTTCAAGAAACTTTCAAAAAGCATCTATGGTCAATTCCCCCATCAAATACAAGTGATGTCACTCAATTGTGGTATGGATTACAGTGGAAAGGTAATAGTGATCATCTATTTTTGGAATGAGTATTATAGTCTCATTCGTCTAGATGAAAATTACTTGATGACTGATTTTGAACTAGCTGCCCAAGTATCGCAAGATGAGTAAATACGATTTTGAATAGTTGAATTTGCTTATGCCTATCTAAAGGAATTAATTTATTTAGTTCCTTTTTGTTATTTAATTTTAATTTAAAAACGATTTCCATTTCTTGGTTAAACAAATTAGACGAACTAAATAATAAATCATTTTAAAAAGTTCTAAAAACTTTACAAGATAGTGAAAAACATGATATAGTAATAAAGCTTAGAAAATGAGATGATGTTTTCTAGCAAATATAAACCCGAGTAAAAATGCCTACGGACAGGCAGGGTTGAATGTCAGCGTGGTTGAAAAAGCCATATTATTGATAGGGTTAAAAGCCTACTTTTATAAGTTGATGTTAGAACACTGGTTCTAATTCGTATACATTTGTTAGTGTGGTGAAAGCACACGTCATCTTGTGAAACGATCAATAAAGTACGTAATATTTGCTACTAGAGAGTTAGGAAACATCAGGAACAGACATACTCAAAAGAAACAAACATAAACACGTCAGTAGATTGTAGAGCAGGTGCCAACCTGCTCTTTTTTCATAAGTATCCTTAGCACCTTGTATGGTTAAGGTGTAAAACTATGGTAAAGGAGTATGTCTCTATAATGTTAAATCAAAACCAAGCTCCTATTTTTTTGAGGGACTGGTCAAGTTACGAAAAAAAAGAATTGTACCTTTCGATGTACCAGGTCACAAACGCGGGCGTGGTAACCCAGAGTTGGTCGAACTCTTAGGGGAAAAATGCGTTGGTATTGATGTCAATTCTATGAAGCCTTTGGATAATCTAGGGCATCCCATTTCGATTATCAGAGATGCAGAGGAACTAGCGGCAGAAGCATTTGGTGCTGCTCATGCCTTTTTAATGATTGGGGAACAACCTCATCCGTACAAACCATGATTCTTTCCACCTGTAAATCAGGTGATAAAATCATACTTCCTCGAAAATGTTCATAAATCAGCTATTAATGCTCTCGTTTTTATGCGGTGCTATTCCCATCTATATCGAAATGAGTGTCCATCCTAAAATCGGTATTGCCTTTGGGGGCTTGAAAATGACCGTGTGGCGCAAGCTATAAAGGATCATCCAGATGCCAAGGCTATTCTAAATCAACAATCCTACCTACTATGGGATTTGTTCGGATCTCAAGGGACTAACAGAGATGGCTCATGCTGCGGGAATGAAAGGCTAGTTGACGAGGCACACGGTGCTCATCTGCACTTTACAGATAAACTTCCTCTATCTGCTATGGGACGCAGGAGCAGATATGTCAGCCGTATCTATGCATAAGTCTGGCGGTAGCTTTGACTCAAAGTTCGCTGCTTTTTAGTTGGCAATCAGATGAATCCTGAGTACGTACGTCAGATTATTAATCTAACACAGTCAACATCAGCATCTTACTTGTTAATGGCTAGTCTCGATGTTTCTCGCAGAAACCCTAGCCCTGCGTGGAAAAGAGTCCTTTGAGAAGGTTATCGAGTTATCTGAGTATGCTCGTCGTGAAATCAATGCCATCGGTGGCTACTATGCCTATTCAAAAGAGTTAGTAGACGGAGTGTCCGTTTGTGATTTTGATGTAACCAAACTGTCAGTTTACACTCAGGGATTGGTTTAACAGGGATTGAAGTTTATGATCTCTTACGGGATGAATATGACATTCAAATTGAGTTTGAGTGATATCGGCAATATCTTGGCCTACATTTCGATCGGGGACCGTATCCAAGACATTGAACGCTTGGTAGGTGCTTTGGCTGATATCAAGAGACTCTATTCACGAGATGGGAAGGACTTGATTGCTGGAGAATATATCCAGCCAGAGTTGGTGCTATCTCCTCAGGAAGCCTTTTTATACACAACGTGAAGTCTGGCCTTAGATGATTCTGTAGGACAAGTCTGTGGGGAATTTTGTCATGTGTTACCCTCCTGGGATTCCCTATCTTGGCACCAGGTGAACGTATTACACGAGAAATTGTGGATTATATCCAGTTTGCCAAAGAACGTGGTTGTTCCCTCAAGGGACGGAAGATCCAGAGGTCAATCACATTAATGTCATTGAGAGAAAGGAGAACTAAATGGATTTATGGTTTTCTGAAGTTCATACTCCAGATGTAAAATTAACGATGAGAACTGCAAAACAGCTGTATTCGGGGCAAAGTGAATGGCAGGATATTGAAGTTTTAGATACACCAGCTTTTGGAAAAGTACTAGTTTTAAATGGACATGTTTTATTCTCTGATGCGGATGATTTTGTCTACAACGAAATGACCGTCCACGTTCCTATGGTCGTGCATCCCAATCCAAAGAAAGTCTTGGTTATTGGGGGTGGTGACGGTGGTGTTGCCCAGGTATTGACACTCTATCCAGAATTGGAACAAATCGATATCGTGGAACCAGATGAGATGTTGGTTGAGGTCTGTCGTGAGTATTTCCCAGACTTTGCTGCAGGTCTTGATGACCCTCGTGTCACCATTTACTACCAAAATGGACTGAGATTTTTGAGAAACTGTGAAGATGATTACGACATTATCATCAACGATGCGACAGATCCATTTTGGCCATACGGAAGGACTCTTTACCAAGGAATTTTACGGCAATAGTTATCGAGCTCTTAAAGAGGACGGAACTCATGATTTATCAGCATGGGAGTCCCTTCTTTGACGAAGATGAGTCAGCTTGCCGAAGCATGCACCGCAAGGTCAATCAAGCCTTTCCAATCAGCCGGGTTTATCAGGCACATATCCCAACCAGTCCTGCGGGCTATTGGTTGTTTGGATTTGCATCGAAAAAATATCACCCTGTCAAAGATTTTGATAAGGAAGGCTGGAAAAAACGCCAGCTTTTCACAGAATACTACACTGCAAACTTACATGTGGGTGCCTTTATGTTGCCTAAGTATGTAGAAGACATTTTAGAAGAAGAGGAAGGAAAAAAATGAGTCGTTTATTAGTTATTGGATGTGGGGGAGTTGCCCAAGTTGCTATTTCAAAGATTTGCCAAGATAGCGAAACGTTTAAAGAAATTATGATTGCTAGCCGTACAAAGTCAAAATGTGATGACTTGAAGGCTAAATTAGAAGGCAAAACAAATACTAAGATTGAGACAGCTGCTCTTGATGCTGACAAGGTAGAAGAAGTGATTGCCTTGATTGAAAGCTACAAACCAGAAGCTGTTTTGAACGTAGCTCTACCATACCAAGATTTGACTATTATGGATGCTTGTTTGGCAACAGGTGTCCACTATATCGATACTGCCAACTATGAGGCTGAGGACACAGAAGACCCTGAATGGCGTGCTATTTATGAAAAACGTTGTAAGGAACTTGGTTTTACAGCCTACTTTGACTACTCATGGCAGTGGGCTTACCAAGAAAAATTCAAAGAAGCAGGCTTGACAGCTCTTCTTGGTTCTGGTTTTGACCCAGGTGTAACCAGCGTCTTTTCAGCATACGCCCTCAAACATTACTTTGACGAAATCCACTATATCGACATTTTGGACTGTAATGGTGGTGACCACGGTTATCCATTTGCGACAAACTTTAACCCAGAAATCAATCTACGTGAGGTTTCTGCACCAGGTTCTTACTGGGAAGATGGAAAATGGATAGAAGTTGAAGCTATGTCTATCAAACGTGAGTATGATTTCCCACAAGTTGGTCAAAAAGACATGTATCTCCTCCACCATGAAGAAATCGAATCATTAGCAAAAATATTCCAGGAGTTAAACGCATTCGCTTCTTTATGACTTTTTGGTCAATCTTATCTAACGCACATGAAATAGCTTTAGAAAATGTAGGGCTCCTTCGTACAGATACCATTAACTTCAACGGGCAAGACATCGTTCCGATTCAATTTTTGAAAGCCTTGCTTCCAGATCCAGCCAGCCTTGGTCCACGCACAGTTGGTAAAACCAATATCGGTTGTATCTTTACAGGTGTCAAAGACGGTGTTGAAAAGACAATCTACATCTACAATGTTTGCGACCATCAGAAATGTTACGCAGAAGTTGGTTCACAAGCCATTTCTTATACAACAGGTGTTCCAGCTATGATTGGGACAAAATTAGTGATGGATGGTACTTGGAAACAACCTGGAGTTTACAACCTTGAAGAGTTGGATCCAGATCCATTCATGGAAGCTTTGAATGAGTATGGATTACCTTGGGTTGTGGTTGAGAATCCACAAATGGTGGACTAATGAAGTTAGAACAAGTACCAACGCCAGCCTATGTCATTGATTTAGCAAAACTAGAAGAAAATTGTAGCATTCTGCAAGAGGTTCAGGAAAAGGCAGGTTGTAAGGTTTTGCTAGCTCAAAAGGCTTATTCTCTCTATAAAACCTATCCTTTGATTAGCCAGTATCTATCAGGTACGACAGCTAGTGGACTCTATGAAGCGAAGTTAGCTAGGGAAGAATTTCCAGGTGAAGTCCATGTATTTGCGCCTGCTTTCAAGGAATCAGATATGGAAGAGCTACTGCAAATATCTGATCATATTGTTTTTAACTCAGAGAGACAACTACGTAAATATGGTCGCCTTTGTCGTGAGGCTGGTATCAGTGTCGGTTTGCGCATTAATCCACAATGTTCAACGCAGGATGACCACGCGCTCTATGACCCTTGTGCACCTGGCTCCCGTTTTGGAGTGACTTCAGACAAGATACCAAGTGATTTGTTGGATTTGGTTGATGGACTTTCACTTCCATACCCTCTGCGAGCAAGGAGCAGATGATTTACAGACAACGCTGAAAGCAGTAGAAGAGCAGTTTGGTCTCATATCTACATCACCTTAAATGGCTCAATATGGGTGGTGGACATCACGTTACAAGAGGTGACTATGATCTAGATTTGTTAATTTCTGAGATTAAACGAATTCGAGAAACCTATCACCTTGACGTCTATATCGAACCTGGAGAAGCTATTGCCCTTAATGCGGGCTATCTAGCGACAGAAGTCTTGGATATTGTTAAAAACGGATTGAGACCTTGGTACTAGACGCCTGGCAAGCTGCCATATGCCAGATGTTCTTGAGATGCCTTATCGTCCCCCATTGAGAGATGGATTTGAAGCGCAAGAAAAACCTTATACTTATAGACTCTCTTCAAATACTTGCCTTACAGGTGATATCATTGGGGATTACAGCTTTGAAAAACCGATTGAAATCGGTGATCGCCTCTATTTTGAAGACATGGCTATTTACTCCTTTGTCAAAAATAATACCTTTAATGGTATTGGACTTCCAAGTTTGTATCTCATGGATAAAGAGGGTGAGTGCAGTCTAGTCAAAGCATTTGGCTACCAAGACTTTAAGGAGAGATTATCATGATGGACGGCCCAAAGAAATTAGGTTATCGTATGCCTGCAGAGTATGAACCCCATCATGGGACTCTCATGATATGGCCTACTCGACCAGGTTCTTGGCCATTTGAAGGCAAGGCCGCTAAAGCTGCTTTTAGCCAGATTATCAAAACGATTGCTCAAGGGGAAACAGTTTACCTTTTGGTTGAGGAGGACTATCTATCTGAAGCACAATCCTATCTTGGAGACAATGTTGTTTATCTCAGATATTCAGACAAATGATGCCTGGGCTCGTGATACAGGTCCGACCATTCTCCTCAATGATCAAAGGGCAAAGTTGGCGGTAGATTGGTCTTTCAATGCCTGGGTGGTGTTGTTGACGGTCTTTACCAAGACTATGAAGCAGATGACCAAGTAGCCAGTCGCTTTGCAGAAGTCTTAGATATACCTGTTTACGATGCCAAAACCATTTGTACTGGAAGGTGGAGCTATACATAGTGACGGTCAAGGAACCATTCTTGTCACAGAAAGTTGCTTGCTCAGTCCGGGTCGTAATCCCTCACCTGACTAAAGAGGAGATTGAAGAGACCTTACTAGAGAGCCTTGGTGCCGAAAAAGGTCATTTGCTGCCTTATGGTATTTATCAAGATGAGACAAATGAACACGTCGATAATGTTGCAGCCTTTGTTGGTCCTGCAGAGATTGTTTTAGCTTGGACGGACGACCAAGACGATCCTCAGTATGCCATGTCTGCAGCAGATCTAGCTCTTTTAGAGAAGGAAACCGATGCAAAAGGCCGGAGTTTCACTATTCATAAACTTCCAATCCCAGCTATTCATCAAGTAGTTACAGAAGAAGATTTGCCGGGATATACATATGAAGAAGGCGAAGAGGAGCGTTATGAAGGTGAAAGACTAGCAGCTTCCTATGTGAATTTTTACATTGCTAATAAGTCTGTATTAGTGCCGCAATTTCAGGACGCTAACGACCAAGTGGCCCTGGATATTCTGACACAGTGTTTCCCAGACCGTGATGTTGTCGGAATTCTGCAAGAGATATTCTATTAGGTGGTGGAAATATCCACTGCATTACCCAACAAATTCCAGAATAGGAGAAAAAGATGAGAAATGTAACGGTTGCAGCTATTCAGATGCAATGCGCTAAGGATGTGGAAACCAATATCCAAACAGCTGAACGTTTAGTTCGACAAGTTGCTGAGCAAGGAGCCCAAATTATTCTCTCTGCCTGAATTATTTGAACGTCCCTATTTCTGTCAGGAGCGTCAGTATGACTACTACCAGTATGCCCAGTCGGTATTAGAAAATACGGCTATTCAGCATTTTAAAGTGATTGCCAAGGAACTACAGGTTGTTCTACCCATTAGTTTCTATGAAAAGATGGTAATGTCTTATACAATTCTATTGCTGTCATTGATGCGGATGGAGAAGTACTAGGAGTTTATCGTAAAACTCATATACCAGATGACCATTATTATCAGGAGAAATTCTTCTTTACTCCTGGAAACACAGGCTTCAAGGTCTGGGACACTCGCTATGCCAAGATTGGTATCGGCATCTGTTGGGACCAATGGTTCCCTGAAACTGCCCGTTGTCTTGCGTTAAATGGTGCAGAATTACTCTTTATCCAACAGCCATTGGTTCAGAGCCGATTTTGGATACAGATAGTTGTGGTCACTGGCAACGTACTATGCAAGGGCATGCAGCAGCAAATATTGTGCCAGTTATTGCAGCCAATCGTTATGGTTTAGAAGAAGTCACTCTTGTAGAGGAAAATGGGGACAAAGTTCCAGTCTTAACTTCTACGGTTCCTCCTTTATGACCGATGAAACAGGAGCTATTTTTAAGTCAAGCCGAACGACAAGATGAAGCAATCCTCTTAACCACTTATGACCTTGACAAGGGAGCAAATGAGCGCCTGAACTGGGGTCTCTTTAGAGATAGAAGACCAGACATGTATAAAGATATTAGTCAGATGAGAAAAAGCCTCTTGAGGCTTTTTCTTTTATATACTATATTAATTTTTGATAAAGTATTAGAAATCTGATAAAATGAACATAGCATTACTGAGGAGAAGAAAGACTGGGAAGCTCTCAATGAATTTTTTTCCTTTAATAATTAAGTCGTTATAACGGTAGATGTGGGCAAGCAATGAGCGACCACCAAGCGCCTGATCCAAATGCTTATTCGGTTTATTCTGATGAGTTATTAGTAGAAAATTCTTGTTGAATTATTTTAAATGATAATCTATCATTGTAATTACGGTAATTATTTGTTATAATACTTCAAAGGAGGAAATCAGATGGTAGTAAAAACAAGAAAACAAGGAAATTCAATCACCATTACCATTCCAAGTGAATTCAATATTCCAAGTGGTGTTAAATACGAAGCAAAATTGTTACCAAGTGGTGAAATTATCTTTACTCCCGAAAAGTCTGAACATCAGATTTCTTATGTATCTGATGATGCCTTTGACTTAAATTTGGACATAATTTTTGGACGAATACGATGATGTTTTTTCAAAGCTTTGTGGAAAAATGACAGTTTATCTAACAGAAAGGCAAATCGAAAAAAATCAATTTTTTAGCAATTCAACGGTATTCACCTAATGAAAAAATTCAAACAGTTAGTCCTTCTGCCTTAAATATGATTGTCAATTTACCAGAACAATTTGTCTTCGGTAAACCTCTTTATCCAACAATTTTTGATAAGGCAACGATACTATTTGTCCAATTGATCAAGAAGCATGTTTTTTTGCCAATGCTAATAAAACGAACTGCTTTTTTGTTTTGGTGAAATTTCTACAGTTAAATGGTTATCGTTTTTCTGTAACAGTTGAAGAAGCGGTAGATATGTGTGTAACTATCGCAGTAGACTCCTTAACAGATGAAAGGTTATCTAGCTACACCAAATGGATCTCTGAACATTCATTTAGAACTAATGGCCAAATTTAAGCTTGGATATTTAAATCCTATAAGTAAAAAATAGATAAACAGACAGTATTAGAATTCTGAAATACAGAAATCTAATATTTTGAATATGTCAATCATTCAACCTTATTAAACAAAAAAAGTAGCCCACTCAGGCTACTTTTTAAAATTCTTTGTAAACATAAGTATTTTCGGGTTTGTCTACTTTGATGAAGGACTGGACCTCAAGTGTTGGGAGGACTTGGTTGAGTTCTTTGTGATAGTGATTGCTAATCTTACCTTTGACTTTCACCCAGGTGTTATTTTCGTAGTGATTAGTGTTTCCAGTGGTCAAAAGGCCAAAAACTCCTGAATCAGCGATACAGTGCATAATACCAAAGCGAAAAACAAATTGACTATTGGTATGATTTGGATCGTTGTAGACAAAGCCAGTAAACTCTATTTCCTTGCCTTCAAATTCGTTTGGAAAATCGTAGATAGCTTCCATAACTTCCAGGTAATTTTCATCACTGATAACTATACTAGATTGAGCTAAGTATTTATCAGCACTCTTCCGAATAATATTTTCATGAGCTGTTTGTGAATAAAACCTGCTAGTATCTGGTTTGAGATACTGACTGCTGGTACCTTCACTTGCTTGGATTGCCTTGTCAGTTCCTTCCGACAAAGGGAAATAATATCCTTTTGCCGATACTGTTTGTGAATCCAGAGTGACAGTTGGAAAGGTAAATCCAACTAACAAGGGCAAACTTAAGAGGACAAAACTAGCAAGCTTGGCTGAAAAACTATGTAAGTGACTATGTTCTTTCAAACGCTTGAAGCAAATATAGGCTTGAACAATGGCTAGTAACAAAGATAAAAACATAGTGATATAAGCCAGATAAGAGTAGTGGAGGTTTATATACTGATTGAGCTTACCTGATAGATGCAAATAAAGAGTTAAGATAAAATAACCAAATAAGATAAAAAAATCGAATCATAGCATCACCCCTGACTAGATAAGAATAGACAAGAACAACAAGAGTTACAATTGTCATGAATTGCCAAATAAAGCGAGTTTTGAGATAATTTTTCATCATGAGGAGGTTCTTGACATCAAGCATGGGACCTATAACCAGAAAGGCAAGCACTGGAGCAAAGCCAAAAACTTGATAGAAGAGAAGATCCGATAAAGGCATCAGCTTCACTACAGAGTGATAGAAGGAAGGACAAGATCATCAGAAGAACAATCGCAAGTAGTGGTGTTGCGCTGATAGATGTCAGGATACTAGTTGGAACATAGACTTGGACTATACTGGCAAAAAGACAGCCAAAAACCAAGTAACGCCCCATATCAAAGAATTCATCAATAGCTTGGATGAATACCTGAAGGATTTTTTGACTTTTAGTCAAGTGAGAAAAATCATGCTCATGGCAAGCCAATCTATTTTCCTTTTGGATAGGTTCCTCCCAGACAAAAACAAGAAAGATACCCAATATAGTAGCAACTAGAATCGCACCAAAAGCTCTTAGGAGAACCATTTGAATTGAGTTACCAAAGGCTGAATAAGTCGCAAAAAGTACGATAGGATTGATGATAGGTGCCGTTACTAGAAAGGGAACAGCTGTATAGCTTGGAACCTTTTTTTCTAAAAAGCGATTGATGATAGGAACAATTCCACATTCGCAAGAAGGAAAGAAAAAACCGATGAAGCTACCAAAAAAGATTCTCCCCAAGCGATTTTTAGGAAGAAACTTATAGACCTTCTCAGGTGTAACATAGACTTCAATGGCACCAGAAATGATGCTACCGATTAAGACAAAGGGTAAAGCTTCAATGATAACTGAAAGAAAAATGGCGCCAGCTTGTAGTACACTAGAAGGTAAACTTTGAAAGAGTGTCATCTATTTTTTCTTTTCTGCCTTATTTTTCTTTTCTTTGTCATCTGGAAATGTTACTTGCTTCAAGTCAGGAAGTTTTACGAACTCTTCGAACATTTTTATCTAAGTCATCCGTTTTCGTAAATTTAACAGCCATAGGGCATACCTCGATTCTAAATATCTTTTTTATAATTACTAATTATTTTGTGTCTTTTTTAAAAACGCTATTAGTAGTAGAGATGAAATATATAATACTATAAACAAGTACAAAAATTATTAACTTTCCCAAAAAAAGTAATAAATTTGCTTTAGATATTATTAGATAAAGTAAGGTTTCTAATTTTTTGAACATTAATTATGGGAACTATAAAAGAATAAAAATTAAATGAAGAATTATAATATTTTTTTCTATATAGGGTTGCAATAGAGGAAAAAAAGCATCAGTTATAGTTAGTGTAAACCAGACGAGATTAATGATTAGAGTTATACGATTTTTCCAAGTTTTTTTAAGTATTTTACTATCATTCACATTTGATAAATTTATAATACTCGGAATGATTTTATTTGTCTCCTATTGTGATAAACAGAGATTGGGTTAATAAAAATATTTTTAGTATTACTTTGAGATATTGGACTATTATCTAAAAAGAAGAGGGAGTAGAAATACAGTACTAATTATAGCAGTTATCAGATCTTGTTTGAGAATTTTGCTTTTTGAGAATTTTTGCTTTTTAAGAATTTGCATAATATAATCCATTTTTTTCTTTTATTTTTTTAAAATGCTCTCCATTAAGATTATTTTTCTCTAAATTAAAAAAAGCTATAAATTTTTTGAAATAGTTACATAACATTTTAAGAAAGAAAACCCTAATTTCTATATAGCTATTTTACACTCTTTTAAAAATCAATGTTATAATTAATTTATTTTCATTAATTAAAAAAATAAATTGTTATACAAGATATTACCAAAACTGACTCACCCAAATAAAAATAAATTTCCTTATGGTATAATAGTTTTATGGATAAAAAATATGAAAAAATTTCCCAAGATTTGGGTGTAACTTTAAAGCAGATTGATACTGTCTTGTCTTTGACAGCAGAAGGAGCAACTATCCCCTTTATCGCCCGTTATCGGAAAGATATGACAGGAAGTCTCAGATGAGGTAGCCATTAAGGCTATTATCGACCCTCGATAAGAGTTTAACTGCTCTAAATGATCGTAAGGAAGCAGTCTTAGTAAAAATAAAAGAGCAAGGCAAGCTAACTAAGGAGTTAGAAGAAGCAATTCTAGCAGCTGAAAAACTCGCAGATGTAGAAGAACTCTATCTTCCCTATAAGGAGAAACGTCGGACCAAGGCAACGATTGCGCGTGAGGCTGGACTTTTTTTCCACTTGCTCGTTTAATTTTACAAAATGTTTCTAATCTAGAAAAAGAAGCAGAAGCATTTATCTGTGAAGGTTTCGAAACTCCTCAAGAAGCTTTGGCTGGGGCTGTAGACATCTTGATTGAAGCACTATCCGAGGATGTTCATTTACGTTCAATGACCTATCAAGAAGTGCTTAAACGCTCTAAGATTACTTCTCAAGTCAAAGATGAGAGTCTTGATGAAAAACAAGTCTTTCAGATTTATTACGATTTCTCAGAGACAGTTGCAAACATGCAAGGTTACCGTACGCTTGCCCTTAATCGGGGGGAGAAGCTAGGCATTTTGAAAAATTAGCTTTGAGCATGCGATTGATCGTATTCTATCTTTCTTTAGTGGTCGTTTTAAAGTTAAGAATGCTTATATTGACGAAGTTATTCAGCAATCTGTTAAGAAAAAGTATTACCAGCTATTGAGCGTCGTATTCGCACTGAGCTAACAGAAAAGGCAGAAGAAGGAGCTATCCAACTCTTCTCAGAAAACCTTCGAAATCTTCTCCTTGTTGCACCTCTTAAAGGGCGCGTGGTTCTTGGATTTGACCCTGCCTTTCGTACAGGTTCCAAGCTTGCAGTCGTTGATGCGACTGGGAAGATGCTGACGACTCAGGTCATTTATCCCGTCAAACCAGCTTCAGCTCGTCAGATTGAAGAAGCAAAGAGAGATTTAGCTGATTTGATTGGCCAATATGGTGTTGAAATTATTGCTATCGGTAATGGTACTGCTAGTCGTGAGAGCGAAGCCTTTGTAGCTGAAGTACTTAAAGATTTTCCTGAGGTTAGCTATGTCATTGTAAATGAGAGCGGTGCATCTGTCTACTCAGCTAGTGAACTTGCTCGTCAAGAGTTTCCAGAGTTAACTGTTGAAAAACGTTCTGCCATTTCGATTGCTCGTCGCTTGCAAGACCCACTTGCTGAGTTGGTTAAAATCGATCCCAAATCCATCGGTGTCGGTCAATATCAGCACGATGTTAGTCAAAAGAAACTGTCTGAAAGTCTAGACTTTGTTGTTGATACAGTAGTTAACCAAGTTGGTGTCAATGTCAATACAGCTAGTCCAGCCTTACTTTCGCACGTAGCTGGGCTTAACAAAACAATCTCTGAAAATATCGTGAAGTATCGTGAAGAAGAAGGTAAAATTACTTCACGCGCCCAAATCAAGAAAGTCCCTCGATTAGGTGCTAAAGCGTTTGAACAGGCTGCCGGTTTCCTCCGTATCCCTGAAAGTAGCAATATCCTTGACAATACAGGTGTTCACCCTGAAAACTATGCTGCTGTTAAGGAACTATTCAAACGTTTGGACATTAAAGAGTTAAATGAAGAAGCACAAGCAAAACTAAAATCTATCTCAATCAAGGAAATGGCCCAAGAATTAGACCTCGGTCAAGAAAACCCTCAAAGATATTATTGCAGACCTTCTAAAACCCGGACGTGATTTCCGTGATTCTTTTGATGCTCCTGTCCTACGTCAGGATGTTTTGGATATCAAGGATTTAAAAGTTGGTCAGAAGCTTGAGGGCGTTGTTCGTAATGTCGTTGACTTCGGTGCCTTTGTTGATATTGGTATTCACGAGGATGGCCTGATTCATATCTCTCACATGAGCAAGAAATTCATCAAACATCCGAGTCAAGTCGTTTCAGTTGGTGATTTGGTAACCGTTTGGGTGAAGAAGATTGATGTCCAACGAGAAAAAGTAAATCTGTCGCCCTTGCACCAGATGAATCTAACTGATTACGTTAAACAGGTCTCCTTAGAAGACTTTGGGAAACCTTTCAAACACCAAGCTCAATGGAATACTCGCCTACGTTCGACAGGTGGACGATTCTTTCCAAAGGATGGGCATTTGGATTTTAATCCCAAGGTCTATCAAGAACTTGGGTTGATGTTTTTCCGAAAAAAATCGTCCGTCACGAACTCTGTCATTATCATCTATACTATGAGGGCAAGGGGTATAAACATAAAGATGTAGTCTTTAAGAAACTGTTAAAAGAAGTAGACGGGCTCCGCTTTGTTCCTCCCTTATCAAGTGTTAGTCAAACACCAGCTCTAGTCTATACTTGTCAGACTTGTCATCAAACCTATCAACGAAAGCGACGAATTAATACCAAACGTTATCGTTGTGGTCTCTGTCGTGGCAAACTCATTTTTGCAAAAATCCGCCTAAGGACTGATGCAGGGTGTTTTTAGTTCATGTTATACTTATTTCAAGAATACCGAAAGAGGTACAAATAATGAATAAAAAATTTTATAAAATGAGACGAAATCGTATGATATCAGGAGTACTTGCTGGACTCTCTGATAAATGGGATCTTGATGTTACTCTTGTGCGCTTCATTTTTGCTATCTTTACAATCGCAAACTTCGGACTTGGAATCATCATCTACATCATTCTAGCCTCTATCTTGCCAACAAAAAGAAGATATCGAAGCAGAAATGTACGGAACAGGACCACGTAAGATTAAAGAAGCTGAGCCAATTAATGATAATGAAGGTTGGTTTTGGTGATTAGAGATAATAAAAGAATTTTGTTTGAATAAGCAAAGTTCTTTTTATTTTGAATTTTTTTATAAATAAAATGATATAATATGCTAAAAAAAGTATTATAAGGGTAGAATTATGGCAAATGAAAAATGAACAGTTTGAACTCCAAACGACTGAGCTAGATATTGATTATGAAAAATTACTTAGTTTAGAGAGTTCTTTAGAAGACAACTTAAAAGATGTAGCAGAACATATCGATCAACTTGATATTGATAGAGATAAACTTCAAAATAATGAATATCTTCAAGAATCTATCGAGAATATAGTTTGGGAGCAAGTACAACTTCAAGTTGCTGCTCAGATTGGTGATGAGTTTATTAAAGATAACAATGGTCAAAAACTCTAGATTTACGAAAAGAAGCACATATACAAACTACTGAAAAATTTTTGAAAAAGGGTAAAGTAGCGACTCACAACAGAGATGTTAATTATCAAGAAAGATATGATAGATGGCAAGATAACTTCACTACTAAAAAAAAAGGAGAAAGAGTTCTAAAAAGTGATGCTCGTGAGTTTTTTGACAAAGGAAGAGACAAAGGTTCAGGAGCAGTTCATAAAGATCATACAGTTTCCATTAAAAGGAACAATTAAATGATATCGAAATGGCTGCATTTTTTTCTAAAGAGCAAGTTAAAGAGTTTGCTAATAGTTCTAAAAATTTACATGATTTAGATGCTTCTGCAAATATGTCTAAGAATGATAAAACTATGAAAGAATTTTTGGATTCTGAAAGGAATGGATTGAAGCCTGAGGAACGTTTTAATATTGATAGAAAACAGTTAGAAAAAGATGATCGAGAGGCTAGAGAAGAACTTCATAAAAGAAAACAAGAGAATAAAGAAAAAGCTATTCAATCAGGTAAAAAAATCACGTCGCGATGAGGCGTTAAAAGTTTCCGGAAAGGCTTTTGAAAGCAGCGCTTTTACAGTTACTATCAGAATTTTTGCGAGAGTTAATTTCAAAAATTTATCTCTTGGTTGAAAGATACAGAAAGAAACTTATCAACTTTTATTGAGAAGATAAAAGAGGCTATCGTTTCATTTGTAAACAACTTATCAAATCACTTGTTAAACGTTGGTAAATCAGTGGTTACGATGATTGCTTCTGCGATAGTTGGACCAGTGATTAACACTTTTCTTAAAAGCTTGACATTTATACACCAAGGTTGGAAATCTTTAAAAGAAGCGATTGATTATCTAAACAATCCTGATAACAAAAGAAAAAAAGTGTTCAGATTATGATGCTAGAGATAGGTAAAAATCGTAGTTGCTGGTCTATCGGCTACTGGGGCAATTGTACTTGGAGAAACTTTAGAGCTTCTCTCACAGCTAGTTTTTCCAGTCCTAGCTATTTCAATACCACTTTTGGGAACTATTGGTAGCCTGATTGAACTTTTATGGGGGCGACCTTATCTGGAATAATTGGCGCTTTTTGTATTAAAAATGATTGATCAGCAAATTGTTGATAAACAAATTTCTGAGCTAAGTTCTGAAAAAGATTGATCAAAAATGAAATGTTAGTCATTCAAGATCAATTGTTAGATGTAAAAAAATATTAAACTACAAGTTGAAAAATACAATCGTTAATACCATAAAAGAAAGACACGATGTGGCTGCATCTTTGATGAAAGAAAAACTAACAGATATTTTTCTGAGTCTACAAGAGACGATAAAAAGTGATTTTGATGAGATCGATGCATTATTACAAGAATTATTAGATTAGGGAGAAAAAAATATGGAACAAGAAGTATTTGAGCAAGAACAAGAAAAATTTGAAATTAATATTAGCCAACATGATTTCGATGAAGCAAAAGAGCATTTGAAAGAGTTTGCTGAACAGAGTCGAGATGAGTTGTATTTTTGATAAGGTTAAAACTCACGATGATTTCTTTTGGTTTTGAGTTTGCTGAACATGGAGTAAAACGGCAGAGAGTTTAATACTTTAGTTGAACAAACTCAAAATTATATTTCAAAATTTTATGATAATCAACAAACACTTATTGAAGAATTTGGTCAAGTTTATAAAGCTTTTAGAGGCACTGGATAAAGACTATATTCAAGCCATTCTTTCTTCAGTAGCAGCAATTGATCATACAAATAAAAATATTAAAAGAACAAGCACGTATTGAAAAAAACTATCGAGAATCAAAAAAAGCGACTCTTCTAGCTCTTAAACAATTTAAAGAGAAAATCGATGAAGATAATAAGAAAGATTTCATCGAAAAACATGAGGAGCAACTTTTCTAAATTAGACGATAGAATCGTAAGGTTAGAGGGTACAGTAAGCACGCTTCCTATAGAGCCAGTTTCATATACTGCTGAGATTGAAGAACTTAGAAAAGAATTGAACGAAAGTAAACAACAAATTCAATTTATTTCTAGTCGACTCCTTACAGTTTTTTTATCATATCCGGAGTATCCATTGGAATGTTAATTATTGCTTTACTTTTTATGTTTTTTTGAGGTAAATTATGACTACATCCCGTGACAAGCTAATTGAAGCTGCAAAAAAATTAGATCTTCGGAGACAGATAGATGGTGACGAATTTTATTTAAAAAGTTAATGAAATTATAAAATGACCGTTCTGACACGAAGAAAGTATCTGAGTTATACCAACATATATATATGCTTCAACATGTACATAAAAGAAATAAGCTAACTCCATTGCTAAAAAGAATTATCTGATACTTTAGCTTGTTATCTGGGGTACTCTTATATTTCTGAAATATTCGAGAAAGAAGCAAAAAATAAAAAAAGCTCTTCCTTAGATGAGCTGATGAATGAATTGAATCAGTTAGTTGGTTTGCCAAAAGTTAAAGAGGAAGTACGTAGATTAATTATCTACCAGAAAATTCAAGCCAAGAGAAAAGAATCCGGTTTAAAAGTACCAAAACGAACATTACATATGGCTTTCATGGGGAACCCTGGAACTGGTAAGACAACAGTAGCAAGAATTGTGGGTCGTATGTACTATCAATTAGGACTTTTATCTAAAGGACATTTTACCGAAGTTTCTAGGACAGATTTAATCGCGGGTTACCAAGGACAAACTGCTTTGAAAGTTAAAAATGTCATAGAAAAAGCAAAAGGTGGGGTTTTATTCATTGATGAAGCTTATAGTATAACTGAAAATGATAATACCGATTCATATGGGAGAGAATGTTTAACAGAACTTACAAAAAGCATTAGAAGATTCTCGAGATGATTTGATTGTCATCGTGGCTGGTTATACAGAGCCTATGAATCATTTCTTTTGAATCAAATCCTGGTCTGAGATCCCGATTTAATTACTTTTATTAATTTTGAAAACTATTCTTCTACAGAGTTAATAGATATACTGAAACATTAGCAAAAAGATGACTATCAATTAAGTAACGAACTAAAAGAAAGATTATCTTCTTATTTTACCGATGAATTAGAAGCTAAGGTAGAGAATTTCTCAAATGGTCGCTTTGTAAGAAATTTATATGAAGATCTAATTATGAATCAAGCTGTTCGATTAAATAAAAAAATAAACAGTATTCATCTCAAGAACTTTCATTGTTAAAAATTAGAAGATTTTATTAGTTGATTAGAATTAATTTATAGACTTATGAATGAAGAACTTTCTAAGAATATAGATCTAACCACAATATAGAACTTTAGTAATTAATATTTAAGTTACTAATACATAATAGCAAAAAGATACCGTACGGTATCTTTTTAAATACTAAACAACTGACCCAATAGATAGGTCACTCCCATGGTCAAAAGACCGATACAAAGGTTACGAATCATAGCTGTTTTAGTTGGGGCTTTTCCGAGTTTTGCACTGGTATAACCTGTTATCAATAAAGAAATCGCAACGATAAAAACAGTAGCATGGATTCGATAATCACTTGGAAAGATGGCAATGGAAAGCATTGGTGGTAGGCTACCAAGAATAAAAAGCGATAAAGCTAGATGCCGCAGCATGCCAAGAATTAGTAAACTCTTCATACTCAATTCCGTATTTTTTTCTTCAACTAAAGCTTTCAATGGATTTTTTAAAAAGGCTTTGTTGACTAATAGTTGAGCTGAGGTTTCACACTCACCATTTTGAAGATAGGCTGCGTAGAGGATTTCTTTGCAGCTTCGATATCCTTATCCAAGAGTAGTTGTTCACGGGCCACAGCGGCTTCTTCAGTGTCTTTTTGAGTGGATACTGAAACATATTCACCTCCAGCCATAGAGAAGGCACCCGCTAAGATAGCAACCAAACCCGAAAGAAAGATTATCCAGATATTACTGGTTGCACTGGCAACCCCTGATAACAACTCCAGCGATGGAAATGATCCCGTCATTGGCTCCTAGCACACCAGCACGTAAAATATTTAAACGACCAGCGAAGTTTGAATCAATTTCATGTGTAATTTCTGACATAGTTTTCTCCTTTTTTTCCATTATAAAGTATAGGAATAGGAAATACAAACTTCTTAAACTTTCTGGAAAAAAAGTTCTACAATTCTAATAAAAAGCCATAGCTATTTCTTATCCTATATATAATAAAAGTTTTATTTGTAAATGACTGCCATAGATGATACAATTAATTTAATGAAATCTTTGGAGGTCCGATTATGACTCGTGAATTTAAATTTGAAACCCTACAATTGCATGCAGGACAAGTGGTAGATGCTACTACCAAGTCTCGTGCTGTCCCGATTTATCAAACAACATCTTTTGTATTTGAAGATACACAGGAGGGTGCAGACCTTTTTGCCCTTCAAAAAGCCGGAAATATCTATACTCGTATTACCAATCCAACAACTTCAGCCTTTGAAGAGCGTATTGCAGCGCTAGAAGGCGGAGTAGGTGCACTTGCAACAGCTTCTGGAATGGCAGCTCTTACTTATACTATCCTTGGACTTGCTCATGCAGGTGATCATGTTGTTGCAGCTTCAACAATCTACGGTGGTACCTTTAACCTGTTGAAAGAAACCCTTCCCCGCTACGGAATCACCACAACTTTTGTTGATATTGATCATTTAGAAGAAGTGGAAGCAGCTATTGGGAAAAATACCAAACTTGTTTTGATTGAAACTTTGGGTAATCCAGTTATCAACATTCCTGATATCGAAAAAATTGCTGAAAATGCTCACAAACATCAAATTCCTTTGGTTACTGACAATACATTTGCAACACCATATCTCATTAATGTCTTTTCACACGGTGTAGATATCTCAGTTCACTCGGCTACTAAGTTTATCGGTGGACACGGTACAACAATCGGTGGTGTTATCGTCGATAGTGGGAAGTTTGACTGGGCAGCTTCAGGGAAATTCCCTCAATTCGTCAATGAAGATCCGAGCTACCATAATTTAAGCTATACTCGTGATGTAGGTGCTGCAGCCTTCATCGTTGCTACTCGTGTTCAATTGCTTTCGCGATATGGGAGCTGCCCTTTCACCATTTAACTCATTCTTGCTCCTACAAGGTCTTGAAACACTATCTCTCCGTGTTGAACGCCATGTGCAAAACGCTGAGAAAATCGTTGATTTCCTTGTGAACCATCCAAAAGTTGAAAAAGTTAATTATCCAAAATTAGCTGATAGCCCTTACCATGCCTTGGCGGAGAAATATTTACCAAAAGGTGTTGGTTCAATTTTTACCTTCCATGTTAAAGGCGGAGAAGCAGAAGCTCGTAAGGTGATTGATAGCTTAGAAATCTTTTCAAACCTAGCCAATGTGGCAGATGCAAAATCATTGGTCGTTCATCCGGCAACTACAACCCATGCTCAATTGTCTGACTCTGATCTAGAAGCAGCAGGAGTAACTAAAAATCAAATCCGTCTATCAATTGGACTAGAAAATGTCGATGATTTGATTGAAGATTTACGACTAGCACTTGAAAAAATCTAAAAATAACTAGTTTTTATGAAATTAAGCATCCTTCTCACGAATAATAAAGTGAGGAGGATTTTTATGTATAGTATTTCATTTCAAAAAGATTCACTTTTACCAAGAGAGAGACTAGTCAGAGAAGGAGTAGAAGCACTCAGCAACCAAGAATTACTGGCAATATTACTAAGGACAGGCACAAAACAGGCCAATGTTTTTTTGAAATAGCACAGAAGGTCTTAAATCAGCTGACATGCTTAACAGATTTAAAAAAAATGAGCCTACAGGAATTGCAGACTCTATCGGGTATTGGACGTGTAAAGGCTATCGAATTACAAGCCGTTATTGAATTAGGCTACCGTATCCATAAAAGGGAAACAGTGGAAATGGAGAGTATTCTTAGCAGTCGTAAATTAGCTAAAAAGATGCAGTCTGAGCTTGGAGATAAAAAACAAGAGCACCTAGTGGCGCTCTATCTGAATACTCAAAATCAAATCATTCACCAGCAGACCATTTTTATCGGGTCTGCCACGAGAAGCATTGCTGAACCGAGAGAAATTCTCCACTATGCTTTGAAGCATATGGCAACATCTGTGATTCTGGTTCATAATCATCCATCAGGAGCAGTAGTTCCTAGCCCCAATGATGACCATGTTACGAAGCTTGTTAAAGAAGCCTGCGAATTAATGGGATTGGTCTTATTGGACCATTTAATTGTCTCTCATTCTGATTATTTTAGTTACCGCGAGAAGACGGATCTGATATAGGATTATTTTTTGAAGTTTAGGGGACCCTGCTCAATCGCTTGTAAAGCATAGGACTCAACTTCGTTCATATCAATTTTAGGAAGAGGAACAATTGTAGGGACCAGCAACTTTTCTTGCACGATAAAGTCAATAATAGCATTGAAGTCCTCAATTTTATAATACTTTTTTGAGTGGATCAAGATATCTCTGTAAAAAACAAGCGAAGAACGAAATCTGCCTTTAAATTTAGCATCTGCCTTTTTACAAAATGGTTTTGACTTTTTAGACATTTCTTTCAATTCTTTTTGATTGTCTTTTAGTGAGAGTTTGTCGAGATACTCTTTATTCTTAGAAAATGATTGGTAACTTTCTGCCGTTAAAAGACTATATAGATTAGAAAGTTGAAAATAAACTTCTATTTTCTTTTTCCTTATAGGTTGAGAAATGGTCAATTTCCTTGCTCTTAATAGATGAGAAAAACAAGAACATCTAAATCTTTCAAAAGGTCATGAGTAGAAGGTGGGGTAAGTTCATTCATAATTAATTAACTAATTTATCCAATTTACAATTCATTGACGACATAGTCGAAAAGTGTTTTATCTTTGGGGCGATTTTCTAAGAGAAATTCAGGATGCCATTGAACACCAAGATAAGGGAAGCCGTCCGTAGTTGTTACAGCCTCGATAATACCATCTTTAGGATCATGTGCTACAACCTTAAGATTAGGAGCTAAATCTTTGATGCTCTGATGGTGGAAAGAATTGATATGAGAGATTTCTCCATAGATTTCTCTTAGAATAGTATCTGGTTCGGTGACAAGTCGCTGAGTGGTGTATTCAGCGGAAGTATCTTGCCAATGATCTTCGATATCTTGATAAAGAGACCCGCCCATGGCTACGTTAAAAAGTTGAGTACCACGACAGACAGAAAAAATTGGTTTCTTTTGCTTGATTGCTTCTTTAATGAGGGCTAACTCAAAAATATCACGTTGAAGGTGGTAATCGTCGCTATCAATAGTTTTTGGCTCACCATAGTATTTAGGGTCAACATTTTGTCCACCAGTTAAAATAAGTTTATCAATTAAACTAATGTAGTAACTGGCCATTTCTTCATCACCAATTGGTAGGATAATGGGGATACCTCCAGCTTCCTTAACTCCTTCGACAAAGCCTTTGGCAGCATAACTCATCATAAGCTCATCGTCTGGATGGGCTTTTTCGTTTCCTGTAATCCCAATAACTGGTTTTTTCATAAAACAATTCGCTTTCTAATCCTCTTTTCGCATGAAATAGAGGAGGGTTTGAAGTTCGCTAGTAAGATCGACATACTGAACAACTACGTCTTTAGGAAGATGTAGGTGAACAGGAGAAAAACTGAGGATACCTTTGATACCAGCATCAACCAAAAGTTCCGCAACTTCTTGAGATTTAACACTAGGAACAGTAAGAATAGCAGTTTTAACATCACTATCCTTTATTTTATCCTTTATTTGAGAGATTCCATAGATTGGAACACCGTCGGGTGTCTTGGTACCAACCTCAGGATGATTATCTAGGTCAAAAGCCATGATGATTTTCATTTTATTACGCTCATGAAAGCGGTAGTGGAGGAGGGCATGTCCCATATTTCCAATACCCACAAGCATAACATTGGTAATAGAATTATCATTTAAAAGATCAGCGAAAAAGTTCATGAGCTTCTTGACATCATAGCCAAATCCACGACGTCCAAGTTCACCAAAGTAAGAGAAGTCACGACGAACAGTGGCAGAATCAATTCCAATCGCTTCTGCAATTTGTTTGGAATTAGCTCTTTCAATTTTCTCGGCATTAAATCTTTTAAAAATACGGTAATAGAGAGAAAGTCTCTTTGCTGTTGCTTTAGGAATAGCAGACTGTTTTTCTTTCACTAAAAATCACAACCTTTCTATCTACTATTTTATAGAAAGCTTGTGAAAAATTGCAACAATAACGAAAAACTAAGAAAAAAATCTTAGTTTATCTTCGTTTCGTAGTAAGTCCTTAAAAAGCGGTAGAGGTTACCTAGAAGTCCTTGATAGATTTCAACTCCATCATGTGTTAATGAAGTAATATGAGTAGTATCAGGGAGAGTTACACAACCCGATAGAGAGAGCATAAGAGCTTCATAGTCTTCATATTCTTGCACACGCTCTACTTGATAGGAGTCCTTGTAAGTTAATCGAAACATAATGACCTTCTATCTTTCGCTTTTTGTAAATACACCACGTTCAACAAGACTATCCATCAAGAAGTAGAATTTCTCTTGGTGAATGTGAGTTTCTTCTGATTTGAAGATATCAACCAAACGTAGACCAAATTTATCAGTGATGTTGATTTTGACCCCAGTTAAGTCTTTGTTGATGATAATCTTAAGTTGGAATCCCTCTCCACTATTTGGAACTTTTTCAAGTAGACGTGTCAGTTCATAGTTACCAACTTTAGTTTCAAAAAAAGTATTATCTTTAAGCGTAAATTTTTTAACAGTTGGACTAAGTGTGTATTCGTAACGACAATTTTTAAGTTTAATCGTTTGCTCAAATGCCATTAAGTTTATCCTCCGATGATATTTTTAAGAGTTTTAGCAAGAGTTATCATTTCTTGTTCTGTATTTTTGAGGTGAAATGCTGACGCGTACAGACTCGTGTAAGCGAGGGGATTCTTCTCCGTAGAAGGCTTGAAGAACATGGCTGACCTGAACAACACCAGCTGTACAAGCAGAACCTGTTGATATAGAAATACCTTCAAGGTCTAAACGAAGCAGTAGTAGATCGTTGCGTTGTCCCGGGAATCCGATATTTAGGACATAAGGTAGTTGCTCTTTACTTTGATTGAGATAATAGGTTGCTCCAGCCATTTCAGTTAGAAAAACTTCCTGTAGTTTTTGAACTTTACTAAAGTTAATCTCTAGATGATCGATATCATCCTTAAGAGCTGCAACCATACCTATAATTGCGGGAAGATTTTCTGTCCCTGCTCTTTTTTTCTGTTCTTGATCTCCACCATGTAGGTAAGGATCAAAATCTGTAGATGCAGCGTATAGGAAACCTATCCCCTTTGGACCGTGAAATTTATGAGCAGAAGCACTGAGGAAATCTATTCCTAGTTCTTCAGGAAGAATTTCTAGCTTTCCGACAGCTTGAACAGCATCTACATGATAAGCTGCTGAATGTCCTTTTAAAATCTGACCAATTTCAGCGATTGGTAAAAGAGTACCTGTTTCATTGTTAACATACATAGTTGAAACGAGAATAGTATCTTCACGCAGTGCATTTTTGACTTGATCTGCAGTGATTTCTTGATTATTGGGTTTTAAAATAGTCACTTCAAACCCAAAATTTTCAACCAGATATTCAATTGGTTCAAGCACAGCGTGATGCTCGATAGCAGTAGTAATAATGTGTTTTCCGCGATTTTGATGACGAAGACAGTAGCCGATAATAGCTGTATTATTACTTTCTGTACCACCAGAAGTGAAGAAAATGTGTTGGGGCTTTTGTACCTAGTAAACCTGCTAACTCTTGACGGGCTTCACGTAATAATTTTCCTGCTTGACGCCCATGACCATGAATGCTAGAAGGATTGCCATAAGTCTCTTGCATGACTTGAGTCATTGCTGAGATAGCTACAGATGACATGGGTGTCGTAGCAGCATTATCTAAATAAATCAAAAACTCACCTAATTTCTATTTAAATATAAATAGTGGACTAACTGGTTTTCTTTCATGAATACGAACCATGGCATCACCAATCAATTCGCTTGCGGTAATATATTGTACATTCTTAGGTTTTTTACTTTCTGTCAATACAGAATCTGTAACCAAGACTTCCTTGATATTAGCTTCATCCAACAACTCCGCAGCACCGTTGACGAACAATCCATGGCTGGATACCGCGTAGATTTCAGTAGCACCATCGCGTTCCAAAATTTTAGCAGCTTCAGAGAAAGTACGGCCTGTATTAAGAATGTCATCGATTAAGATTGCTTTCTTACCTTCAACTTCTCCGATAATGTAACCTTGGCTACGTTCAGAATCATCTTGAGCATAGTCAATGATAGCAATCGGAGCATCAAGGTATTCAGCAAGGCTACGAGCACGTTTTACACCTGAGTTTTTAGGGCTGACAACAACCACATCTGGACCAGTTAAACCTTTATCAATGTAGTGTTTTGCAAATAGCGGAATTGTATAGAGATTATCTACAGGAATATCAAAGAAACCTTGTACCTGAACAGCATGAAGGTCCAGTGTCAATACACGGCTAACCCCAGCTTTTACTAACATATTTGCAACAAGTTTAGCTGTAAGAGGTTCGCGAGAAGAAGCAATACGATCTTGACGAGCATAACCAAAATAAGGCATGACAACATTGATTGTATTTGCACTAGCACGAACACAGGCATCAACTGTGATTAAAAGTTCCATCAAATGATTGCTAACAGGATAAGAAGTAGACTGGATGATATAAACATCATACCCACGAACACTTTCTTCGATATTAACCTGGATTTCACCATCGGAGAATTGACGTGATGACAACTTTCCAAGTGGAACACCTGCAGCATCTGCAATTTTTTGAGCTATTTCATGATTGGATGAAAGAGAAAAAAGCTTCATATTTTTTGTATCTGACATTGATAAACCGTCCTCTATAAACTAAGTAAATCGGTGAAAAAAACATTTTCAAAGGAAAGTGTTTTCTTTCACAGATTCTATTATTTTTTTATCTCTTCTATTTTTATCAAAAAAAGAAGATAATTTCAGTTTTTTTTCATATTTTCTATAAATCGTACTAATTTTGAAGGTGCTTTCTTGTAATGGATATCATTGGCTTGTAAAAACTCCTGAAAATCAAGACTTCCTTGGTCACCATTTTCAACTTCTAGCTCTAGTTCATAATCTACAATATCAAAGTAGCGGCTTTGGTCAAGCGCCATGAGCCCAATTGCTGTTTCTTTTTCGTAACGAACAGTGGTTAGGCAACCTAAAACCACCCAACCACTTGTTGAAAGTCCTCGACTTTTTAGTTCTTCCACAATCATCCCCTGAGGAAGTTTACATTGGGCAAGACAATTTTTAGCCTCTTCAAGAGTGAGGTCTTGGTTGTATTCCATATTTCCGACTTCTTGAGGAATCTTAATAGTCAGTTCGGCGCTTGTATCGAAAGTACGAATGCGCATAGCGATTTTTATGTTGGCGAAGGTAAAAACCAGGCGTATCTAGGTAGTAATTTTTTTGTGTAACAGGAGTGACTTCTGAAAAATTGAGCTAGCAATCGATCATATTCTTCTTCACTGAGAAGTGTTTTTCATTTCTATTTCTAAATGTTTCATTTTTACAACCTTTTCTTTATATTTGAAAGCGATTTATGGTATAATAAGCATTGTATTTATTGTATATGATTTCATGAGAAAATCAAAAACTAGATAAATGAAACTGCATAGAGAATTGGACGTAAGAGTTATATGATTACAGAATGGGAAGAATTTTTAGATCCTTACATTCAAGCTGTCGGAGAATTAAAAATAAAACTCCGAGGAATCCGAAAACAATACAGAAAACAAAACCGACATTCTCCAATCGAGTTTGTCACGGGTCGGGTTAAACCGATTGAAAGTATCAAAGAGAAAATGGCACGCCGGGGTATTGGCTATGACACACTTGAACAGGATTTGCAAGATATTGCAGGTTTACGTGTCATGGTTCAATTTGTAGACGACGTAAACGAGGTTGTTTCTATCCTTCGTAAAAGACAGGATATGAGAGTTGTTCAAGAACGTGATTACATTACTCATCGAAAGGCATCGGGTTATCGTTCTTACCATGTGATTATTGAGTATATGGTTGATACGATTTACGGTGCAAAAAACCATTCTAGTTGAGATTCAAATTCGTACCTTGGCTATGAACTTTTGGGCTACAATCGAACATTCACTCAACTATAAATATCAAGGAGATTTCCCAGAGGAAATCAAAGAAAGACTTGAGATTACAGCCAGAATTTCACATCAGTTAGACGAAGAAATGAGTAAAATACGTGCTGATATCCAGGAAGCACAAGCGCTCTTTGATCCTTTGCACAGAAAGTTAAATGACGGGGTAGGAAACAGTGACGATACCGATGAAGAATACAGGTAAACGAATTGACCTTATTGCCAACCGTAAGCCTCAGAGTCAGAAAGTTCTATTCGAGTTAAAAGAACGATTAAAAAAGAATAATTTTATCCTGAATGATAAAAATCCAGATATCGTCGTTTCTATTGGTGGAGATGGGATGTTGTTGTCTGCTTTTCATAAGTATGAAAACCAACTGGATAAGGTTCGTTTTGTTGGGGTTCATACAGGACATTTAGGCTTTTATACGGATTATCGTGATTTTGAGTTGGACCAATTGGTTACAAATTTACAGTTGGATAATGGTGCTCAAGTGTCTTATCCACTCCTAAGTGTCAAAATATTTCTCGAAAATGGTGAAGTTAAGTCTTTCCGAGCACTAAATGAAGCTAGCATTCGTCGAGCGGATCGAACTATGGTTGCTGATGTCATTATTAACCATGTTCCCTTCGAACGCTTTCGTGGTGACGGCTTAACAGTGTCAACGCCAACAGGCAGCACAGCCTATAATAAATCACTTGGTGGAGCAGTACTGCACCCGACCATAGAGGCCCTACAATTGGCTGAAATTGCTAGTTTGAACAACCGTATCTACCGCACGCTTGGTTCATCAATTATTGTTCCAAAAAAAGACAAAATTGAATTAATACCAACTCGAAATGACTATCACACAATCTCAATCGATAATAGTATTTATTCTTTCCGAAATATTGAGAAAATAGAGTATCAGATTGATCACCACAAGATTCATTTTGTAGCCACGCCAAGCCACACCAGTTTTTGGAATCGTGTTAAAGATGCCTTTATTGGTGAGGTGGACGAATGAGGTTTCAGTTTATTGCCGACGAACATGTCAAGGTCAAAACCTTTCTGAAAAAACACGAAGTTTCAAAAGGGTTACTTGCCAAGATTAAGTTTCGAGGTGGTGATATTCGAGTAAACGGGCATCCGCAGAATGCAACCTATCTCTTAGATATCGGAGATAAAGTCGTCATTGATATTCCGCCAGAGGAAGGATTCGAGACACTTGAAGCAATTGATTATCCTCTAGATATTCTATTTGAAGATGATCATTTCTTGATTATCAACAAACCCTTTGGTGTTGCATCCATCCCTAGTGTCAATCATTCCAATACTATTGCCAACTTTATCAAAGGTTACTATGTAAAACAAAACTATGAGAATCAGCAGGTTCACATTGTGACACGGCTTGATAGAGATACCTCTGGATTGATGCTTTTTGCTAAACACGGCTATGCGCATGCCAGATTAGACAAACAATTGCAAAAAAAGGCTATTGAAAAGCGTTATTATGCCTTAGTCAAGGGAGATGGTCATCTGGAACCTCAGGGAGAAATCATCGCTCCAATAGCACGAGATGAAGATTCAATCATCACTCGACGAGTAGCAAAGGGTGGAAAATATGCCCATACGTCCTATCAAATCGTGGCATCTTATGAGAATATTCACTTAGTTGATATTCGTCTCCACACCGGGAGAACCCATCAGATTCGAGTTCATTTCTCGCATATTGGATTTCCATTACTAGGAGATGACCTTTATGGGGGAAGCTTAGAACATGGCATCCAACGCCAGGCTCTACATTGTCATTACTTATCGTTTTATCATCCTTTCTTAGAAGAGCAGTTAGAGCTAGAATGCCCACTGCCGGATGATTTCGACACACTTATTACACAGTTATCAAATAATAATTTATCTTAAAAGGAGTCAAAACTCATGGAAGTTTTTGAAAGTTTGAAAGCCAACCTAGTTGGTAAAAATGCACGCATCGTTCTACCTGAAGGTGAAGAACCACGTATCCTACAAGCAACGAAGCGCTTGGTAAAAGAAACAGAAGTTATCCCTGTACTCCTAGGAAACCCTGACAAAATTAAAATCTATCTCGAAATCGAAGGAATTACAGAAGGTTACGAAGTCATCGATCCAGAACATTACCCACAATTTGAAGATATGGTAGCTTCACTTGTTGAACGTCGTAAAGGAAAAATGACAGAAGAAGAAGCGAGAGAAGTACTCATCAACGATGTTAACTACTTTGGTGTTATGTTAGTTTATATGGGCTTGGTTGATGGTATGGTTTCAGGAGCTATTCACTCTACAGCTTCAACAGTTCGTCCAGCTCTTCAAATCATTAAGACTCGTCCGAATGTGAGCCGTACATCAGGTGCCTTCCTTATGGTTCGTGGCACTGAACGTTACTTGTTTGGTGACTGTGCTATCAACATTAACCCAGATGCTGATGCTCTAGCTGAAATTGCTATTAACTCTGCTATCACTGCTAAAATGTTTGGTATTGAACCTAAGATTGCTATGCTTAGCTATTCAACTAAAGGATCAGGTTTTGGCGAAAGTGTTGATAAGGTAGTGGAAGCTACTAAAATTGCTCACGACTTGCGTCCTGACCTTGAAATCGATGGTGAGTTGCAATTTGATGCAGCCTTTGTTCCAGAAACTGCAGCTCTTAAAGCACCAGGAAGTAATGTAGCTGGACAAGCTAATGTTTTCATCTTCCCTGGTATTGAAGCGGGTAACATTGGTTACAAGATGGCAGAACGTCTAGGTGGATTTGCTGCAGTTGGACCAGTTTTGCAAGGTCTTAACAAGCCCGTAAATGACCTTTCTCGCGGATGTAACTCTGACGATGTTTACAAACTAACTCTAATTACAGCAGCGCAAGCTGTTCATCAATAAGAATGAAATCCCTCTTTCCTTCTTGGTAAAGGGGGATTCTCCTTTTTTAAAGACATAATTCGTCTGCAAAATTAGCCAAAATATGGTAAAATAGTCAGTAATCATCTATGTTTTGTAGAATAAGTTTGTATGAAGAAAAGGAAATAAAATGGCAACTATTCAATGGTTTCCTGGACACATGTCTAAGGCACGTCGTCAGGTCCAGGAAAATTTAAAATTTGTTGACTTTGTAACAGTTTTAGTAGATGCACGTTTGCCCTTGTCTAGTCAAAATCCGATGCTGACTAAAATCATCGGGGACAAACCAAGGCTATTAATTTTAAACAAGGCAGATCTTGCTGATCCAGCATTAACAAAAGAGTGGCGTCAGCACTTTGAATCACAAGGTATTCAGACACTTGCTATCAACTCTAAGGAACAAATAACAGTAAAAGTAGTAACGGATGCTGCTAAGAAACTCATGGCAGATAAGATTGCTCGTCAAAAAGAACGTGGGATTCAAATTGAGACCTTGCGTACCATGATTATCGGGATTCCAAACGCTGGTAAATCGACTCTGATGAACCGTTTAGCTGGTAAGAAAATTGCTGTAGTTGGAAACAAGCCTGGTGTGACAAAAGGCCAGCAATGGCTTAAAACCAATAAGGATTTAGAAATCCTGGATACTCCAGGGATTCTTTGGCCAAAATTTGAAGATGAAACCGTAGCACTCAAACTTGCATTAACTGGAGCTATCAAAGATCAGTTGCTTCCGATGGATGAAGTGACGATTTTCGGTCTCAATTACTTTAAAACGCATTACCCTGAAAAGCTTCAAGAACGTTTTAAACAAATGAATCTGGACGATGAAGCTCCTGAAATTATTATGGATATGACACGTATCCTTGGTTTCCGTGATGATTATGATCGTTTTTACAATCTCTTCGTCAAAGAAGTTCGTGATGGAAAACTGGGTAATTACACATTAGATACGTTGGATGATCTCAATGGCAACGATTAAAGAAATAAAAGAAGCATTAGCAAAGATAACTGATCTTGAAAGTCCCTTGTTCAAGGAATTTGAAAAAGATTCTCGTTCAGGTGTCCAAAAAGAAATTCAAAAACGGAAAAAAGCCCTTCAATCTGACATTGATGAAAACTTCCGCTTAGAATCTATGCTTCGATATGAAAAAGAACTTTACGTTCAAGGGATTAACCTAATTGCAGGTGTAGATGAGGTTGGTAGAGGTCCCTTAGCTGGCCCTGTTGTTGCTGCAGCAGTGATTTTACCTCAAAATTGTAAAATTAAAGGTTTAAATGACAGCAAGAAAATTCCTAAGAAAAAACACGAGGAGATTTTTCAGGCTGTCAAAGAGAATGCCCCTAGCAATCGGTATCGGGATTATGGACAATCATGTCATTGACCAAGTCAATATCTATGAAGCGACGAAACTAGCCATGAGGAAAGCTATCTCTCAACTTGAGCCTCAACCAGAGCACCTCTTGATTGATGCTATGAAGTTGGACTTGCCGATTTCTCAGACATCCATCATCAAAGGGGATGCCAACTCCTTATCTATTGCAGCAGCATCGATTATAGCTAAAGTTACCAGAGATAAGATCATGGCTAACTATGACGAAGAATTTCCAGGCTATGATTTTGCTCAAAATGCTGGCTATGGAACTGCTAAGCATCTAGAAGGAATTGAAAAGCACGGTGTCACACCTATTCATCGCACCAGTTTTGAACCGATTAAAACAATCGTCTCAGAAACTAGTAAAAGATAAAGGAGAGAATTATGGAGGAACAATCAGAAATACTTAGTTCCAAGAAAGAATTTGCTTTCGCGTCCAGTACGATCTTAGCTCAAGTAGGGCGAGGTATTATTGTCGGATTAGTCGTAGGAATTATTGTAGGATCATTTCGATTTTTGATCGAAAAAGGCTTTCATATCGTTCAAGGATTTTATCATGACCAAGAGAATCTGATACGGAATCTATTGATTATTTTATTGTTTTATATCCTCATTTGCTTACTTAGTGCCAAATTAACACGTTCAGAAAAAGATATCAAAGGTTCTGGTATTCCTCAAGTTGAAGCAGAGTTAAAAGGTCTCATGTCTCTCAACTGGTGGAGTGTCCTCTGGAAGAAATATATTCTTGGTATTTTGGCCATTGCGAGTGGACTCATGTTAGGGCGTGAAGGTCCCAGTATTCAGCTAGGTGCCGCTGGAGGAAAAGGAATTGCTAAATGGCTCAAGTCTAGCCCTGTTGAGGAGCGTTCTTTGATTGCTAGCGGAGCTGCGGCTGGACTTGCTGCAGCCTTTAATGCACCGATTGCAGGGCTATTATTTGTAGTAGAAGAAGTCTACCACCATTTTTCACGATTCTTCTGGGTTTCTACCTTGGCTGCTAGTCTAGTAGCAAACTTTGTTTCCCTTCTCATCTTTGGCTTAACACCTGTGCTTGATATGCCTGATAATATTCCTCAAATGAGTCTTAGTCAATATTGGATTTATCTGGTTATGGGGATTTTTCTTGGAGTTTCTGGATATCTATATGAGAAAGCCGTTCTGAATATCGGAAAAGTATATGATTGGATCGGAAAACATCTTCATCTAGATCGAGCTTATTATCCTTTACTTGCTTTTATCCTAATCATTCCAATTGGACTCTATCTACCACAAATACTTGGTGGGGGAAATCAGGTTGTCTTATCATTAACAGAACAAGATTTTAGCTTCCAAATTCTCTTAATTTACTTCATCATTCGCTTTATCTGGAGCATGATCAGTTATGGAAGTGGACTACCAGGTGGAATTTTCCTACCTATTTTAGCTTTAGGATCCTTACTTGGTGCTCTAGTCGGTGTTATTTGTGTCAATCTTGGCCTTGTTAGCCAACAGCAATTTCCTATCTTCGTGATTCTTGGAATGAGCGGGTATTTTGGTGCTATCTCAAAAGCACCTTTGACAGCTATGATTCTTGTGACTGAGATGGTCGGTGATATCCGAAATCTCATGCCTTTAGGGATGGTTACCCTAGTTGCTTATATTGTTATGGATCTGCTCAAAGGGGCGCCCGTCTATGAAGCCATGCTAGAAAAAATGTTACCTGAATCAGCAACTGATGATGGAGAAATTACCCTAATTGAAATTCCAGTATCAGACAAAATAGCTGGTAAGCAAGTACATGAACTCAATTTACCTCATAACGTACTGATCACAACCCAAGTACATAATGGGAAAAGTAAAACAGTTAATGGATCTACAAGAATGTATCTAGGTGATATGATTCATCTCGTGATTCCAAAAAAAGTGAAATTGGAAAAGTGAAAGATTTATTACTATAAAAAAACATAATTTAAGTTATGTATATTTAGAAACAAAAAGATTAAAAATATATTTATTACATAATTTTTATTTATGCACAAAATGTAACTCTTTTGACTGTTTTTTTATAACCAAAGGGAGATGATATGAGTAGAAATAAAGCTCTTGCAGTTTATTTACTTGGGACTTTTAGTCAATTATTGTTAGTTTGTTTAGTTGTATTTTTCTGCAATCATTATGGCGTTCATTCTGTACTAGTAAATGTTTTCGGAGTAATGATTGGTGGAATCTCTACAGCCTTATGGGGTAGCATTGTTGCCATTTGCTATTATGAGATTGACTTAAAGAAAATAATAAAAGATTTTTTTAACATTCAGACCAGTTACAAACATTATTTATTAGCATTTTTTCTTATTATTCTTGATTTCTCTTTTCTATTTTTTGTGGGGAAAATCGTACAATTTATCTGGTATCTTCCTTTTCTGATATTTTTCAAGTTTATTGTATTTGGCGGTTTGGAGGAAATTGGTTGGAGATATGTATTTCAGCCACTTTTACAAGAAAAAGTTCCACTATTTTTCAAGCGACAATTTTAACATTTATCATATGGTCAATTTGGCATTTATTGTTCTTTTATATAGATGGTTCTATAGCCATCCTTCAAATAGTACCTTTTTTTATTTGGGTTGCTGACAAATTCGTTTATTCTTTCAGCTCTTTATTTAAAAACAAAAAATCTCTGGATTTGTGTGATGACACATTCAATGATTAATGTATTTTCTCAATTGACTATGAGTGACGACCATTACGAAATGTATCTAATCAGAATTATTGTTATTGTTGCATCGTGTTATCTAGTAATGTCTAGCAAAGTTAAGTATAAAACTTATTAAATAGTATTTAGAATAATTTTGAACATTTAATAGAGAGTTAAAAAAATCCAAATCACTTTGTTGATATGGATTTTATTGATTTTAGAGAAAATTATAAGTTTATGTAAAAACTAAAAAGTTTATGTACAATTGACTTAACGTGAGCTAAACTATTGATACAACTGAATTAGAAGCATAAAGTACATTCTTTAAGGAGTGTACTTTATTTTTTTATTTTGTACATTATTTTGAAGTGTTATTTTGTATATTTTTCTAGTTCATAACATCATTTGATTTAAGGAATTGATTTGTACATTTTTTTACTCTAATAGGTGCAGTAGAAGTAGTGGTTCAATTGTACATTTTTTTGCTACTCATTTAAGGTCTTATTGATAGTAAGATATAGATTTTTACTTGTGGTGCTAGCTAATCTCAAAGTATCTCAGATTATAAGTCAGTACAATTTGCTCCATTCTCAACTGCAATCCTGTTAAGCCTCTAGCTAGTGTTTGTTCGACATCAAAAAAAGCACAAAGTTCTGAAAATCGAGTTTCAATAGTCCGTCTCATAGGCATTAGTTTCCAATGATTATGTTGTTTAGCTCTTGCCATACTTTGACGTAAAGGCGTCCAAAGATGATAACCTTTCTGTTTTAACTGTTCTCTGAGTTCATAGCTAAGATAAGCTAAATCAGCTAAAACATAGGGTTGAGAACAATTTTCTAGTAAGTCATCAACATCAATCAAAAAGGATCACCCAGAGATTCCAGCATTTGAAGAATATGATGAGCTGCTTGCAGCAATTAAAAAATCCCTATAACAGGGATTTTTTAATTGCTATAATACCTTGTGCAAAATAGTCGTATATATCAAAATCAGAGCCACGTTACCTACTATGAGGCCGAAAGTCGCAAGTATTGTCTTTGATGTACCCGGCTTATAATCTGCACTAATTAAATATGGCCAAAAACATGCCATTGGAAAAATGGCTATTAGTATACATACATAGATGGGAAAGCTTGTCCAAAGAAAGCGTGTTGTCTCTAACCAGCGTCCCCCATGAAGGTATCATTATTTTTGCTTATAGTGAAAAAGTATGCATATAAGATGGACAACAAGAAGATAAATGGCATACTTTGTCTTGTTTAGCGTCTTTTTCATTTTATCTAAGTATCTTTGCTAATTTTCCAATCGCTCAGCTGCAATCTTGGAACTAAAATTAAAATTAACTATATCATTATTCGAATCAAGGTCTAAATTCATAAAATAATGATTCCAAAAGAATTCATTGTTACCTGCTCCCCACTGCACGCCATAATGACACAAATATTCATCTCTTGGCTCGCTTGGAGTCAGCCATATTTTTTTCCCCAAATACTCGTGAACTCGTTTTTCGTCAAGCTTTTTTAGCAAATCTATACCATCTATATTATATGAAATTCCATATTTTTTGGCAACAGCTGTGCACTCAGAATCGAAGCAAACCTGCGTAACTACACAGTCCTTCAGCTCCGTACTCTTCCTCTTATCTCCGTAAACACCTATACATCCGAGAACTACATTCTTCTTTACAAGAAGATAGGTAGATCGCGTAACTGCTGTGTCATATGACTTAAAGCCGTTTGGTACGCTAACCCCAGCTCCTTGGTATTTAGTATAGCTTCCCGTTGTCAAAAGCTCGTTATAATTAGGATAATCATGTCTACCATTTGACACATAAATTTCAAACTCCTTGTCTATCAAATCCGAAATCTTAGTCTCTGTAAGATGAATTTCAGTTCCGTCAATTTTAAGTGGAGCTGCGTTATCAGGTAGACCTATAATTATATATACAAACATCAAAAACACGAATATCATAAGCACTGCAACGATACCCATCCAAGATTTCCCGGTTCTCCTTCGTGCATTGAAAAGCGACATTATAGAAGGCGTGATTATAGCAGCACCAATTGGCGCCGCCCCCCCATGACGGAACATGCTCATGACCTTAAAGGCAATTACAGCGCTAATTAGTATAAAAATTATGTGCACTGCATACTCTCCTACGCTTAGCTTACTCGTCCTAGTCTGATTATTTGCTGGGGCATCGTACACTGGAACACCGTTCTCAAAGGTGTTCTTCATTCTAAAACGCAGCCAAAACAATATTCCAATAAACACAAATGCCAAGAACACTAGCATTCCGATAAAAAAACTAATTTTTCCATCTGTAACCTTTTCTCTGACCTAATTATCGTCCATCAAAATTCATATCTAGTCTACCACATTTTGAAATTGTTTTACAATATTTACATACTTGTGCACGAATCAAAAATGTATACAAGCTTTTTCAGAGTATTTATTCTTTACACCTCTTTTTCCGCTATGTTAAAATTGTATTAAGTTTAATACTTGTTTTTATTCTAAACGTGCGCATCATTTTAGCGCAAAAAAACAAATTTAATTCCGTTGTTTCTGTAGTTAACTTTTTATCGAAGTAATTCAGGAGTCCTATATTCAATATGAAGTTAGGAGACCTTATGGGAAATCCAAAATAGAAAGTAAAAGTCTAATTTAAATTAAGTAAGAGATTAGCTAACTAGTTTAAGTCAAATATAGCACGGCCATGATGCATGAGCCGTGTTTTTGTATGAATGTACAATTGAAAAACTTTTTAGTTTTTCACTTAAATAAAGTACATTTTACAGAAGATGAACAGCTTTAAAAATTTCCAGTTTTCACTTAAATAAAGTACATAATTGAATATAATTGGCTTAAAAAATTTTTGGTTACTATGTATTTTTTTCGGATAACCTATAAGCCTCCTATAACATCTTTCCGAAAAACTATAATTTTTCTTGAAAAAAATATAGCTATGCTATACTACTAGTATAGAAAGATTTGGAGAAAAACATGAAACGCGAGATCTTATTAGAACGTATTGATAAACTCAAACAAGTCATGCCCTGGTACGTTCTGGAATACTATCAATCAAAACTAGCTGTTCCATACAGTTTTACGACCTTGTATGAATACTTAAAGGAATACGATCGATTTTTCACCTGGGTTTTGGAATCTGGTATATCGGATGCTGATACTATGGCAAATATTCCTTTGGATGTTCTTGAGAACATGACCAAGAAAGACATGGAATCTTTTATTCTTTACTTACGTGAACGTCCTTTACTCAATGCTAATACGACAAAGAATGGTGTCTCCCAAACAACTATTAACCGAACTTTATCAGCATTGTCTAGCCTTTATAAGTATTTGACTGAGGAAGTTGAAAATGAGCAAGGGGAACCTTATTTCTACCGTAATGTCATGAAGAAGGTTGCTACCAAGAAAAAGAAAGAAACCTTGGCGGCTCGAGCTGAAAATATCAAGCAAAAGCTCTTTTTAGGGGATGAAACAGAAGGTTTCCTGAACTATATCGACCATGAGTACCCTCAAACTCTCTCAAATCGAGCCTTATCGTCCTTTAACAAGAATAAGGAGCGAGATTTAGCCATTATTGCACTCCTTCTTGCCTCTGGTGTCCGTCTCTCTGAGGCAGTTAATCTAGATCTTCGAGATCTCAATCTTAAGATGATGGTGATTGATGTTACTCGAAAAGGTGGAAAGAGAGACTCAGTCAATGTGGCTGCCTTTGCTAAGCCTTATCTAGAACAATATCTTGCTATAAGAGACAAACGTTATAAGACAGAAAAGACTGATACAGCACTCTTTCTGACCTTGTATCGAGGTGTTCCAAACCGGATTGATGCTTCTAGTGTTGAAAAGATGGTGGCCAAGTATTCAGAAGACTTTAAAGTCCGCGTAACTCCCCACAAACTGCGCCATACTCTTGCAACACGTCTCTATGATGCAACCAAATCCCAAGTTTTGGTCAGCCATCAACTTGGACATGCAAGCACGCAGGTAACGGACTTGTATACGCATATCGTTAATGACGAACAGAAAAATGCCTTGGATAGTTTATAAAATACATAATATAAATTATGTAATATTAGTTAAAAAGAAGCTGGAAAAACCAACTTTTTTTATTCCACCACTGCTTCAGCAATTTCTTCTGCAGTGATTCCTGCGAAGTAACGACCTAGGTTAATGGTTTGAAGAGCTTTGAGGACGTCTTCACGTTCGTATTTAACGCCACGAAGAACATCTTCAACTGCTGCAACATCTTCGATACCAAAGAAGTCACCGTAAATCTTGATGTCTTGAATTTTTGACTCAATAACATTAGCAAAGATTTCAACCTTACCGCTTGGGAATTTAGTTCCACGACGGACATTGTATTCAGGTGATTTCCCATAGTTCCAGTCCCAAGTACCAAACTTAGTTTCTTTGATGCGATTGATTTCAGCCAATTCTTCATCTGAGAATACATACTCAGTCATCTCAGGATATTCTTTTTTCATGTATTCCAAGAGTAAATCACGGAATTCTTCAACAGTGATCTTTTCTGGCAACTCATCGATAATATTAGTTACTCGAGCACGGACTGATTTCACCCCTTTTGATTCAAACTTATCTTTAGACACTTTAAGTGCGTTAGCTAGGACTGACAAATCCACGTCAAAGAGAAGACAACCATGATGCATGATACGACCATTGATATAGGCTTGCGCATTTCCACAGAATTTCTTACCGTCTATTTCTAAGTCGTTACGGCCTGTAAATTCAGCTTTAACACCAAGTTCAGCCAAAGTATTGATAACTGGAGTAGAGAAGCTCTTGAAGTCAAAGGCCTTGTTTTCATCTTCTTTTGAAATGATGGTATAGTTAAGGTTGTTCAAATCATGGTAAACAGCTCCACCACCACTGATCCGACGGACTACTTCAATACCTTTTCGCGTACATAGTCACGGTTAATTTCTTCGATGGTATTTTGGTGACGTCCTACAATAATAGATGGTTTGTTAATCCAAAGAAGGAAGATTTGATCTTCGTCAACAAGATGCTTAAAAGCGTACTCCTCTAAAGCAATATTAAAGGCAGTGTCGTTTGAATGATTGATAATGTATTTCATAAGATACCTTCTAATACGATAGAGACTGGAAAATAATTCCAGTCTAGTCTATCTATTTTTATTTTTTCTTAGGTGAATGGATAGCCATTCCAAGAACATCCGCAAATGCTTCGTACATAACTTCAGAGTATGTTGGGTGACCGTGGATTGTCTTAAGCATTTCTTCTACAGTGATTTCCATTTCGATGATGCTTGACGCTTCATTGATCAACTCTGCAGCAGCAGGACCAATGATATGAACACCAAGGATTTCACCATATTTCTTGTCTGCAATGACTTTTACAAATCCTTGAGCCGCATCTGATGCAATGGCACGACCATTAGCCGCAAAATTGAATTTACCGATTTGGACATCGTATTTCTCACGAGCTTGTTCTTCAGTCAAACCAACTGCTGCTACTTCTGGAAGTGTGTAAATAGCTGCAGGAGTCAAGTTCAATTTAGCAACATGGTGATTCCCTTTAAGGGCATTTTCAGCCGCTACTTCACCCATACGGAAGGCAGCGTGAGCCAACATCTTCGTACCGTTGATATCACCTGGTGCATAAATACCAGGAACAGAAGTTTCCATGTACTCGTTAACCTTGATACGACCACGATCCAATTCAAACTCCACTTCACCGATTCCTTCAAGATCTGGAACACGACCGATTGAAAGAAGAGCTTTGTTTGCAATGATATCGTCTTTTCCTTCAACCTTGATACGGAGTTTGCCATCTTCTTCAATGATTTCTTGCAGTTTAGTATCTGTCAAGATCGTCATACCTTTGCGTTCAAGGATCAAGCGAAGGTTCTTAGATACTTCTGCATCCATGGCTGGCACGATCCGGTCCATCATTTCGATGACCGTAACCTTAGAACCAAAGGTCATGAAGGCTTGACCAAGTTCGATACCGACAACCCCACCACCAATGATCACAAGGCTTTCTGGTACTTCATTCATTTCAAGGATATCATCACTAGTCATAACAAGTGATGATTCCATACCAGGAACGTTGATTTTGCTTACTTTTGAACCACCAGCAAGGATAATCTTCTTAGTTTCAAGTAATTCAGAACCATTTACCAAGACATTCTTATCTTTAGTAATAGTACCGATACCTTTATGAACATCAACTCCATAGCTACGAAGAAGTCCTGCAACACCACCTACAAGGGTATTGACAACTTTAGATTTAGTTTCTAAAAGTTTATCCATATCAACTGTGAAATTAGGGTTTTCAATTACGATACCACGATTTGCTGCATGACCGATATTCTCGATAATTTCAGCGTTGTGAAGGTAAGTTTTTAGTTGGGATACATCCGCGGTTCAAACATGTTCCACCAAGTTCAGATTTCTCAACAAGAGCGACCTTACCACCCTAATTGAGCTGCTTTAATGGCAGAAACATAACCAGCAGGTCCACCACCAATAACAACGATATCATAAGCATCATCGCTCTTACCATCATCGTCCGAAGCACTTACTGCAGGTGCTGGGCTAGCTTCTGGTGCAGCTGCTCCAGCTGTTGGGATATTTTCCCCTTCTTCACCAAGATAACCGATAACTTCAGTAACAGGAACAGTCTCGCCGTCCCCTTTCAGGATAGCGATCAAGTAACCGTCTTCTTCTGCTTCCAATTCCATGCTGACTTTGTCAGTCATGATTTCCAAAAGGATTTCTCCTTCTTTTTACAAATTCTCCGACTTTTTATTCCATTGGACGATTTGTCCTTCTGTCATATCCACGCCGGCTTTTTGGCATAATTACTTCTAAGGCCATATCTTACTTCCTTTATCTATATTTCTAAAAAAATAAATTCTCTAAACCAACATTGAGATTGGGTTTTCAATTAAAGCTTTCAAGTCTTTCATAAACTTAGCACCAGCCATACCATCTACGACACGGTGGTCAATTGTCAAACCAAGACTCATAATTGGACGAATCACGATTTCACCATTAACAACAACTGGTTTCTCAATTGTTGAGCTAACCCCAAGGATTGCTGAGTTCGGTTGGTTAATGATTGGACCAAACGATTGAACACCAAACATTCCCAAGTTACTGATGGTGAAGGTTGAATTTTGCAATTCGCTAGGAGCTAGTTTACCATCCAAAGTACGTCCGATAACATCTTTGAAGGCAACTACCAACTCAGACAAGCTCATTTTTTCAGCATTATAAACAACTGGCGTCATCAAACCATTATCCATTCCAACAGCCATCGCAAGGTTGACATAGTTGTGAGTGATAATTGTCTTACCATCTTCCGTTAATGAAGCGTTAATGTACGGGTGTTTCATAAGAGTCTTAACAACCGCAAGTGAAAGCAAGTCTGTAACGGTAATTTTCTTACCAGTTGCTTCCATGATTGGATCAAGGACTTTCTTACGAAGGGCGAGCATTTCAGACATATCGACATCATAGTTAAGCGTGAAGGTTGGTGCAGTCAAGTATGACTCAACCATACGTTGAGCAATAACCTTACGCATTGGTGTCATTGGAATACGCTCAATTTCCCCATAAGGAGTTACGTTATCTGGAACTTCTTCCACTTTTTCAATCTGAGAAGGTGACTTAATCGTATCGTTTTTCAATATTTTTCCGGAAGGAAAGCTAAAACATCCTTCTTCATAATCTTGCCACGATGACCAGTTCCTTTGATTTCCTGCCATGCAATGTTATGTTCAAGGGCAATTCGTTTTGCAAGTGGTGAAATGCGAACCACATTAGTGTCTTTAAATGTTTCCACGTCTTCTTTGTGGACACGACCGTTTGCGCCTGAGCCAGAAATATCGTAGAGATTAATTCCTAAATCATCCGCTAATTTTCTAGCTGCAGGAGTCGCTCTTAGCTTATCATCAGCCATGACCTCTCCTATTCTATACTAAGATATTAAGGACGAAGAGAACTTTTGCATCTATAGATACAAAGCATCTCGTCCAAATAAATTTATTTACATAATTTCTTTTATGTATTATTGTTTGTTGTGAGTTTTACGGATTGCATCTTTGATGCTTTCAACTGTCGGAATCATTGCATTTTCAAGATTTTGTGCATAAGGCATTGGTACATCCTCACCTGCACAACGGCGAATAGGTGCATCTAAATAATCGAATGCTTCTGATTCTGAGATAATAGCTGAAATTTCACCGATAAAAACCACTTGTCTTGTGGGCATCGTTGACAAGAACTACTTTTCCAGTCTTCTTAACTGAGTTAATGATGATTTCTTTATCAAGTGGAACCAAAGTACGTGGGTCTACTACTTCTACTGAGATGCCTTCTTCAGCCAATTCTTCAGCTGCTTGCATCACACGACGAAGCATTTTACCGTATGTTACTACAGTTACATCAGTTCCTTCGCGTTTGATTTCTCCAACACCAAGTGGGATAGTATAGTCTGGATCAACAGGAACTTCACCTTTTTGGTTAAATTCTGATTTGTATTCAAGAATGATAACAGGGTTGTTGTCACGGATAGAAGACTTAAGAAGTCCCTTCATATCAGCTGGTGTTCCTGGAGCTACAACCTTCAATCCTGGGATATGAGTGAACCATGATTCCAATGATTGTGAGTGTTGTGCTGCAGAACCTACTCCGTTACCAGCGGCACAGCGGATTGTAATTGGTACTTGACCTTTACCACCAAACATGTAACGAGTTTTTAGCTGCTTGGTTGACGATATTATCCATGGCAATAACAGAAAAGTCCATGAAAGTCATGTCAACGATTGGGCGAAGTCCAGTCATAGCAGCACCAGCAGCTGCTCCAGAAATAGCTGCTTCTGAAATAGGACAGTCACGAACACGTTCTGGTCCAAATTCTTCAAGCATACCTACAGATGTACCAAAGTCTCCACCAAAGACACCGACATCTTCACCCATCAAGAGTACATTTTCGTCGCGACGCATTTCCTCAGACATTGCAAGGATAATGGTATCGCGGAAAGACATTAATTTTGTTTCCATATTTCTCTACTTCTCCTTAGTCTGCGTAAATATCTTCAAAAGCTGATTCTAGTGGAGGGAATGGACTTTCTTCTGCAAACTTAACAGATGCTTCCACTGCTTCCTTGACTTGTGCTTGAATTTCTTCGAGTTCTTCTGCACTAGCAATTTTATTTTTCAACAAGATACTTGCGAAGGTTTTTCGATTGGATCTTTTTTTCTTTCCACTCATCGACTTCTTCACGTGTACGATATTTACCAGGGTCGGATGATGAGTGACCAAGCCAACGATAGGTTACACTTTCGATTAATACAGGGCCTTTACCAGAACGAACGTGGTCAACTGCTTTCTTAAATCCTTCATAGACATCGATAACATTGTTACCGTCTTCGATAAACATTCCTGGAATACCGTAAGCAGCACTACGCTCATGGATATGCTTGACATTTGTCATTTTCTTAATATCAGCAGAGATTCCATAACCGTTATTGATACAGTAGAAAATTACTGGAAGATTCCAAATTGAAGCCATATTAACAGCTTCGTGGAATACACCTTCATTCGTCGCTCCATCACCAAAGAAGCAGACAACGATTTTACCAGTGTTTTTCATTTGTTGAGTAAGGGCTGCGCCTACTGCGATTCCCATACCACCACCTACAATACCGTTGGCACCAAGGTTACCTGCATCAAGGTCGGCGATGTGCATTGATCCACCTTTACCTTTACAAGTTCCAGTATACTTACCAAGGATTTCAGCCATCATACCATTAAGGTCGATTCCTTTAGCAATGGCTTGTCCGTGACCACGGTGGTTTGATGTTATGAGGTCGTCTTCGTTTAGAGCTAACATAGCCCCAACGTTTGCAGCTTCCTCACCAACAGAAAAAGTGCGTCATACCTGGCACTTTTCCTTTTTACTAATTGAGCAATTTTTTTAAATCCATACGACGAATTTCTTCCATCTTACGGAACATCTCAAGCAAAAAGATTTTTTTATCTAAAGTTGACATAATCTTGCCTTTCTAAGTTTAATTTCTTATAGTTCTATTCTAACTTATAGGTTAACTATAGTCAAAGATTATGCTTGATATTTTTTTCACAATATAAAAAAAGAAAAAGTCAATGAAATCAAGACTTTTCTTTACTTAAAATAGCTATTTCACAAAACTGATTTCCATGGATATTTTTCAACAAATTATTTGAATCTTTTTCATAATAACTTGTAAACGCCACTGATAGAGTAATCCGCTGACAACTAAACTTACGATAAGACCTATCCAATATGAATAAGCATCGAGATTTGTTGAATAATCTAGAAACAAACCAAGAGGGATAGCAACTCCCCAGTATCCAAGGAGACCAAGGTAGAAAGGTATGACAGTATCTTTGTAGCCTCGTAAAATCCCTTGTAATGGTGCCGCAAATGTATCAGCTAACTGGAAAAATAAGCTATAGGTCATAAAACTAGCAGTTAGTTGAATAAACTCTGGATCATGACCATAGAGACTGGCAACATTTTCTCTAAAAACATACAGAAAAGAAAGTGTTAAAATTGCGAATGTCATCGCTGATAGTCGTCCGATTTTTATGTATTTCTTAGCATCCTCTAGACGTTTAGCACCAACTTCGTAAGAAACAACAATAGCCATCGCTGTTGAAATGCTCATAGGAAAGGCGTACATGAGAGATGAAAAGTTCATGGCAGACTGATGACTAGCTATTATCAATGATGAAAACTTCGCCATAATCAAGCCAACGGCTGAAAAAAATAGCAACTTCTGCAAATACAGTTCCACCAATAGGCAACCCCAGTTTTATCGCTTCTTTTTATTTTTATTCCTGTCTAAAGGTAGTCGGTTTTGTAAGTGTAGTTCTTTTAATTTTTCTTGTTTAAGAAGGACTAGTATAGATATACCCAACAAGGCCCAATAAGCCATAGAGGTCCCAAGTCCCGCTCCAGCTCCTCCCAACTCAGGAAAACCAAAGGCACCATAAATCAATAAATAGTTAAACCACTATTGAGAGGGAGCAATAAAAGCATCAAATACATGGACAACCTTGTCAATCCAAGTGCATCCAGTAACGAACGAATAACACTAAAGAGTAAGAGAGGAATAATCCCTATTGCTAAAAACCATAGATAACGAACTGCTATATTTGCTACCGCCGCTTCTAATCCCATATTATTTAGAACTAGAGGAGCAACTAGAAAAACTAAAACAAATAGAAAAATGGATAAGCCAAGCGAAAGATAAAGAAACTGATAGAAATCAGAAGCCACTTCTTCTTTTTTTCCACGTCCTAAATGATGTCCAACTATAGGGACTAAGGCAGAAACAATACCTGTTAAAAAAGTAAAGAAAGGATTCCACAAGCTAGTAGCCATTGATACACCAGCTAAATCAATCGTATTATACTGGCCGGTCATGGTCGTATCAACAAAGGAAGCCGAATAATTTGCGAATTGATAAACCAAAATAGGGAAGAAAATCTTAAGAAATAAAATGAACTTGTCTTTAAAATGATGGGTTGGATACATACAGACTCTCTCTAAATTTAAATTTTATAGAGCAGTATTTCATCTAGTTTTTGTAAACAATCTGTCCATTACAAATAGTGTATTTTACCTGCCCTTTTAAAGTTTCACCGATAAATGGTGAATTAGATGCTTTAGAAGCAAAGTGTGTGTCTACAATTCGGTCAGCTTTGTCATCGAAAATGGTAATGTCAGCTGGACCATTTTCAGCCAAATAACCTGCTTCAAAATGATACAATTTTGCTGGATTTACAGTCATTTTTTCTAATAATTCCATCAAGCTTAGCTCACCAGCTTCGACTAAGTAAGTTAAACCAAGTGACAATGAAGTTTCCAGTCCTGTCATACCTGAAGGAGCTTTGGTGATATCCTCGACATTCTTTTCATCAGCATGGTGAGGCGCGTGATCTGTCGCAATTACTGAAATGACACCTGACTTGAGTCCTTCAATAACTGCACGGCGGTCAGACTCCAAGCGAAGTGGTGGATTCATCTTAGCATTACTTCCCTTAGTCAAGAGAAGCGCTTCAGTCTTAGAGAAATGTTGCGGTGCTACTTCTGCAGTTACGTTTGCTCCCAAACCTTGAGCGAACTCTACAACCTTAACACTTTCTTCCTTGGATAAGTGCTGGATATGAACATGGGCTTTTGTTGCATAGGCGATCATGACATCACGTGCAATCATTGCATACTCTGCAACCCCTGTAGCACCACAAATATGGAAGTGTTCTTTAGCAATATTTTCATTAAAACCTAGCGTACCATTCAGACCAGGATCTTCCTCGTGTAAGCTGATAAATGTGTTGAGTTTTTTAGCCTCTTCCATAGCTTCCTTGACCACTTTACTGCTTTCAAGAGGAATACCATCATCTGAAAAACCAACAGCTCCAGCTTCTAAAAGCGCCTTAAAGTCAGTCAAGTCTTGACCATTAAAGTTCTTGGTAATCGTTGCTACAGACTTAACATTAATTTTTTCCTTTGCCGCAGATTGAAGAACTTCTTGTAAGGTTTCTACGTCAGAGATCGTTGGATTAGTATTAGCCATCATGACAACTGTCGTAAAACCACCTGCAGCTGCTGCTAAAGCACCTGTATGAATGTCTTCTTTATGAGTTTGACCAGGTTCACGGAAATGAACATGGATATCAACCAAACCGGGTGCAACTACATGGTCAGTTGCATCAATGACCTCTGCATCTTTTTCACTAATTTGTGGTGCAATTTTGATAATTTTACCATCTTCAACCAAGACATCACACACTTGATCCAAACCAGACTTAGGATCCATTACTCGACCATTTTTAATTAGTAACATCTGTTTTCTCCTTTATTCGTAGAAATCCACTTGGGTATCCAATAACTTATCACCATCATAAACAAACTTTGCTGAAAAGAATGGTTTATCTTCTAAAAGCCACTCTACGAAGGTGTGGTCTCCTTCCCAGGTTGGTTTGCTTAAAACCTCATCATAAGGAACCCATTCTAAAGTCCCTTCATTACAGTCAATTAAATCACCCTCAAACTCCGTCACCTTAAACACATAGTGTACCAGTCTAAATCTGGTGTAAATTCAGGAAAGGTGATTACACCTTTGAGAACTGGCTTAGCCTTCAATCCTGTTTCTTCTAAAATTTCGCGGGCAGCACATTCTTGTGGAGTTTCTCCACGCTCTAACTTTCCACCTACACCGATCCATTTTCCTTCATGGACATCATTAGGCTTTTTATTGCGATGAAGCATGAGCAGTTCTTTTCCATTATCAATGTAGCAGATCGTCGCTAACTGAGGCATATTCTCTCCTTATCTAAGCCAATCAATCGGCTCTTGTCCTGTCTCTGTTAAGAATGTATTAGCCTTGGAAAAAGGCTTGGAACCCCAAAATCCTCTGTAAACGGATAAGGGACTTGGATGGGCTGATTCGATAATCAAATGCTTAGGATTAGTCACCAATGATTTTTTCTTGCGTGCATAAGCACCCCAGAGAACAAATACTACTGGTCTATCAAGATTATTAACAACCTTAATTACAGCATCTGTAAAAGGCTCCCATATCTGCCCAGCATGACCATTTGCCTTCCCAGCAGGAACGGTCAAGCAAGCATTGAGAAGTAAAACTCCCTGCTCAGCCCAATCTGTCAAATCATGGGATGCTTTAACTCCAATATCATCAGCAAGCTCTTTAAGAATATTTTGCAAAGAAGGTGGTGCTGGGATATTATCTGGAACAGAAAAACTCAAACCTTGAGCTTGAGCAGGCCCATGATAGGGATCTTGCCCCAGAATCACCACCTTAACCTCTTCTAGAGGTGTTGTCAATAGAGCTTGAAAAACTTTTTCCTTAGGCGGATAGACTGGACCTTGAGCATAAACCCGCTCCATAAACTGATTGATTTTCCCGAAATACCCTTCAGGTAATTGCTCCTTAATGAGCGTATGCCAGGATGAGTGTTGCATTGTTATCTCCTTTACCGTATCCATCTAAAAGCACGTCTTAATTCATCCGTACCATTCTCAAAAAAGCATAGGCCGTGTGCAAGTATAATCTTATCAGGTTTCCAGTTCAACATGCGGGAAAAGGATAATCTTGCTTCCCTTTGTTTCCCTAAAAAAGTCATCCGATAATCGATAGGAGTTTGCCCAGAAGGGGCTGTTACACGGACTAAACGATAGATTTTTCTTCGGATTGGACTAGCTATCTTTTCCGGTTCAAAATTCTCTATAAGGTCCGTTACAATGAGTGTTTTAGTTGATTTATGAAAAAACACTACTTCTTCAATGACAGAACTCCCCTTAAAAATAAGTTGATCAATCTCATCAGACCACAAGTCAGGAGACACATCTGTTAAGGGAGCATCGAATACCAGTTTGACTTTCTGACTTTTCGCTCTCTCTTCAACTCCTGGACTAGACCATGCTTGCGCATGAGGATATCTTTTTTTCCAATCTGCAATATAGGCGTAGTGAATCTTATTTGGTGAAATCAGGTAGCTGACTTTTGCCCAAAGCGTCCAGTTCAGTGAAAAGTTTCTCATTTGGCGCAATAGGAGAATGAATCCAAAGTTTGCCATCATTTAACTTAATCACCGTCATACGTGTCTGAAAAGGAAGTTTGAAGACCTTCATATCCATTTGTATCAAATCACCATCTACTATCCAGATATTTTGATCAACTTCCTTTAGTAAATACAATGGTTCATAAAGAGAAAGAGGTGGCCTAGACATCATTTACTACTCCTTCGTTAATACTGCCTCTATTATAGCAAAAAGTGGCTATGGAAACCACTTTTTACAGTTTATCTAAGAGTTCTAGCAGAGCTTGATAAGAATGGATTTCATAAGTTGGCTGGGCTTGTGTGTGATTTTCGAGGTGATGAGGATTGTACCAGATGGTATCAATGCCAGCATTATTTCCACCCTGAATATCAGCTGACAAAGAATCACCAATCATAAGGGCATGATTTTTATTAAAGTTAGGGATACAAGCTCCAATTTTCTCATAAAATGCTGCATCTGGTTTTTGGGTATGGAGTTGTTCTGAAATGAAGATTTCCTTGAAAAATGGTGCAATACCAGATTGTTCCAAACGACCTGTTTGAATATAGGTAATTCCATTTGTCGCAGCGTAGAGTTCATAACCACGATCAATAAGGCTATCTAAGAGTTCCATGGCCCCAGAAAATACCTGCCCCTGTTGAGATAAATAAAAACTGATAACGTTCAGCTAAGTATACGCCATCTTTTTCAATGCCAAAGTGAGCAAATAATTTTGCAAAACGAGTGTTAATTAACTCAGCCTTTGTAATCTTTTTCAGCTCCAAGTCCTTCCAAAGTGCTTTGTTCATTGGCACATAATAATCCTTGTATGCTTGAATATCCTCAACTCCTTCTTCTTTTAGGAGTTGCGATAAGGCTACATCCTCAGCAGCATCAAAATCAAGTAAAGTATGATCGAGGTCAAAGAGTAAAAATTTATAAGTCATTAATTTATTGTCCTGTATTCAATAGTCTTTATATACTTCAAAGTATAGCACAAACAAATAGAATAATAAATTCTAACACGATTGATTTTCCAATAACTAATTTTTAAAAATATAATAAATAATAAAATTTAATATAAAATTTCCAGTATTCAAAAAAATAGATAATTCTTAGCTTCTTGTAAATTGTTCAAAATGATCTTTTTTTATCATTTGATAAAACACTAAAAAAATTCAAATTTGATAAAACAAAGAATGTAAGCGTTTTTTTATATTATTTTTGATTCTTAAGAAACAGATAAATTCTAAATTTTTGTAATTTTTAATTTATAGTAAATTCAACATATATATTATTGATGTATACATTATAATGTGATATAATTCACCTATAGGATAGTTTTAGTAATAGACTAGGAGGAGGGCGACAATAAGGGTGTCTATAAAATCATCCTATATAAAAATAGATTCAGCGAGTATTACTTAAAGTACAATATTTTTGTATCTTAAGAATACCAATCTAACAAAAAGGTAGGAAAATAATGAAGAACAAAAAAAGAAATTGGGAATCTTTTTCTTTTTATTATTTGCTTATTGACAACTATTTTCGTATTTAGTTTGAATAAAACTTTTGCTGAAACTCCTGAGATTTCAGTATCAGGGAAAATTTGTGGATACAATCCAAAAATGTTAATGTGTTAAATAATAAAGGCGAAGTTCTCGAAGGGGAATTAAAACAATGGGAAACATTCCGTCTTAATGCAGAATTTAATTTAACCGGAAAAAATGTTAAGGCAGGAGATCAAACGACAATTACGGTGCCTGATGCTCTAATAATTAACTCTGATGATATTGAAATCAAGGATATTAATACAAACGAGGTGATTGCACATGCAAAACTAAGTGCTGATAACAAGTCCATTACTTTAACTTATACGGATTATGCAGAAAAGCACTCAGATACTCATGGATCTTTCTTCTTCTATGCTCGTGTCGATTTCAAAAAAACACCCTCAACAAGGAGAGATTCCAGTTGAGATTACGATTAATAAAGAAACAAAACCTGTCGGTAAGGTATCATTTACTGGTGTTGGCGATGGTAATCCTTCTCTTTTATCAAAGACTAGTTGGCTTAATGAGAATGACCGAAAAGAGCTTCAATACACTATTTCAGTCAATCGTACAAAACAAAACATCAAAGGTGTAACAATTGAAGATCACTTAAAATTTACAAATGCTTCTTACGAAAAAGATAGCATTAAGGTTATCAAAGGTAAATTCTCTTATGAAACCGGTGAATGGGTATTCTCTGATCGTGTTGATGTAACTGACCAACACAAGATTACAGTTAGTGAAGACGGCCAATCCTTCGTTATCGAACTAGGTGACATTACAGAACAAGATCAGTATCGTATTAATTATAAAGTACGTTTAAATTATGAACCCGTTGATGGAGAACTATTGAAAAACGATGCAACTCTTAAAGGTAAAGATATTGAAAGCAAGAATATAACAAACGCCGCTCTCGTTCAAATTGCTGGTGGAGCTGGTGTTGGTTATGTTTACTCAATCAATATCCATAAAGTAGATGAAGCGAATCAACCACTTAAGGGTGCTAAGTTTAAAGTAGTTCGTCAAGCTAATAATCAAGTAATCGGTGAATACGAAACTGACGAAAATGGTAATGTCGCTGTTAACAAACTGTTAAAAGACAAATATATCATTACCGAGGTTGAAGCACCTTCCGGCTATGTCATCAAGGATGCAGATACAGAAGTTAACGTTGAAGATTTTTGGAGCTGATTATTCAGTAACTAAGACAATTGTGAATCCAAAAGAAGAAACTACTACGACAACCACAACAACTACAACAACTACAACTGAAGAGCCTAAGACTACTTCAACTACAACAACTACAACTGAAGAGCCTAAGACTACTTCAACTACAACAACTACAACTGAAGAGCCTAAGACTACTTCAACTACAACAACTACAACTGAAGAGCCTAAGACTACTTCAACTACAACAACTACAACTGAAGAGCCTAAGACTACTTCAACTACAACAACTACAACTGAAGAGCCTAAGACTACTTCAACTACAACAACTACAACTGAAGAGCCTAAGACTACTTCAACTACAACAACTACAACTGAAGAGCCTAAGACTACTTCAACTACAACAACTACAACTACAACAACTACAACAACCACTGGCGAAGAACCTAAGACTACAGTAACAACAACAAATGACAAACCTGAACTTCCAAATACTGGTGAAGGAAAAGGAACATTGGTTACTATCATTGGTTTTGTAACTCTAATTTCATCAATCGTTGCCATTGCATTCTTACGTAAAAATGAAAAAGAATAAGGTTAAAGATTGATTAACTATATAAAGGACTATTTCAAAATAGTCCTTTTTCATTTCCTCAACGAATGAATCATTGCTTAAAAAAACATTGTACAAAGTAAATGTTTAAATTTTTTTCAGCGAATTTGATACAATTTTATACTTAAAACAGTTAAATATTTGAAGTTTTATTTATTTGTGATATAATTCACCATGTAGGATAGTTTTAGTAATAGACTAGGAGGAGGCTAACAATAAGGGTGTCTATAAAATCATCCTATATAATATAATTGATTCAGGGAGTATTACTTAAAGTACAATATTTTTTTGTATCTTAAGAATACCAATCTAACAAAAGGGAAGGAAAATAATGAAGAACAAAAAGAAATTAGGAATCTTTTCTTTTATTATTTGCTTATTGACAACTGTCTTTGTATTTAGTTTAAATAAGACATTTGCTGAAACTCCTGAGATTTCAGGAACTGGAAAAGTTGTAGATGCAATTACAGATGTCAAAGTTGTAAACAATGAAGGTGGAGATCTAACTTGGGATTTAGAGCAATGGGCTACATTCCGTATTAATGCAAATTTTGATTTATCTGGAAAAAATGTCAAAGCAGGGGATACTACTGTTATGACTGTACCAGACGCTTTGGTGGTTACTTCACAACCATTCGAAATTCGTGATATCAATACAAATGAGATTATCGCACACGCTAAAGTAAATGCAGATAACAAGTCCATTTCTTTAACTTATACGGATTATGTTGAAAAACATGACGATACAAAAGGCTCTTTCTTCTTCTATGCTCGTGTCGATTTCACAAAACACCCTCAACAAGGAGAAATTCCAATTGAGATTACGATAAACAAAGAATCAAAACCTGCTGGGAAGATTACATTTAAAGGTATCGGAGACGGAAATCCAAAACTTTTATCAAAGACTAGTTGGGTTAACGATAAAGACAAAAGAGAGGTCCAATATACTATTTCAGTCAATCGTACAAAACAAAATATCAAAGGTGTAACGATTGAGGACCACTTGCAATTTACAAATGCTTCTTACGTAAAAGATAGCATTAAGATTATCAAAGGGAAATTTGCATATGTAGATGGAGTATGGCAATTCTCTAATCGTGTTGATGTGACTGATCAACATAAAGTTACAGTCGCTGAAGATGGACAATCTTTCGTTGTCGAATTAGGGGACATGACAGAAGAAGACCAATATCGTCTTTCTTATAACGTCCGTCTAAATTATGATCCTGTAGATGGTGAGCTCTTGAAAAATGATGCAACTCTTAAAGGTGTTGGTATTGAAAGTAACAGCGTAACTAATGGTGCTGCAATTCAAATTGCTGGTGGTGCTGGTAAAGGTTATGTTTACTCAATCAATATCCATAAAGTTGATGAAGCTAACCAACCACTTAAGGGTGCTAAATTTAAAGTAGTTCGTCAAGCTAATAATCAAGTTATTGGTGAGTTTGTATCAGATGATAATGGTAATATTGCTGTTAACAAACTGTTAAAAGACAAATATATCATCACTGAAGTTGAAGCACCATCAGGTTATGTCATCAAGGATGCAGATACTGAAGTAAATGCGGAAGATTTTGGTACAGATCAAACTGTGACTAAAACTATTGTGAATCCAAAAGAAGAAACTACTACGACAACCACAACAACCACAACTACAACAACTACAACTGAAGAGCCTACAACTACTTCAACTACAACTGAAGAGCCTAAGACTACTTCAAGCACAACAACTACAACTGAAGAGCCTAAGACTACTTCAAGCACAACTACTACAACTGAAGGGCCTAAGACTACTTCAAGCACAACAACTACAACTGAAGAGCCTAAGACTACTTCAAGTACAACAACTACAACTGAAGAGCCTAAGACTACTTCAAGCACAACAACTACTACTGAAGAGTCTAAGACTACTTCAACAACCACTGGCGGAGAGTCTAAGACTACTTCAACAACCACTGGCGAAGAGCCTAAATCTACAGTAACTACAACTAAGGATAAACCAGGGCTTCCAGAAACTGGTGAAAGAAAAGGAACATTTGTAACAATCCTTGGTACTCTTATCCTTGTTTCATCAATTCTAGTTGTTAGAAATTCACTTAAATCTAAAAAGCAACTAATTTTTAATTAACATAATTTAATTGGTCTATTTTTAGATAATTTAAGTTTATAATCAAAAAAAGGGTTTACTAAAAAGTAAATCCTTTTTGTTTCATCAACGTTATAGATATAAAAAAATCGATAACCATTTTTATAGTCATCGATTTAAAAATATTTTAGTCCTTCTCACCAAGTTTTGCTATTGATGGTCATCATGATACTTGCTATTTTCTCACCCCAGTATGGGTCAGAAGCGTATAAAACGTTCATCCCAGATGATTTATTGCCAAGATAAGTTCTACCTTCATCAATATAATTCTCTCGGATCCATTTTGCTGCCCCTAAGATTCCTTTGTCGACATTGTCAAAACTCTTTGCAGAATCATATGGAGTTGTATCATAGGCTGCAATACCAAAGAAGTTGTTTTTATCGTTAGCAATTTGACTACGTCCCCAGGCGCTTTCTAAGGCACTGTGAGCCATTAGGTAGAGTGCGTTCACCTGATAACGTTTTTCCGCTTCCTTAAAGACAGCTCCTTTACCTGCAAGACGACTTCCGTTAATATTCATGAGAGAATAAACTTTATCAAGTTCAGCTGCGGTATAATTTGTTGGCTTTCTTAGGTCTCTATAGAGGAATGGATTCTCCACTTTAAAATTATCAAAGTTAATGCCATCTGCTGAATAGTATTTTGTACCAATAGCCATAGATGAACTATGAGGTGCTACACGAATACTTGTATAAGGTGATAACTCATGGTAAATGTAACGACCGTCACTGGTGTAATGAGGGATGAACTCATTATTGGTGTTAACAGCTACCAGGTCACTCCTATTCATAAAGCCTGAAAGACCAGAAATTTGAACGGGTACTCTGTCACCTTGAGACTCTGTGTCAGAAACTGCAACAATAGTACCTTGAGAGATATAACTGAGTCTAGCTCCAGAAGCACTATAAACATAGGCTGTTATTGGTTTTTACTTTATAATAACTAGATGGATTAGAGATCCACTTCCCGTTATTTTCAAAGCTATAATTTTTACCATTGATTTTGAGTTTTCCAGTAGCATATAGTCCATCATCTTTTAGATAATACCAAGCATTGTAACTCTTATCAAAGATCCACTCATTCTTGGCCATATAACCATAGGATTTGAGATAGTAGGACCCTTGCCATTGGTTTTCAGCATAAGAACCATCTGATTTTTAGGTAGAACCAACTATTGTATTTTTTATCAAAGAACCATTCGTTTTGAGCCATGGCGCCACTATCTTTTAGGTAGTATTTATCTTTCCATTGACTACTCAACATGACCCCGTCTTTATCAAATAAGTACCAAGAGCTATTAATCTTTTCCCATTTATTACGAACGACTTTTCCTGAATCAGTAGCATAGTACCACTTTTCATCCATTTTTACCCAGTTCTTTTCAGCCATAGCACCGCTAGTCTGAAGAAGATAGTCATTATAAATGATTTTGCTTAACATGATACCAGTTTCATCAAAACGATACCATGAACCATTAATTTTTTCCCATTTGTTGCGGATAATCTTTCCTGATTCTGTGGCATAATACCACTTCTCTTCTATTTTTACCCAAGAAGTTTCAACCATAGCACCGCTTTTGTTAAAGAGATAGTCATCATAAACTGTATTGCTAAACATGATACCGTCTTGGTTAAAATAATACCAGTGGCCAGCTATTTTTTTCCAATTCGTAACAGCCTTTTTATTTTCATAATAACGCCATTGACCATTCTCTTTTTGCCAACCTTCTTTGTTGACCTCTTCAGTAATTTCTTCTGTTGAAGAGTTATCCTTAGTAACAGCTGTTTCTTGTTTCTGTTCAGATTGAGAAGAATCCTTTTTCTGCCTTGATTTGTGTTTCGTTTTGATTCTGCTTATCGTTCTGCTCTTGACCTTGAGCTTGCTTTTTCTCTTTAGCTTCCTTATTCGTTTCATTTGCTACAGTTTTTTCTGAACTTTGAACTTTGTTTGTAGCTTGGTTTTCCTCTGCTAATACAGTTGTTTTAGAAATCCCGGCCATGGAAAGAACAACTGTACTTGCTAGTAATATCTTTTTCATTTTTTTATCCTTTCAATTTTATAAATTCATATTCTTTATTTTTTTATCTCGTTTAAGGACGACAATCATCCATTTTATTATACAATATTATTTCAAATATAAAA